>Ga0307507_10003246_pt1 | contig 32041 bp, 29 predicted proteins | sample 7_EM_MG_FD_207223 | JGI IMG/M metagenome (GOLD analysis project Ga0307507, IMG submission 207223) | Populus trichocarpa ectomycorrhiza microbial communities from riparian zone in the Pacific Northwest, United States - 7_EM | ecosystem: Host-associated > Plants > Roots > Unclassified | place... | reverse complement strand
TTTCCAAAAAATAACCCCCCCCCCCGACTAGATCAATTGATTTCCATTATTCAAGGGTTAACAGAAGGGGTGAATTGCAACACTAACATGAATTCGTAGCTCCCTACTAGAGAGGATGTAGAGGATACCGTAAGAAGCAGTCTTGAGGTAGTGTGGACCGCTCTTTTGCAATGTAGATCCGCTTTTTATTAGGGTTTTTCTTTTTCTTGGAGGCTCTGGAGGGTTGGACAGATGGGAGCCCCTCGGGGATATTTGGTATGAATGGTGGGTAGTGAGATCCCGTCGTCGTAGAAATTTCGCAACGATATTATGCAGATTTATTAACATTAGAGGAAAAGCTTGCTCTACTATTGTGGTCCGTCGTGTGAGGTTCGACTTCCTCGCATTCTAGAGACCCCCCGAGATCCTCTCGCTTTCCTTTCGGATAGCTCACAAGAGTGATTTTTGGCCTCCCTTATCTGTTGCTTCTAGGTCATCACTGCCCTCTCTAAAAGTATCTTCGTAGTTTCCTTGTGCTGATTCTCAGCAATTCACGACTCCCGGTACTGTAGTAATAGTTCTTTGTGCTTGAATTATGAGTGGTAAGGTATGTTTATTGTCTGGCCGCTAGCGCGCAGAGTCTGGAAGGCAAACTCTTGGCAAATTCTAAAGAAAACCGGAAAGAAAATCCTCAAGGGGTTAGGGCTCATATCTTTAACAAAGGGATATTGGGGGAAGGGGTGATGACTTGGGCGGGCTGGGATTGTCGTGTGAAGAAGGGCGTCATGAGTACGATCTTAGCAAATTTAGCTTCATGAGGCTACCGAAATCCACTTTCAAGGATCAGTTGATTGCCGCCAGCCCTATCCCTATCCTATCGTCAACAATCAACCCCATCTTCTAAGAAAAAAGTGTCTCTTTCCACCATAAAATCATGTGAAATATCTAGTTGATGTGCTGATTACGAGTTTATTAACAGTTACTTATCACCTCTGGTAAATTAGTAAGCGCTATGGAACTCAGTCTTGATAGTCATGTTGAGGAGTGCCGTATTATAACAACTGTTCAGCGACCTGTAGGGTGGGACTGGAGAAAAAGAAATCCCGCCCTATAGAAACCGGAGCCTAGAGAAGTGCCAACAACCAAATATAAGGGTTTAGGAAAATTCGATACGTTCTACGAGGGTGTGGTATGATATTATGACCGCATGATACGGTGTCAGGTCAGCACAGACTCCAAGTAGGAATTGCATATCCCTCGAGTGGTAAGTGAGAATGGGTAGGGTGAGCCGAGTATCGGAAAACGAGAATTTCAATCAAAAAAGAGAGTGGCAAAATAGGCACCCCCTAATCTTTCTCTCTTATCTCTTCCCCATTCCTAATAGTGTCATGGCTGATTACAAAACAAAGGTGGGGAATCCGGAACAGCATAATCTCCCTCATAAAGAAGTGGCGGTGCTGACGCACTCAGAGTCTGCGTTATAGCTCCTTTAGAGTCCGCCGCTTTTGACTCGTGGACTTGGGTTAGAGGGTAAAATCTTTAAGCACATTCACCCTGAGACATCGAGGACTCATTCCATGCAGTGATAATTGTGATGGAGCCACTAAAGTTATAGCTCTCTATTAAACCTGGAAGGGTATTTCCACCGGCCGCCGCCTTCCTAACTCCAGAATTGCAATCCGTAGAGTTGGATGCCTTGAGATGACGAACCAGCGGCAAGGCAATTAAGCAGCGAGTCGGAAAGCCCGATTTTTTATGCCTTTGGTCTTGATTTTTGGCCTTTTTGGTTAGATAGTAGGCTGAATGTGACGGAATGACACCGTAAAAAGTAAGATATTGTGACCAAAACTAGAAGCCTACACCACTTGATGAAGTCGTGGTTGCGTGCTATTGCCGGGTGTGACTTACCGGATCGGGTGGAACATCAGATACACCAGGGCCAGAGAGTTGCGTATACCAAAGCTACTGGGAGTAGCCAAAGCGGCCAAAGCTCCGCTATACCAGAAAACTGCCATACCTAGCGATGCAATATTATTATTATGTAAACCTTAGTATGATTCATTAATCCTACAACATCCCACCCTTCCCTCCCTCCTAACCATCAGACCCTGCTCACAACTTCCCCCTCGCCTCAACCCCAACTCCCCCATCTACCAATACACATTTCCCTCCAGCGACAACCACCATCCCATTCTCCCTCGCAAAGCCTACACATTCCTCATCATATGCCCCCGGCTGAAACCAGACCGCCGGGATCCCAATTTCTGCTGCGACTTCTAACGTGGTCCGAGTCACCTGCGGTGGGGTTATAAAACTCACCGAGGTGCCCTTCGGGTTCTCCAGGTCTTTGAGAGAGGCCAAGGTTTCGTGGGTTAGCACCGTGGGAGTGCGCGGGTTTATGCCTGTTACTGGGAGGGAGTGTGAAAGGTACCAGGCGAATACTTGGTAGGGTTAGTCGAGGAACGTGGAGGCAGAGAGGGGGAAGAAGGATGGGGGAGGAAACCCTTGTGGCCGTATTTGTTAGGGTCTGGGGTTGCGCCTACGACGGCAAAGTACGGTGATTTGAAGAAGGATTTTATAGTTGTTTGGGACATAGTTGGTTTGGTTTGGTTTGGTTTGTTAGTTGTGAATGGAATGGTGGGGGTAAGTGAGGTGATGTTGAAATTCAATCAATGCCGGGGAGAGTAAGTAGGGTCTTGGCGGTGGGGTGCTCGCGGGGATTACGGTAGGCGAGATCTAATATTCCTAGTGGGGCAAATGTCATTGGTGGATGGAGCTTCACTGTCGCTTAGTTACCAGAGGTACAAGTACTCGTTATCAGTTACTGGGGCATATTAAACTACTATAATATATGATTTATACTGTTGCTCAGTTCAAACTCTAGATTAGGTTTGGTTCAGAAGAATAAATACATGTGCTCGCAAATCAGTAATAATAATATTATTATAACACATTTTATCCACAGATCCCAATATTTTGCTAGAAGCAAAGGTTTGGAGAAGACAGCTAGGATAATCCTTTCTTCGCCATTCCTAGAGAGCTAAGATCTAATACCATCTGCCCACCTGCAGTTCGGGATACCAGGAGATCGTTACAGATGTATCAAATAGCCTTATTGCCACTTCCCTGTTCCCTGAAGAAATCCGAAACATTATCAATATAATCCGCGAGAGATTCGTTTCAAGTGGTGATGCCTCCCACAGAATAAAGCCCTGAAGAACAGTGTAATCAGCTGTTCTTCAGGTTTCCCAGTGAGCCACTCTACCCGGATCCCAACGGCCAATTTTGTTAAACGCCGGCGATCTTCTAAAATAGTCGTTATACCTCCGTTCTTTACGGGCGGAATGGCCATGCTAGAGGTAGGGATGTACAGTAAGTTACCCATGGCTCGGCTTATATACTCTGGGGCCATAATAAAAATTGGAGAAAATACCCCTCGTATCCGTGGAGCATTTGATGGAACCAGCAAAGGTATTTTCCTCATTTTTGCTGCACCCCCCCGAGAACGTTTCCACGCATGCAAGCTCCCTAAGATACGAGGTACGGTAGTCTACTGTACATCCCCTTCACAGTGCACCCACGAGCCAACTCAGCCCGGAATCTGGTGTGACTTTTGAACGGATATTTCCACAGGGTAATCGATGTGAAACAGAGCCCTACTATGTTATTTCTCATGTTCATAGTCTTCTCGAACGAAAGTGCTCATAGAAAGGCTTCGATAAATTTTTCATGTGTTAAGATGTTTTTACTTGAGGGGCTGCTCTAATGCTGAAACCTCGACTAAGCTAAGCCGCAACCTAGAGCTTGAAGTTCAAATCTGCTTTACAGTACCCTTCGGTCCTAAAAGACTCCTTCCTACAGTCTTCATATTGTTTGTATGATACAGCGGATGGGCAAAAGTCTTGGCGATTGGGCGCATTACACTAAAATTTATTAGTTTGAAGGGTTTTAGTCCAAGCACCTGCACTAGACCACCTAAGTAAAAAGTTTTCCAGAAACCACCCGAGTGGTTATTATATTTACGCATGTAGGGACCATCTTCCAACCGCTTACACAGTCCTCTGACCTTTACAAGTGCTTCCCTACTAAGCGAGCCCCCGACCTGGCAAGTATTCTAGGGTGCGCATGTGTAGTTGCTCACATGTGCTCGAGTACTGTGTTAGAGATTGTAGCTGATTCCGGAAGTTTCAGGAGCATTGTGGATAGTTCGCAAGCGTGAGGGATTGTTTTGGAGCTTTAGCCATTTACGGAGAAGACCCTCCTAGCACACCTTTCCTTTGCTACCACGGGAGTGTGGGGAGGAATATGGGCATGCGTGGAGATACGGTAGGTGTGGTGATCCATGGAAGGACTACGATGCTTACGTCTTATCTATGCACCTGTCTTTACAGTTAGTTTAGCTTTAGAGATAATAAACTTGTTGAATACCCCCCCCCACCCCTCCTACACAGTGCCCAAGTTCGAAGCGAATCCGCTCACTCTACCGTCTACCTCTACGCTATATTTCCCCACTTTAATACTTTTCAGGTAATAACTACAACGGTAAGAGTATCTAGTAGGTTTGCGAGTGAGGGTTGAGTATAGGTAATACAACGACTGAGGATGAAGAGGAATTACTATCCTTTGGGTAGTCCGAGGCGGTAAAATCCGCGACCAGGCCCGCTAATCTTGTCTTGAGGGCGCCCGGGTATGGTGTTGTGATCAGTTGGCGAGTCATGATTGCTAAGATGCTGACTCAGGTCACTTGGATAAGATTGAACAACCTAAATCCTCTAATAACTGGGAAAAGTTAAGTCAGCCGCTGGCTGGTTTGGGCTTAGTGTGCCCGGTCGCAGATTTTACTTTCGCAGATTGCTCACCGGATTGTCGAATAGTAGTTAGTATCTAGTCCAGTAGTAAGGGTTAACGACCATTTACTTCATAGTTGCGGATCGCGCTGTACTGTGCTGTGTTGTACTGTGTTTTACTGTGCGCTTTGGGCCAGTGGTATCTCGCCCGATGTTCGCCGATTCTTCGGATGAGTACCGTATCATACTAGGCGCAGTCAGTCAGTAGAGTTTAGTAGAGTTTAGTAGAGCAGACTCCAGTAAGCAATCCCTACGGTCATAATAATAGCACTACTCTTGGCAGTGTTCCCAGACTAGATTAGCCCACCACCACCACAGCAGCCGCAAAGCAACAAACCTCGTGTGCTCTCCCGACTCACACTGCAGCCAGAACGAAATAGAATAATAAATTTCGACCAAAGGTATGAGTTGCCATATTTACCCCCAACCTGGATGAATTCCTTCCCCCCCTTCCACCTCCGCTAAACCTACCCTCCCACATATTACGAAGCGTGAGTACAAGTACTAGTACTAGTCAGTTCGCGAGGCATCCGGACAGCCCGACACCAAGTGTCCGGATGCCTTGTGAATCGGCAACACACGGTACTGCGGACCGACAGCACAAGCACCGGTCCGCCGCAAAACTAAGCCTCCACAAGCAAACACTACACGCTCCCGAACAAGCCCGGATTAAGAGCAGTGAGTGATGAGTACCGGCGCCGTACGGGAGAATCCGCCCTTGCGGATACCAAACGGAATGCCAAGAATTGTGGAGGAAGAGGAATGTGCACTTTAAATAGAACCAAAATTAACAAAGTGCACTTTCCATGGTAGTAGCTGGCTGCTGAGCGGGGGTTGTTGTCGGCTGTCTTCACTGTGCGTAGGAAGGGACGAACGGGTGGAACGGAGTATAATAGCTGACCAAAAGTGGTATGCACAATACTCCAGCTCACACTGGACGAGTGGCTGCGAGTGAAAAATTCTCTTGCGTTTGCCGTTTATAACTTTCACGGAATGGGAGTTCTCTGGCGAGATATTGTAATAATAGTTTATCATGTTTCTGTATACAAAACATACCCCCTTCCCCCCCCTAGCTAGCCGTGAGTTAAGTGGCACCATCCGCTCCATCCATATGAAAAGAAAACACCGGGAAAAAAGAAAGAAAAAAAAGTCCGAAATGTACACCTTAGACACTCCAATGACGCTGTATCGTTGAGAAATCAAATGAGTAAAGGAAGCAAAGAGGATAACAAGAAGAATAAGATAGAGGACTAGGATGTACAGTATAGATGCATGACATATTGAGTGAGAAGTGGTTCTGAGGATGGAGGAGGTCCTGGGGAGGAAAGAAAAAAGAAGAAAATTGAATAAAATGGTTGAAGAGGGGTGAGGAAAGAGAATAAGGAAATGAAGAAGTCAGTGTGGTAAGCAAGAAGTCGTGCTAGCGGTATCGCCGAAGGTGATTATAAAGGTAAATAAAAGTAAAGCAAACGCCGAAATCCGAAATCCCCCATCCGTGCCTCCACCCATCCATATTCGCTCAGTCGGTATATCGTTGAAGGCAATAATATCATACACCACTCAACTAACACCCATCCATTCAGATCCAATTCAACTGAATAACCTCCTCCTGCCTCACCCTCCGGGGCTCTTCGACGGGCGCCGCCTGGTAAACCAAAACCGGCTCCTCACTCCTCCTTCCAAAATCGAGATTAGTCTCAACTCTCAGATTCAACAACCGGTTCTTCTCTCTCGAGGAGCTCCTCTGATGGTGGGGTTGCACTTGTTGCCCATCTTGTACATGTACTGGTGCCGGCATGTGGTCGTAGCGATGGAGATGAACATGCGGCAGTGGGCTCACACATACAGAACTATTGTAGTACCCCCTCTCTAGCGAATTATAGGATGGCGGGGGCACTGGCGGAACGTCCGTTGGCGGGGGAGAAGGTGGGAGAATGATTGCCGAGGCAGAGAGATTGGAAGAGGTAGATGGGTTTGGTGAATGGTGTGAGGTGTGGTGGCGGCGCGGGGTAGGTGGGAGTGCCGGCGGGGACGGTGGCAAGCAGCGGAGGAATTCGTCGATTTCACATGCTGTGCTCGCGCGATCCTCCTCTGCAGGCGATTTTGGCAGGGCGGGGGATAGCTTCAGGAATGTTAGGGAGCGGGTTAGGAGGGCGGGCATTTTCTCTTTCTATTTGCCCTTCGATCTTCCTTATGAAGCGATGCCAACAGGCGGTTATGGTGGTAGAGGGCTGATTAGGCCGGACGGCGGTGGTGGTAGGTGAGACAACTTGGTTGGTAGGGGTGGAGGAGTGTACGTTCTTAAGTCTATTGATCGATCGGTGGGTGAAGGTGAAATATTTCGTACCCACAAAATTCTCCGAGTGACGATACAAACTTACAGAAGGAGTTCAACTCGAAGTGGGTTAGGCGCAAGTAATATACCCGTAAGGCGGTCCCCACTACACCTGCACACCTACCCACATCCATAATCACCCACCCAAAAGGCCAGGCCAACCTAGTCAACGTCCCCGGCCAAGCCCACCACCACCAGTCAGTATTTCCTTCTCCGAAGGCTATGCGGTGCAGCATACGGAACTGCACTCGAGTACCGTCCTGCACAGGCGTGCAGGACGAGGGGGAGCCATCGCCGCAGTGTGTGACCCACCCTTTTTTTCTTTCCCTTTTTGCCCTTCTGACAGATTCGGTTGGTGATACCGGCACCGTAAAAGCGACCCACTGAATAAGGAACGACAGAGAGGGGACAAGAAAATAAATAAATACTCAAGTCTGGTGGAAATTTGGGTAAGACTTGGATGGGATTTTACGCAAAGCCTTGTGCTGGTAGTATACCGATAGCATAAACGACTTAGCGCAGGATGTCATGGGAGGTCACTCGTGGGGTGTTGAGGGGGCTGTAGGTTTTCGTCGCTCTTCTCCCCCGGATCGTGCTATGAGTTTACTTCCAAGAGAGGTAGAGTGATAGCAATACTCTATATCCCTCCCTCGGTACCTAAGGGCGATCTCGCGTGTTAGAAATTATGTATGTAAGTGCACCGCCACGGTAAAGTTTAACTGCCTGCCAAGTCACTCCCGGTGAACCAAGAATAATTATGGTAACAACCACTGCCGGCACGAATGATCAACCATCCGTTACTTAACAATACCTGTACTCGAGTACTGTAGCACTTGCAAGCATCATTTCGCTTAGTTCGTCTAAACTACCGTGCTAGAGCAAAGCGAGCGCATCGGATCACCTCATACCCTTAATAACTGGATGGGGAATTCTTAATTTTTTCTCCATTATCATCATTAATTTTGCAGGGTGCCGTAAAGCATAGGGATGGAGGGGCTATGGCTTTAAAAGAACGCGCTGTAGCAATTGTATTCTCTGAAACGGAAGAACTGAGGGCGCCATCCTTAAACAAGGGGATATTCTATCATAAGTGACCAAGTGTAGTATTGCTCAGGCTGTTGTAGACACCGCACGAGAATTATTGATTGAAAGCGCGAGAACAACCAATACCACCATCACGCGGAACTCTAACTCCCGCTATCATCAACGGTGGTCACGATGGTCACAATTTTTGAAAGTCTCCAGCTTTTATCCCTTTTCAAATAATGATGGAAGGTTGCACCAAAAATAAAAATGCCTCAAGAAGCTTCCTAATCTTTCCCTCAGAAAGCCCTCTTCCTCAACTTTGAAACTTGAGGTTCCTCGCTTACAGTAGTTTAAAGTCCTTTCCCATCCCGATACCCAGTATTATACCGGTAGTAGCATTTCTAATAGATAAACTGCTCAATGTGCCGAATTTCTTGAAAACCGGTTAGACAATGATTACATTACATTTTAGTGCTGGCCAGCGGGCAGGCGTCGCCTTACCAGGAAATTCTTCCCATCCCCAGCCGCCTGCAGTATCGTGGGAGCGCTTGGAGATGTCGATCAACAGTGCTTGTGCTTCACCCCTGCGATACGATATCCCCTATCCTGGCCAACGACTTTTAATTGTCCCGGCGAACGTTCCCTTATCATGCGCACATCGCTGTTCCTGGCGATGCATCGAAGACTACTGTGACCTGATTGGGCGGATCTCTGAAACAGTGTGACCTCATGCGGCAGGAAACCTTTCTCGCAGGTTTCCCCAAATAGCGATGAGCTAGGTGCTGGGACGGACTTTCTCTCTCTGAAGGTGGAGCGCAACTGTGAGTACGATTAGTCTCTCGAGTTATGCATAGTACGAACTAGGAACCACACCTTTCTGGCCACCCCTCCCCATTTTTCGCTATCAGCCTTAGGACCGAGCCTTCTGTCACACGAAAGGTCTTGCGGAGGTTTCTCCGTGGATTATGTAAGTTAGGGACTACTATTTCCGGCTAGCGTTCCATCGCTCGAAGCGCTGCGGCCAGAATGGGGTACTAATATTTCGCGCTGCGGGCATTTGTAAACCATGGTTGTGGGTTTATCTTTCGAATACGAGTTGGGGGCTCAGATTCACCGTTACTTACGAGTATATATCTATACGCCCTTTCCCTCTCCGATGGCTGAGCTCTGGAACTTTCTCCATTCAAAAACCCCGCTGCTACGGGGTGATGTGACATCCGGCTTGAACGCCCTCCGCTGGTGCGAGTATCCGGCTTCGCTTTGGAGGCCGGGATGCCTTACTCGGTGACAAATACTACCCTATGCATCCCTCGCACATTCCTGGCACATATTCACCAGTAGTATTCCGAGTACCATTCAACTGAAAGCGAGGGTTGTGCTGGCGGGAAACGCTTTACATGAGGGATATCTACAACCTGACATCCCCACTCTTGGGAGAATTAGATCCCTACCGATGATGCCTCGTCTGAAGGGGTCTGCCGACGGATGCGCTTGTACCGGTACCGGTACTCGAGACCATACTATGCACAGCTTCACTGTACTACAGGGTTAGGGTTACTATGGCATTCCATCCGAGTTACCCCCTAAGGCATTGATCTACCCCAGACTCACAGCTCTCTCGACTCCCCACCTTTTGATTCTACAAACAGGTTAGCTCCCCGTTGCGGGGAAGCTGCGTCCGGGCGACTTACGAGATGTGCTGCATAGAGAGTCACCTATCCCCCAGCTCGTAACATCTTAGGCGCCACGGCGCTAGCTAGGTGCTATGCTCTAAAATTCATTTCTGTCGGTCTCAGAAAGAGGGCAAAGCCAGCGATAGAAGGGGGCAGGTGTATTTGTTGAGTCTAAAAGCCGAGCACAGAATCAATTGTTTCTTAGAAGCCAAGCCAAAGATAGAAGACCTAATACGTGAGTGGTGGGGGAGCAGTAAATGTGGTACAAGTTCTTGTGAAAAATCAAAGAGGGACATACGATGGTGGAATAAAGAATGAAGCTCTCGAGTGACGGACGGTGAGGCTAGGTTCTAGGGCTGGACGTTAGTTATGATCACAGGGCCACCCCATGCCATAGACTACCGTATCCTATTGTTAAATTTACCAGAGGTGTTTTGGGTTTTGCACTTTAGGGTAGGCTTAGCTAGATTTAAGGGCTGATAATCGGGATTAGAGGGGGTAAAAGATACGAAGGGGAGATCCACTCAGCACCGTGCTTAAACGTAGGGGACATTCCTCAGAAATGGCAATCAACCTTCTGTCCATTCGAATGGAATGATTGTTCTTTTGCTAGTTAGGCCTACTTAGCATAATAGGGTGCGGGATGCAGCACTAAGGGTCGGGTTGCTGTGCTAGATCCAATAGGCCGTAAGCGAATTGAGCTACTATTAAGAGGTTGTGAGGTAGGTAAGATCGCGAAATGTGAGGCCTGATATAAGGTATTATTATACAAAAGCAACTCCGCCTATGTGCGAGTATCCCGAGCCTTGGGACGAAGCCTCGGGGGCCCGGTTTGATACAGTCTACTCTACCATTGGGGTGGGGCTGGTTTAGGTCAAAGGCTCTAAGCGTGGAACCAGAACGAGGAAGAGGATACTGGAAATCTAGAAAGATTGGGTGTACTGTAGTGGTAGAGGTGAAAAAGCGAACAATTTCCAATGCCAAAATGGGGATGAGGTGTTGAGAATCTAGATATCATATTACAATGGTATCTAAACTCAAGTCCAGGGCAACTGGCGTCGCAGTTAAGTTGCTCATCAATCACGTAGTTGGTTAACCAAGACTGACGGTATAAATTTACTCTCTAGAGTCTCCTTAGACCGAAATACCACCCACCCTTTGCCGGGTCCAGAAAGCCAGCCCCCACTACTAGGCTTTCTCTATCAAAAGCTTTCCTCTGCTGCGGGCGGGTAAGACTCAGGGGCTTCCGCAGGAGAAGCATTAAGAGAACCTTCCAGAACCAATACCCCCTTTCTCTTGACAGAAAAGAATGAGGCCGAAGTTGTGATAAGGCGGTTCTGGATGCCATGGGAGTATTGCAGATTGCTCGGGAGCGTGATGGATTGTTCCTAGTCTTTGGTGGTTTACGGAGTAGATTCTACCAACATATTTTTCCTTTATTTCAGCCGGGGTGTGAGGTGGAATGTGGACACACGGGGAGATACAGAGGCAGGTGTGGTGATCCACGGAAGGATCGGGATGTGTTAATTGTGTTCTACTTATACACCTGGCTTTACCATTGTTAGTTTTAGAGGAGTCTGAATGAAGTTATAGAAGCTACATCCCCTACCTTCCGAATAGAGTGCCCCAAGTTCTAAAATTAAGTCTTCTCACCCTACGATCTACCGCTGCGTTATCTATTCCCCACTTTAATACAAAAGGCCCCAATTAACAGGTGTTTAGCAAACGCTCCCCTAGAATACGGAGGTACAACGTGTAAGTTTTGTAGGTTCCACAAACCAGGACTGCCATCCTCACCCCCTGTGTAACCTACAAAACTTACACGCTGTACCTCCGTACAAACCTACTTTAAACCGCCAAATTGGAGATGCCCAGACTCAACATAAGGCATGGCACAGGGGGTCCACAAGCGAAGTGGCACGAATATACGCCAGCAGCATTCTAACCGCCGATAATGTTGTACTACACTACAACAAAACCATTATATTACTATCCATGCATCCTAACACAGAATCACAGTCAATCACTCTCCAGCCAAACCGGGTGCTACCCAGACCCCGTTGAAATGCAGGAACCGATAACCTCTTGGAATTCCCCAATACAACCTGAACTTTCCAGATTTCACTTAACAAGGAACTTTTGTATGAGGGGATGGGGGAGAAGAAAAAAGTCGTTAGGTTGTTCTACTTTGTGACCTGGTGTTTCTCAGCTTGTCCATTTGTCCCGAGGGGTCAACTCATACTGAATAAACCTTATGGTATCATAGTTAGGATATATACTAACTCGGAGGTTTTCTAAAATATCGGTAGAGCTTATTTTCGTTGCATTTCCTCCTTCCCCCTGTCTGAAACAGTGCTGGCGTGTTTGGATATCTAGAACCCTTGTAGTGCAAATTCCCCTTTGAGACCAGGCCAACGAATTATTCCTTAATCAATACTCAAATGGGACTTAGTCGATCTTCGAAGGAAGATGAGATTCAAGGCCCAATGGCGAAGCTTGCAGAGGAAGGCTGCGCATGATATATGCGATATTCTCTCGTCCCTCTTCCGTTCCATGCACCCTACAAACCCGTCATTACTTCTCTAGAGTCTCCACCTATCTGTTAGTTCCCGCTACTGTAATGGTCAGATCAATTGGGACGCTTCGAAATTGCTGACAAAAAAACATGTACCTGAGTTGGGACGCTGCATGCTGACAGAAAAAAGCTTTTGGGACAACTTAAAGATAATTTTTCTGGTTTTCTTAATTTCTTTGATAGATACTGTATCGGAAATACATTCTCACTGTTGAGGCAGTGGCAGTGAGAGTAGGTCAGAGTTGTAGTTAGTTGATCTCTGAGCTATATTCCTAAAAAGCCGATAAAAGGTTCTCCGGAGCAAAACACTAAATGTCTGTATACTGTCTGAACAAGAGTAAAACACTGACATGTTCCGAACTTTGGGACAACACCCTGCTGACACTGACAAAACGGTGATTTGGTGGGACAGGACACTCGATGCTGACAGCTGGCCGTTCCAATTGACCTGACCACTACAGTATTAGTCAAATCAGGTTTGCTTCCCTTTCTTTCCTTCCATTGTTACGGTGTTTGCCTCTAGGCCTCCTAGCCAAGTGAGATACAACTTTTTTCGCCCCTAAATTACCGGACCACGCAACACTGCTGTGCTGCCTAATCAGCAGCACGACACAGCACAATTCAGGTATGATTGTTTTGACTTGTCTGAGGGTAGTAAACCACCACATAGGTCCTTGGGTGGGGCATGTGCCTAGGGCACCCGCCTGTCTGATTATGGACCCAGCCCGCGATTGCCTGCAGTCTTAGAAGATGTTGATTCCTGGTGCTGTCATCGCCCCGCATCCGCAAGATCAAGCGGGGCTGGCAGAGTGGCTCACGAGTGGTATCTAGTGTTTATTTAAGACTAGGACCAGTTTTTGTAGACTGCGAAACGGTATCTAACAGAAATAGCGCGGGGGGGGGGGACTAGCGATTTGGTTACTTGAGCAACGGACCAAAAGCAAGTCGACTGAAAGTGCAGCGAGAGCACTCCATTATCAAGGCGTAGCCTGGTGCAAGTAGATATGGCGAATCGGGGGCTGGGATAAAGGGTATTTGGAGGAACGGACCAAACTAGGCCAAACATTGAGGCCAATGATTGTCCGGGTTTTAAGGGTTCTTAGGGGCACTATGGTTGTTACTGATGCGGACCCCACCCAACTTGTAGTGGGGCTAGATTATGTGCACGAGCAATACTCAAGCACTACTCGAGTCGATAGTACTCGTGGTTTATTGAACGATATTTGTGAACCTGACCACTATTGCATGATGCCAAAATCTGAGCAAAGAAACTGAATTCTGAGAGCACGCGATGCAGCCATGTCCACAAACACCATCCAATTACTAGTATTACTGCGCTGCAGCTGCATGGTAAAGGTGTTGGAGCAAGTCGAACGAACATCTTATCGGCAGTATGTGTTACCCAACATAGAACCGGGTGCCTACTGTACCCCATGGGTGGTGTGAAATAGTAAAATTCGGTGCTAGCACGCTAAGCCTGTTATGGAATGATATCAGTGCGGAGAGTGCCCACGCTGACCTAGAGTCCTGAGTCATTTGGGCATTATAAGACTAGAAAATCCGATTTCCTCGTCAGGCACCTTCGGCGCTGCAGTGCTATTAGTCTGTGTTGGCGACATAGTCTCGGACCGCCTACCACAGGCCTACAAAACGTTTCAACAAGCGTGCTTATAATAAGAAACTTTGCCACGTCAGGGTGGACTCGCCGGGCCTATTGGCACCAGGGAGGAATCGGGGGAAGGGCGGTGTGAAGAAGAGAGCTTTGGTAATTGGCACATCGCCTACACCTGGGAATGCAGTTGAGAACAAAAAGGTTGAGGTGGCGCTATGTTTTACAAAGGTGGATAAAGAGATACTCTAGTAGATGGTCGATAGCGGCCATACGAGAGATCTCCTTAACCAACTTGGACCTCATGATGACCTGCAAACGTCTTCAGAAACGGAAATCTGTTTACCAAAAGAAGTATTACTCCTACTGATCGGAACCACATTTGAGAAAAGTCTTCCGTGTGCCATCCCCAACGTAAACATTTAAGTCCTCATGACGACAGAAATGTGGGCAAGGTTCCTGATATGGAGGTACATGCAGAATCGTGAGTGAAGGGAACTGTTGGTGCTAGGTTAGACCGAATCACGAGGGAAGATATCCAGTTTACCTTTGAGGTAACGAGGAATAGAAGTGCGCTGAAGGCTTCCGGGGTGTTGAGGATTCCATTCGGGAGGATTATGAAACTTAATGAGATTTCCAAGTCAGGCGATTGGGGGTGAATTTTTCTGGAGCAGTCTAAGGTGGGGTATACCTGTAGTGAGGTTAACGTTTGTGAACCCAACTCCTACTCGGCTATCGTACACCATAAAGTTTCGGCCCTTCCACAGGGACTGGGGTAGCATGCAATAGCGGCCAGTTCACAAACATGAACCCCACCACAAATACAACGGCAGGTTTGTGGCCCAAAGGGCACCCGAAAGGTGTTTGCCGGAGTCTGCATGCGAACCATTTCATGGGAGAAATTCAACCTGAGGCCGGGACTGCGAATTTCGCAGAAGGATCTCGAGGAAGTATGTTTAATCGGGTTTATTTCTGGAGATACAAAAAGTTAGTGATAGCTTCGACTTGTTCGGTGCCGGGATACCGGTATCTATTGAGTGCTTTGTGATCCCTAACTGTGCATGAATTGGGAGCGGGGGTGGAGGCAGTGGGAGTGCATTCATACCGGTAAGGAGTTTGTATGCTTGATAAACCGATCGATAGAGTAATTGGTTCGCCGTTATGCCCAATCGCTTCCTGCATAAGTCTAAGCCACATTTTAGCTCCGGGGCCATGTCTCAGACCGAACAAATAATTGTGCGACAAACGCTCCTCGAGAATTCCGATCCAGTCTAAACCCCGCAATTTGAAATACCAAGAGGCGAAGATCGAACGCAAGGAATCGCACAGACCGCAAGCAAGGAAACACAAAAACAGGCCTCACCCCGCATGATGCCACACCACTAGTACTCGTACAAGAAAACCTGCGTACGGTATCACAATCCGCCCCAGGGTTAGGTTTCCAGAGTGCATCATATCACAGAATCACAGTCAATCACTCTCCAACTAAAATTCTCACGATAGCCTCGTGCCACCTCGTTCCCACTGAAATTCCTGAACTCTCCAATGCAATAAGTTCTCTTCTAAGCTAGGCTGCAGTCATAATTTACATGGCTTCCTATTAGCGAGAAACTTTTGCAGGGAAAAAAAGGTCAGTTGCTCAACATCAAGATTTGGTGTTGGTTGGTTGGTTGGTGCTTTACTTAGGGAGGGGGGTTTGTTGCTCCCATCTGATTTCACACAGCCAGTAATGGCAGTGGTGCAACGCAGTACTCGAGTACGGTACCCTGGGAATGGTGTAGTTAGAAGGCTACTTAAAACCCAGAGAATCCTCCCTGGCCCAGTAAAGGGATTCACCACCATTCCACTACCATTCACGCCAGCCCAATGACCATGCGTCTCTCTACAAACATCATGAGAACTATCCTCCTAATCCTAACCTCCGCCCTCCTGAACTCCTTCATCCAAGCAAACGCCTATTGGACGAAGGTCTACCTTCGCATAGAGGGCCGCGACCGCACCTTATTCGAACGCTATGTCCTCACAACGGGGCACATAGTTACCACAGCCTTAGGCGGCACCCACGAGTGCGACGGCACAAACAATGGTGCACACACCACGCCCGGCGCCACTATCGTAAGCGCGATCGACGACGCAGTGTCCACCTGGGACGGCGACTATGATAAGAGCATCCGGGACTACAAGATCACCAGCATTGAGAACCAGCTAGAGGAAGGTGATGAGCGCTGGAGACTACTCATCGGATACGGAATTCGCGAGAGAGGGTGTCAATCTCAGGTTGTCGCGGACGACCATGTGCTAGTTGCCTTTGGCGATGTTAACGTTGATACCTTCCTAAAAATGAAGGCGGATAGAAAAACAGTTGATGTGAATGGTAAGGTGGTTTTTACTGTGACTAATGGGGTGAATGGAAAGCCGGTTAAGGGTGCCAACATAGTTCCGCTTCCGCTAAATGGTGGTACTAAGCACACAACAGATGATAATGGGAAGGCTACTATACCATTTACGAGTGCTGATAAGTACAAGTACAAGGCTGAGATGGATGGGGCTATCAGGTCTAATGTGGTTGTGATCAGAGTTGAAAATACTCATCCGGCCGGATACTGAGGTGGTCACGTGATCTTCGATTCCTGCTAGTCCATCGGAATGGAAGATCACGTGACCAACTCAGCACTCGGCGGCCTGAGTAGTGCTTCCAAAGACGGGAGCTAGAATCCAACTTTTCAACTTTGAAAGGCTCTGTAACTGCTAACACAGTTACAAAAAAAAACCTCATAGCTATTCTCCCCACCTTCTCTCTAACCGTGAGGTCTTTCTCTTTACGACACTGCTAGCAGTTACAGAGCCCCTCAAGTTCGAAAAGTTGGATTCCAGCGCATGCTCCGAACGAGACGGGCACTATGGCCACGACTGCAACCACGACTACAACGACGACTACAGCCAGGGAGGAAGCTAGACGGTGTAAGTGTATGAAGCTGGGTTAAGGGGGCTACCAGTGATTTGTGGTGCTTGTATTGAGTATTAATTGGACACATTCATACGGTGCGAGATGTAAATTATCAATAAGCCGTGCCGTTAAAGACCAGGGTTCAATCTTAGCCACGAAAGAGTAATCGGTAAAAAAAAACTCTCCGGAGCTCTCCGAGCACAAGCTACAGTAGATTGGGACAATCGAACATAGGCTTTGTAGTGCCAAATAGCCTGCCTTGTGTCAATAGTGCCGGTATAGGACTCCAAGATTATTCATGCCGCCTTCCGGATTGGGCTTAGTAGCCCCACACTCCCCCCAAACTTTGCCCATGGGACCTACTCGAGTACTCTACACCACCCCCTCTCGAAAGCAGCCAGTCATCAAAGATCACTCGAAACTCACCTCTCCAGATGGACACTGGAATTGTGAGTTTTATTTTTTATCATTGGCAAAATGAGACAAGGTCCCGATCCACAAGAAGCAATACGGGCAAAGTGGCAATACAGAATCAAAAGAGAAAAAAGAAAAGGTTTCCCCAAGCTCACCACCAGGAGATAGGAGAACTTAAGATTCGATAAAATATCGCTTAGTTCCACCTTACTCTCTATTTCGCCGCGAGTTTCTGCCCACAGGTTTTGAGCTCTGCCTTTTTACCCCACTCATCAATCGGCCAGTGGCCCCCTCGATGAGTTGCTTAGATGCAGACAAACATTTAGTGCCGCAAGGCCCTCCCTCGGCATCTTGGAGGAGAGCGGATGAAGATGTGAAAAACTCAACTCAAGTAGGACAACTACCCCCTACATGTTAGCATTTACCTGGGCCTAGATAAGACTGGGGTGGTCTTATCGAAAAGCCTTCTCGTCATAGGTGTACCCTCAAGATGTACTCTAAGCCCTGTAGCACGAGTGAATTCCTTCCCCCGCACTTGGGGCGGGGACAGACATAGGCTTCAAGTATCTCATTCCAATAGTCTGTCAGGTTCTCCATGGGAGAATTGGTCATTTTGACTGGAAAAGCGAGAACACTAACGAAACCCCCCACAACAAGTTCCTTCAGGTAGAAGCCATTAGGAGTCTCGGCCATGGCAGTTTTAACGCGCTCATGATACCAGCATGCTAGGTGTGGGTGGTAGTGTTACCAGCGAGAATATCGGCCAGGAGATCTTTACTGGCGAGGAGAGTGTTTGCATAATTTATGAGCTTACCAAAGCTGGAGGTGGAGAGGCTACCCTGGCACTGGGCGGACTCGATGTGCTGGGCCGCGCCAGAAACGGATTTGGACAAGACACCGCAGCCGGGATATTGGTGAGGGGTTGTTGGTTTGAGCTTGTGGACCTAATCATAGTATTAGGTGCCAAATATGTTCCATGACCGGGAGGGAAGAAGAGTTGAAAACACGCCTACCTACAATGGAGATCAAACGCCTCAATAATGCGAAACTCCTGAGAGCACCCACCAGAAGCTGCATACTCGGAACTTCCTTTTACTTTGCTTGCAGCGTGACGGGATTGTTGTTGTGGTGGTGAGAGAGGTTTGGTAGGGGTGTTTGGTCCGGGACGGTCGTGTGATTGCGTGGTGATGAATTTGTAGCTAGCTTTAGCTTTCCCCTTTTACTTGTTTTGCTGCGTAAGGAGACAGGGTGTGTACTAGTAGTGGGGCTTTTCGGTGGAGCAGCCGGATTTTCTTTTCCCTTTCAGGTGCAGGGGTGGAAAACAAGTCGCGGCTATCATTTCCAAGAAAGCATAGAAAACATTTGCATTGAGCGCAAGAAATTTTAGAAAGTAGCCACAGGCCTCTTAGCACAACCCCCAAGGTCTTGAACAGGTTTTAGACCGCTAGGCCCCCTCGGCTAGGTCCAGCAGCCTATTGAATATTCCAACTCTAGGGTGCTTTTACTACTCGCTCCCGAAGGCACCATTTACCACTTACATACATACCATGAAGCCAACACAAGACCAGTGGATAAGGAACTAGCCAGCCAAAAGCGATTCTTCCATAGTCTATAATATTTCCCTGATTCCGCAGTGTTCACCCTGTTTTTGTCCGGCAACGCAGGTTTCTTATTGTATTTTTCACTGATCCAAAGTGAGCATATATCTTATTGATGGCGTGTGCCCCAGCACAGAACTGTATGTCTATTGTATAAGGCTAATAGCACGAAAAGAAAGATCCCTTTAAATCGGTCATCCAATCAGAGAGTGGGAAGAGTAGTGTTTATTACTTCCTGTGCTGTAGTGCTGCTAGTCTGATTTGACGGCATAGGCCGCAAAACGTTTCAAGAAACGCATTTATAATACGAAGCTTTGCCACGTCAGTATGGGCACGCCAGACCCATTGACACTAGGGAGGAATCGGGGGAAGGGCAAGGTGAGGACTCCAGCTTTGGAAATTGCCATACCGTCTACACTTCAGGATGCAGTTGAGAACATAAAAGTTAAGGTAGTGCTACGTTTTACAAAGACGGATAATCAGATACTCCAGCAGATAGTCGATAGAGACCAGGCAAGAGATCCCCCCAACCAATCTAAACCTCATGATGACATGCAAACATCCTCAGAAACGGAAATCTGTTTACCAAAGAAGTATTACTCTTACAGATCAGAATCAGATACCAATTAGAGAAAAGGCTTTAGTATGCTCTTCTCAGGCGTAAACATTCAGGTCCCCGTGGTAGCAGAGAATGAAAGCAAGGTTGCTGCTATGGGGGCACATGCAGAATCATGCGCGAAGGGGACTATTCCCGCCAGGCCAAGCGAAATCACCAGAGAAGATATCCGGTTTATCTGTGAGGCAAAAATGGCGAAAGTGAGCTTCGGTCTTCAGGGGCGTTGAGGATGTCATTCTCGAGGATTATCACCAACATTAATGAGATTTCTAAGTCGGAGGATTGCAGGTGAATTTCTCTAGAACTAGTCTATGGTGGGGTATACCCGGAGTGGGTTAACGTTTGTGAATCCAACCCCTACTCGAGTACTGCACACTGTCAAGTTTCGGCTCTTCCGCACGGACCGGGGCGGAATGCAACAACCGCTGTGCTCACAAACGTCACCCGACCACAAGCACAATGCACCAGCAGGTTGGCGGATGCCTGATGTGTGTTCGAAAGGGGTTTTTGGAAAGTATATTTGCCGGGCCTGCATGTGAACTATTTCACGGAAGAATTCCAACTCTGGGCTAGGGCTGCGAGCTTCGCAGAACGATCTCGAGGAAGTATGTTTAATCGGGTCTATTTTCCAAGGTATGATATATAGAGTTGGGGTTACAGCTCAGACTTTCACAGTGGCAGGATATTAATTAAGCGCTTTGTGATCTTGGACTGCGCATGAATTGGAAGCAATGATGGAGTAATTTAGAGTGTCTCCATAAGGAGTCTGTGTGCTTGACTTTGGGAGATCCACTGATAAATGGATCGATACGGTAATTGGTTGGCCCTCAGTCCCAGATGGCTTTCTGCCTAATTCCGGGCCACATTTTGGCTCCAGAGCCATGTCTCAGACCGAACAAATAATTGTGCGACAAACGTTCCTTTAGAATTCCGATCCACTCTACTCGAGTAGACCCGGCAGGTTGAGATACCAAGAGGCAAAGATCGAATGCCAGGCATCGTGCAGGGAACCCGCAAGCAAAGTAACACAAAAACAGGCTAGGGACATGCTCGCCCCGCATGATATGATGCCACACTACAACAAAACCCGCATATTGCTATCCACCCCAGTGTTAGGTTTCCATAGTGCACACATCACAGAATCACAGTCAATCACTCACCAACCAAACGTCTCACCATAGCTCCGTGCTACCCTGTCCCCACAAAAATTCCAGAATCGATTGCTTCTCTGAATTCTCCAATGCAATAAGTTCTCCTTTGAGTTTGCCTGCTGTTCTAATTTACAAAAATTCAATCCTTACCGAGCAACTTTTGCCGAGAAAAAAAGGTCACAAAGTTGTTCAACATCAAGATTTGGCATTGGTTAGTTGATCAGTGCTTTCTCCGAGGGGGAGGGGCAAGATTTTTTATTCCCAATTGATCCCACATAATTTCAGCCAGTGATGGCAGTGGTTCAATACAGTAAGTATCCGAGTACGATACGTTTTGAATGGTGAGGTTAGAAGGACTTAAAAGCCAACCATTCCTCCCCGGCCCAGCAAGAGGAGTTCACCACCATTCTCCCATTACTATTCACACTAGTCCAATGACCATGCGTTTCTCCACAAGCATCATTAGAGCCACCCTCCTAATCCTAACCTCCACCCTCCTGAACTCCCCCACTCAGGCAAACGCCTACTGGACAAAGGTCTCCCTTCGTATAGAGGGCCCCGACACCACCATCTTCGAAAGCACTATCAACACGGCAGGAGGCATAGTCACCACACTCGCGGGCGGCACGCACATGTGCGATGGCACAAACAATGGCGCAGAATCCAAGCCCTGCGCCACGATCACAAGCGCCATCAATGACGCAGTGTTCACCTGGGACGGCACGTGGTATAAGAGATACCAAGACTACCTCATCACCTCCATTGGCGGGAGCTCACCAGTGCCTAATAAGTACTGGGGACTATTCATCGGATACAAGTATGCCATGATGGGGGGGTGTCAATCTAAGGTTAAGGAGGATGACAAAGTGCTCGTTGCCTTTGACGCGTCTGAAACCAGCACCCTCTTAGAATCAAGTGCTAGTCCGTTGAGCCTTCCAAGCGGGCAGAGTGTGAAATTTAAGGTGGTTGATGGGAGGAGGAGAAGCGTGGTCCAAGGAGCCAAGGTGACTACGAATGGTGGGCCTTGGGGGACCACTGATGATAACGGGGAGGTTACTTTAGTTTTTGACAAGGCGGGTGTGTACAAGTATAAGGCGACGAAGGATGGGGCTATCAGGTCTAACGCGGTCACTATCACGGTTACGGCTGCCGGCGGCGGCGACGGTCAGGCCGCGCAGACGGTGTATGTGTATGATGCTGGGTTTAGGGGTTGCAACTAGTGGCTTGAGGTGCTTGTATTGAGTATATATCAATTGGACACATTAATAGGGTGCGAGAAGTAATGATTTAGTCTACAAGCCTACGGAGGTACAGCGCCTAAGTTTTGTATGTTCCACAAGCGAGGTTTGCTGCCCTTACCCCTGTGGAACATACAAAACTTAGGAGCTGTACTCGAGTACCGGTACTGTACCTCCGTAGGCTAGAGACCAGGGTTCAATCTTATCCACAGAAGAGTAATCAGTAAAAAAAGCATTCTAGAGCTCTCGGAACACCAGCCAGATTGCGGCAATCCAATACAATCGCCTTGTAAAGTAGTGCTAAATGGCCTACCCAGTGTGAATACCGGTAGTAAATAATATTATGACAGGATAACCCTCTATTACACCTCACCACTATTCCCAAAATAGAGGCTAAACCACTCTAGGCACCCCACTACGGTACCGTACAGTACAGTACTGTAGGTGTGCTCGTAATCTCTTGACGTTTGCGAACATAGCTGCTATTGCATACCGTATAGGCAAAAAATTAGCCGGAGCCTAAATATTTTGGTGGCATGCAAGCAATAATAATATTCGTATAGTAACAATACAGGAAGCATCCCAGTCCAGGTCCTCTATCCTACGGCAGTACAATGCAAGGGCGTGTCTTGCAAACGTCAGAGAATTACGAGTATGATACGGTACCACTACCGCGGGGTTTAGGTTAAGGGTACCTGTAGGTGAGGAAAACGGGGTGTGATTGGCTTGTATAGTATCATAGACCACCTCGGCCATTCGGAGGGCAGTGCAGGTAGCGTGGAACTACTGCAGTGGATAGAGTACTCGAGTAGAGAGTTCACCGGCTTTTTTCCCTCACTCTCAAAAAGAAAGTGCAGTTGCATTGGCCCGGTAGGCTCCCCGATGCGATGCGATACGATACTATACCAGTGCCATACCGATAAGTCACCCTCCCAAGGCAACAGCGACGAGTCTCGCGAGGTGCCATAAAGCCTTCTTGTTCTTCCCAGAGTTTAATTTAATTTCCCTTTTCTACAAAATTCTTAAACCCACTTCTTCTTCTTCTCGTCTTATCCTACTCCGCACTCAGAAAAAGCTGCACTGGGGATAAGATGCCTCACAGCTCGCCCGAAAAGCTCGGACTGTTATCGGATGGAATGGGTTCGGAGGGGAAAGGTTATATTCCTTCCGATAAGCCCTATTCACGGAGACTCTCCAAGTCGACCAAGACTTTTCTTACCATGTTTCTGGTGTTACTGCTCTTGTATGCCTATCGTGTAGAAAATAGAACCATAATTTGCAAGTGGCCGACGAAGGATTATGGCTGGGGGGATGTATGTTCTCCCCGCTCCCACCGTGGGATTGGCATTAAAGAGATAGCGAATTAACGAGCGACGACAGATCACCCCGACCGAAGACATTAAACTCTACCCCTGCTTCAACGGCTTCAAATGTGCTCGCCTCGCCGTCCCGCTAGACTACACCAATCCCTCTCCGAACTATACTGCTGCAATCGCAATCACAATCCTCGAAGCTACCGACACTAGCAGACCTTATGGCGGCCCTATTCTCATCAACCCTGGCGGCCCCGGCGGCTCTGGGGTATACTCGCTCCTAATCTACGGCCCAATACTCCAGGAGATCATCGGCAGACACTACTCCATCGTCGGCTTCGATCCCCGTGGCGTGAATAATACGACTCCCACATTCTCCTGCTTTGAGGATGCACTGCAGAGGAAGGTTTTCGCGGAAAGGGATGGCGATAAGGTTCTTGCCGGTGGGAGCGAGGTTGCGGAAGCATACTCGCGGTTTAAAGCTCTTTCTGAGAGTTGTGGAACGGTGGCTGGGGAGGAAAAGGGCGGGTATGTTAATACTGCGTCGGTGGCCAGGGACATGCTGGAGATTTCGGAGAGGCTTTGGGGGTTGAGTGGGGTAAGCGGGAGAGGATTGCAGTATTGGGGCTTCAGTTATGGGAGTGTGCTTGGGAGTACGTTTGCTGCAATGTTTCCTGAAAGGGTTGAGAGGATTGTTGTCGATGGTAGCTACTTCTACCTTGTTAGCTCTGCGGGAAGAGGGGAGTGTGGGCTGATTGGGGTGAACAGGAATCCTCGATACGGAAGACTACTACTCTGCGGGCTGGAAAGCTAACCTCCAAGACACGGACAAAGTCCTCGCCAGCTTCTCGACATACTGCTCCCAGGCCGGCCCTCTGAGATGCGCTTTCCACACCGGCTCGACACCCGAGGACATAACCATCCGCCTACACAACCTCCTCCAAAAACTCTCAGCAGAGCCACTTCCCATCCCCTCCTCTCAATCGACCACCAACGCCCCAGAAATAATCACAGAATCAGATGTTCGCAACCTCCTCTTCGTCTCCCTCTACACACCGCTAAGCGCATTCCCAATCGTGGCCCAGATCCTCGCTGCCCTCGAATCCGGCGACGGGAGGGGATACCTAATGATTGCTCGCACAGGCTTCGATTGCGACAGTCCCGGAGGCTCAAAGACACCGAATACCGGCGCTGAAGCAATTCTTGCGATTGCATGTTCTGACGGCGCACCAGTGCCCGACGATAGAAGAGCGTTTGACGAGTATCTTCGAGAATTGACCTCGCAGTCGAAGGTGTTCGGGGGCGTGTGGGCGAGGCTTAGGCTTGCCTGTACCGATTGGAAATTCCGTCCTAAGGGATTGGCGTTCTCGGGGCCGTATAGGGGGAACACTAGCACCCCGATGTTGTTTATTGGGAACAGTAGGGATCCGGTTACTCCAATTATAAAGTATCCTCTTTCCTCCCTCCCCCCTCCTTCTTTTCCTCCTTATCAGTGCTGATTAGGATACCTTAGCGCGCATACCATGTCCAAACGCTTCCCCGGATCAACCGTGCTAGAGCAAAACTCCGAGGGACACTGTTCAATATCTGCGCCATCGCTATGTACAGTAAAGTACGTCCGTAGATATTTTGAAACAGGAGAGGTACCCCCTCCCGGCACGGTTTGTGAAGCGGATATGAAACCGTTTATGGGCGCTGGGGACCATGTCAAGACCATGAGTGCGGAGGACAGGGAACTTTTGAAAGCGTTGGAGAAGTTGGCAACGGAGTTGAAGCCGAGATCCTGGCACGGCATTTAACGCGGGTCAAATGAATGAATAATTGTAAAATAGAAAAATGATATGATACCCAACTCCTATCCAGACTGTGGTATGTTGGTTCCCGCGATACCCATGATTGGGCGGATTAAACCCCAATCAACTCAACCCCAGATTTTCCCTTCCCCTCCCGTTCCCGAGGCCATCCCTGCAATGCTATGTCAAGCCAAGACTCCCTGATAAACCATCGCCAAGCCAATCAGTCAGCCATGCAGCGGGGTTCTTCTCTTGCTTGTCAACCAGCACTGGCAGCTTCCATTCCTATCTTACCTTTAGACTACCCTCCCAATAACATTTTAACAAACCCCACCTTGACAACTCACTCATTCGCTCACTTATTCACTTACCCACTCACTCACTCACTCATTCCATCTCATTTCCATTCACTCCACTACACGATAACAACATAAAAGATAAATTGAAAGATAGGAAAGCCATGCTATCCCGCACGGTCCGCGCTGCACATCCACGCTTCACCCGCTCGGTTCGTGTCTGGGGGAAGCGTTGGGAGACTGAGGTCCGGGATGGGAAGAGGGTGGATAGGAGGAGCGAGTACGTGCCTGGGAGGGGCTGGGTTGTTGAGCGTGCTGAGGTTGGTTTTCCCTTCTTCTTCTTCTGCTTCTTCCTCTTCCTCTTCTTCTTCATCTATCATCCATGCATTGTTTAGTTGAATCGGGTTGGAGATAAGGTTTTAATAGATGCTACGTAGGAGGAAGAATATGATGATGGTGGCGAAATCGACTTGATTACCTTGAAGCGAGTACCCAGGGCACAGAACAGCTGGGATCCGGACGTCAATAGGAAGAAGCACGATCATGGAGAAAAGACCGGGTTCTTGGAGGGCTTCCTGCAGGAGCCTCCTTCATCGTCGCCACCCCAGGGTGCTAAGAGTGTTATCCCTCCGCAGAAAAATTCTGCCTTGCCGTCAGGTGTCGCGGCTGCTACGCCTACCTACCCCGATCCTGAGCAAGCCCCTCCCCCACTACCTCCTCGGCCGACACAACCCCTGCCACCACCGTCGCGTGATAAGTCCGAGTCGAGTTCGGCAGAATCGAATTCTGACTCTGACTCCGACTCCGATATGGATATACTTCTCCCCAGCGATGTTAGGTCTTCTGCCGGCCGTCCAGCAAAGAGCAAGTACGAGATTGAGATTGAGAGGGAACGGAATGTCAGAAGACAGGCCATGATCCTGGAATGGCAGAGACTACGTGAGGAGCAGGAAAAGGAGGAAAATGCCATGCATGATATCAGGGCCTATAGGATAATGCGAGAACAGAAGGAAGCCCAGAAGAGAGAGGCCGAGAGGAGGGAGATCGAGAGGAGAGAAGCCGAGAGAAGAGAAGCCGAAAGGAGAGAGACTGAGAGAAGAGAAGCCGAGAGAAGAGAGGCTGAAAAGAAAGAGATGCAGATAAGAGAGGAAGAGAGGAGAGAGGAACTCCGACAAGAGGGCCAAAGAGCTGCCGAAATCGAGAGGATTCTCCAAGAAACCAAAATGTGGGATTGGTCCGGCACAGACACCCCAACCGCCGAAGACATCTACAAGACCCCACAGTACCCCCCGACGCAAAAATACTTTGTCTTAACGCGAAATCCATCCACCAACGACTTCAACTTTGCACCCCTCCCTCTTGCCCTATCCCCCATCTCGCCCGAACACATCACCCCGATAAAAGTGTTAGAACACATGCAGTCCCCCGAAAAGTTTATTGGTTACTGGGGTGCGGTCCAAAGGTTGGGCTTTGAGATCATGGCAGGAGAAGGGGAGTGCGTCATAGTTCGTGCCTCCATCAAGGATGCTGATGAGAAAATGCGGAGCATGCTCCAGGAGATCGAAGGGATGCGAGAATTCCAGACTCAACCTCCCCTCGAAGGCACCGCGCCACCAAAGGGGCTAGATGCAATTGCAGCAGACATTGCGGGAAAAATTGGCCTTGGCGGGAAGCCATCGCCAGTAGTCGAGGAGGCACCAAAGGTGTTCGAGGAGTTCTCCAGTCTCGTCGGCGAGGCTGCTAAGCCTGTCGAAAAAGAGCCTGAGCCCGTTGAACAAGAGACGGCTAAGCTAATTGAAACCGCCGAACCGCAAGAAGCCCGTGAACCTAGGCTCCCGGAAGAGGACTTCAAACTCAAGCCGGATCAAGTCGCTGAGGATGCAAAATACCCAGAGGTGGTCGGGGAAAAAATCGAGCCTGGACCAGCACACAGCGAGGTCGTCGTCACACCACCGATGAAGACAGCCGAAGACCCCGTAGAGATAGAAACGAACAACGCCTGGCAGGACAAGTACCAATCCACTGAAAATCCAGAAAAGACCATTCAGCAATCCACCGAGGAGACACTATTCACCGAAGCCCCGAAAATCGTAGAAGAGACGCTGAAAGCAGAAGAAGCAACAAAAGAGTGTGAAGCCGCCACTGGTGCCGCCAATCCCCGGACCTTCGCCGAAAAACAATCCCCCTCCCCTGCAGAAACCACCCCCGAAACTTTCCTCTCCCCCGCCTCAGAGGTTGCGCGAGAGAACTGGGAGAAGAAGCGTAGATCTCCACCCTCCCCAACCCCAGCCGAAGAGCTCCTGGCGAAGCCAGCTCTAGAAAAGTCCTCCCTTGCCACTCCCGCCCCCGCTGGAGCAGTCAACTCGCAGCAACAGAAACAACAGCAACAAGGAAAATCAAAACAAGGCAAAAAGCCAAAGAGAAAGATATTCTGGACAAGCGTTTGGGTGGCAGCGGCTACCGGTGGGACATCGTTCTTGCTTGAGAATTATTGCTGAGCACTTTTGGTTTCGTTTTGTGCCTTTTGTTTTGCCTTTCTCCTCTCCCTTCTGCATGTTTCTATGGTGGCGGTGTACTGTATTTCTGTTTGCTCGTTTTCATGCATTCCTTAATTTATTAGTATAGTTTGGCTTAGCTTGATGGATTACGTCCGCTCCCCTCCAGGTTGTAGTAGTAGTCGTCAGAGTGGTAAAGTACACACAGGAACGGAATCGATCTGGTTTACTTCATGAATCGTCACTCGTGTTGAGATTTTAGTTCTTAAAGGGATCGGTTGTTGTGGCGACATTGTGACATGGTGTGAAAGTGGGGGTGGAAAATGGCCTTTTGAGGCGTAGGTTGAGAGTAGGTGTATTTGGAAGGTAAAGGGGGGTGAGTGGAGGGAGCTCCGGTTGCCCCGTTTGGCATGGAAATGGTAGCATTGTCCGATTCTTACAGTTCTGTCTCCAGTAGTAAGTATATCGTGACAATTTATGCTATTGGATTTCCCCGGCAGTGGGTAGGTCAGGCCGGAGCTCTATCACAGCGAATAGTTACAAAAAAAACTGAGGTGCTCGGAAGAAAGGTGTCACAGATAAGTAAATCAATTCAATGCTCCCAGCTTAACCACGAATTAATCGATCCCCCCCCCCATCAAGCACAGTAACGCGATAAACATCTCCGGCCAAAATAGCAAACTGTCTACAAGCAAACAGGGAAAATAAGAGGGGAGAAAAACCCCTCTGACCTTATTCACATCATAATCTCTTAATACCACGACCCGCACCCTGCCTCCGTGCAGGAGATCAGCCACACAGCCCACTCCACCACAAGCCTAGACCCCCCCAATCAACAACCACAACAGCAGAAGCACCCCTCCCATGCCTCAGCCTAACCCCCTACACGCCCTCCTTAGCCAGCCACGCCAGCGTCTCGAATTGTCGGATCAACTAGCGGACGGAGGGGTTTGGCTGGAAGTGTAGGACTGGCTTTCCCGACTAGGTGCAGAAGTGTGGGGTGTTGGGGGAGGGTGAGGGGGTTGAAAGGGAGTTGGTTAGGGATGAGGGTATAGGAAGGGGGAGAAGATCGAGGGGGTGGTTGGGACATGTTGTGTTATTTTTCGTGATGGACGCCCAGCTGGTTAATAGTTTGGTTGGTTGATTGAGGTGAGGATTGTAATGGGTTGGAGGTGTGGGGAAAGGGAGGGGGAGAGAGAGGTGGGGTTAGTAGCGAACTTGGTAAGGTGTTAGAGCTAGCTAGCTGGCTAACCAGTTATGCTTCGCTGCCTTACGTTACCTTGCCGTATTAGAGACAGCCCCCATAACAAACATGGGCAAGTAATTCGTGGCAGGCATGCCACCTCTGTAGCCATCATTCACAATAACACCGCACTTCACATTGGAAGCCCGAAAACAATCCTTCACAGCACTAGAACTGTGAGGAGTAAAAAAACTTGAGGTAATACCATAACAGTGGTAGTAGTAGTGAGCAGGTGGCTCGGCTTTTGAGTAGAATAGGCTATTTTATATAATATACTACATACACTGACTATAAAGATATTTACTAGGAGTTGACTGTGAGTAGTAGCAGCCGATATTCTCCCTACGGTATCCAGTTGATTCCTTTCGCATTAGGATTGAGAATATCATTAAACTTTCCCGACTGATTTCGAAATTCTTAAAAAAAAGCTATTTGTCGGGTTATGGTTATCTTAACGGTAGGCTCTCTGGAATGGAAGCCTGAGAAATCCAGCTGTATTCAGTTTATTTGTTATCTTTTTCTTTTCAACCTAGGTTTTGTGAACTATATATCGTTGCAGGTCTGTTAAAACTCTATGCATAGACAAGAGCACCACTATATAAGCTGCGGCTTGTTTTCGTAGGTGAAACGTTTATGGTTATAATTTCTGCTTGACCTTTGCTAATATCATGTCAGGGTGTGAAGTAGAAGTCTCCGGGTTGTCTAATAGCACGAAGGTATTGTCCAAGGCTTTGTTTAGCTCGTGAGAACCCCGAGGGGTATTCCAAAAATCATAATTATCCAGTAGCTAGTGTTGACCTTATTGAGGGCTGTTTTCCAGGATGCCTTGGTGTTTGTTGGGTCTTGAGAAAGAGTGACAATGTCATAATCTTGGGCCGTAGACAGTTTTTCTGTAGCGTTGATTCGACTCAGTGACCGGGTAGACACACAAATTCAAGCTCTGGTCATGGGCCCCAGAGTATCAAGGGGTTTCCGGTGCTGGAGTCTTGGAAGTATTCCACACCATGGTCCTTGACACCCTGCGATCTGATTAGCCCGGATACTCAAGAGACTTAATAAACCTCGAAAGCCTCAATCATGCATTACACCATCTCCCCACCTCAAGATTTCTCCACATAGCGTCATTGAGCATGCAAACCCACATCCCAGCCGACCGTCCATCTCAAAGCGGGCGATCTTATGGAGTATCGGAAATTGGGCTACTCCTAGCTTGCATGCTGGCCCCAGTGCGTTCGTAAAACTACCACAAACTTACAGTATACCCTCAGCGCACGGTGGGAGTAGCTTACAAGATAATATCCCAGCAGCTGTTGACAATACCAGTAGGCATTCTCAAGCACAGAGCCTCACATACCGCACTGTACAGTACCGTAAGAACTCAAATAGAAGAGAAATGTGCTAGGACGTTGGAGTTGCCTCTCCTAGTAAGGTGCCTCGTATATTCCTTTTGTTTTGTCTTTCAAATAATTTATTTGTAAATAATACAGGGGTTACCGCCGACATCGGCATACGAGCCCCGAGGCATTACGTCCTGAGGGGTAAGCCAACCCAAACACCATCCCAAGCTATGCCGCAGCCACTCTGGTACGTGACCAACCGTAGGTTTCATAGCGGAACCGCACCACACCCATCAACACTTAGGCGGCCTGACACAGGTTATCGCTTCAGCTCAGGGCAGGCAATGGCAGTCCCAGGGAGATCCCCCCAAACGACAGAGAAACCTAGCTACATACAAGGGCAAATAACAACAAATAATAACCACCTCTCTGTGGCCGGACCCCCTATAACAAAAGAAATCCACCGTGACAAACCTCCACCAAAACACTACCGAGGAAAAAACCACCCGCCGATGGACAAAAACCTCACTGGCAAACCAGCCTCGCAACCCAACAAAAGAAATCCACCAAACAATTTCGGCCTAACCGACGTCCTCGTGAAGGGAACGCCAGTCGGCCACCGCCTCCACGTACCCCTCCGGTCGGTACCCACATCCGTTAACGAGACAACCACCAAAGTTGTCCCAAGCCGCAGCCAACGGGAAGTTCCCAACCAACGGGCACCCCACTCCATCCGCTCGCTGGTCGCCACTCACGTGACGACCCCACACGTTCCGCCTCAACCCCACCCAGCCACAGGGACAGCGAACCACCCAGGCGCCCCTATCGTTACACCCCCGAGGGCAGAGATGTCCGGCAAGACCGCCAGACGCCCGACGTTGCCCCCACACCACCAGCTCGGATGAGCGCCCGTCAGCAACCTCACCAGGGCCCGCCAACCGCGCATCAATCCTCCTCATATGCGCCCCGAAGGACGCCTGACTCTGTACGGGGGCCTGTGGAGACCCACCGCCACCCAACCGCATCAACACCCCATTCCTCGGAGAGCGCACCCTCTTCCCAGGGCCACGTCTCCGTTCCGACCGGGCACCACCACAGGCCACGATCACCCCACCCAACACAACGTCGCTGTCCCCGGAGGAGACCCGACCAAATCCACTCCCCACCGAAGAGACAGGGGAGGCACCGTCCACAGGAGAGACGGGATCACGGGGGTCCGCCACAAGGGAGGACGCCACCCACGAAAGACGTTGGGGGTCCGCCACAGGGGGGGACGCCACCACCGAACAACTCTGGGGCTCCGCCACCGAAGGGGAAGCCACCACCGAACGCCACGACGCCACCGCCTGCGCCACACTAGAAGCCACCCCCTCGCCGACGGAGGGGGGAGGGGAACCGTCAGTCCCAACCGAGGAGGGACGAGAATGCTGGGGAACAACAGGAGGCCCCGACGGCTCACTCCCCTTTGCCAACAGATGCAGGCGACGGGAGAGGACGGAAACGTGATGTCGAAGCCGGGAGACTTCCGCCTCGAGGGCGAAAACCTTCTCAACCGA
>Ga0307507_10003245_pt1 | contig 32053 bp, 14 predicted proteins | sample 7_EM_MG_FD_207223 | JGI IMG/M metagenome (GOLD analysis project Ga0307507, IMG submission 207223) | Populus trichocarpa ectomycorrhiza microbial communities from riparian zone in the Pacific Northwest, United States - 7_EM | ecosystem: Host-associated > Plants > Roots > Unclassified | place... | reverse complement strand
TAACTTATAGTAGTGTATTTTTAGTCCAAAACTACTACTACTACTACTACTACTACTACTTTTACTAAATTACTTATCCATTAAGGAGAGAAAAATTAACGAGGGACTGATTTTTTTCCCCTGTATTTCACAGATAAAATCGAGTTTGCGTCGGGGATAAATCTGGGAATTTGAAGATCTACTAGGTGTGAGGGTTTTGCTATGGCTTCTTCTTTATCGAATTCGGCAGTTGCATTTACCGGAGCGACAGCTTCGGATCTTCTGCGGAGCTCGAAGAGCTGTGGTGTTAGTGGCATTTCGTTGAGAACCCTAGGAAAGGCGCGATTCAGTGTGAAAACGAGGGATTTATCGGTGGTTGCGAAGGCTAGGAAAGTTAAGAAGCATGAATATCCATGGCCTGCGGATCCGGATCCGAATGTGAAAGGCGGGGTTTTAACTCATTTATCGCATTTTAAGCCTCATAAAGAGAAGCCTAAACCGGTTACTTTGGATTTCGAGAAACCACTTGTTGCACTCGAAAAGAAGATCATCGATGTAATTTGCCTTTGCCCTTTTGTGCTAGCTTGGCTTTTAAGCCGAGAGTATTAAAAAAAAAAAAAAACTGGTTGGTTGAAATGTTGGTGCATTTTTTGTTCTGTTGCAGGTGCGGAAGATGGCGAATGAAACTGGTTTGGACTTCAGCGATCAGATTGCATCGTTAGAGAGTAAATATCAACAGGTTTGCGAACGCGGATTAGTTGAATTTGATACGATTGTATGGAGTCTTTTTTATGCTGTAGTACAGTGATTGTGAGAATTGTTGAATTGAAACCTCAAGTTTGAAGATTTGTGTCATTTGTCTGGTCATGCTATCCTGTTTAACATAATGTGATTACATTTGTTGATGACTGGTAATAGTTTTGGGTTTTTCAATGTGGTTCGAACGTTCCTGATATGCATTTTTTTCTATTTGTCTAAATTTTTGCATCTGTGTTCTGCTACTCTCTAAGTAGATAAGGTTGCAAGAGTAGTGGGTTTGGAAACTTGAACTGAAACTGAAAGTGATAAACTGTCAAAATTCATTTGGAGGAGCTAATCCATTTGAAACCAGACAGTTTCCCCAGAAAGATATGATTGTATTATTAGGGGAAGGCATGAAAAATAATGACAGGGATGTGTATATCTAATGTATTTCTGCCATTTGTAGAGCCTCTTTCTGAAGCAGGAAAAATGCACAATTTATATTTGTCTTAATGCTGTTTAGGGTATAGGCTTTAGGCCTAGGCTCCATCGTTAATGGATTCTGTTGCTTAGAGTATTTTCATGTTTTTCCACTATTGATTTCAGGCTCTAAAGGATTTGTATACGCATCTGACTCCTATACAACGTGTGAATATTGCACGCCATCCAAACAGGCCAACATTCCTTGATCACATATTTGGCATTACTGAAAAGGTCTGCTACTCGTAAGCTCATTTAACTTTTAGATTCTCCTAATTGCATATGTTCTTCATTCTGATATTTCGTGTTCAATTAGTGGATGCTATGGAACTATCTTAATGAATATCTGTGTATCATTAAATGTCCAGTTTGTAGAGCTTCATGGAGATCGTGCAGGATATGATGATCCTGCTATTGTTACTGGTATAGGCACAATAGATGGTAGAAGATACATGTTCATGGGTCACCAAAAGGGAAGAAACACAAAAGAGAACATTATGCGTAACTTTGGGATGCCTACTCCTCATGGGTATGTTCAATTATATATAAACATATTTCAATATACTTTGAAACGAGATATTGATTTCTCTCCCACACATTATGCAATCCACTTGCGGAGTTGGATATTTAGTATCTGTCATGGACTGATAAATGTCTTTTTTTAACAGCTATCGGAAGGCTTTACGCATGATGTATTATGCAGATCACCATGGCTTCCCTATTGTTACCTTTATCGATACACCTGGAGCATATGCAGATCTTAAATCCGAGGAACTAGGCCAAGTACGTGGATAATTGTACTGCAAAGCTTTCAAGGCTTTCTTTAAATGCAGTTCAACTAATTTGTTTGCTATTCGTATGCACAGGGCGAAGCCATTGCTCATAATTTGAGGACCATGTTTGGCCTAAAGGTTCCCATTGTTTCTATTGTTATTGGGGAAGGTGGCTCTGGTGGTGCTCTGGCCATTGGCTGTGCTAATAAATTGTTAATGCTTGAAAACGCAGTTTTCTATGTGGCCAGGTACTTCAATGGGTTTTTTTTTCCTTCTTTTTTTTTCACTCCATTTATTCCAGAATCCGAATGTTTGTGCAAATTTACTTTTGGGCATTTGCTTGGCTTGTCTTGTCTTGTTGAAAAGATGGGACTCATTATCAGCTGTAGAAATTATCACTCCTGTATCCTATAACTCGTATAGAGGAAAAGGATTTAGTAAAATATGTTTGGATAACTCCCTTTGACTTTGAGTGCTATTTTAGGAATATGGTGGTACCGAGGTCTGGTTGCTCATGAGGTTTGGTGGTCTTTCCTAAGTGACTCACTTAGCTCTGTTGCTTATTTTGAATAGTCAGTTTGGAGGATATGACATTTTGTTGTGGCAACATGCACATACAGCCATTGGTGAGATGGCTGTCTATTTTAGTGTAGCTCTTACTTGTCATGATTCTCCTGTTGACTGGGATTAGAAGTTTTCTGGTTAAACAAGCTTGTATTTTTGGCCTAGGTATGGAAATTTGTTCATCAACAATGTTGTTATTCTTTTAAGGATCCAACTTTGCAATGCATCAACTGGTTTCCATGTTCTTTCCCTTTTATAAGGATATGATGTTTTATGCTCTTATTTTTCACACAAATGTGCTGATTGATTTTACATTTCCTAACATTTTTTGAACATATTTTGTGTTAAAGTCCTGAAGCATGTGCAGCAATTTTATGGAAGACTGCCAAAGCTGCTCCAAAGGTTTGTAGTCTCTTCTCACTTTTGGACTTTGCCTGCATTTGGATATTTTATTGATTATAGATTATAGAAACGTTTTTTCCCTTCTCCTGCAGGCAGCTGAGAAGCTTAAAATCACTGGTCCCGAGTTGTGTAAGCTGCAAATTGCAGATGGAATCATACCTGTAATGATCTTCTTTCTAAAATTTTCCTTTAGAAAGCTGTTCTAAGATTTTAAACCATGATAAAATGCATGTTCTACAAACAACAAAGGTTGCCTCGGGAAGGGAGTGGTTGGGTGGGTGATTCCGGGCTGCTATGCATGTATTTATAAAGGAATTCTTATTGAAATTTAGTTCAGATTCATGATATTGAGAAGTGTTATTGATAAATAACATATATCTCACTGCTTTTCTCTTTCTCTTCTCTTTATATGTTTTTACGAATAAAAGCTGCTCAACTATTTTTTCTTGTTAAAAAAAAAAAAAAACAGGAGCCACTAGGTGGAGCACATGCAGATCCATCATGGACCTCACAACAGATAAAGAAAGCAATTAATGAAACTATGGATGTGAGTGCCACTTGCAAGGCTTCCTTAAGAACCAAATTCTAATACTGTGCCCGAACATTAATCTTGTCTTTAACAGGAGCTCAAGAAAATGGACACAGAAGCTTTACTAAAACATCGCATGCTTAAGTTTCGAAAAATCGGTGGGTTTCAGGAAGGAGTCCCAGTTGATCCTATAAGAAAAGTCAACATGAAGAAGAAAGAAGAACCCATTGCGAGAAAGACTCCAGTTCTGGAATTGGAGGATGAGGTTGAAAAACTGAAAGAGCAAATTTCAAAGGCCAAGGAGTCATCTAGCAAGCCTACAGAGTTGGCTTTAAATGAGATGATAGAGAAACTAAAAAAGGAGATTGATCTTGAATATTCTGAAGCTGTTGAAGCGATTGGCTTAAAGGACAGGTTATTGAATTTGCGGGAAGAATGTGCAAAAGCAAATTCACAGGACCATCTCATGCATCCAGTTCTGATGGACAAGATCGAAAAGCTTCATGATGAATTTAACAAGGGCCTGCCAACTGCTCCTAATTATGCGAACCTGAAGTACAAGCTTGGCATGTTGAAGGAGTTTTCTGAAGCCAAATGCGCCTTGGAGAAGAAGAGCAAGGGTGAGGAGCTGAAACTGGATATCGATAAGAAAATCAAAGAGGTCATGGATCGGCCTGAAATTAAGGAGAAGATGCAAGCACTAAAGGCAGAAGTTCAAAAGTCAGGGGCTTCTACTGCTGCAGATTTAGATGAAGGCACAAGGGAGAGCATATCAAAGATGAAGAAAGAGATACAGTTGGAATTGGCGAATGTCCTCAAGTCCATGGATTTGGATGTTGAGATTGTAACGGCAAAGAAACTCATTGATGATGGCTTGAAGGGAAAGGTAGAAAGTTTGAGGGAGGAAACTAACAAGAAAATTGAAAATCTGATGAACTCATCAGATCTTAAAAACACTATCCAGTTACTGAAGTTGGAGGTAGCCAAGGCAGGGAAAACACCTGATGTCGCATCAAAAAAAAAAATTGAGGCTTTAGAACAACAAATAAGGCAGAAGCTTGCCACTGCTATGAACTCCTCAGAAATAAAATCGAAGCATGAAGAGCTGCTGGCAGAGATCGCCCTAGAATCCAATGGAAGTTTGAAAAATGATGATCTAAAGGAAGGGACTCCAAAAAATGATGAATCCAGGGTAGAAATTAATTTGGGTGCAAATCGCAGCTTTACTTAGAGTGAGTTCTTTGATTCTTATTTCTCCTTCTCCGATGGATAAAGTAGACATATATCTAGCGTTCTATTCTATTTTGAGTTTTGTTTGAGGGTACATCCTACACGCTAAGATTTATAATTTCTTAAGCCTGCATGTATTCATCCTCTCTTTGATGAAGAATACAAGTGGTCTTTCTTGACGTGGGCTCAGTTACATTTGCTCTAGGCAGCATGCCTCTCCTCTAAGACTACTACGGCATTGCAATGTTTACTTAAATCCCAACGAGTTCATTTAGTAAATAGGGCTTACTATGTATTGCTAGCGCTGAAGGCAGTAAATTTATTTATTTAATTTGAACAAAATTGGCAAGTGACTTTCATGATTATTTATTGAGTCATTCCATTCATTTCGTAACAATCTCTCTTTCTTCTAGGTATGCAACTAGTGAAGATGGCATTGAAAGAAGTTTCTCATTAAAGCAGTCAGAACAGCACCATGCTCTTCTAATCCGAAGATACTCAAACTCGGGCCTTTCGACCTCAGGGAGGCTGCATTATTGTCTTCTCTGGCTACAGCGCACAAGGTTTTGTTCCATGCGAAAACGAGAGTCCACAACATTATCTTTATTAGCTGAAACATTTTTCATTCCACTTAGGTTTTTATTAATCTATCCTGTACTGCCTTTTCAATTTTATTTTATAATGTGTCTCTATTTGCATTGATAGACGAAGACAGTTTTTGTATAAATTATGTGAGCGCCAGAGGAAAAGCATCAGTAATAACACACGTCTGTTGACTGAAATGAACGTTCCACTTTCAACTCAAGAAGCTTGAAACTTCTATGTTTTATTGAATTCCATTATCATTTTCAGAAGACATCATTTTATGAGGCATCATATTAATGGAGGATTGCAGTATTAGCTTATGGCGATAGCGATGCCGTGATTCCTTGTCAGTACTATGCAGTAGTTCCTCTATTGGTGACTGCAGTAATCCTGTCATTGCTTCTTGCGTGCCCTTTTCTGAGAACATGGACATGTAGCAGAGCCGTAAGTGCTATTACATGCTGTCGATGTGCGAGGATAAATAAGAAACAAAAAAAACTGGCATGCAAACAAATCTGAACAAAAATTGAGCAGTTAACACGCAATCTAATGGAATATTACTTTGCATTTGATTCTTAACTGGAAGAAACACAACCAGCCATTACAATTCCATTGTTTCAGACTAAAAACACAAGAAGAGGGGAAAATAGCTTCAACACAGAAAAGGGATCACTGCTTTCCTGCTCCTGGGATAATCCTCTTTGAATTTCTCCAGGTACCATTTGTGATTGGCACATGCCCTAGGCACCAAGTTAGCACATGTATAGAGTAAAAAACCAAACCCAGCCCAAGACCAAGTCATCACTGCCCATCCAAGCCACTCCACAATCTCCCCGAAGTAGTTGGGGCAGCTCACCAACTCAAACCACCCTCCTCTCGGCACCTTATACCCACCACCTTCCCTCTTCAAACCTAACAAAACCCCATCGGCCCACGTGTTGATCCTCATGCCCCACACAAACACCACTAACCCACCAAAAAACTTCCACCAAAACAGTCCCCCGTCATAATCACTCTTGTAATGAGACACCCACCTAGCCTGCAAGTAAGCATTCAGCAGATTAAACCCAAATGCCATAACAGCCACACTCACCGGGAAACCACCAGTGGTTTTGGAATTCCGATAAATCCGAAGTGGGTAGATGCAGGTGCGGTGGAAGTAGTGGAGGAGGAAGGGGGACATGAGAATGAGAGCTTTGGGATTGGTGAAGTGTTGGCCATAGGGGAAGAGGAGGAGTGTGAGCCAAAGAGTGGGGCTTTCCATGAGGATCCAAGCCAAGGGTGGAGAGATTGTAGGACCCCACCCTGGACGGTGGTGCTTCCCATACGGGGCTTGAAGAAATTTCAGGGAAATGAATGTAGGGGGTCCTATGAGGTAAATGGATAGGAGACTGTAGTGAAAGAGGCTCTGATCTAATAGGGCCATTGTTGTTTGTTTTGTTGTTTGATGAAGGTGATGACAGATTGGGAGTGATGATGCTCTTCAAAGTTAGGGCATTTATGTAGAATAAATTTGTATAAAAAGTTAACGTTGTCGATTTGTCATTAACTTCAAGCTTTTATCGTAAGATCCATGGGCTTAAATTATTTCTAATCAAATATATTTATGAATCATTGAGTCAAAAACTAGAAAAAAAAAACAGTAAATTAATTTGTAAAGGCCACACCAAGTAATATCATAGATTTCATTTGATATAATTTATGAAAAGTGACTCTTGACTATTAAAATATAGAACTTAGAGCCATTCTCAAAACATATTTTAATTTAATTTTATGAATATTAAAATAAATATTTGAAAGAATTTTTAAATTCTGAAGTAAAAAATGTATTTACACTAAAACTTATATCTTCTTTTATATATATATATATAGACATCACCTTTCTTTAACAGCATTATGGTTTTGTCCATAAGTAATTAAAGTATAAATTTGTATAATTCAAAAGATTTAAATTTATGAGAAAAAATGCATTTTTTAGACAAAACTTTCTTTTTATTATTCATTGATTTTTATTTTTATTTTGATGAACACTGATTTTTATTGAAAGCTCGATTCTTGGTATAAAAACTTATGATGATATGCAAAGCAATTTTCAATTAAGAAATAAAAATAATATCTCAATTATTCTTATGTGATTATATAAAAAAAATAATAGAATAAATAATTCAAGTTTAATTTATAATTATTAATATTGCTATAAAAAATGTAATTTTATTTTAAAAGATGATGTGTTTGGATAATTTATTAAATATCATTTTAGTTGGAGAAAATCTTATATAAAATTAAAAAAATATCATTTTATAATAAATACCATTTTATTTGGATAATTTATCATTTTATTATTAATAAAATTAATTATCATTTTACTTCGATAAAATTTTATTATAAATTTATAAGATTAAATAACAAGAAAAAAAAGGAAGGGGCATATAAAAACAAGCCAAGAGGCACATTCACATACTTGGTTAATATAAAAAAGCTCAAACATGTTGGCCTAAAAGGACACGCCTGCATGACTATTTTTTTTTTTTTAAATGTACATACAATATATTATTTGTTCTATATATTTTTTAAATAAAAAGGGTGGTATGTCATCTGTTAGGGCAAATGCTATGTCGTTTACTAGTATATTTTTAAGTTATCTATTATAAAACTAGGCTCTAGTTGTGTGATTACTAAAATCTAATCTAACATGTTTTCACAAAAAAAATAAAAAATAAAAAACAATATAAAAATCTTAATAGATTCATTTTTAACTTCAAAACACTTTCTAATTATTATATAGAAAACAAAGTTTTGAAATAGAGGTTGATGATAATATTAAGAAAAGTTAACCATGAAAACTTTAAAATGAAGCTTTTCCAACTTTTATCAATTTTTGACATAAGATTCAAAATGACCTCGTGCACTTTTTTTATGTCTGCTTGAGAGTGTGATATAAGTTATTTTTCAAAGTGTTTTATATTAAAAAAATGTTTTTTTTTAAATATTTTTGATATTAGCATGTTCAAATGGTCAAAAAAACACACAAAAAATTAATTTAAAACAAAAAATAATTTACAAAAAATTTAAAAAACACAACAAAACCGCAAAGTCAAATACCGCCTTAGTTACTAGACAAGTTGAGTGACTTTTTGGCATAGAAACTAACTTCACCCTCCATATCAAAACAACATAACTTCAAATAATAATAATAATAATAATAATCTCAATCTCAATGTCTTGATGGAGCTTTTGCAATTGATTAAAAAATAATATAAATATTTGATTAGATAATAGATGAATGTATGTTTGTATTAATATTCTTAAAAAAATACACATTATAATAACAACTAAAAAAATAGAAAGATATTTTAATATATTTTACCCCAAATTATAATAATTTCTTTTTATTCACCATTTTCAAGTAAAAACCTATGGGTTTGCATTAATAATTTGTATTGTTTGCATGAAAATTCATTCATTTATTTATTTGAAGTTCCTTTTTTTTTATTTCTAAATAGTTTCACCCTGATTCACAAAACATTTCATTTAAATAATTGTTTTACCCGATTGAAGAGTTACATTATTTATTATTTGCTAATATTTTATAGACCGATTTATTATTTTGATGGATCTAAGCAAAATCACTGGAAATTTTCATCATAGTCTTAATAATTTTTTCTCCTAATTTATCATTATTTAATCGAGGATTTTCTTATTTAACATTGCTCTACCAATTTTAGTTTTTCTTTTAATTTATCATTATTTAATCGATGATTTCCTTATTTAACATTGCTCTATTAATTTTAGACCTAGGGTTTACAATCCTTGTGCATCTAACATGCATTTTCTCATTTATTATTTATTAACTTGCTAAAGTAGACCCTTCTAAACATTATAAGTCCCCAACTCAATTTCTAAATATTACAACACTATTAAAATACTAACATCTACACAATTTCATCAATTTTCACACTTTCCTTCTTATAGATTTAGCATCACAAACCAATAACCAAACTATTTATTCTTCATGAATCACAATCATGATTTTACACAATTCCATCATCATACTAATCAAGTTTAAGCATGATAAAATCATTTAAAACCTAATATTTACACAATTTATTCATTTTCCATATTTTTTTTCATTTTTAGATATAACCATAATAGGTAAACCTTTAGCAATCCACATTACAACATTTAAAACCAATCTCAAACATTCCCAGTATCATTTAAATCATAAAAAATCACATAATTTAATCAATTTCCAAAACCCCCATAAAACTACCTAGTGAAGGCCTACCACTTCAAACTTTAATTTCTCAAAATTAGTTTTCAATCTATTCAATTATACCCTTAATCATGCCATCCAAACCCCAATTAACTAACAATTACATAATTTGACATTCCTATCAAAATTTACATAAACCTTAACAATTCCCAAAATTAGGGATTTTCAACCCCCCATCATAATTCAAGAAATTAAATGTATTTATTGCAAAAGTAACATTTTACCACTACCAAATAACCCAATTAACCCAATTAAATGAGTCTTTTGTAAGAATTCCAAGGATTTCCTCTTCCTCCTCAAATTTTGCGTTCTTTCTCTCTCAAACTCAAAAACTTTCAACCCCTTTCTCTCTAAGGTTCACTAATTAAATTTGGTTTAATTAGTAGAAAACACTTAATCACACTCTCATACCATATAAATTAAGAGGATTTGGAGAAAAATAAAGGAGAAAAGAAAAACTTTTTTCATTTGTGACTTTTCATCAATTAACTGGGGATTTCCACCTAATTATACAAACTTTTCTCTTAATTTATTATTTTTGGTAGGGAAATACACTATTAAACATCAAGTTTAAGATTTTGGGTTGAGATTTAGATACAAGCTTTCTAGGTTTTAAACCATAAACAACTTTAAATAGAATAATGTTTATAAATCTATTGACCGAGTTATTATAAGCAAATTAGGCCATAAAAAGAACCAAATCCCAATCTTTTATGATGGTCACTTACTAGATATCTTAAAAAGTTGTCTAAGCTTTAATTGACCACCTTGATTTTGTTATTTATTTGGGGATAATAGGTATTGGAGAATTACAACTTGATACTAATGATATGCCAAAAGGTCTTTTCAAAGGAACTCATAAATCACACATCCCTATCTAAGATTATGATTTTGAAAATACCATATAACTTGGCAATATCATCGTGGTAGTCTATAAATTTTATAAGAAACATACATCTCTGGGATTTCTATGGAGTTATTGTCAACCCATAACACATTATATGACTTAAAGATAAGGAATCTCTTTTAAGCCTTGGTGAGCTGTAATAATAGAAGATATTGCATTGATATAATTTTCATTATCAATGATGATCTTGCAATTTTTATCCTTATATTTAATATAGGTATGAAAAATAACAGTCCTTCTTCAATTTTTAGTTCTCTAGGGATATGTTATGGTACATCTTACTAGATCTAATCTAGTCATTTCTAATTTTATAATGTGTTACTCATCTTGAATGGATAAATGAATTAGACACAACTTAATAACCTTATCTTTCTTATCTAGGTTATAAAAATCCATATGATCGGTTTCACACACTTAATCACCATAGTCTTTCTTTTTACCTATATCATTTTGTTCTTTAATAACTTGTGTCTTATTAGTATGGTTGGCTGCAACATGACCAAAACTTTGACATTTAAAACATAGACTCATTGAGCTTAATTTAGACACTTCACTGAGTACTCTTTTGCTTTTGTTTTCCTTAAAAGGTTAGACAATTTTGAGGTTGAGTTTGTGAGGTGGAGCACATAATAAGAATTATTATTCCTAAATTGAGACCTATCAAGGATGTTGGGGGTGTCTAAGCATCTCATTCACTATTTTTTTTATAACTAACTTGTAATCTTGAACTAAGAGATAGACTTGGTCAATAGTGGAAACACATTGAAGCACAATCTCTTTTATAAGATCATCATTCAAGGTCTTACAAACCTACTTAAAAGTCATGGTATAATCCGCTCTCATTGCACATCTCATTTTATTATCATCGAATTATGCCATATACTTACTCATAAGCTTGTTTTGTTGCCTAAGGTTATTCCATTAGTCTAAAAAGTTACCTCTATATGATACAGATAAATACTTCTTTTATAATTTTTTTTTGTTTCATATCAATCTAATTAGTGATAGGAGGCTCATCCTTTCTCTTTAAATAGTCCTCAACCTTCTCTCGATAAAGTTTGGTAATATCATTAATCTTTATCATAACAAATTTGACCTTTTTGTTTTCAAACAAGTTGTATCAATCAAAGAAGTATCCATATCAAGAATTCACGTAGTGAAAATCATAATAAAAAATAAAGGCCTCTACTTTGATATGTTACATGACTTGCTCATTAGAGTCATTATGATGACCTTGGTTGTAGTTATATTAGCAGTGTCAATGATGAGCATACCTATGCTGGTTATTGTTAGAATTTTCATTGTTATTAGGTTGTCTTATTTGGAAAATATTTTTGGACTCGATTCCCTTATAAATATTATTTATCTGGGTTTGCATGAGTTATAGTTGTTCCTGAATGGTTTTTAGGAAATCACATAGGACTAGGTCCACCATAAATTTAGATTTATGGTTAGACACCGGATAACCACTGAGCAAATATATACAACATTAGCTTAAAAATGCAATTAAGATTATAATAATTCTTGCAAGAAAAACTTAATATGAAAAATAAAGCCAATCTTGATTTTTTTCCTATAGATCAATCAAGATCATAATAAATAAGAAAAATTATAAGCACTCAATGTAAGACTTTTAAGTGTAAATAGTTAATCAAATAAAAAGTCATTACTTTTCATAAATATAGGCAAGCTCCATAATAAATAAAAAAACTAGGGACTTAAAAATGAAAAAATAAAGTATTGGACCAAAATGTTAAATTGTCAAACTAAAAGGATCAAAATTGATTTTGCCAACTTTTTAGATTGAAAGTGCTAAAAAGGTTAATTTCAAATTGTAACCACAAAAGAAAAACCTTGTATTCATTATTTTTTTTGGGTCAAATTGGCCCTTTATTTTTTTTTTCAAAGTCATGAACTAGTCTGATGCTAAAATGATTTTGTTAACACCATAATAAACTCATAGAGAATAAATCATAAAATCAAAAGATTAATTTGAAAAAAAATCAGACCATAATAGAAAAATATTAAAAGGATAAAAAAATTAGGTTCATTGTTCGAACAATAGCCACAAAAGAGAAATCCTATATTCTTTCATTTTGATCAAATTGGTCCCTCAATTTTTTTTTTGCAAAATCAAGAATCATCCTGATGTCAAAATGATTTTTTAATACCACAATAACCTTATAAAAAACAAAACAAAACAAATCATACAACTAAATTCTAAACCAACATAATATCAAATGATGAATTTAGAAAAATATTAAAATAAAAAAAATACATTGTTGCTATCTACAATGCACCAAGACTTGGTGCATAATGGATTGCACAATAAAATCAACACACCTCTTAGATTTTTTTTAAGTTTAATGAATAAATAAATTTGAACTTGATGTTGATTCAAAAATAATTTTATTTTTAATATTAAATATTTTAAAGACCAATCAAGTGAGTTTTTTTTTTTAAAATAAGTATAGTGTCTAAAAAATATACCAAAATTATCACAACTGAAAATTTATCTATCAAAATAGCATAGTTTTAAGAGACGCACAAGTCGCATAAAGGCAACTAGAATATTGTTGTATCAGTAATATTTTCCCTCTAATTTGTTTGTAAAAATAACACATTTTTAATTTCAACTCTGTCCAAAAAAACCTAACAAGTTATATTCGATATAAATTAATAATCAATTCAACACAAATTAACATGTAATTTAATTTTATTTCAAGTCAATTTATAACTAAACAAACTCAATTTATAATTAAAAAAATTATTTTATTATATCAACAAAATAAATTAAAGATGAAAAGAGAGAGAAATGATACAATGGGGGAGAAAGAGGTGTTCTATCACTGTAGAGAGGGAGCTTTCATGGTGGAGGGAGAGATCAAGAGAGGGAGGGTGAGGGCCACAAGGAGAAGGAAAATAAAAATAAAAATAAAAATGATATTTTTTCTCATTAACTGTATTATTTTGAAAAATAAATTTCAACCATGATAGTTTGTGCCAGGCTTTAGCCGCTATCCTATTTTTGTAACTCCAACGAAGGTGCTGTTGAACTAGTTTCTCAAAACTTAAAAAAAAAAAAAAAGTATTCTGATTTCTTTTTTCCATTTTTTTTAAACTTCCAAACAATAAAATAATCTCACTATATTTCCATTTGTTTATCTCCTTGCATATTTGAGCTCCTAACCTCTGTCTCTCTCATGTCTAGGGTTTCGAACCCAAAAAAAAAAATTAAGCAAGAACGTTCGCTTACAACTCCCGCTTCATAATTCTAGGGTTTTAATCGGCTGAGAGTCAAAATCTCTCTGCCACAGCCACTTCACGTGCACTCTGTCTAGTCCTTTTGATCGGGTTTTTTCTTCGATTTCTTGATAACGGTGAGGTTTTGAACTCTTCTTCACTTCCCGCTTTCTATGATTCCTTTTTCACCCTCTAATCTCGGTATTTAGGGTTCAATCAATTGATTTTGAAAACGCAATTTTAATTTCCTTGGAGGAATTAGGTATCTTATTTTTTTTATTAGGTATTAGGTCGATCTCATCTTTTGATAGTTGGTTTAATTTATAATGTTAATTAATTGAACCAACTGGTGATTCATTATTTTAATTCGGGTTTGCAGCAGTAGGTGCTGTTGCTAAGAAGGGGATTTGAGATTTTTCATGTTGCCTAATGTTGGGTGGTGGATGTTGAATGGTTGTTACCATGGATTTAAATGTTTTGCCGGGGCCTGAAGATAACGAAGACAATTTTGAAGGGAACATAGAAGAACACGGCGCTCCCGAAGAACGGTTTGAGTCTGCTGCTGAAATTGCCCGCCGGGTAATTCTAAATTATATTCTTGCATTTTGTTCTGAGTATCTTGAGTTAGAAGAACGCTTTTTCGTTCTAAATTATATAATGCTCTGGTGAATGAGAATAATCAGGAAAACTTTACTTGACTTTTTTTTGTGGAAGAATGAAATATTGCTGTGATGTTTGTCTTGACATTTTTACACGAGGGCTCTTTTTGTGATTGCGGGTTTGGTAATTTTGTTACATGTAAAGTACCATCCAGTTATTTGAAAAGTCATTCAAACCAGGTGATTATTGTCGTTTGTCAAGAATAGGAATTGAAGCAGCTGTAGCTGCATGGAGCTTTGGCATTGGACCCCAATTTATCATAATGTAGCAGTTGGACTAAGTATTTTGATTGATCAGAATTTAAAAAATATTTTTTTTGTTGTCTTCTCTGCTGGGTGCCACTTTAAGAGTGGAAAATGGATTTGTGCCTTAGAATATATCACTTTTCAACCTCAGTAGATGGAAGTCTTAACAATTGCAGATGGCAATCTTGTTTATATAATCAATTCATCATTTTTTTGGGGCTAATATACAAATGTGATTATGAAAGCACGTTGTAACAAAAGGTTGGAGAATTTTGTTTCCTTATGGATCTCACGTGTTTTTAAAATGTGAATTTGAGTCCTTGGAGCTTGGTTGATGGGAGGAGAAGAATGTAAAACCTGTAAATTTATTAATTAAAGACTTATTTGTGATCATCAAGTCCCAAGGGAAAATAATAACTTTTCTCTTGTAATAAAGTGCGCACAGCACATTCCCTTATAACTAAGTTAGATAAGCACTCAATTGACATTTTATCATTACTATTTTCAATGCTGTGGGATGGAACACCTAGAAGTTGTTTAATACTGTGGCAGAGGCACTCTCCATTTGATTGGGGTTCAAGTATTTTGATTGCTAACATCTTTTGTGGACTCTGAATAGAATGAAGGAGAGATTTAGCTGTCCGTTCTATTGACTGATTTCTAGATTAATTTTCTTTGGGGTTAAGTTGACAGTCTGTTTTACCTCTCTTGCTCAATCCCACATCTGGGTTTTCTTTTTTCCTTTTTGTTTTTGGATGATTAATATGCCATTATGTTGCATTTGTTTGTGCTCTGTATTCATGCATGACTGTTGATCTTATGTTCATCCTGATTAGGAGCGTGAAGAAAGACGCAAACGTATGAGAAATGAAAATTTGGAAGACAGACCTGCGCATGTGTCTCGGCAACCAGTGCATGATCAACTTTTCCCATCCAAACACTATAAATCTTATGACAAAAGTAAACTTCCTGCTGGTAAGTTTCTTATCTAATTCCTCTATGCAGAAATGGCTTCTGTGGTTTGCATTACAGATGGTTTTCAATGGTGTTCACTGATTTCATTGCCATATGTTGAGTTATCCATTAGAGGTGTACGTTGCTGCCTTACTATGTTCCTAAGTATCAATCTGTCGTTGATTGTTTGTTGGTTAAATTTGCACTCATTGGTGGATCTTGCTTGGTACTGAAAAAATGTAAAAAAATATTTTTTGACACCAAATTGTGTGTTTCTTTTGATACTTATAAGCAGCAGGATATTTGTGAGTCCCTTTGGGCCGACACGCTAGTCCTCTATTGTCTGGGATTGGCCATATGAAGGTGTAATTATTTTTTCTTGTTCTGTTGTACCATGGCTGTGAGTCTTGGAGTAGCTTAATCATTAGTTCTTCACCAATTGGATAACTAAAATGTTTAGCAAGAAGGTGGAGTAGCATTCACCACTTCCAAGATAGCTTTTCAATTACATGATTGTTTAGAATTTTAGATGTTCTTAGATATTTTATTACTTGGTAGCATAGTTTTATTTCCTATCACAGTAGTATTGTTTCAGGAATTCATTTTTTCATATTTAGTATTGATTGCTTTCGTTTATTGATTGCTTTCGTTTATTCTTGAAGAATTTTTATTTCTATCTGGTTTAGTTTCGGCATCAATATAAGAGCACCTCCTATGTATAAAGGTCGCTTATATGATGATTGACAATTAACTGTAGTACTGTACTATTGGAAGATCTTTGCATTTTCTTCTTGCTCCTGTTTTTTGCTCCCATTTCTCTCCATATCTCCTCCCTTACCTTCTTTTCCATCCTACCTCACCAGGTTAATAACAGGACCGTGTTGCATTTGTATATTATTAGTGCTACAGAAACAGACTTCTTAGCATCAGAGATTGATGAATTAAATGTACTGGAGATAATTACGCTGATGAAAATTTAAAGGCTATTCCCTGGAAGTCAAACATAATTTTTTCTTGTATTACCATGGTGATTCCCTTTGTTGATGACCTTTGTCAATAAAGTCTATTTTTGGCCAAGTATTAGGAAAAACCAGTTGTCATCTTGTTTTGCTGATATTAATGAACAGTTCTGCTGATGTGTATCTGGCCTGGTAGTGTTCCTTATTGCAGAGACAGAGTATGGGGAGGATTTGGATCGTCTTTGTTAGCTTAAGACCTTAGAGAAGGGGGAAAAAGGAAAATAAAAAGATATCTATGAATGGTTCTCTGAGTTGTGGTCTTCTGGCTTTCTCCTTTCAGCCATTCACTGGATTTCTAAGCTTTTGATTGGTCCATGTTGGTGAAAGCTTGTTCTACACTTTCCTTAGTTTAAGGACGGTGTGACTGTATCATCTCAGTATCATTTCTTTCACTAAATAATTTGCTATCCATAATTGCAGGCTGGTTGGACTGTCCTGCATTTGGCCAGGAGATAAATTGTATCGTTCCTTCCAAGGTTCCACTTGGCGAAGCCTACAATGACTGTATTCCTCCTGGTAAAAGATACTCTTTTAAACAAGTCATTCATCAACAAAGAGTTTTAGGAAGGAAAGTAAGTATCTTGAACTTGAAAGTCATTTTTACTTCCCTTGATTCCTAGTAAATCTCGTCTATTATGAGAGGGAATAATACTGTCATGAGCACTCAATTAATTTTATAATAACCCCGACATTTTCTGAATCAGCCATATTATCAATCTAAAAGAACTAGATTAGAGGAAAAAAGTTCCACAATTTAGCAGGGTCACATTGCCACTCAATTTAAAATTGCAAATAACTTTTTCCCTTGGTCATGTGCATGTTTCTAACAGTGTAGATTTACATTAAGGAGTTACGAAGAATATATTCTCTCTAGGGCAGGAAATATTATCTTGAACAATTCTAAGTCTATCTACTGATTTTTCAGCTCGGTCTGGTGATTGATTTGACAAATACTACCCGCTACTATTCAACAACAGATTTGAAGAAAGAGGGTATCAAGCATGTCAAGGTGAGTTGGCAATGACAACAATTTTCTTCAGTCTCTGTTTTTTACTATAGAGCAGCTTACCTGAAAATAGCTTATTTTCTTTCATTGTCCAGATATATTGCAAGGGGCGTGATGCTGTACCGGAGAATACAGCTGTAAATACCTTTGTTTATGAGGTATGCTTCTTTTGCAATACCTTCTCAGGTTTTCTATGTCTTTTTCCTCCATTGGATCTTCTTGTAGCGTATGTCTTTTCCCACATTTGGTATTCTGCACAGACCACTAGCTTTGTTTCACGGTAGTTTGCACAGTGTTATGTTTTTTCTATGCTATTAAGCTATCACTGTTATGAATCTCAAGTTGTGTACTGCAATGCTAGGATAGAGCATCATATTGGAACCACAAAGCTCAAATGTGAGCATGAGTTTGATTGTGAACATGTGTGCTATGTCTAAACCTTCATATGTGCGTTTGTTACAAGAAATTGTTGATCATGATTCTTCCTTTTAACCAAGTCAAACTGTCACTCTCTCCCCCCTATTCCCAACAAAACAGAAGCAACCGTGCCCTACCTAACTGGGGTATTTATCGATCCACATAAAGGCAGCATATCCTTCTCTCATGAATCATTTATACCTAAACATGCTGTGTTAAATGAGTGTAATATTATACTAAACAATCATGCGTTTATAAAACCTTTTCAGGTCATGCAATTTCTCTTGCGTCAGAAACATACAAAGAAGTATATTCTTGTCCATTGTACACATGGGCATAATCGCACAGGATATATGATAGTTCATTATCTAATGCGTTCTCAACCAATGTCTGTCACTCAAGTAAGTTTCCAATGTTTCCTTTTATGTGTATCTCAATTGGTTTTATTCCGCAAGCTATATGTTTTGAAACCTCCTTTGCTAATTGTGCAGGCAATAAAAATATTTGCTGAAGCACGTCCTCCAGGAATATATAAACCAGATTATATTGATGCCTTGTACTCCTTCTATCATGAAAGAAAGCCAGAAATGGCTGTTTGCCCACCAACTCCAGAATGGAAGAGGTCTTCTGAATTTGATCTCAATGGCGAGGCAGTGCCTGATGATGATGATGATGGAGGTTCAGCTAAGAACCTGCATGTATGCAAATTCTTTGATCTAACATCTAGTTGATATATATATATATATATATATATATATATATATATTTTGTGGTGGCATGATATAAACAGGTGGTGTAGTGGAGGTTTTTTTTGCATATAACTGGCAGTTTCTGCATGAGAACTAATTTTGGAAATGTTGGCTTTAGTGGAAACTATTAGAAAATCTAATTATTATTCAAGTCAACAAATAAAAATGTGGCAGCAGCACAGTGACAGATGTATTGTTGGTAATGATGCTCAGCTGTGATCAGCTACATCTCAGTTTTTGATCTTTCATTTGGAGTTGTTAACTAGTTAGGACAAGAATGGCCGTACTTCTAGTGACTCTGAGCATCATGATATGTAAAATTGAATTCTAAGTGTAGTGATTCTTGAATTTGTTGTCAAATATTTTTCTTCGCTTTGCATGAGTTTTACTGACATTTTAGAGTTAAGAGACATGTTGTAGATTTCAAGTTGCATGGGGATCTTTTTCTTTCCTTTAATGATGTGAAGGATGGACTGCTGTTATGCCTGCCTCATTGTTTGAAGAACTCTAGGCTATTGAACATTTTAAAATATGGTGCTCTGTAGCAAGTGATATTAGAAGGTTCTAGTTTGATGGGTTCTCATACACGACAATAACATAGTGGCTCCCTGATGATAGGCCAGCGACCCTAACTTTTGATTGCATGCTTAAAATTCAGATGAGTAATATTTCACTGGATTTGTCCTATAATTTTTCCATGTGGATTCAAATGCAGTTTTTTATATCCTTCTTTTTTAGAAGCTACTCTTTTTTTTTTCAATTGAAATTAAAAAAAGAAGAAGATGGCTTGGTTATTCCATTAAGGAAGTTCTAAACTGGATGCTCGAGTTCTGCATTAACCTTTATACTAGCAAGAAGGTGATTGGTGGTTGCATGCATTAGAGACTGATGCTGAGTTTAGACGGAAAGCTTTGTTGTTAATTATTTTGAACTTTTGGTGTTATTCTTCCTTCATCGGCCAAACATAAATGTTGCATGTTAAAATGCAGCGTAGAAAATTTTAGAAATGAAATTTATGGTGATGTATTGCTATAACAAATTGATGGGGGTTTCACGTCTTCTGTTTTTTCCTCTTCCTTTGCTTTATGAATTCTTATGTATTGCCTCTCATTTAGCTTAAATATCCCTACGAAATTGTAGCATCCTGTTTGTTTATATTTTGTGCATTCCATATACCATTTCAGGACAATCATGAGATGGATGTTGTAATGACAAATGATGATGTTCTGGGGGATGAAATACCTAATGACCAGCTCGATGCACTGCGGCAGTTCTGCTGCCAAACACTTAAGCTGAATGTTCCTGTAATACTTCTTTGCCTCTCTTTAAACTTTTTTTTATGCTGCTCAATCATTGTTATATTTTAAGATATCTTAGATTTGGTTTAGCACCCATGTCTTTTTGCTCCCCAAGTTACCTTATACTGATATGCATTGTCTTGATCATTTTGTTCAAGTGTGAATTCAGTTTTCTCCTTGTAATATGTTTTTCACACATCCTGCACCTCCTAGGTTTCATGTACAAATGCCATTAGTTGTTTTTTATTTTCACATAAAAAATGATTGAAATTTGATTGTGGAATGTATCCTGATAATGGGTGAAAAAATGCTGTTCATAACTTCTTAATTTTTGAAATCTTGAGCTTGAAATATCTTCATTCAGACTTCATTTTGTACTGACTTTTTTCTTAAATTTCAGGGAAGAGGAAAACCGATATTCCCTGGGTCACACCCTGTTTCTCTCAGCAGGTCCAAACTGATTTTTTTTTTATTATTATTGTAATTTTGTGTTTTTTGTTATGCTTTGATATACATATTAGGTGGAGGAGCTTCAGTTTTTTGAGTTAGGATCTGTATAACTTAGAACAGAGGTGCCTCTAATCACCATCTTTTAAGCTATGATTTAGACATGCAAGGATATGAAAGAAAACCTAATATATATGCTCTCTGGATGGAAAATTGCCATGGTTTAGGTTAATAACTCAAAAACATTGAATATGATAATCTTCAATGGTAATTATTAAAAATGTTATAGTAATGGTGAAGGGAAGCTGAGATTTTATTGAGCAAATGAAGTCCTGGCATTATGATCGATAACTGAATATTGCTGTCATTTGTATTTCCTACAACCTGAATAATATTTAGGGGAAATAGACAGCGAACTATCGTCTGAGTTTGTACTGTTGCTTTTATATAACTTAGAACACATCATATATAAAATATATTTTAGTTTGCGTCCGCTTTGGAGTGGCTTGAATCTCTATCTCTCATGGTGGGAAATGTCTGAAGACATTGGCCCCATTTACTTGATATTTGACCTCCACATTTGAGGTCTGGGGCAGTGGGAACTGCAAAAGTGAACTACGGAGACCTTTCCATTTTCTTAATTCAAAATTGGTTGTTTATATGTTGTGCCTGTTAGAAGGAAATTCGTGTTTTTTATTCTTTTGTTTGCTTTATTATGAATGCAGTGAAGCCTGAATTTTACAGTAGACGGAAAATGATTCTTAATTTTATTAATTTCTTTTCCCCATTTCAAATGAAGAATTGATGGACATGGTATTTGTTCATGGGGTATTATAGTGTATACCAATTTGGCTTACAGTGACCATGGAGCTTATGAGCCTAGTTTAACTTCATTTTTTTCTTGGTGTCACTTAATAAGAAAAGGATTTAATTTTGCGGCATGCAGGGACAACTTACTGCTGCTGAGGACGCGTTATTATTATGCAACATGGAAGGCTGATGGAACAAGATACATGATGTTAATTACGGTGGATGGGTGTTTTTTGATAGATAGGGATTTTAAATTCCGAAGGGTACAGATGAGGTTTCCTTGCAGATACACCAATGAAGTATGCATCTACTCATTTCTTCTTCTAGGATGGTTTCTTTAGGACTCTCATTTGTATAGTTCTTGACATCTTGCTCAGATGATCTTCAATATGACTGCTTTTGTCTTGTTTTGATAAGGGTCCAGCTGATAAGACACACCACTTTACGTTACTTGATGGGGAGATGATTATTGATACTTTGCCGGACTCGCAGAAGCAGGAGAGAAGATACCTTATCTATGATATGATGGCGATCAACCGAGAGTCTGTCACAGAGGTTAGATTTACAATGAAATTTATGGACATTAAATTATTTTTACAGATCAAAGTCACTTATTCTTTTGTTTTCATTCCTCCCCTAAAGCAAAGAACCATCAGAGACTTTTTGTGAGAGCTATATATTTATTTGTCCATTTTAAATTAAGTTACTGGAGCAATATTTGGTCATTTAATGAGGGCAAACCTTATGGGCAAAGCTGGGGTAATTTTGTAGGATGTTAGGGGCAATTGAAGACTTTCAATTTTGTTTTGAGTAGGGGAGGGGGAAATGTTTACTTCATCAATTTAATTCTGTAATCGGGAGATTTTATCTGGTGGGGCAAAAAACCTAGAAGTTTATTACGTGGTGCATGGTGTTATTTCGTGGGGCAGTGTGGGCTATTTTTCCCACACTGGATCTGTCCCTGGTGGTGTAGAATTGATTTAAATTGTGCAATCATGAAGTGCATTCATGTGCCATTGGTGAAAACTTTTAACAATTTATCCCATTCTGTTTAAGCCTTTGGTCAGTATATTCTTGAACATCACCCCCATCTTTGGCTGCAATTTTGGGGATTCACAACCAATGTCATAAAGATGCAGGTTTACGTGCCTGAAAGTTAGGGATGATTTGAAAGGGGGGTGACTTTCTCTTCACGTGCTTTTAACAAATCAGCACTAAGCACTGCAATACGAGGCTTTTCTCTGAAGCTGGCTGATAAAGATGGTTTTCACCCTGCTGTAGCTTTGTGATAGGAGTAGTTTACGAAATAAATGGAAAGCACTGGACAAGTTGGATTGGATCTCTTAAATGCTGGTGTAAGTGTAAACAACAAAAGAGATCTGTTTGAGAATTCTTTCAGATTTCTTCAGTGATTGGAAGCAGGTTAAAGGGCTGTGTGGGCACCAATATAAGCTGCCAATCAGCTCATAAAGAATAACTGGGAATGTGGAGAAACCTGTTTGTATCCTAGTCAACCATTTGATAACCTTTTTTCATTGATCAGCAGTTGCTCTACAATTGATTTTGTTTGCCAGGAGTACAAGGAGGAGAAAAACATGCTCATATGGCATTTTCTATTTAATTATTTTGTTTGTTTGTATTTGCAATGATCTCTTCCTAATCATTTCAACTGATTTTCTGGGATATAGTATGAAGAGTATTTTGGGTAATTAGAATCATTCATTTAGATGAAGATGCTGTGCTTGTTTAAGGAACACATACCAGAGTATACTGTATACCTCCAATCTAATTAAATGCTTTTCCTTCATTCCATCTACTAATTATAGGCTTCGATGATCAAATGTTTCTGCAGCGGCCCTTTCATGAACGATGGAAGATGCTTGAAAAAGAAGTGATCGAGCCCCGGAATTATGAACGCCATAACATTTACCAGAGTCGAAATCCATATTATAGATATGACCTGGAACCTTTCAGGGTATGAGAAGATTTTGTATTGAGTTTGCAATATATGATACTTGTCCCCTCTTATTTTATTACCAAATTATGTTTTTTTTTTTTTTTGTATTTTTTACCAGGTGAGAAGAAAGGATTTCTGGCTGCTTTCTACTGTTACCAAGCTCCTAAAGGAATTTATTCCAAAGCTTTCACATGATGCAGATGGTCTTATTTTTCAGGTGACAAGGATGGCTTTTTGAACTTTTTGCACAACTCATCCATTGGAGATTTTTTTGTTCTAAATACTTTTAGCATTTGTTTCCTGATATTGTGGTCCTATGAATGATCTGATAAATATCATTTGCACACAACACCCAAAAATCCTGTATACATTGCACCTCTCACATATCATACAGTAAAAGACTTGTCATGTGTTAGATGCTTTTTATAGTGTTATTCCATTGTGAACAAGAGATTACTCATGATCTTATGTGCCAGGGTTGGGATGATCCTTATGTTCCTCGCACTCATGAAGGCCTTTTGAAGTGGAAATATCCTGAAATGAACTCGGTTGACTTTCGATTTGAGGTGTGTCTGTCAACATCACCAAAATTTAGCTGCTAACTCTGATGGTTTTGTGTTTTCCATCTTCATCCCTTTGATGTATCGGCTTGAAATTCTCAATTGATGTTTACATCCTGATATTTAGTTGCATGTATTGACAGGTTGATGATGATGATCGTCAGTTACTTTATCTGAATGAACGAGGGACAAAGAAACTGATGGAAGGCCACAGAGTTGCATTCAAAGGTTGATGTGATTTTTCATGCATCTTGATTTCACAAGTTTCGTTCCGCTATAGAAAATCCTGAATTAACACTTTATGCAACCCTTGTAATTGATATGGAAAACACTGGGATTTCAGTTGATAACCTTAGCTGCCTTTGATAATCTATTCCAGCTGTTGCTAACCATTTGCTTGGTGAATGTGATGGTAGGGAGCTTCTTTTTTTTTTTTTTTTTGAATAGTGGGTATTTTGCCATTCAGATTGGCAAATGCGGTATTCCTTGTTAACGCAAGCAATTGTATGGGTGTCCATTGCCTTGAGCTGAATCCCATTTTCACATGCTCATATTTCTTCATCTGGGCATGTTCTCAGCTTGCTAGACATTCATTTCGTTTTCTTTGTTTCATTTACCTGGTTGTTTTTTGGCTTTCAATTTATTGTTCTGGTTCTTACTCCAAGACCTAAAAACTTGCAGATGATTTAGATCCCTCTTCATACTCAGGGAAGATAATTGAGTGTTCTTGGGCCTCAGAGGAACATGTATGGGTCTGTATGCGGGTGCGGACTGATAAATCAACACCCAACGAGTTCAATACCTACAAGAAGGTCTGTTCTTTCACCTTTATATGCACACATATCTGTATGTATATGTGAATTCTGATGCATGTATGTTGTATGTATTTCTCATGCTTTAATTAACATGCTACTATAGTATCTATATGACATTCTTCCTCTTCCTCTTCTATGTTTTTGATGGATTACTCTTTACTGGACTAAATGAATCTTCCTGCTGATTCTTAACAGGTGATGCGAAGCATCAAGGATAATATAACAGAGGATGTGTTGTTGAATGAGATTTACGAGATCATTCGCCTGCCCATGTATGCTGATAGGATCAGGATTGAGAGTAAAGCTCAGCAGCATGCAAATGCATCTCGGCGTAGGTGATGGACAGATTGGTAAATAGCCACCATGTTTAAATTGGTAGCGGAACTAGAAGCATCCAATACTGACCTTTGATGCTTGCATGCTCTGGGTCTTTGCTGGTTTATTTGGTTGAAGTTGGGTATGTACTGGAGCTTATCGTCTGGAGGTCACCGTGATGTTATGTTATTAGTTATAGCTCTATTGAAATCCACCCAGTGGGTGCTGTGCTGGTGAGTTGTATGATCCAGTTAGTGCGCACTAAAATAGTTTTCTGCATCAGACCCATACTATGTCTTTATCATAGTTGCCCAGATCAGGAAAATTAGGATTAGGGTCATGGTGTATATTCTTATAGTTTCTCTTTTTTATCTAGTGATTTAAAAGGTAGCCATTTTTTTTTTGGTAGCAGAACCAAGTTCCCAAACATGGTTTTCACCTTTTCTCTTGATGTGAATATGTTTTGGAAATTGGCGACACGGTCTGCATATGCTTAATCTCTGTTCTGCCTTTTGTCCTATTTTACTATCCTTTTGGTCGAGTGTTGTTATTCTGTTGTTTGTGCAGCATGTATTGCTGTGCTATTTTAGGACGTGGCAAGCTGCCACTCTTGAGTCTTGACTCTCACAGTCCGCAGCGAGGAAGAGAGGTGTGTTCCCATTACCCTTCGTTTGCCTTTTACTCGAACCTCAGCCTTGACATGGGTGAATGAATAGTTCTTAAAGTATTTTTTGTTAGAAAATGTTTTAAAATAATATTTTTTAAAAAAATTATTTTTTATATTAATATAAGAAAATGATTTGAAAATATAAAAAAATTAATTTTAATTTTTTTTGAAAAATTTGCCCAACTCCTAACGAGTCCTAGTCGATCAATGTGATTGAATTATGAACATCTACTACCTATTTAGAGGCTTAGGTGTGGTACGGGGTGGGACTAGATGTATTTTTTAGTGCTGGAAATGTATTTTAAAGAAAGAAATTTTATCAAATAAGTTGGTTTTATTTTATAAAAAATAAAGAATTTTAATTATACAAAAGTCTTCGGAGAATCAAATTTGAAATACAAACTAAATTTTATTTTTGATGGAAGAGATTAAAAAAACTCAATTTAATAAAAGAACATAAAAAAATCAAAAGAATGAATTAAAATTGAAATAAAAAAATAAAAATAATTTTCTGATTGAAGAGTAAAATTAAGAAGAAAAATTAATTTTATAAATTTTTTTTTTAAAAATGATGATCAAATTGAAAAAGATAACAAATCACAAATTAGGATTAAAAAATACAATTGAAAACAAATTAAAATTTTATTAAAAAGCTATAAACAAAAATAAAAAATAAAAAAATAAAGATAGAAGTGAAAACCTTTGAAAATTAGAGGATAACACTAAAATTTTGCATGGTCATTGTGAATCTCGAGAGGAGGAGAGAAAAAAAACAAAAGTGTCACGGGATGCCAAACCTGTCACAACTGACCACACGCGTGGATCTAAAAAGAAGAGGACACTGCTAGCAACATAGTGGAAGGGGGATTTTGGCTACCGGGAGACACCATATGCGCCGCTTAAAGGATGTAAACACATGCACTAGCCACCTTTTGATTTTTATATTTATTCAATTATCGAATTGTTCTTCAACTGACTTGATAATAATAAAAAACCCTTTATGGAAATACAAAAAAGCCTCTTGATGTTAGTTTTTTTTTTTTTTTTTTTGCTTTTAATGACATTTTAGTTGTTTCAATGTGTTTTTGAAATTGAAAAATAGGACTTGTGAAAATACCTCAATGCCTCTCATAGCTAGATTTAAGTTTTTTTGTAGGAAGAGCAAAATTGCGTAAACATGGTTATAATAAGCAATGTTTTTACTCACAGTCTATAGTGTTTTCCTCTCATGTTTTAGGTTTTGTTAATTAGTGGTTCAGGGGGAGAAATCTTATCACAACTCAAGAGCAACTACCACTAATTAATAAATAGAGAAACATAATGGATTAAAAAATATATTTCTAGACTCTAGATCAAAATGTAAAAAATATATATTTCTAGACTCTAGATGGAAATGTTTAAATATATTTTGGTGAGACTAATCATGTTTTTTCTTTCATCTTTTTTCTTTGTATCTTAATTTTGCATTATTATAAAATTTATTGTTTATGAGAGAGTGAAGGTTAGATAAAGAGAAGGGAGCAAGTAGGAAAACAAAAATCAAATTATCCATTTGATTATCTAGTTAGGTTAAGAAAGGAAAGAGAGTGCCGATGATTGAAAAAAATTAAGGAAAAAGAATCACTATAGTTCATGCTTTTGTCCTTTTCAATCATGTGATTTCCCAAGATCCAATATACTTAGGAATGTGATTTAAGTGTTTGGAAAGTGAATGATCACACGTTCATGTTAGTATTCCATTTCTAAGAATTGAAAGAGTAGAGGGTTGGTGGTAGAAGTCTTAATTACTGCAAAACAGTATTTTCTTATAGGGTTTAGGGACCTTTCGATGATTAAGTTAGCGACTTTACAGTAAAAGATTGCAATAAATGAGGAGAAGAGCATTAAACTCTAAGAACAAGAATGCTTGATTTTAGCTTTTGTGTGATAAATGCTTTGAGAATGTATGATAAGAGAATAAAGATTGTGAACTCTTTAACTGTATAGTTTAAAGAGTATTTATAGTCCTTGTTATTTGAACCTTGTTATTTTGCTTAAGGGGTCACAAGTCTTTTCCTATTGAATATCTTGGTAAGGAAAAAGTCCCTTACATCAACATTAATGATAATTGAAATGTTTTCTTAAACATCATTAATGCTGATGGACAAATAATAAAGCTATAAAAAACTTTTATATCTTATTTCGTATACAACATTAATATTGATGAGAATAACTCTTTCATAGAGTTAATTTCGATTGAAATATAATCAGTTTTTAGAGAACTTTTATATATTTATGGGTGTAGGGAAATGACTATCCTAAACTCTTGTAAGGGTCTTAGGGATAACCTTGCGACCTAACAAGAGGCCAAAAAGACCATTGATTATATGTTTGGATCTAGAATGATTATAAACTCAAGGATTTTGGATCTAGCATCTTTCTAGATCCATATGTGTTTAGGCTCAACGTGTAGCCGAGCGTGAGGGATTTAAGTCTAGAGTCTTCTGAGACCCATGTGCGTTTGGGCTCGGCACGTAACCAAGTCCAAGGGAGTTGGGTTTGACGCCTTGCTAAACCCACAAGTGTTTGGGATCAACATGTAGCCGAACTTAAAGGGGTTGGATCTAGCACCTTGCAAAACCCACATGCGTTTGGGCTCTACATGTAGCTAAGCCTAAGGGTGTTAGGTGTGTTGAGTCTAACATCTTGCCAGACCCACAAGTGTTTAAGCTAAGCACGTAGCTGAGCCCAATGGTATTGGGTGTGTTGGGTCTAATATCTTGCCAGATCCAATGCGTCTGGCTTCGATTTGTAACTAACCCAAATGTTTTAGGGTTATAAATAAAACGAGACCTACATCACCTGGACTTGGTATTTTGTCAATACATAAAGAGTTGTGTATAAAATATGTTGATCCATCAATAGCCCCAAAGTCTTTGCGTGTAAACCCTCAAATATAATAATGTCAAATTTAGTAAAATAAAATAAAATACAAAGGATGTGGAGAGATGATTAAATTGAACAAATTAATTGGATTAAAAGAGAAGTTATTTAATGAGAGGGGTGAAATTGAAAACAATAATAAAGGAGTAAATAGTTAGTAAAGAGAAAGAGAAGTAGTGGGGGTCAATGGATTGATAAAAAGAATGGTGGGGTCAATGTAAAAATAGAAGTAAATATGGGGGGAAGATGCAAATATGGAAAGAACATAATTATAAATAACAAGAAATCCCTAGAAATCCCTAGAGTAATGGTCGGCCAAGGAGAGGAAGAAAGAGGAGAAAAGAAAAATGGAGAGGAAACCTTGTAAATTCATCATTTGAATAATAATAAAAAAAAGAGTAAGTGAACTAAGAATGCTTCAAGTAAGATTTAAAAAGAAAACTTATAGAATTTACTAGTGGGAAGGGAAAGGTTAGAATAAAGAAGGAAGGAAAAGAGGAAAATGAGTTGTTCTCAATCTCTTGACTCATTGTTTTGTAATAGAAAGTAACAAGCTTTCTTATTAAGTCACTTGAATTTGTTTGTGTTTTTCTTGAATAATTGAGATTTTAGAATACTTTAGTATATGTTTAAGAAGTTTGTTAAATAATGATAGGTAGACGCATTTTGTGTTTATAGTGGCTGGAAATGATGGAAAAATGTATGGGAAACGAATTTATACTTGTTGAACTTAGAAATCAAAACTGGACATGTTGTCCCTCAATTTCTCTACTACGATTTAGACCCTAAGATGACGGAATTTGAGATACTTTTCTTCATGAAAGTTGTAGACATGAATGTTACCTTTCAAATGAAATTAACCTTGCTTAAATTGGAGTGACAAAACACTAAATATGGAAAGAAAAACCGAAGATAGATAAAAAACCGGGAATCAGCAGGATATATTTTTGAGTTTCTGAAATTTATGAATTTAGGCATGTAGATTGAAAAACTGGGTATATTCATCTTCATGAAAGTTGTAGACATTGATGTTACCTTTCAAATTAAATTGACCTTGCTTAAATTGGAGTGACAAAACACTAAGTATGGAAGAAAAACCGAAGATAGGTCAAAAACCGGGAATCAGCAAGACAAATTTTTGGGTTTCTGAAATTTGTGCATTTAGGCATGTAGATGGAAAAATTGGGTATATTCATCTGCATGAAAGTTGCAGACCCATGTTTTAGTGTTCCAAAGAAACAAAGCACGCATAAAATCGAGTTCTATAACTCCGGTTATACTCAAAATACTAAATAGTATTTGGAATTCATTATGTTGAGCCACCTAAAACTTGTAAATTGGTAACTTCTGTTTGGAATTGTTTTTTATTACAAAATATTGAATTATGAAGGTAGCATGTATATGTGTGGTCAAGACTTGAAATTTAAATTAATGTAACTATTGGTACTGGTAAAATTATGGAAAATAGACGAGAGCAGGGGACGACTAGCAGAGCACAGATTTTAGGTAGGTGTCTGACACTTAGATTTCTAATTTAAAGTCTTGTTTAATTCTTTAACTTAGTCCCTAATAAGATGTAGTACAAATTTTTGTATTTATATGTAGTGTTTGAATGATAGTGGAACCAATTCCTGGTTTGGGATTGGCGCATGGTGAATGGGCTGATGATTGGACCAGTGTCCTGGTTTGGAACTGGTGCCCTGCGAATGGACTTATGGTTGGACCAGTGTTCTGGTTTGGAACTGGTGCCCTGCGAATGGGCGATCAATATAATTAGTTATTATTGGACAAAATTGGTGTGCTGGTGGGAAACTATAGAAATTGATGATAAATGAATTAAAAAACAAATTGTTAGTGTAATGAAAAATATACTAGATCATCTTAATTAATTTAGTTATGTTTATGCAAATTACTATGCAGGTTCATCTCAGCAGCGTAACCCTTAGTTGATGCATGGGTGTCTCCTCTGTATAGTCACTTAAGTTAATAGGAAAATGAAAGAATTTTTTTTTGGGTTATATATAACAATACTTTTATTTTGTATGTATAAAGTTTTATAGTATTATTTTGTTAAAACTTTAAGTAGTAATTTAAAATTTAGAATCTTCATTATGCTAATGTATGAATGTAATTACGATGGTTGATTAATGGTTACCTCTTAAATCCTAGAATTCTTCTCATTTTTATAACTTGATAATTATGTGATTTTTTATCTTAAAAGTTTGGGGTGTTACAATTTGAGACTTGAAATGATTGGATTGTGTATGAACAATGAATACAGGAAGTGTACAAATGATTCGTCGATAACTTGGGACCTCCCGGTATAGGGAAAACTCTGCCGAAATTTCAATAAACTTTGTATGAGTTCAACAAAGAAAATAAAGAATTTTTTTTTACCATGTTTCTTTTTTTTTTCTTTTTTAATGGTTGATGCATTGGTTTCGGTAATGGGGATGTTACATTGCGTATTCAATACATAAAGATTTTGAAAAGTCATCTTTAATGAAATACTTCTTACCTTTCCAATGACATTTGTCTGTCCCATGTAGAACTGTTGAGATCCTTGTGGCCAGATGACTCGTCCTTATTGGAAGATGCCCTTTAAGAAACAAAATGACAACTTGCAATTAACATAATAATTAAGTGGATTTCTAGAGATATGAGATGACATGACAGGTCATCCATCCAACAATAAGAGTGAAAAGTTATTTCCTTTCTAATCCTAGTCATTTATCTTTTTTTTCTCTTATTTTTTTTTGTGATATCTGTAAAAACAAATTTGAAGATTTATTGAGCAAGCTTTGCTATTTTCTGTGAAGAAGCTGTCATTCTCGGTACTTCCACTTAACAATTTTCTTTTCTTTTAATCAAAACCATTATAGAGTTAGGCCTGACCTTAGTAGGAAAGACATTGCTTTCTCTAGCTAAGAGTTCAGGTTATGACAAGAAACTAGAGGAAGCGACGGGGGACTAGGGTCCACTAGATTAGGGCCAAAGATTAGAGAAGTTGGAACTTTGGTGTCCATCTCTAATAGGGGGAATATAGTTTTTATCGTCAAAGAAGCCCTTTCTCTAATGCATTGAGGGAGCCCCGGGGAATAGAAAGGCTACCCTAAATCCCCGAGGATGACACTCCTAGTGCTCTAGGCACTGAGGAGTGGCTTTTGCCTATGCTCGATAGCCTGAAAAGTATGTGGCTTAATTTCCCTCCGGTGATGAAAGGATTAGTCAAGAGACCTCGGACTCCGCACGAGTTTATGAGGGACATCTTTAGGTATTATAAATTGGGCTTAGGCCAACTGCACCCCAATATAGATGGGTGATCTTGTCAACTTTTGATAAAACTTTTGACGACTTGTTACCAACTAGTTACGGGCTCTTATGGCGATAAAGATATGCATTGTTTGTTTTACATTCGCTAATATACCCAATAAAGTCATGAGAAAGGCTTTGTAAGGCAAGCCCGTATATTCTAAGAAGTTGAGGGGGATGTGGTTGATTATGAG
>Ga0307507_10003244_pt1 | contig 32053 bp, 12 predicted proteins | sample 7_EM_MG_FD_207223 | JGI IMG/M metagenome (GOLD analysis project Ga0307507, IMG submission 207223) | Populus trichocarpa ectomycorrhiza microbial communities from riparian zone in the Pacific Northwest, United States - 7_EM | ecosystem: Host-associated > Plants > Roots > Unclassified | place... | reverse complement strand
GATAGAACGTTAGGGGACAACGTTCTTGGTGGGGGAGGTATGTGGTGGTGTAGATTGGACGTCGCCTACTGTCTTGGCATTTTCCTGTATTTATTGAGCTTCGGCTTTCCTCCTTTCCTCCTTATCTTATATACAATCACGACCCTACCAGTTCACGGAATACATTCTTTTCTTTCTTTATTACCGACAGAGAGACAGACAGACTGACTGACTGACTAACTAATAGATAGATAGTACCGTGACTTTCCTATCTGAGAGACACCGTACCCTTCCACACTAGTACTTTTATAGCAGGGTTGGTGTGTTTCTTTAATATTAAGGCCTTTTTAATATTGGCCATTGTAATAGCGAAGATCGTATATTCAGGTTTCTTAGTAAGTTATACTAACGGGGTAGCTCTAATTATATAGATATTTAAGGTGTTAAGCGAACTTAGATTATCCTTAGTTTCTTATATAGTTTCTTATTTAGGTTCAAGTTTAGTGTTAGGTATAGAGTTAGTATTAGATTTAGGTTTGGGTTCTTTAAGTATCCTTTTTATAGTAGAGTACTAGTTCTTTTAGTACTTTCGTATATTAAGCTTAAGCTTCTGCTTGGTTCAGGGTATAGCAGTTAGAGTCGGTTTGTATAGTTATATATTATTTCCGGGTTCTTAGTAGACATCAGTAGAAATCTTAGACTAGTAGATCTTAGTAAATTTTCCAGATTTTGGTTTAGGGTCTAAGCAATAGGTCATAAGACACTTCTGCTTACAATAGAAGGCAGTAAATAGAAGCTTAAGGTTGTCCCAATTAATGGTTACCTTATATAGCTTTATCTAGGGTTGTTTAAGGATTACTAAGTAACCTAGGGTGGTAACAAAAAGCCTAATTAGTTCTTTATGGTTTAGGTATTAGAGTCTCAGAAATACTACATAGGTAATACAGCCTAAGATAATGCGTTTGCCATCAAATCCAAATACGTTAATATACCGGTTAAGGGGGGTTAGAGTAAAACTATTATCTTATATAAAGATCTTGTTAATAAATCCTGTGCCGCTAGCTCCTATATTAATTAGGACTTAAGCATTAACCTATTAATTATTCTACCGAAGACGACAGTTAACGGTTATGCTGTAATCCTAAAAGTTAGAGTTCGTAACATCTAAAGCATTTAATAAGATCCTAAGGCAGCGCCGTCCTAGAGAGCGACTTAGCTCCAGAACCTTCCTTTTAGAGGTAATTAGGGTGGAGTTCTTATAGCATATTAATTATAGCTTCGTCCTTATAAGTAGTACTTACTAAATACGGGGCTAGAACCAGGTAGAGATCAGAGACGGTAACTAGAGGATTAATACGGTAAACGGCTGCTAGTATTGGCCGTTCATAATTCGCGTTGGGGTAGGGGGACGGAGCAGTAGTTAAAGAGATAGGAGCTACTTCTATACTTAAAATAGAGGCCTAGCTTAGTGCATTATTCTTATTTAAAGGACCCTAGTGGGGCGTATCCTAGGGTTCTAGTATCGATATCCATAGCATTAGGGTGCTTAGGCTAAGACAATAGCTTAGTAGACGTTTATAGGGTTATCGTATTATATTAAAAAGCGGACTTTGGTGTTAGACGTAGTATATTATTATACCGTTTATTAATAATGTTTGCGCAGGCGTTAAGGGCTCCTGGTAGGTCTACACCTATTAAGGAGGTTTTTAGTTTAAGACTTAGGGATTTAATAAGGCTATTAATTAGTATAAAGTTGTTCCAGCCTATTTTTTTTACGTAACGGTTAAATTTGGAGAAGTATACTGGAAAGCTTTTTATTCCTTAAGTTATGTAGTTTATCTTTCTCTAAGCAGTAGCTTGGCGGTTTGGGTCACTATATATAGCTTTAAGAAGTACAATTAGGCTTGGTACTGAGTTTGGTTAAAGAGGTTTAATAAGGTTAGCTATATCTCCTCCTAGTTAACTTAGGGCATAACAGAGTTAGTTAGCTTTAGTTAGGTAGCGGTCAGCGTTACTAGTTAGATTATTTTTAAGCCGGCTTAGGAATAATTAGAGTTCTTATTATTTACTAGTAAATATCAGAGGGTCTAATAATCATTTAGATTATTACAGTGCAGTAGTCGGTTCTACTAGTGGGATAACTATTACTAGTTCAGGGCTCATGTTCCGCGTATTAGCTTCTAGTAATAGTAACTAGTCTTAAGGGCTTAGCGTAGACATCTTAAGGGTGCGGATTTCTTCTTAGAGGGCCTTAATTATTTTCTAGTGCCGTGCTTCTTGTTCGGCTTGCTATTAAGCTATAGCAGCTTGGTTTTGTGTAAGGGCGTTTATAAAGAACTTTTATATATCTGCTAATTGTTCCTAGAGTGCGGATATAATGTCAGCGGCCGTTATAGGGGCTTTAAGGTCGTTCTGCATTTTAAATAGGGCGGGGCAGAGTATAGGTTTTAACGCAATATAGTATCACGGAGTGAGTACAAGTAGTAATAATATATAGCGAAGTAGATATTATTAAGCTATATACATAAACTATATAATGAAGTTAAGACGTTACGTAAGGAGAGAAGGTAAGGAAACGGGAAGAAAGGGTATATATCGCTAGTTTGGTTGCTTAGTCGACACATACACAGAGCAGAATAGGATTCGAGTAGCGGTCCTGGCATAACTTGGCAGGATTTGGTGGACTTGGCAGAATATAGCAGAATGCGGCAGATTGCCGTCAGATTGCCGTAGATTACCGTTAGATTGCCATCTTATGGTCGGTCTCTTCTTGCTGCGTAGGTGGAAACAGGTGGACGTGTATAAGGTATTATGGAGAAGTCCCGTAACAAAGGCCTATATAGTAGGCTATAGCGTAGGCAAATTACTTATAGATTTAGGAATAGGAGAACGGAAGCTATAGGGCATTGGTTCCTATAGGGTAGTAAAAGATATAAGCATTAGTTCCTATAGGGAATTAAAAGCTATAAGGCAATAAAGAAAGCGGGGATTAATCCCTATAGAGAACCGCAAGCTATAGGAGATTAGTTTTTATAGGGAAGTAAAAGCTGTACGGGAGTAGAAGCTATAGGGTATGGTTCTTATAGGGTAGTAGAAGATACGGTTACTATATACTAGATAATAATTTTAGTTTAGGATATAAGAATAGGAGCTATAGGGGATTAGTTCCCGTAGGGGAGTAGTAGATATAGCTAATAGCTTCTATAGGGGAGTAAAAGCCGTATAGAAATGTAAGCTATAGGGGATTAGTTTCTATAGGGCGGCGGAATATATAGGTATTAGCACCTATAGGGGATTTGTTAGAGTAAGGGATTTGTTAGAGTAGGGAATTTATTAAAGTAGGGGATTTGTTAGTATAGAGGATTTATTGGCATAGGGGATTTATTAAAGTAGGGGACTAAATCCTATAGGGGATTTATTAGAGTAGGGGATTAGTTTCTATAAGGCGGCAAAATATATAGGCATTGGCTCCTATAGGGGATTTATTTAAGTAAGGGACTTGTTTAAGTAGGGGATTAGTTAGAGTAGGTAATTAATTCTCTTATACTCTCTATTTAGGCGGTATAAGGCTGCTTCTAATAGGCTAGGGAGTAGATTATATATTTTGTGGAAATATAAAGCCTATATAGGATAGTAGGGTATAGGGACCTAATAATCTAGCGGAAGATTGGGTTATCTGCTTTCCTGGGTTTATTTAGCCTAGGTAACTCGCCCTACGCTGTTTTATATGCGTTTTAACTAAGGCAGCTACCTAGCCTTAGCCGCTTAAATCTCCGTAAAACTTTACTTATATAGTGGAAGAGCAATAAAATATTATTCTATCTACTTTGCTAACACCTTTAGATCCTTCCTTGCTTTTTAAAGCACCTCCTTTATTTAAGAAGGAAGTTTTTTATCCTTTCCCTTTCGCCTCCTATTGCCTAAAAATACTACCTTCTGCAATCTGTTGACCTAAGGGATTAGTGGCTAATAATATAGTGAAAAGTAATCACCTATAGTCTTAAGAAAATCCCCTTTATTATCTACTTCTTCTTTTTTTATCTTAGCTAGCTCTTCTACATCTATAGAATTCCACTTATTAAACCTATTAACAACGTTACCTTTCTTATTAGGTCTATTATAGTAAATATATATCCAAAATAGCACCTAAAAGAACGACTTAAAATTATGCTAAGCTAAGTATATCTTGCCTAGGAGCACTCTAATCGCTATAAATACTCTTATACTAGTCTTACCCTGCGCTCCTAAAGGCCCTTCCTACTGCTCCTTAATTGCAAGATTGAAGTCAATTAAAAATACTGGCTAAGAAGGATTGTCGTCTTCCTTATTTATTATAAGGTTGCCTATTAAAATGTTATATTAGATAACGCCAGCCCGCGTATATAAAGACTTGTATCCTTTAATACTACCATTTAGTGCAGTAAGCATAATAGCCTAAAAGCTTACCTTGTAAAGAGGCTTTCTATAGTCCCTAGTAATAACGTGTTAATATACTTGATTTAGGGTTATAGTGCGCCTTCTACCTTTAGGCGGAGAGCCTAAATATATACGCTTGCTAGGCGGTAATGGGGCGTTAGTATAGCTGGACAACCTCTTTTTACTAGAACTTTAGCCTTTTCTTATACTTATTTTTACTCTAGTCGGTCTTAGAGGCATTATTAAGTCTTCTAGCTTATAGTTTGTCGCTCTTATAATATCCAGCCCCTTACGGATATTATTGTAAATATTATCTTCCTTACCGCCTATATAAACTGTCTTGTAGTAATAGTACCTAGCTATATTAACTACTCCTTTCTTTATTACCTTACGCAGTAGTTCGCCTTTTTTTATATACTGTAGGTACTACTATAAGTCTTTAATAACAAGGGGTATTTTAGAGGTGTCCCCCTTATGGTATACCCTTTAGTAAGTAGTTACTTAACTAGCGATACAGCGTCCCTATTTTATAAGTTTGCTAAAAATAAGACGCTTAGTCTAATTATTGCGCACGACCTTAATATATCGCTTGCCGTCTAATGTTAGAATGGTAGAGTCGAACCTAAGCTGCTCCTTATTTATTTAGAGAAATCCTAATATTGCTAAGGTAAATTATAGTCCGTCTTTATTAATATTGAATAGTGATAATGCAATTCCTTTTACCTGGTTATACTTCTATAGCCGCATAATAAATCTATAGAGGGTAAAGCCTAAGATAAAGCGACGAGTGTCCTAAGCGGCGAAGACTTCTCTTATATATTTTCCTAAATCAAACTATACTTGTAAGGCTATATTAGTGTTTAAATTACTCTTTGGCTCTCCTAGTATAAGTATATGCGACTAATAGTATTAAGAGCTTTCGCTGGCTATTGGATTATTTATAAAACTAATATCTAGCTTTTGCTTTGCTGTAGACCCTTATAAGGGCTGCTTAGTATATATAATAAGCGTTTATTGTGTCTTTAGGGCGGACCCGTACTCCTCTACAAAGCCCAAAAATGATTTAATTAGGTTATTAAACTACTTCAGGATATTATCTTGCTTTGCGCTTTTAGGCTAGTTACGCCAGCCGCCCTTAGCGTATAGTGGATTATCCCCTTCCTTATATTTCTTAAAAATGGTAGCGCTTGCCTTTTTAAGACCTTCTACTTTTCTAAAGAATGCTTTATATAAGCTAGGAATCCCTATATAAAGAGGGCCTAGCTCCTCCTTTAGAATATAATCCATGTATTTCCTATATTTGGACGAGTTAGTAAAGCTGCTTATATTATATAGATATGGGGTTTAAATGTGGAATAGTAGTGGTCAGGGGGGAGGTGTGGACTCTATAATAGTAGCGTATACCTTTTCCTAAATAACTTTGTTAGATTTAATCCGGAGGATCGCATTTAGAAAAGGCAGAAACCATTTAACGTTAAAGCCGTTGGAATTGACTGCTAAATTAAGTCTCAACAGATTACTAAAGAGGTTTTTATTACCGCTGTTGGACGGCAATAAATAAGAAGTATAAAGGCTTTGCAAAGTAAGTATTAGATTAAGCAAAATATCCTTTAGTCCTATAGGCGTTAGATAAAAACTAGTAATAGGTATAATGGAACCTTATAGCAGGAACTACGGTGGGTCCTATTATTGGGCTGGGTATATAGGTAAGAACAAGACAATAATATAATAATAACTGGTGGAGTAGTTGCCCAACAGATTAACTCTAATTATATTCTAAGATTTACTACAAGGAGAGAACTATCTACGGTAGGGACTGAGGTCCTTTAAATACATAACCGTACTCCTAAGAAATCCTCTCTTATACGTAAGGTATGTGTTATACGTATTATACATAGACGTACACTGCGTATACTCCGTATACTGCGTATAATATTATATAACTCGCTTACCATTCCTTATCACATAGTTCCACTAGATCTAACCTAGACCGTGCCTATATTAACTAACTAGCTTCCTACAACTCTTCCCTAAGTAGTTATAACATCATACTTAAAGCGTCCGTAACACCATCTCCCTCCTCTTTATCTTCGTCCTTAAAGATTCCTAACATCTCCAAATCGTCCACTAAAGGTGTAATGTCCGTTTAATTAGTCTAGTTAATATCCTTGCTTATTATACCTAAAGCTTCTTCTTCTTTATAAGCGCAACGTCATGCTTATACTATAGCTGCCATACTGTCACTTAGTGAGATAATATTGTCTCCATATTCTTACTGTGCAAAAGTAGGGTTAGTGTGTGTTGTAATAGCAAGTCCCTTATCTTAACAACCCTTATCTTGCTCGGAGTGCACTAAAGCAAACATTTAATTATCCTGCGATGTTCGCTCTATTTCTAACACTAAGTATACGCATTCTATAACTCTTAACAGTCTTTAAGTTCCCTAAGTAACTTGTTATAGGGTCTTATATTTAATCTACCGCTATAAAGCTTAAATCCAAGTTGGCCGCCGCATGCGCCAAACTCTACTATTCTGCTAAAGAGACCGCTTAGGCCCTTAAGGCTCAACGTTACTCCTTTAAGTCTTAGTAGGTTGTGTTTGCTCAGTTAACCTATTTTAAGAAGGTTTGCAAGAAGGTTTATTCTAAGGAGTAGAAACTAGTTTAGTAGGGTCTTAACAAGCTAGGTAATAAAAGGACTAACTTTTCTCCTATAAGGGAAACAACTCTAAGTAGCTTAGCAATTGCTCCTCTTAGGTCCCCCTTAGGTAACTCGTTCTTTAGCAATCCTTTCTTATTAATATTACCTAACCTGCTTTCTTCTAATACTCCTATACCTTTCCTATAGTGTTCCTTAGGTTGCTTAGTAGTTCCTAGGTAGTCTCACTATAGCCTATCCACTTTACTTTATACCACATTTTGTTGTCTACATCCTTATAACTAATAATCTTCAAAACTTGCTATTTATCTTCCTCTTATCCTCTGTACGTGTCTGCCTTATAGACTGGTGGCTTAACATTCCTATATGCTGGCTCTAGCATTGCAACGTATTATATAGGGTAGATTTTCATTTTGGCTGGTAGGTTCAACTTATATATAACCAATAAAATTCTTTACTTAACTTTAAAAGGTCCTAGTCTAACATAGTCTAATTTCTTGCTTAGTCGTCAACTCTTGAAATTTTTGTATAGTAGCCACACTCTATCCCCCTCCTTAAGATCTGGTCCCTCAGATCTCTTAGCATTATAGTACCTTTTTATTTATTCTTGTACTAGTTTAGCTATTTCTTTAAGGTCTGCATAAAGATTTATTAACATCTCCATTCTTTACTTAGCTGTGCTACTTGTCTTTTTTACTTAATGTGGTAATAATAATGTTCTTAGCTTATATCCGTAATTTGCCTTAAATAGTAATATCCCTATTCCTTCTTATAGTGTTGCATTATATGCAAACTGTGTAATTAGTAATAACAATACCTAATTATTCTATACGTAATTAATATAGTGCCTTAGATACTGCTCTAGTGTCTAGTTTAGTCTTTCCATTTATCCATCCGTCTGCGGATAATATACTATAGATATTACTGCGCAAACTCCCTATTCTGCTAGAAATACTTCCTAAAATACTGCTATAAATCTTGGATCTCTATCTAATATAATCTTATCTAGTGCTCCATATCTTATAAATACTTCCTTTATATAGATTCTAGTAATATCTTCTGCTGATATCTCTTTAGTACATACTATAAAGTATCCCTACTTTATTAGCTTATCCACTATTACTAAAATTACGTCATAATCTTGTCCTGTAATAGGATCTCTTAACTTTAGTAACTTAATAATAAAGTCCTATAATATAACCTCCTATAGTCTTCCTAGTGTCTTAATAGGTTATAGCCCTCTATACGGCTTATACCTTATTAGTTTGTTTCTTTAGCAATCTAGATATTCTTTTATAACTTATCTTGCTAGTCCCTAGATTCCTTAAATAATATATTCCTTTTAAAGCCTTAACACTAAGCCTATAGCTCTATTATATCTTTATATTATTCCCTTATAGAATTCCTTAACAAATTCTTCTGCAATAGACTTAGGCACATACATTACTTCTCTGTTTTTATATTGCTCTAAGTCTAGATCCTCTACCTATACTTCTTAGATCTTCTGTGTCTAATTACTCTCTAGTAATTTATGGATCTAACTTTCCTTAGTCGCTATAATCTTTAGATAATTATACCTAATTAATCTGTTTTAATCCTTTCGCAATAAAGCTCCCAATAGCTTTTTATTACTTTATAATTCAGCCTTTCTACTTAAAGCGTCTGCTCGTGCATTATCTGTACCCTTAGTATACTAAATTTCAAAATAGTATTCTATAAGCATTTCCGCCCATCTAACCTGTCTTCTATTGAGTTCCTTTGTTGTTAGGAATCCTATAAGGTTCTTATAGTCCGTCTTAACTATAAATAGTTTCTTTATACCTTGCAAGAATGCTCTCTATTCCTTAAGTGCTGTAACTATACCTAATAACTCCTTATTGTAGATGTCATAGTTTAACTCTAGTAGTGTTATCCTTTAACTGTAGTACGCCACTAGGTGCTATCTATCTTGATATTTCTATATAAAGCATGCCCCTAGTATAAAGTCTAATATATCTATTTCTATAACCGTCTCTAGACCTAGTTAATAGATCTTAAGAACTGGCTCCTAGGTAAACAACTCTTTAATTCTCTTAAATAGTTCTTATTATTCCTTTCCCTATGCCCATAGTTCTTCTTTCTTTATTAACTGCATAAATGGCTTAATGTCCTATAACTATTACGCTATAAACCTTCTATAGTAATTGCAAAACCCTAAAAACGATCTTAACTGCGTAATATTCTCTGGTTCTTGCTAATTCACTATAGCCTTAATCTTTTTTAGATCTATACTAAGTTGGCCTAATTTAATAATAAATCCAATAAAATCGGTCTTCCTAGTGAAGAACTTGTATTTCTTAATTGCTACTAGTATCTGTTCTTCTTATAGTCTCTTTAAGACCTATTTAACATGTTCTTTATACTCTTCCTTACTTTCTAAGTAGATGATAATGTTATTAAGGTATGCTATAACAAATTCATCTAGGTGTTCTCCTAACACACTATTAATTCGCTTCTAGAACGTTACTAGTGCGTTTATAAGTCTGAACTGTATAACTAATGGCTTGTATAGTCCTTTCTTTAACCTAAAGGCTGCCTTCTATTTATCGCCTTCCTTAATCCTAATCTAATGATATGCCCACCTTAAATCTATCTTTATAAAGATCTTTACGTTGCCTATCCTATCTTAGATTTCGCTAATTAAGGGTAAAAGATACCTATTCTTCCTAGTAATGCTATTTAACTGTCTATAGTCTATACACATCCTAAGTTTTCCGTTTTTCTTTAGGATGAATAGTACTGGATATCCTGCTAATAACTATAACGGTCTAATATATCCCTTGTGTAAGTTCTCCTAAATAAACTCTTTAAGCACTACTAACTTTGTTTTAGTAAGCTTGTAGATTAAAAAGAACTTTAAACTTATTCCCTCTTCTAATTCTATCTCATAGTCCTAAGCTGTATACTTTAACAGCTTTTTACTTTCTAGTAACTATAACTTTTTACCATACTTGTGGTATCTCTTTAGTATATAACTTAAGCCTCGCTTAGTCTCTTTATATATCGCTCCAACTTGGTACTATACTAACTTGGTTTACTATCACACTTTACACCGTTATATATCCTTAATAACGACCTAACCTATAACCCAATTAATCTTTAGATTGTACTCCTATAATTAAGGCATTCCTAGTATCACCTTGTCCTGTCCTAATAGTAGGATATTAAAAGACATTCTAACTGGTCTCCCTTTAATAGTTAACTAAATAGGTCCTGTTTTAAGATTAATAATACCTCCTCTATAGGCTATCTAATCTCCTAAAATTATTATAAGTGGATATAGGTGTTCCTTTTATCTATATAGTAACCCCATTCTTTCCACTGCCTTTGGTAATATATAGTTCCTAGTTGCTCCACTATCTACTAATGCTTTAAACTACTGATCTTGCTATTTAACTTATAAATTTAAATATTGTCCTTAAATTCCTTTAAGGGTCTAAGGCTCTAATATTGGTTCCCTCTAGTCCTATACGCCTCCCCTTTTCCCAACTATTGGCTGCTAAATCCTACCTATACTTAGTCCAACTTAGGCCAATACTTAGTTTATTTCTTTTCCTTTATATACTATAGACAAGTGTTCTCTAGGTACTCCCACTACTATTATCCGTCTAGGTATTCTTCCGTAAGGAATCTTTCTGGTTAAAGTATTAAGTCCCCTTAACCTTATACTTCTACTAGGTGCTAACTATATATATACTTAGCACTCCTAAACCGCTTTTTCTCTGGTGCCTAATATATCCTTACTAGGTACTTCTGGTTCTTATCTTTAGGTACTCTATATATGTTATATATATTATCCACACAAGCTATCCACAATAGTATATAATGCGCTGTATATTTTAGGTTAACTCTTGGTTTGTCTTTATTCTTAAGTTTAAACCTATACCTAGTTAACCTAACCACTAGTATCTCTGCTGTGGGTACTAAGATTTATTACTTACTTCTCCAGTCCCTAAATCCTTCTTTTAGGTTCCTTAACGTTATAATTAATGCTCCTTTAATATAACTTATGCATTTCTCCATAATAGGTTAGTCTTAGACAACTTTTTTATCTAGCCACATATAAAAGTCTTTCCATTTGTCACTATGTCGTTGCCTATACCACTTCCCGTACAACTGGTTTAGTGTGTATAGTTTATCTATTAGAAAGTACCTTATTATTGCTGTATTATAACATCCTTTAGTATATCTTTCTTTAAACCTAGTTAGAATATCTAGATCCTCTTCTTATTCTAGTTTATCTAACCACTTTACCCTAGGTGTCCCTGCACTTGGCCTATTAATAACTCTTCGCATAGGTGCTCTGTCCCTTATATAACCTAGTATAGCTAACCTCTTATCTAGCTTTTACTCTTGCCATGTAATGATTCTTATTCTAAACTTATCTATAGTTTCTTGTTTTCTGCGTCTTATAGCTAGATCTTTGTAGTCGTCTTACTTTTTAATCCTGGTATTAACTGTTTAATCTTTAGGCTAAATACTATGTTTACCTAAAATTGCTAATGTTCTTATTTATTCCCCAAACTTGTAGTTCTTAAACTTACGTCCTGTACTTATTTGTTTGTTACTAAACTAAGTCGCTGCCCTTTCCTATCGGTTTTTGTCTGTTATGGGTTCTTAGGTATATTTTATCTTATCTTAAGAATCTTAAGCTTCTCTTATCTCCGCTTAAGAATCTTAAGCCTATGGCCTTTTGCCTTTATTAAGTAATAAGCTAGTACTAGTAGTTATCTGCTTACTTAGTTTCTTCTAAACATTACTCCTATTGTCTTGTAAAGCGATGGAAATTGTATCTAATGGTGTTGTAATACCCATTACTAAACCTTGTTCTGTAATAGTCTTAGTTTCTACTTCTATTTTAACTTCTCTAAAGTTTACATGCTCCTAGTAAGCTGCCCTTATTGCCTTATTATTGGTAAATACTTCGCCTTTATTAAATTTATCATCTTTAATGTCCAATCTACGAGCTGGTTCGTTAGTTCCTTTAAACTTAGATAATAATGGCTCCTATAGCTAATAGCTTGCGCCATACTTAGCGTCCTTATAAATTTAGCATGCGTTGTTGTAATAATACGCAAAACTGTTAATTAAACACTCTTTTATTCCTTACAGTGCACTATTATCCCTCTGTATATACATGCCGTCTACTAGCCTAGTTCCCTTTACTATATAGTTACTCTAACCACCTCTACAGTCTCTAGTGAAATAACCTTATTTTCCGCAATTTATATAAGCTCCATCTTTAAACCACCTTTCTTGCTATAAAGTCCGCCTAAACGTTTTCTGCTACTAAGATCCCTAATTTAGCCTCTACTCCTAGGTCCTTTAATTACTTAATCCTTAACCTCTAGGTTTCCATAGTTTCTTTTCCCACCTTTAGGTTTCTTTAGTACCACTTAGGTCTATTGGCTCTGCGCCATTCCATAGTTTTTAACTCTATATCTATTGTTGCGTACTCTGCGCCTTATATAACTATGGAACTCTGTCTTACCCTCTCTTAGCTTGTTCCCTTTAATAGATTCTATTATTAATCTTTATTAACTAATCTATTAACTCTCTTAGAGTATCCGCATCTTCTATTAGGATAATTACGTTCTAGACTTTAGCCTTAAGTCCCTATTTATACTATGCTATAAGCGCCCTATTATTCTACTCAACCTATATGGCTAGTGTTTAAAACTATGTTATATACTTAATTGCTAAAGTACATTATACTAAGTTCTAAAGCTTTTATTCCGCTATAGTTATGGCCTCTAAGTCTCTAAATATCTGTGTTAGTCGTTCCGTAAACCTGTTCTAACTAGTAAATATATACCATACATCCTAGTTAGTAGTTGTTATGCTATTAGCCTATATTTCCGTAAGATATAGCTTAAACCACTCAAGTACCCTCCCTATTAGGAATAATCCTGCATAGGCTACTTAATCTAACAATATTGCTAACTTCGCTCTTTTCTATACTACCTTAAAGTGCATCTGCGTAAGAAATCCCTTAAGCTTTAACTTCTCTCCTAAGAATCGTTCAATTAAAGGTAGCTTAATCTTTACTACTTTAATTCCATTAATGCGTTCTTTAAGTATCCTATTATTATCTTATAAGTGATTAACCATTTCCTATAACTAACCTCGCGTAACTACTTAAGAATCCCCATTATCTATACTAGTATCTCCTGGCCCTGAGGTTATGGCTGCCGTCAACACCGTTATAACTAGTGCTCTAGGTGGTATGTTGTTCGATCTTGTTCAATACCGTAACCTTAGTAGTGAATGTATAACGGAACCTTGTAGTAGGAACTACGGTAAGTCCTGTTATTGGGCTAGGTATATAGGTAAGAACAAAACAACAATATAATAATAACTAATAGAGTGGTTGCCCAACAGATTAACTCTAATTGTATTCTGAGATTCACTATAAGGAGAGAACTATCTACGGTAGGGACTGAGGTCCTTTAAATACACAATTATACTCCTAAGAAATCCTCTCTTATATATAAGGTACGTGTTATACGTGTTATACATAGACGTATACTGCGTATACTCCGTATACCGCGTATAACATTATGTGACTCGCTTACCATTCCTCGTTACATAGTTCCACCGGATCCAACCTGGACCGTGCCTATATTAACCAACTAGCTTCCTGCGACTCCTCCCTAAGTAGTCGTAACATCGTACTTAAAGCGTCCGTAATAATAGGTCTATTAACAGTTACCTTTATTGCCTATAGATGTATGTGAACAGATTCGCGCCCTCGCGGCTAATTAGAAGGTTAATTGTCTTCAAGCCTAAAGCACATAAGAGACTCTAAAGGAGATCCTGGAAAGCCTTACTACCTTACAAAGCAGCCTAGCCTCCCCTTTATAAAGCCTCAGTCAACCCATTCGCTCGACCAAATATAATACACCAGGAAGTACGGATATAATAATAAAGTAATTAAAATCCGTTAAGCTTCCTAACCCTTAACTACTGTCTAATGGGATAGACCCTACCTTTAAAAACTGGAGGATTTAAGTATAAGGAAAACTCCAAATTAACCATGACCATTTCCCCTCCAAAGAGGCCAAAATGCTCTACCTTTTTGGCTGAACTATAGGGGACGCCTAACGTCACCTTTAAGCTAAGTTTGAAGATAACTCTCCTATCCGATTTGTATCTGTTAATGAGATGCTATAGTACCTAGCGGCTATCTATGTCAACCTAAACAAAGTACGGGATGCTTAGTACAACTATAACCGCCTAATAATAAAGCCGAACTAACCCTTTACCGAATTCCAGACTCAATTCTTACACCTTATAGGAGAAGGCCAGGTCCCTTTTGAAAACTATTAATTAGACCTTTACAACAAACTAACGATTAGGCTATAAGAGAAGATCGCTGTAACTCTAGATGACCTGCTAATCTATAAAAGACTCGCAGCTTATTACCTATTGTTAGACTTAGAGCTAAAGCGGATTGACGCCCACCTAGATCAGCAGAAGCGACCCTATAGCGATTAAAGCTTACCCGCCACCCCTATAGGAGCTAGAGTAGGAAGACCAGCTACAACCACTACTATACTAAAAGCGGTTATAACTACGCACTAGCAAGCCTTGCCTAACTAGCTATATACCACAACCTTAACCAGTACTTGTCGCAATACCCCAATTAACCCTGCCACAGCCACTTACTATAACTGCGATAAGGAGGGTTACTTTGCCTTATCTTGCCTAGAACTAAAGGATATTAAGAAGATAGAGGAAGGAGAAACGTCCAATAAGTCAGGAAAAAAAAAACCCTAGGGAAAGACTCCCCCCTAGGGTATCCTATTAATCTTAAAGAGATTGATCTAAGTTAGTTAATAGGTGGAAAACACTTTATGGTTCCATATATAGTATCTCAAAATGGATATGGAGTTAACTTAACTGCCTTTATTAACACTAGAGCAAATGGCTTTGCCTTTATAAATACTGCCTATGCGATTAACGTTGCCAAGTTTCTAAATATAAAAGCCACCCTACTAGAGAAGCCTATTTAGGTAAAAGGCTATAACGGCTAAGCTGGTAAGCTGGTTACCTACGTCCTAAAGTTATATATCTCCCTTAATGGATAATGTTAATACGGTATCCCCTTTTATATCTTAGACCTAGGGTCCCACGATATAATCCTTGGCCGAAAATAGATATCCTACTTTGATATTTAGCTAAACGTATAACAAAGACAGTTCGTCTGGCCAGAGAATAGGCCGAAATTACCCTCCTTTATTAGAGAAATCCGAACCAACTATAAGACACTAGCCGTAAAGTCTAACCCTATATACTAGTAGGATGTCCGGGCCCGTGACCTAGCCTTCGCCTAAGAAGACGCCTGCTACAAAGCTAGAAAGAACTCCGTATTGATAAAGATACTCTCCCGAAGCGCTATATTCAAAAAGGACTCTACCTATAGAAGCGGGATAGATAGTGGCATAGATAACATCCAAATCGCGCAGATCCGACCAGTGTGGAAAAGAATGTACTAATAAGATATAAGGGATGACCTTCAAAAAATGCGATAGGAGTTAAAAGGAGTAATAATAACGCTAATACCCTAGAGGGCCCTAAGGTCACGTACACCCCTAGTGTCATGTAACCCCCCTATAGTAGACATTGCCGTAATTAGCGCTATAGCATTCTACTTTAATATGTACCGGAAGGACAATGAGATCTTTACAACAAGCCTATATGAGATTAACCGGATTATTAACAAAAGGGAAGAAAAGCCAATTAAGGAAACTAATAAGGAACTAGTTAAATGTCTCCTTTCTACTATCTATACTAAGTACAAGGACGTATTCTTAAGGGCGGCTTTAGATAAGTTACCCCCTTACCGGACATATAATTATAAGATTTAATTGGAAGCTAATAACTCGCTAGGCTATAGCCCCCTCTATTAACAATTAATAGATAAGCTAAAAGCAATAAAGTAGTACTTGATTGATAACCTTAATAAAGGGTTTATTAAGCCAAGTTAAGCCCCTTTTACTTCCCCTATTCTATTTATAAAAAAGCCTAGTGGAGGCCTTTGTTTTTATATTGACTATTAAAAGCTAAATGCTATTACTTAAAAGGATCAGTATCCTATTCCTTTAATTAACGAAACCCTTATATGTCTAAGCTGGGTAAAGATCTTTACTAAACTTAATATCCGCCAAGCTTTTTACTAAATTAGGATAGACCCTGCATTTAAAGATTTAATAACGTTCCGTACCCATTACGGGTCCTATAAATGCAAAGTTCTTCCTTTTAGACTAATAAACGGACCGGCTACGTACTAAAGGTATATAAATGACGTTCTTTTTGATTACCTTAACGAATTCTGTATGGTATACCTAGATAATATCCTTATATACTTGGACAATGAACTCGAGCACTAAGTTTATATTAAGAAGGTCCTAGAGAGATTACGGAACACAGGCTTATAAGTTGATATTAAGAAATATAAATTTGGGGTAAAACGCATAAAGTACCTTGGGTTTATAGTGAGTATAAATAGAATTAAAGTTAACCCTAAGAAGGTTAATATAATCCGCAACTAGCAGCCCCCTTGTACTGTAAAGGGTATCCAGTCCTTCCTAGGTTTTTGTAATTTTTATTGCCGATTTATCCGTAACTACGGAGTAGTAGCAACACCTCTTATACGACTTACCCGGAAAGACACGCTTTTTGTCTTTAATAACAACTGTATAGAAGCCTTTGGAGAGTTAAAAGATCAGCTTATCTCTTCTCTAATCCTTTATTACTATAACCTAGACCTCAAATTAATGTTAGAGACGGACGCTTCTAACAGAGTTATAGCGGGAATCCTATTACAGTTATATCTAGACGGCGAATGGTATCTTGTTACCTTCTTCTCAAAAATAATGGACCCAGCTAAGTGTAACTATAAGGTATATAATAAAGAAATACTAGCTATTATCTAATTGTTATTCTAATAGCGCGCAGAGCTTAAAGGCACGAACTCCTAAATTAAGATATATATAGATTATAAAGCCCTAGAGTACTTTATGACTATAAAGCAGCTTACTGGATAATAAGCCTACTAGGCTAAAATACTCTCTGAATTCTTCTTTACAATTATATATTGTTCTAGCAAGCAAAACACTAAAGCTAATACACTAACCCGAAGGGAATAAGATGTAGGACCTTAGGATAAGCTAAAGACCTAATACCGGACGCGTGCCCTCCTCTATCCCGAACAGCTTGACCTATAAATTCTTAAAGAACTAGACTCCAAACGGAATAAGCTAGTACCCTTAAAGGGAGCAGTCTTGGATAAACTAATAGGGCTAGTTAACTGCATCCTAACTGTAAACTGTATAGCTAACTCCCTAAAGGCCCTCCGCGACCAAGCCGCGAAGGAGGACCCTAATTTAGAAATAGAAGAAGGACTGCTTCTATACTAAGGACAGCTTATAGTTCCAGATGTTAATAACCTATGGATAGAGTTAATCCGTAAAGCCCACTATTAAGTCTCTATGGTATACCTTGGTTGCAATAAGACCCACCAACTACTAGCGCCCTATTACTACTGGTGAGGACTTCTATCTAATGTGGATCGATTTGTTAGAAACTGCCACGCCTATAAATGCGCAAATGCCCCTAGGGATTAAACTCCTGGGTGGCTATAACTACTGCCAGTTCCAGAACGCCCTTAGCAATATATTACTATAGACTTTAAGTCATTTCCGAAGGACGCCTACGGCCACGATGTAGCCTTTATAGTGGTTAACTAACTATACAAGCAATCCGTCTCCCTCCCTTGTTTTAAGACCACGACTGTAAAGGATATGGCCCGCCTCTATATTAATAATATCTATCGATTCTACGGCGCCCCTAAATTAATTGTCTCTAACCATAGCCCCTAGTTTATATCAGATTTCTGGAATAAACTCTGCCGTATCCTTAGGATTAAGATTAAGCTCTCTACTGCATTCCACCCTTAAACTAATGGTTAAACTGAAATTATAAACCAGTATCTTAACCAGCGACTACGGCCCTTTATAGACTACTATTAGGACAACTAGTTAGAATTACTGCCTATAATAAACTACGCGCAGCTTACACTTCCCTATAATAGTATAGGGATGTCCCCATTCGAACTGCTCTACGGGTATACACCATGAATGCCCTTTAATTAGGATAGGCCTACGGAACCCACTACGGCCCGCGAACACCTCAGCTATAAAGAGGCCCGGGCATTTGCTAAGAGAATGCATAGAGCCTGGGAGACTGCTTAAACAATTATAAGAAAGGCGCAAGAAAAAAAGGAGTCTGATATAAACTGATATTGTTACGAGAAAGACTTCCAAGTAGGAGATAAAGTATAGGTGTTAACAAAGAACTAGAAAACCCAGAGGCCGAGCCGCAAATTAGACCACCAAATGGCTAGCCCATATAAGACTCTTTAAAAGGTAGGACACTTTTTTGAGGTTAAGCTACTAGAGTTAATAAGGATCCACCTTATCTTCTCTTTGGACCGGCTATAAAAGGCTGCGGATAATCCACTACCTAAATAGTATAACGACCCCCCACCGCTAATCCAGATTGCTGAGGACAAAGAATGGGAAGTTAAAGAAATCCTAGCAGTAAAAAAGGTCCATAATATCTTAAAATACCGTGCAAGCTAGATAGGCCATAATAACGACCTAAAGTGGTACCCCGTATCTGATTTTAAGTACTCCCCCTATAAGCTACGGGACTTCCACCTAGCCCACCCTAACCTCCCTGGACCACCACGTAAATTAGACAACTGGATTAAATGCTAGAAAGAAGGGTTAGATAATTACAACAATTTAGATAATAATAGGGAGCTTGGATAACGCCTAAGGGCAGGCTTTTTTAGGAGAAGAGGGTGATGTAATAGTACTAGAGCGCGTTACCTACCAAATTCTGCTAACCTACAATTGGCTCGCTTACCGCTAGCGCCTTAGCGGCTGCCCTTTTATATATATTTACTATGGTCCTGGCGACCCCCTTCTTTTCTTCTCCTTAGCTTAGTATCTTCATTAGATAGCAATCCACAAGCTTTGGTTCAGGGGCATTTGTACAAGCCGTTACATTACACTTTAATAGCGTAACTAAAGCAGAGACTAAAACCACCACAAAACGCGGATTAGTAACAGGTATTATAACACCATTAGATACAAATTTTATTACTTTATAAGATAGAAGGAGTAATATCCAGAGATAATTAAGTAAGTAGATAACTGCTAGTACTAGCTCACCACTTATAAAAGGTAAAAGGCTATAGGTCTAAAATTCTTAAGAAGAGATAAGAAAAGCTCTAGACTTACTAAACGCGATAAAAATAGCTTAAGAACCCACAATAGACAAAAACTAATAGGAAAAAGTAGTAACTTAGTTTAGTAACAAACAAATAAGTATAGGACGCAAGTTTAAGAACCATAAGTTTAGGAAATAAATAAGAACGTTATTAGAAAGCCAAGATTTCAAGAAATAAATAAGGACTATAGCAATTCTAGGTAAATATAGTGTTTAGCCTAAAGATTAAAAAGTTAATACTAAAATTAGGAAGCAAGACGACTTTAAGGATCTAGCTATAAGACGCAGAAAATAGGAAACTATAAATAAGTTTAAGCAAAGAATTATTGCATAGTAAGAGCAAAAGCCAGATAAGAGGTTAGCTATGCTAGGTTATATAAGGGACAGAGCACCTATATAAAGAGTTACTAATAGGCCGAGCGCAGGAACGCCTAGGGCAAAATAGTTAGATAAACTAGAACAAAAAGAAAATCTAAATATTTTAGTTAAATTTAAAGAAAGACATACCAAAGGATATTATAATATAGCTATAACAAGGTACTTTCTTATAGATAGACCATACACACTAAACCAGTTATACGGAAAGTGGTATAGGCAATAATATAACAATAAATAGGAAGACTTTTATATATAGCTAGACAAAAAAGTTATCTAAGACTAACCCATTACGGAAAAACGTATAAGTTATATTAAAGGAGTATTAATTATAATATTAAGGAACCTAGAAGAGGGATCTAGGGACTAGAGAAGTAAATAATAAATCTTAGTACCTATAGCAGAGATACCAGTAATCAGATTAACCAGGTATAGGTTTAAACTTAAAAACAAAAATAAGCTAAGAGTTAACCCAAGTCACCTAGTACACTATACGTTATTATGGATAGCTTATATAGATAATATATATAACATATATAGAGTATTAAAAGACAAAAACTGGAAGTACCTAGTAAGAATATATTAGGCACTGGAGGAAAAGCGGTTTAGAAATGCTAAGTATATACATAAATAGCACCTAGTAGAAGTACAGAGTTAAGGAGACCTAATACTTCAACCTAAAAGATTCCTTATAGAAGAATGCCTAGACGGATAACAGTAGTAAAATTACCTAGAGAACACTTGTCCCTGGCATATAAAGGAAAAGAAGTAAACTAAGTATTAGCTAAAGGTAGATTAAGTATAAATGGGATCTAGCAGCCAATAGTTAGGAAAAGGGAAGGCCTATAAAACCAGAGGGAACTAGTAGTAGAGCCTTAAACCCTTAAAGGAATTTAAGAACAATACCTAAACTTAAAAATTAAGTGGCAAGATTAACAGTTCAAAGTGTTAATAGATAGTAGAGTAATAAGAAACCACATATTACTAGTGGTAGTAGAGAGGATAGGGTTACTATATAGGCAAAAGAAATACTTATATCCACTTATAATAATTTTAGAAGATCCGATAGCCTATAGAGAAGGCATTATTAATCTTAAAACAGGACCTATTTAGTTAACTATTAAAGGAAAACCAGTTAAAATATCTTTTAATATCCTACCATTGGGAAAGGACGAGGCGATACTAGGAATGCCTTAGTTATAGAAATACAATCTAAAGGTTAATTAGGTTATAGGTCAGGTCAATATTAAAAATACTTAATAGCGCAAGATATAACAGCAAACTAAGTTAGTATAGTACCAAGTTAGAGCAATATACGAAGAGACTAAGCGAGGCTTAAGTTATATACCAAAAAGATACCATAAGTATAGTAAAAAGTTATGGTTACTAGGAAGTGAAAAGCTATTAGAGCATATAGCGTAGGACTATAAGATAGAATTAAAAGAGGGAACTAGTCTAAAGTTCTTCCCAATCTATAAGCTCACTAAAACAGAGTTAGTGGCGCTTAAGGAGTTTATCTAGGAGAACTTATAAAAGGGATATATTAAACCATTATAGTTATTAGCAGGATATCCAGTACTGTTCATCCTAAAGAAAAACGGAAAACTTAGGATGTGTGTAGACTATAGACAGTTAAACAGCATTACTAAAAAGGATAGGTATTCTTTACCCTTAATTAGCAAAATCCAAGACAGAATAGGCAACATAAAGATCTTTATAAAGATAGATCTAAGGTAGGCGTACTATTAGATTAGGATTAAGGAAGGTAACAAATAGAAGGCAGCCTTTAGGTTAAAGAAAGGACTATATAAACCATTAGTTATACAGTTTAGGCTTATAAATGTATTAGCGACGTTTTAGAAGCAAATTAATAGTGTATTAGGAGAACACCTTAATGAGTTTATTATAGCATACCTTAACAATATTATTGTCTACTTAAAAAGTAAGAAAGAACATAGAGAACACATTAAATAGGTTTTAAAGAGACTATAGGAAGAACAGATGCTAGTAGCAATTAAGAAATACAAGTTCTTTACAAGAAAGACTGATTTTATAGGATTTATTATTAAACCAGAAAGAATTAGTATGGACCTAAAGAAAGTCAAAGCTATAGTAAGTTGGCAAGAACTAGAGAACGTTATGCAGTTAAAATCGTTCCTAGGGTTTTGCAATTACTATAGGAGGTTTATAGCATAATAGTTAAAAAGTATTGAGCTATTTACAAGGTTAACAAAAAAAGAGGAACTGTAGGTTTAGGGTAGTAAATAGAAGAAGCTATTCTAAGAACTTAAAGAGTTATTTACCTAGGAACCAGTTCTCAAGATCTATTAACTAAAGTTAGAAACGGTTATTAAAACAGATATATTAGACTTCGCACTAGAAGTATATTTACTACAGAAGCATTAGGACGCATAGCATTTAGTAGCGTACTATAGTTAGAAGATAACACCACTAGAACTAAACTATAATATCTATAATAAGGAGTTGCTAGGTATAGTTATAGTATTAAAGGAATAAAGAGTATTTTTACAAGGCACAGAGAAACCGTTTATGGTTAAAACGGACTATAAGAACCTTATAGGATTCCTAATAATAAAGGAACTCAACCAAAGATAGGTTAGATAGGCGGAAATGCTTACAGAATACTATTTCAAAATTCAGTATACTAAGGGTATAGACAATGCACGAGCAGACGCTTTAAGCAGGAAAGCTAAACTACAAAATAACAAAAAGCTGTTAGGGGCTTTATTGCAAAGGGACCAAGACGGGTTAATTAGGTATAATTATCCCAAAGTAGTAGTAATAAGAGAAAGCCAGATCCACAAATTACTAAAGAGTAATTAGATACAGAAGATCTAAGAAGTATAGATAGAGGATTAAGATATAGAATAGTATAAGAATAGAGAAGCAACCTATATTCTAAGGTTAATTGTAAAAGAGTTTATTAAGTCATTCCACAAGGGACTAACTTAAGGACACAATGGAGCTATAGGCTTAGTGTTAAGACTTTAAGAAGAGTATATTATTTAAGGAATCTGGGGACTAGCGAGACAAGTTATAAGAGAATATCTAGATTGCTAAATAAACTAATAAGGTATAAGCTGTATAGAGGGCTACAACCTGTTAAAACACTAGAAAGACTATAGGAAGTTATATTATAGGACTTTATTATTAAGTTATTAATGTTACGGACGCTTTAAGTACAATGTTACGACTACTTAGAGAAGAGTTGGAGGAAGCTAGTTAGTTAATATAGGCACGGTCTAGGATAAAGCCGGTGGAACTATATAACAAGGAATGGTAACCGAGGTTATATAGTTAGATCTAGAATCTATAGGATTAGGGGAACGTGGATCTATAAGTAGACTAACAGATTAACGGATTAACAGATTAACAGAGCAAAGAGATTTCTTAGGTATATGGTTGTGTATTTAAAGGACTACAGTCCCTACCTAGATAGTTCTCTCTTTATAGTAAATCTTAGAATATAATTAGAGTTAATCTATTAAGCAACTACTCTACTAGTTATTATTACGTTATTAAATTATTCTTACCTATATACCTAGCCTAATAATAGGACCCACCGTAGTTACTACTACAAGGTTTTGTTACACATTCACTACTAAGGTTATAGTATTAAACAAGGTTAAACAATATGCCACCTAAAGCACCAGTTACGACGCTATTAACGGCAGCAACGACTTTAGGCTTAGGAGGAGATACTAGTATAATAGATACGGACTCTTAGCTAGTTACGCGAAGTTAGTTATAGGAAATAATTAATCACTTATAAGATAATAGTAGGATACTCAAAGAACGCATTAATGGAATTAGAGTAGTAAAGGTTAAGTTACCTTTAATTAAACGGTTTTTAGGGGAGAAGTTAAAGCTTAAAGGATTTCTTACACAGATACACTTTAAGGTTATGCAAGAAGGAGCGAAGTTAGCAATATTATTAGATTAAGTAGCCTACGCAGGATTATTCTTAACGGGGAGGGTACTTAAGTGGTTTAAACTATATCTTACAGAGATATAGGCTAATGGCATAATAACCACCAACCAGGACGTATGGTATATATTTGCCAGTTAGAATAGGTTTGTGGAATAGTTAACGCAGATATTTAGAGACCTAGAGGTAATAACTACAGCAAAACAAAAGCTTTAGAACTTAGTACAACGCACTTTAGCAATTAAGTATATAACACAGTTTTAAACGCTAGCCATATAGGTTAAATGGAACGATAAGGCGCTTATGGTATAGTATAAATAAGGACTTAAGGCTAAAGTCTAGGACATAATTATTTTAATAGAAGATGCGGATACCCTAAGGGAGTTAATAAATTAGTTAATAAAGATTAATAACAGAATCTACCAAAGGGAGTAGGCTAAGAAAGGCCAGGACCAAGTTCTATAGTTATATAAGGCGTAGAGTACGCAACGACCAATATAGAGTTAGAAACTATGGAATAGCACAGAGCTAATAGACCTAAGCGGTACTAAAGAAACCTAAAGATAGGAAAAGAAACTATAAAAACCCAGAGGTTAAGGATCTAGGGATTAAAGGACTAAGGAGTAGAGGCTAAACCAGGGATCTTAACAGCAGAAGATGTTTAGGCGGACTTTATAGCAAAATTAGTGGTTTAGAGATGGAGCTTATATAAATTACGGAAAATAGGGTTATTTTGCTAGAGACTATAGAGGTAGTTAGAGTAACTATATGGTAAAGGGAACTAGACTAGTAGGAGACACATACGTATAAAGGGACAATAGTGCACTATAAGGAACAAAAGAATATTTAATTAACAGTTTTGCGTATTATTACAATAACGTATACTAAATTTATGAGGACGCTAAGTATGGCGTAAGCTATTGGCTATAGGAGCTATTATTATCTAAGTTTAGAGAAACCGACGAACCAGCTTATAAATTGGACATTAAAGACAATAAGTTTAATATAGGCGAAGTATTTACCGACAATAAGGCAACGAAGGTAGCTTACTAGGAGTATGCAAACCTTAGAGAAGTCGAAATAGAAGCAGACACTAAGACCATTACAGAATAGGGTTTAGTAACGGGTATTATAACACCATTAGATACAATTTCCATTGCTTTATAAGATAATAGAAGTAACGTTAGCAAAGGACTAAGTAAGTAGATAACTGCTAGTGCTAGCTTATTACTTAATAAAGGTAAAAGGCTATAGGTCCAAGATTCTTATAACGAGATGTTAAATGGACAATTAGGTATAAGAACTCTGTCTATTAAAGAGGGCTCTAGAGCCTCTATATATACACCAGATAGGTGATAAATAGGTTGCAAATAGAATAACAACTACGTTATTATTCTATAATAGAAACAAGTATTTAGATATTTAATAAGACATTCAATGAGATATACAAGATAAATAGTGGGGTAATAAGACATAGGGTTCTAGACTTAAAGCTAGTATTAAGATGGTAGTAAGGAACTTCGATTTAGTTTAATATACCCCCCTAGCTGCACAGAGCCTTCTAGGCTGCTATAAAAAGTCACGATGTTAATTTGGTGTTAAGTTTTAAGAAATCCCCTATGGAGTTACCTTGCTTAAATATTATCCAAATCAAATTAAATTAGATCCTTAATGTTAATAAGGTTTAATTACTAAACAAATATCTTATGCTTTTAACGAGGCAGAGCCTTTGTCAAGCCGTCTTCTGTTATGTCTATAGTAGGGACCTATTTGACCTTAATTCTTCCTTTCTTAAACTTCTTTAGCTTTCCCTTAAGGGCCTTAAGTGTAACGGAACCTTGTAGCAGGAACTACGGTGGGTCCTATTATTAGGCTAGGTATATAGGTAAGAACAAATTAACAACATAATAACAACTAGTGGAGTAGTTGCCTAATAGATCAACTCTAATTGTATTCTAAGATTTACTACGAAGAGAGAACTATCTGGGTAGGGACTATAGTCCTTTAAATATACAACTATACTCCTAAGAAATCCCTTCGCTCTGTAAGGTACGTGCGCTCTATACGCTCTATATAGACTATATAGATTACACAGATTATATAGATTATATTATATAACCTTAACTACTATTCCTTATTATATAGTTCCACTAAATCTATTCTAGACCGTGCCTATATTAACTAACTAGCTTCCGCCGACTCTTTTCCAAGTAGTTATAACATTGTACTTAAGCCGTCCGTAATACTATCTCCCTCCTCTTTATCTTCGTCCTTAAAGATTCCTAATATCTCCAAGTCGTCTACTAGAGGTGTAATGTCCGTTTAATTAATTTGGTTAATATCCTTACTTATTATACCTAAAGCCTCTTCTTCTTCTTTAACCCTTTATTGTGCGCGTATGGTTTCCTCCATACTATTACTAGGTGAGATAATGCCGTCTTCGTGTTCTTGTTGTGCGAAAGAGGGGTTAGTTTATATTATACTAGTAAGTCCTTCTACCCAATAACCGTCCTCTTATTTAGAGTATACTAAAGCAAACGTTTAATTATCCTGCGACGTTCGCTCTGTCTCTAACACTAAGTATACGCGTTCTATAACTCTTAACAGTCTTCAAGTTCCCTAAGTAACTTGTTATAGGGTCTCGTGTTTAATCTACCGCTACGAAACTTAATAGTAAGCTCTTAGGCGCCTTAGATAAACTTTATTATTTGTGGGAAGTAGAGCAAGAGGCTGTAGCTACTCAATAGCGTGCCCTTAAAGCCCGTTTATTGGCCTCTGCCCGTCTTCTTCGTCTTAAGAAAGTGCGTAAGAAGGTTCGTTTCAAGGAGTAGAGGCTTGTTTAATAGGGTCTTAATAAGCTAGGTAATGAAAGGACTGGCTCTCCTCCTACGAGGGAAACAACTCCGAGTAGCTCAGCAATTGCTTCTCTTGGGTCCCCCTTAGGTGACTCGTTTTTTGGCAATCCTTCTTTATTAATACTACCTGACTTACTTTCTTCTAATACTCTTTTACCTTTCCTATAGCATTCTTTAGGTTGCTTAGTAGTTCCTAGGTAGTCTTATTATAGCCTATCCACTTTACTTTATACCATGTTTTGTTATTGTCGGGACAATATCACGTGTGGTTACGTGGTCACGTGTCGCCGCGGTACTAGCGTGGCGAGGAGCCTTAAGCTCCTCGCCCTTCCTTATCAGAACAATCAAGAATTAACCATCGTATTAACCAGCAAAGACTGTTTAACTACGACTCCGACCTATTCAAATAGGTATCCCTGGTGATACCAACACTAATCAGTAGTTAACTTCACTATTATACCACAGAACAGCAAGGTCATTGACAGAAGAGACAGTCTCGTGCAGGGGTGCTATATGCGCTTATATAGAATGGATCCTAGCGATACTGTGCTAACTTAGACTTGCGGAAAACCAGTAATAGAAGTGTCACTAAATACTAGGAGATACTAAGTTGCGTCTATTATATAGAACAACCACGTTTACGAAGACTTAGTTAAGTACTTTAGGTTAAAAGTGTCACTAAACCTACAGTCCCAAGTCAACGTCTAAAACGCGTTAACTACATTTCAAATTGCCTACCTTTTAATAGCAAACCTATGAGATTCTACAAAACCAAAACCCTACCTACCTTTGACGTACAACACCCCGTCGATTCTACTTCTATAAATTAGCAGTTCCACTTTAACAACTACCTTAATACCCTCTGTGTACCTTTGTAGATCTTAAGATTATAATTAATACCTAACTATACGTTAAACAACCTTTATTTTCCTCATTCTTCCCTAGCTATTATGGCGTTAATCTATCCAAAGAAGTATAAGAACAACATTAACCCAAAGATATAGAGCAGAGACATTAACCCTATAAACGCCAAGCAACAGGACCTAAACGGATTCTTATTATACCGCATAGCACACTATAAAGACAGCAAATAAAACGACACCATACTATGGTACTGCATAAAGGAGGACTTTGTTAGATGGATAAAGGAAATATAGGCTCTCGCAAAGAAGGTTATTGTATAAGACTTCCGTAATTTCCTTTAGGAGAATAGAGTATTTGTCCCTATAGATAGGGGCATTATTAGAGATAATATTTAGGAGCATATTATTAACGTAAAAGAAGAACACAAATGGACTCTACAAGAGATTAAGTACCAGAAGAAGCTTAACTTACGCTAAAATTCAAGCAGTATACTACTAGAGACGCTTCAACCTCCGCAAGAATCTCCGCAGTAATCTCAGCAGCAAGCTCTATAAGAACTACCATAGACAACCTTAGGCTATTAAATACCTTAAGTTCCTCAGCCTCAAGTTCCTTAGGCTGCCGTATCTCAACCCATGCCTTAAGCTCCGTCCTACTAGAGATTCTCAACCTCGTTTAACTTAAGCGCCGAGACGTTTCCTTTAACCCCTACCGCGACTAGACAACTGGCACAACAAGCTAGATCTGTGAATGATATCCTAACCCACTAGCAGCAAGCTCGACAAAAACCTCCGCAATAACCTCTATAGCAACCTCCGCAATAACCTCCGCAATAACCTTCGCAACAACCTCCGCAACCACCACGCAACGAGCAAGCTTATCCGCTATATTAGCAATACGGACAGTGGAATGCTTACAACAAGATTAGACTACTAAAGGTTTAACATTACAAGGTTAGATTACCAAAGGTTTAATATTAAAAGAAAGAATTGCTAGAGGTTTAACATTACAAGGAGCTTAACTACGGCAAATACAACAGTTATAACAGCGGCCAGTACTGCACTAATTGCTCCTATGGATAAAGCGGGTATAGATAAGGCCGTGGCAGTTATAACAGACGTAGAGGCTCTGGCTACCGCGGAGGAGGCTCTTATAGAGGATCTAGTGGAGGTGGATTCTAGAATAGAGCCGGATATTAACAAGCTCCGCAACTCTATTCCAATAATATAGTTCCCTAGTTTACCACTTAGTTAACCACCATTTCTTTAGTAAATTTAGGATAGCGAGACTTATATTACAATAGCAATAATAAGTAAAGAGGATTAATATTTGCTGCGCTAGTTAAGCAGTATTTATATATAGATGGCAACCCATAAAAGAAGAGTTGCTAGTGTTGGGACAATATTACGTGTGGTTACGTGGTTACGTATCGCCGCGGCACTAGCGTGGCGAGGAGCCTTAGGCTCCTCGCCCTTCCTTATCAGAACAATCAAGAATTAACCATCGTATTAACTAGCAAAGACTGTTTAACTACGACTCCGACCTATTCAAATAGGTATCCCTAGTGATACCAACAGTTATCTATGTCCTTATAACTAATAATCTTTAAAACTTACTATTTGTCTTCCTCTTATCCTCTATATATATCTGCTTTATAAACTAGTGGCTTAATATCTCCGTGTGCTAGTTCTAGCATCGCGATATATTATATAGGGTAGATCTTCATTTTGGCTAGTAGGTTTAACTTGTATATAACTAATAAAATTCTTTATGTAATTTTAAAAGGTCCTAGTCTAATATAGTCCAACTTCTTGCTTGGTCGTCAACTCTTGAAATTTTTGTGTAGTAGCTATACTTTATCTCCCTCCTTAAGATCTGGTCCCTTAGATCTCTTAGTATTATAGTACCTTTTTATTCGTTTTTGTACTAGTTTAGCTGTTTCTTTAAGGTTTATATAAAGATTCATTAATATCTCTATTCTTTGTTTAGCTATGCTACTCGTTTTCTTTACTTAATGTGGCAATAATAACGTTCTTGGCTTATACCCATAATTCGCCTTAAATAGTAATGTCCCTATTCCTTTTTATAGTATTATATTGTACGCAAACTATATAACTGGTAATAATAACACCTAATTATTCTATGCGTGGTTAATATAGTGCCTTAGATACTATTCTAGTGTCTAGTTTAGTCTTTCTATTTATCCGTCTGTTTGCGGATAATACGCTGTAGAGGTTGCTGCGCGAACCCCTTATTTTACCAGAAACACTTTCTAAAACGCTGCTATAAATCTTGGATCTCTATCCGATATAATTTTATCTAGTGCTCTATATCTTATAAATACTTCCTTTATATAGATTCTAGTGATATCCTCTACTAATATCTTTTTAGTGCATGCTATAAAGTATCCCTACTTTATTAGCTTATCTATTATTACTAAAATCGCGTTATAATCTTGTCCCGTAATAGGATCTCTTAACTTTAGTAACTTAATAATAAAGTCCTATAATATAACCTCCCATGGTCTTCCTGGTACTTTAATAGGTTATAGCCCTCTATACAGCTTATGCCTTATTGGTTTGTTCCTTTAGCAATCTAAATATTCCTTTATAACTTATCTTGCTAGTCCCTAGATTCCTTAAATAATATATTCTTCTTAAAGTCTTAATACTAAGCCTATAGCTCTATTATGTCCTTATATTATTCCCTTATAGAATTCCTTAATAAATTCTTCTATAATAGACTTAAGTATATACATTACTTCTCTATTTTTATATTACTCTAAGTCTAGATCCTTTACCTATGCTTCTTAGATCTTCTATATCTAATTATTTTCTAGTAATTTATAGATCTGACTTTCTTTAGTTACTATAATCTTCGGATAATTATACCTAATTAATCTGTCTTAATTCTTTCGTAATAAAGCTCCTAATAGCTTTTTATTACTTTATAGTTTAGCCTTTCTACTTAGAGCGTCTACTCGTGCATTATCTATACCCTTAGTATACTGAATTTCAAAATGGTATTCTATAAGCATTCCCGCCCATCTAACCTGTCTTTAGTTGGGTTCCTTTATTATTAGGAATCCTATAAGGTTCTTATAGTCCGTCTTAACCATAAATGGTTTCTCTGTGCCTTATAAGAATGCTCTCTATTTCTTAAGTGCTGTAACTATACCTAGCAACTCCTTATTATAGATATTATAGTTTAACTCTAGTGGTGTTATTTTCCGACTATAGTATACTACTGGGTGCCATGCGTTTTAGTATCTCTATAGCAAGTATACTCCTAGTGCAAAGTCTGATATATTTATCTCAATAACTGTTTCCAACTTTAGTTAATAGATCTTGAGGACTAGCTCTTAGGTAAACAACTCTTTAAGTTCCTAGAATAGCTTCCTCTACTTACTACCTTAAACCTATAGTTCCTCTTTCTTTGTTAGTCTTATAAATGGCTTAATACTTCTTAACTACTATGCTATAAACCTTTTATAGTAGTTACAAAACCCTAGAAACGATTTTAACTATATAATATTCTCTAGTTTTTACTAACTCACTATAGCTTTGAATTTTTTTAGGTCCATGCTAATTTTTTTTAGTTTAATAATAAATCCTATAAAATTAGTTTTCCTTATAAAGAACTCGCATTTCTTAACTGTTACTAGCATCTATTTTTCCTGTAGTCTCTTTAAGACCTATTTAATATGTTCTTTATATTCTTCCTCGTTCTCTAAGTAGATAATAATGTCGTTAAGATATACCATAATAAACTTATCTAGGTGTTCTCCTAATACACTATTAATTTGCTTCTAGAACGTTACTAGTGCATTTATAAGCCTAAATTGTATAACTAATGGTTTATATAGTCCTTCCTTTAACCTAAAGGCTGCTTTCTACTTGTCGCCTTTCTTAATCCTAATCTGGTGGTATGCCCATCTCAGATCTATCTTTATAAAGATCTTTACGTTGCCTATCCTGTCTTAGATTTCGCTAATTAAGGGTAAAGGATACCTATCCTTCCTAGTAATGCTGTTTAACTATCTATAGTCTATACACATCCTAAGTTTTCCGTTTTTCTTTAGGATAAATAGTACTGGATATCCTACTAATAACTATAATGGTCTAATGTATCCCTTATATAAGTTCTCCTAGATAAACTCTTTAAGCGCTACTAACTCTGTTTTAGTAAGCTTATAAATTAGAAAGAACTTTAAACTTATTCCCTCTTCTAATTCTATTTTATAGTCCTATACTGCATATTTTAACAGCTTTTTACTTTCTGGTAACTATAGCTTTTTTCTATACTTATAGTATCTCTTTAGTATATGACTTAAGCCTCGCTTAGTCTCTTTATATATCGCTCCAACTTGGTACTATACCAACTTGGTTTACTGTCGCACTTTGCGCCGTTAAGTATCCTTAATATTAACCTAACCTATAACCCAATTAATCTTTAGATTATACTCCTATAACTAAGGCATTCCTAATATTACCTTATCCTGTCCTAATAGTAGGATATTAAAAGACATTCTAACTGGTCTTCCTTTAATAGTTAACTAAATAGGTCCTATTTTAAGATTAATAATACCTCCTCTATAGGCTATCTAATCTCCTAAAAT
>Ga0307507_10003243_pt1 | contig 32056 bp, 24 predicted proteins | sample 7_EM_MG_FD_207223 | JGI IMG/M metagenome (GOLD analysis project Ga0307507, IMG submission 207223) | Populus trichocarpa ectomycorrhiza microbial communities from riparian zone in the Pacific Northwest, United States - 7_EM | ecosystem: Host-associated > Plants > Roots > Unclassified | place... | reverse complement strand
AAGCAGGGCAAGAGCTCTAACCACTGGTGGAATACCGGTACCGGTACTGGCATCCCACGAGTTCTGAATCGGGTGGTAAAAGTGGGTACAATCGACCCTTGATGATATCAAGTAATCAAAACAGGAGCCAAGGTTCACAAAAGCAAAATACGAAGTATGATAGAAAAATAAAATAAAAACATTACCCGTCACAAAAATTCGAACCCATTCAAAGCAGTAAAAAGGAGCGGAAATAGGGTTTTTGCCAACAGTTAGTTGGATTGGATACCGTAATGAAAACCTCAACTCTTTCCCCCCCCCACTCGTGTCTCATCAGAGGCAACCCATACCGTACTTCTGGAAGAGCCGGCAAGCCTCCCCGCGAATGGGAGTTAAAAAAAAAGATGGAGAATAGTGGAGTGGATACAAGGTGGAGAGAATCAATCAAAAGGGATAAGACACCCACTGTTCGAGTTCTGCACCGTATCATACCGTACCACAAGGCTGGATTCCGCCCACCAAAAACTTGAACCTCCTTCTATCATACCGATACATACAGTACTCGAGTACTCTTCATCCTCCTCCACCCCAAGGCTCAAACGCACCATCTGACGGCACTTGACACTTTCCTCCGTCCCGTAGATCAAAAAGCGTCGTGCCGTACCGTACCGAACCGTACCGTAATACTGTTCTTTAAACCATTTCTTCCACGCCTTAGTAAAACATGAACCATTGCTCTTTTTGTGCCGCCGGAGACGCCGAAAAAGGTCTGAACCAAGCTGCTCCTGCATTCGCTTCTGAACACTTTCACGTGGCCACCATGCACGCGTGTGGGGTTAGGTTCCCTACGCGCCCAGACACCCCCTGATTGGGTCCTCCACGCGATGTCAAAATAACAACTTTTATGTCGGAATAACAATACTCCGATCCGAAAGCCTCAACAAAGGCTCGGAATTCGCTTGCGAGACAGGTGGTCGATTCCCGACAGGTTATTGCGCCTACCGACACCCGAAGAAAGCTTATCTTTCGGCTTCCTGCGTTATAGGTATTCCAAGCTCTACTGGTAATCAAGTATATCATGCTCACTTCTCGCTCTGATAGCCAGGCATTCATATTTGGCATTGATGGCTGATTCGTTTTTGGTGTGGTGGTGGTGAAATGTTTGGGAGGTGATTGCCGTCGCGGTTTAATGTACCGTATCTTGGCCTTATCGCCCAACGAGACGAGTCTCCAGTGGTATGGTTAGATGAGCGTGGTACAATTACTTTAATTTGCAGAGATGCTGAGCCTGGTATTCGGGTGGGATGGACCCTACAGTAGGGAGCTTGGATCGTGTCGGCGCTTTCCCGCGCGGCTGGGGGGGGGCGCACTTCAATCTAGCACTCAAGTTGAACTGGTACTATATTTTAATCTCTCGTTTGTCAGCCGCAAGTACCGGGTATGGGGATGGACGTCTTGAGGCTTCGATTTCCCGGCGGGACGAGCGAGAAATTTGCTACCTCATTGAAAGGTCTCACAAGATTCCATGAGGCATTAGACAACCGCAATGCCCTACCGCAGCGATATCTTGCGCAAAGTAGGATCTGAAGCTTTGTGCGTAAGAACCTACCGTAGCCGTAGGCATACCGGTATCAAAAACGAGTCCTGTGTTAACCGAAGGGGAGCTCTGAATGCAGACTGGTATTCCTTCGGAAGGGGTCCGTGGCTTGATGCAAAGCCACCTAAAGCTTTCTCCGCGGAAGCCTTGCATCAAGGACAAGAACCGACCGACAGGGGATAAGTGCCACCCCTTGCTCAACCACCGATCTTGAGCATGGTTTCCAAATCTGAGCTGTGTGGGGGGGCTATCCTTGGGTTCAAGGTTCTTTTTGTATGATAGCGGCATGGGTCGGGAAACAACTCAGACAAGGCGCTGAGAGAGGCTTTACTCATGTTCATGGCCACGGTACGGGAAAAAGGGAAACCTTAAATACATCCCCCCCAATTCCCACTCCCCACACTGTCCATTCCCTATAACCAGTTCGCGAGCCTTGGGTCGTAATCTATCCCGGTAACTCCTGACGCTGGTTTGTTCCAGTTTTTACGGTTGGCGACAACCCCATGTACAAGAATGCAGGTGAAGTTCTGCAATGAAATAACTTCCGTAGGATATCACATATCGGGAGTTTCTGTCACCATTTAGTGGGAAAAAAGAAAAGGGAGTTGGGGGATGGTGGGATATACTAGTACTTTTTTGGCCGGATCCAACTCCAAGAAACACCTGCCCTTGGAATGCCTTCATGGAATGTCACTCACTTCGAGAGTTCTCCTAGATAATAATCTGAATTGAATGCAGTAGGAATGTGAATACTTTTCTCATCAGGGCCGGTGATAACTTAGAGGTTGGTCGGAGGCCCAACCCCTTTTTCAAGCACACTCCCTGATGGGTTGGGTTTCTCTTATGGAGCTTATCCGCTCCATTTTAAGGGAAAAGTTGCGGAAGTGTAAGAAAGTGAAGAATGACCGGGATGGGCAGTTTTTTCTTCAAACCAAGTCGCTGGAAATCCTGCTTTTTGGGCTCTTGTAAGCTCCGTAGTCCTAAGTGACACCTAATGACTGGTTGTGTGTCACCCACCTATATTTTTTCACCTATTTATAGGCCTCTCGTTCTCCTACTTCTGTTCTTTTCTCTTCAACCTCTTTCTTTCCTCTATCAGCACAGAACACCACTTACTTCGGTCTTAACTCTCAGCTCTCTCCGTCGTGATACTGTCATAACACAAGTTACATCACAACCTGCAAGTACAGTGCTCGAGTACAAATATGATCGGAGAGTGAATTCGAGTGACATATGGTGATGTCAACCCCGGCCCAGATCACTACCGCATACCCAAGGTCACAATTGAGAACACAGTAGATTAGGAAGGGAGGTAGAAAATTATGGGGCCATTTATGTACTCGCTGCTGCAGCCGCAGCCCTTCGGTAACTAAGGCTAAGGCTATGAGTTGCATAAGATCCCCTCCCCCCAAAGGATTGGGGTATGATAGCTATGATACAAAAGAAAGTTAGGTCAAGTGTAAAGCACCGGTATTAAAAATTGGTAGTAAATCGTATAGGTAATTCAAACGTAAATTAATCCATCCTTACCTCGCGCCCTCCCTCCTCCCCTCCGCCAAAAATGAAACTCCCCTAATGAGCATTAATTATTCTGCTGGGAATCGCACCACAATGCAAATAGAATATTGGAAATATCATAGCTCATCGCCAACTAAGAGCCGAGGGGGCATTAGTCCTAGATCATTATCCTATTGATGGACGAGCCGGTAGACGACACAATTCTGAAGTAGGATTCCACCGGATGATCCAAGTTGGTGGTCCCTGGGTAGCCAAAGCGCGAAGGCGTGGGAATGTTGCGTGCTACTAAATAGTAAACCTTTTAATAAAACTACGAGCATGAAGAACTTGTTTCATGTCCAAGATGGACATGAGATGGGTTCAATTACGGATGCGCCCCTCTCTCTCTTGCTATCTAGATTGTGTCAATGTGGGGAAATGGATCAGTCAGCGCTTGACGGTAGAGTGAGAGGATTCACTTGGAAATTGGGCCCCAGATTAGGAAGGTGCAAGTTAGCTGATTTGATAGAGATGCAGTGTTATCGTATCAACGAACGGATTCTAGGTACACTCTCTACTTGCATAGGCTGCTGGCAACGGACGAGGGAGCAGAGAAAATGCGACTCTTGCGGGAAGAGGTCGACCCTGATGAACCGAATGATTGCGTTCGAACACCCGTCTCCTCTACTGCAGCGAGTCAAAATGAGAAGGTGGTAAGGATACACCGGCGGGAAGAAGTTAATCCCGGACAAGCCAGGTATTTCCGACTGCACCAGGGCCTCAATTACTGCTTCGAGTGAACATAGCGGAGTGGTGAAAATATTTTGCGGGAGCGAACAGGTCGAACCTTTACTTAGCCTACACGCGAAGCAATGCCACCCTAACGCTGTTCATGTTGACCGTTCTCACTGGACATGAGGGGGTGGTAAAAATAACAATCAGAGTTTCTGGTTTTGTTTCTGAATTGAGGTACCCCCCTCACAATACTAAGGATGTCTATATCCTCACTACGATTGCCGCTCTCCTTATCGCAGGAAAAAAGAATAACCGCAATACACTAACTACTCATAGATTCGACGGAAGGGGGATAGGAATGGGAGAAGGAGGACTAACTTAATTTTCCAATTTGAATTTTCCAGAGCATGTCGAATCACTCGAATGTTGACATACTAGCATACCAGTGTTGGAGCGTCCTTCCATATCCTGTATAGTTGACCGTAGGGCGGTAGTACGTCAGCCGGTGGTGCGGCAGTAATGCGGAGGTTAAGTGGCGGAGATGCGGCGGTGAGTGAGGCCCCGTGAACCTCGGATGTTGTGACTACTTCCTTCTTGTATCAGTGGCCGGGATCATCCCTACCTCTCTCTCTCTTAAGCAGTCAACCATCAGTCGTTCCAACAACCGGCATATTCTCTTTAGACAGTAGCAGTAATCGGCAGAGATAGTCTTCGAGATATGAATGATGTAGAATAAACTTAAGGGATTACTTTATGCTTGAAGTATGAGGGATAAAATATGTGTCGATCATTGGATTTGAATTCGACACTTCTAAATCTTTGACCTTTGTTTCATTGAGATTCAAACGCTCTGCTGGGCTACTGTACCGTAGCTCGCGTGTAGTTGTGACTCGTGCGTAGTAGCTACAGGGGGAGCTCTCTCTGGTTCCCGTGCGTCTATCGATTCTGGGTGGTGCCTGGCCTAACCAGGAGTATAACCCGTTGTGGCCAATATATCACCTGCTCGTATCCTTAGAAATGGGAATTAGTCTGCCCCCGCTGAGGTCACCGTATAGAGAAGTAGGGTGCATGTAATAGTGTGATACCGGGTCTAGCACCCCCGAGGCGTCTCTTCTCAACCAGGGTTCGAGAAGAGTGTCACGGTGATCAATAGGCAACATGATCGTTGTTATCTCGGATATCGGAAGCATTTTGTGGGGCTGAGAAAGTAGGAATGGAAAGGGGAGCAAGATTAATGTTGGATTGTTGGTCACGAGAGTTCATCTTCAGTTGCTTAGATGCTAAACCTATCCTATACAGATTAGTGTCATCATGTTGTGAGCCAGTGGCTCTCGAAATTGAGCTGGTAGAGCAGGGTCCCTTTAGAATGTACTTGTACAGCATGCAGAGGTGGACCATGAGGTGGTTACTGACTGTGACTGTTTCTATGATTCTTCTTACTTTAATGTATCCTAATACCTACTATGTATTTACTAGATTACAATATATGGTAAAGACATATCATAATTATTATTAAACCTTTTATATATTGCACTCTTCCATCCTATTACAGACAGCATAGGCCAAAATATTGAAATTCTTACTTATTAGCAATCTAGTAACATTGGAGATACTAGAAATTTTATTCTTGTATTAATCTATAAAATAAAGAATTTGAGACCAACTAGTACTAACATGTAATCTAAGTTTGATCAATAAGCCCTAAGTATTAGCTCTGATGAAGGTTAAATCTGGAAACCTGGCGAAAATCTGAGTACACTGTAATATAACTTCGTTTGTGGGAAACTATGATATTATGATTTATTTGCTCTCTATAAAATAAGGGATGAACTTTTCAGACCCCTTGCATTTGGAATAACTAATGCCTGCTTCTAATATATACTTATGGTATCACTTATTCTATAGTATAACTACTAGTATCACTAAGTATAATATGTTATATAATGAAACAAATAATTGTTTATAATGAATCTAGAGTCTCAGGTTTGTTGTTCAAGTCCTCTAGTTAATATACTAAGAGTTGTATATAATACTAAGAATATCTAAACTCATAGGCGAGAATAATGCTATAGTTATTGTGTGTAATAGTAAAATATCCAGAGCAGCAGCTTTGAGGTGTATCTCTGCAATTGGGATTTGGCAAGGGTATTATAAGATTTGTTATGCAAAATCATTATTCTTATCACAGCTATTAAAAGCTTTTCTCATGGTGTGAATCACAAATTAAAATGGAGGCAAAAGTGAGGTTTGATTAGATATTATGGCCTGACTGTAGTAAGAGGAATTACTTGTAGAAAAGCAGGATTTTTGCACATTCTGGGTTTGTTGTGTAGCAGGTAGATTGTATAAAGGGCTTCAAATATACTATCTTCCATTAGGATTTATTTTCCATATATCAGAGAGCTTCAGTGTGAGCAAACTTATTCTGCAGATATTGATAATCAATTATTCTCTGGGTTGAAACTGTATCAGGAAAATGTCGTAGGGTGGTCCACAGTGGTCCTGAACGCTCCTGGTCCACCAAGGGGGGTCGTGGTCCCTGTGGTCCACCTGGTCCACAGCAATCCGCTCTGATCCACACTTTTTAAAAATTTACTGAAAATGTGGAGCAGGGTGGATCAGGGTGGACCAGGAGGACCAGGGGGACCATAACCCCCCTTGGTGGACTAGGAGTGGTTTTTACATTTTGCTGATGCTGTATCAGCATTTTTGTTTATAGAATTGTTCATTGAGACTTGGTCTGATAAACTATAGCTACTCCAGTAGTGAGAAGCAGGAGGAGATTAATCAGGTTGTAGCAAACTAGCCACCACTTGAGCTCACTGTGGTTGAGACACCTCTGATTCTGTCTGATGGTGAGAGTCAGAGAGAGAGATTGACTCGGATTATCGAGTAATCATATAGGCCAGGTACTTATTGATATAAGATTGACATATCTGTTTGTGTATATGCCAAATATAAACCCTCTAGCATAAGTATACTAACAAAAGAACTCACAATTATAATAAATTACCCTAATAAGAAATTTACACCTACCATGTTGTCCCACCATCTACTGATTGAATGCTACTTTGGGCAGCTGAAACAGGACACCTTTTTTTATAGCCACACTCATATACTCTATATTGTTAGAAATATTCTGTAATGAGCTGAGTATTATACCTTAAATGGCAAGTGAACTAAGATATTTGCAAGCTGCTTAATAGGGACCTAAAGTAATAGAAGAACTTTACAGAATGTGAGAACAAGAGACAAGTAAAAGGTCAAATTATAAGAATTGTGTTGAAAATACTAGTTTTTTGTTGGGTAGGTTTTCTATAGGGAAGAAACTTGTCAAAAGGAGATAGAGAACAGAGTTGAATTAAGGTACAGTATAGAGAAGACAAACCAACTTCTTAATTAATTATAGTTAAGTTAACCTCATGACTAAGAGCCTATTTAGTATCTCCATTATATTTTTTATAATTATAAAAGGTGCAAATAAAATAAAATCTTATTTATTTATAAGAAAAAGGTGAAAAGTATGAGTATTCGGCATGACTAGGGTATAATAAATGTGATATGGGAAAAATAGAAGTAATCTAGTCTCTGTAATTAACCATGATTACAACTCACTTATATTAATAGTCACATTCTCTCGAGTTGGAATTATCCTTAGCTATATTTCCAAATCTAATACTCAACTTATAGATATTTGTAAATAGTCTTTACTGTATTAGCTCCTGTTTCCTTAACTCTGTGGTGGTCTACAATAACAAACTGCCACTATACCCAAATCTTAAAAGTCAAAACTTGAAAATTGAGAAAAAGATAAAGTATCCCCAACTATCAAAATTTTGTAACCCATATGCTTAACCATTATCACAGATGGTATTGAATAATTTCAGCAAATTGGTATGTTGAAAAGAATTCCCTATTAATAAATTCAAAGTTGAAAAAAATAAATAATAGGACTTTATTAATAAGTGCATATCTAAAGGGGAAATTCTATACCTCAAAACAAATTGGTATAGCTTCCTGAGGCATTATTTATTTAATTCCTAGCAGTCTCTCCACCATCCTCCACCATCTCCTGCGGTCTACTACAGTCTATTACAGTCTACTACAGTCTACTACAGTTTACTACAGTCTACTCCAGTCTCCTCTACCCCCTACCTACATCATTGCAGATAGTGCACTACTATTCCCTATTATCACTCAAGTAAATAAACTATGGTAGGTAGAGAGTTGTGTAGTGCTTTTGCTTGCAGTGCTGCTAGCAGCAGCTTATCTATACAGAAAACTTCTGTACAAAACACTCTTTCCTCCAGATTCTCATCCCATCACAGTTTTTTTCCATTCAAAGGATACTATCAACCTTCTGACACAAATTCTCTTATAATCTGTTGACTTCATTTCAACTGCATGCAAAAGTTTCCTTTCTAGAACATTTCTGATAGTGGGGTCTGTTTCACTACTATAACAGCTCGATACTTATTTATTCTATCTTCTAGCTAATCTTAGTTTCCAACCTTCAGCTCACTCTAGTGCAATTCCTGAATGTTCTAAAAACATCTTTACTGCTGCTACCCTTTTGCCAATACAAGCTACTAATTCAACTCTCACGCTTTCCATAAACCCCCAAAGAGAAACTCTTCCTATCAGAACTTCCAGTGTTATAGTATTGTAGATAGTATAGACCCTTTGTGAATATTTTTACAGTCATCTCAAGTCCCCTGCCACCCACTGAACTTTGCTGCCCTCCCCTCCACCCTGAACTAGTGATTGCTAGGAGCGTTTATGATATTTGGTTATCTCAACATTTTATCTCAAATCTGACAATGCATAGGATAGAAGTAATTCAGAATGAGACTCAAAGAGGATAGGTGTTGGGAGAGACAGGTGAAAGCAAAAGGTGACAGTATACTAGTTGATACTCAGAAAGAAGAGTACAAAATTTAATACTGGAAAAGGCTGTTCCTTATATGACTCAGAATCCATTTGTGCAGATTGTTCGAGATCCAAATATCAATGAGTTGGTTAGTATTGTAAGTTAGAAAACAAGGGTTTTCTCGTTTTCTCGTACTTTATGGCTTGCATGATTGGTAATTGATATGATTCCCAAAAGTACAGCTTTTTCAATAACTACTTTGCTTATAAGTAGGCAGAGGTATCACTTTGGCTCTGAAAAGATGACTAAACTTATGAGTCGTGCAGGATTAAGAACTTAAGCTAAGTGTGGATAAGGAGTTACAGGTCCAGAAGGTCGATGAACCTTTTTGTGCAGATTTAACTTGTATTTGATATGCTTTTTTTATTTGCTCTATATTCAAATATTATATTATCTACTCATTTCCACTAAATCTTGCATTCTAGACCTTTAAGTTATACCATCCAACATAGAATGTCTTGTATTAATTAATAAATTCAGGCTCAAGCTAGCTTAAGCATTCTCCTATGAGCTTATACATACCAGGCTCGAGCCCATGGTCCAGCTTGAGTTGAGTAAGCTTGTAATATACCCTACTCTGAACACATATTTCTTAGCATGCAGGACCTATCTTCCCATTGAATTGATGGACTTCCTATTTTTTATCTTTGGGTATTTACTTTCACATTCACTGTATGCCCTCTTTCTCTTCATTCTTGTTTTACTGGTTATGTTTCTTGCTGGTTTTTTTGAGTTCGCTTTAATCCTCCTTTTTCCATTATTCTAGGCCGCAGTATTGGTCAATACTCTATGATACCAATCATAATCATTTTCAGGAACTTTATTGCTTATGGAATTCTAATTGTCAAGGGATATTTTAATTCCTAAGCATTAAGTTGTAAGATTTGTGTGTGGTGGCAGTTTTGTCACTATTGGCTGCTCTACCTCTTTTCGTAACTCTACTTGGTAAAATACTATAAAGCTTGAAAACCAAGAAAATATTGTTTGGCCATTCTGAATATGCCCTGAATATCAAAGTTTTAAAGTAATAGATATATGCTATAAAAATCACTTTTATGTTATAAAAGAAACATAACAAATATATCTTAAGTAGTAGTAAAAAACTCCTGAAATTGAATCTCTATCTATATCAACAAATGAGTACGTGAAGTTTTGCAATTTGTGGGCATACTTTATATTCTCAAAATAACTGAAATTGTCCTTATAAATGTCATATTAGCTCTATTTACACAGTTAAGGCCCTGGACTATTCCTTATAGTTATACTATTACTAGTGTAGTTGTAGTTATAGTTATTGTGATTAGAGTAGTGATGCTAGTTGCGGTGCGGATTATCATGGTCAGAATGATAGTGGTTGACTCAGATATCGTATAGGTTAACAGAATAGTTGAGGTATCAAGGATAAAGATCACACCTGGGCTATAGCTTATCTAGGGTTTTTCAATTAATACTATAGAGCCGATAATGCTAGCCCACATTGTTGTAACTACTTTACTGTGATTCCTCCAAAAGTCTTTAATTAAGTTAGATATTAGTTTTATATGAAGCTTTAAGTTGGAAATCGCCTGAATCTTAAGCATGATATTTGAGAAAAATGCGATAACAAGAGTATTAATTTGAAAATGAATGGTAAAATTTGATTCTAAGTGAGTGTGATTGGGGAAAATAAGAGATAATATTATTATAAGAAGATTATAGAAATAGAAAAATGTTTTCTAGGAATGTAAATATTTAGGTAGACATTGTAAATAGATACCCAATTGTAATACAATTCTCTAAATACTATGAGATATATATATATTGAAGTGGTAATAAAGGAAAGTTTAAGTTATAGAGTAGGACTATTTATACTGTATACTTATATTAACAGGAGTTTAGTTATTGGGGAATTGGTGGGTTAAATGTAAGAGGTAAAGCTACTTAGTATAATCTTGGCTCAAAGAGTATCGCTTTTTTTTGACAAAGAACTTACCACCTTTATAACCTCTATATATATAACTCTGTTGGTCCTTTATTGGTCATCTTTGGACAAATTCCTTTCAAAGTCTGTCTGAACCAACATGATATTAGTTAACTTTTTATTCAGAAAAGAAGTCATTACTTGAGTATCCCAGACAGCTTTTAAAAATATTGTAATATAGTTTTCAATAAGCGCAGGGGGGTAAATGTAGACTAAAGTAAGCTAATTTGTTTTGAAGCTAATAAAGTAGTAAATGACAGCAAGTAAATAAAGAAAAGTGTGAAGGATTTCTGTCTGCTTGTTAAATGAGAAGGCAGATAATAAAGTCTAATATTGGTATAGGCTATGCTTAATACAGAGTAGCTACTCATATATAGATACTATGAAACTGTTGTAATAGGATAAGTATTGAATAATAATCTTGAATAAGAGGAATCAGAAATCTGCTTATGTTCAAACTAAGTAGTTGAATGTAGAAAAAAGGAAGTGGTATAGTATAACTGAGACTAAAAACAGTTTTGTAGTAGCTATCTATATCGTAGTGAGCCACGTCACATACAAATACTGAAAATAGCAGTCACTTATGAGTATGACTGTCACTATTTCCCACTCTTTAATAATGCCCTAATTCCTACTATACAGTGACTATATTTTAATGTCTAGTTAGAGTAATACTTTTTTACTTATCCTCTCTTGTCTTGACCCAGAAATAATACATAATAATATATAATTAATTTTTAAATTGTTATATATTGACAAAATAGCAACTTTGCAAAGACTGGGTACTTTATGCACTAAATAGTACTGGATAGTAGACATCCTAAGTCCAACAACCACTGACATGAGATCTATGTTTGGTGTAATCAATCTTGGGTTTGATTCTGATTAACTAGAATAAACCTTCTCAAGACTATGATGAGTGGTTCTCACTTGAATTAATCTTGACTAATCTAAATTGATGTTTCTTGTATTTTGAATAATATTATAATATATAAATTCTATGCAATAGATAATGTTTACAGTAGTGAAACCAGATTTGAAATTTAATTTTACCTATAAAATTAAGCAATAGTTTAGAAACTTCATTGTGTTAGAAAAGAATATACAGTACAATAGAAATAAAGATATTTAGTACAAAAATATGATATATAAAAAGAGAAAAATGCGAAATCAATCAGAAGCAACTCCACCGAAGAGGCTTATTGGCATATTAGTTTGTATATTTTTTTGAAGCCTAGAATATCTTAAAAGTTAAAGGGCGGTTTGAAACTCCTGGGAACCGATTAACTAATGAATCTCTCAGATTAAAGTATTCCCTCTTCTCAATCTATCCAATCAATCAATAGTCATCCCACGTCCACTCTCGTGTCTCACCTAATCCTAGCAACCTAGACTCCAGGGTCATCACCCTTAGGGCTATGGGCCTTGTCCTACCATTCAATAATTCCTATATGAATTTTATGTTACTATTGCTCCTCAATGCTCCTAAATACAACGCTCCACTACTGGGATTATTATACCATCACGGGAAGGTGTGAAAGCCTAAATAAAAACTACTATGCTAGACAATTTTAAGGCGAAAACATGAATTTAGGAACCCTGAAGACACTGCTTGCCTCATGAAAGTTGTGAAAACACTGCATTGTGTCAGAGAGTCAAGGGTGATAAGCAAGACAAGGACTGCCAGTCACTGCGGGATACATACTAATTAGGTGGGTCAATTCCGGTAGCCTAGATAACAGCAGGCGAACATCTGTTCAGCGCTCTCGTCTCGTGCCCCAGATGGATATGAGTGAGTGGCCATGAGGCTATGCACCTGGGAAACGGTCAATCCTGACAAGTCCGACAATTGAGGATGAGCCCCTCTCTCTCTTGCTATCTGGTTTGTGTCAATATGGGGAAATGGGTCAGTCAGAGCCAGACAGTAGAGCGGATTCACTTGGAACTTGGGCACTGTGTAGGAAGGGTATGGGATTGCTGCTTTGATGGAAGTGTAGTGGTATGATATCAATGGACGGATTTTAGGCATTCTCCGCTTGCATAGGCTGCTCGTAATGGACTTGAGGGAGTGGGGAAAATGCGACTCGGGCGGGAAGAGTTCGGCCCTAACGAGCCGAATGATTGCCTTCGGACACCCGTCTCCTGTGCTGCGGTGAATCGAAATGAGGAGGTGGTAAAGATACTCCACGAGCGAGAAGGGGCCGATCCAGACAGAGCCAGGAATTTTCCATTGCGCACGGTCTCAAAAACTGCTTCGGGCAAACATGACGGAGTGGTGAAGATACTTTACAGGCGCAAAGAGATTAAACCCCACATGCGAAGCAAGTCCAGTCCAACCCCTCTTTCGTTTGCCGCTAGATGGACATGAGGGAAGGGTGAAAATACTATGACAAGCAACCGCAATAAGTCAACACCTACGAGCCGTGTAATTGCCACCAAACACCGATCTCGTATGTCACTTGGAATAGATATCAGAGAATAGTGGGAATACTACACAGGCCGGAAGAGGTCAACACCCAACTTACAAGCCAAATGGTTAGGACGGAGCACCCCTCTCGGTTGCCGCCCGATTTGGACATCTGGGAGGGGCGAAAATTCCACTTTGCTGGGAAGGGGTTAACCCTAACAAGGGAAATCATCACTGGGGAACCCGGCTCTCGGGTTTGCTGCTCCGAATGGACATGAGGACGTTGTCAAAATACCACCCATACTTGGAGGGGAAGAGGTCAATCCCGACAAGATCAATAATGATGGCTAAACAACCCTCTTGTATAATATGCCGCTTCGAATGGACATGAGGAAGTGGTAGAGATACTGCTCGGATGAGAAGGGGTCAAGTCCGACAAGCTAGATACTTACGGCCAAACACCGCTCTTTGCTGACACTGGCGCTAGACATGAGGGAGTAGTAAAAATATTATGATGCTCGAGCTGGAAAAGGTCAACCTTGACCTATCAGATAATAAACCCCCACAAAGCTCATGTTGCCAGCTAGGAGTAGCCGTTGGAGTGTGATAGCGCGGCTACAGTCTCACAAGAGGTGAACCACAGCGCGATCTGAGGCCTAGGAGGCACCGCCTTATGGAAATCACCGGCATTTTCTTTTTACAAAGGACTCGAGAGTCTGGTGGGTGGGGTGCGATGGTCGTATTGTCGCGAGAAGCTTCAGTTAACAACTTGGAGTCTTCACCGTACCTAACTTTGCTCTAGAATATTCTTGTCCTCCTTCTTTCTCCCATCCAACCCATTTATCCAAGTTGACGTAATCTAGCCTCTGGGGTCTACCGCCCCAGTGAGAAAAAATTCGCATATGCTTAAGCAAAGTCTATAGAAAGTTGGAGTACTCTGTAAATAAACCCTCCCTCTTAGTTAGTTCCATGTCATGAATTCCACAAAGGCCCCAATGCTGGAATTCCTCCATGATTCCTCTTTGCCTCCGTCCCTTTTATCTTTCGCATGAATACTTCTGTGAACTTAGGCTCAGGAAAAAAGAAAGAAAAAAAGGGGTTAAGAACCTCGAAGAACTGGTAAAAGGATGACAGCTCTTGTAAAACATCAGGTAGGATTAGTATTCTTAGCAGCGATATGAATATTATTATACTAATAGGTGAGATTATGATCCGAAGCCTTCTGACGACTTGGCAAACGGCTCTCGGTAAGTTTACTGTACCTTAACGTATGGTACCTTCTCGTATCGTATGATAACTTACCATACCTTACCGTTTAAACCCTTCTGAGGTACGAGTGATGGGATGTGATTCCATCCTCTGTTTAGTAGGAAACCATTATATTGTCACATAATATCAAAAACAACTGAACGCGCCCGGGTAACTATTAGAATCAAATAAGTAACTCTCTCTTATTAGGGCCTATCTGTAGAGATGGAATTACCAGTACTCGTGACGAGCATTCTAGGGAATCGTCCAACACAAACTATTGCTACCTTTCAAGAAAGTAAGATATCCTGCAGAGATATCTCGGAAAAAACACTCGAGTATGATACCATTAGCCATCATAGATACGGTTTTTGCCGAATATGCACTAGCCGTCAGGATGGTAAAAGTTTTTCCCGTTGCTTCCTTGGTGTGATCAGTTTCTTTTTGATATGGGACATTAAGCTACTTGTTGAATCGAAAAGTCCTCATCCACTTGTATCATAACAATGAACTGCCCCAACTCATTCATAGATTAGTTAAGACAGCTAAATACTGGCTTAGTAAGTTTTGAAAGAAAATTAAAAACAAATGCATTTTAGGGGCGAATTAGCATTGGTAATTATTATTACAATCTCTAATTAAGAATTTGGCTATGATGTGAGGGAGTTGAAATATAAGGGTATTAGCGATTTGTGTAAGAGTGGGCGTTTGTTGTCAAGGAGGTTAACGGGGTTCCGGTTGGACGGGGGCTCTGCGATTCTGCAAGTACATACTGTAGTTGAGACTCTTAGGTGTTATCAGGAGCATTGTCGGTGCTTTGTGCTGGTGTTTAATACTCTTATATAAGAGCACTTTGCTGGCTATAAGACTTTGTCTTCATAATTTCTTATTGTACTCCGCAACACTCTCTCTTGTTGCCCAACGTTGCTCTGGGTAGAGTAAATGAATCATGTGCCATGGCAGACCAGTTCATGGGTTAGGGTTCTCTGTACCGGGGGAACGTTGAGCCATACTTGTACTTTAAGATTTGACCCTCAACCCACCAACACACATGAACCAATCTACAATAAATCCACAAATCTATCATCAAAAGCAATAAGGTAACTATAATACATGGTACCATAATCAATTCACAAATTCAAATCTATCCTACTAAAATATATATGCGATTAACCGATTCATTAGACTACGCGAGAACAACACGAAACCAAAAACAACAAAATAATCAGACTAAAAATACAAAAAAAGACGTGCGGGAAAAGAAGCGAAACTCGGAAATCAAAAATTCAAAAAAACAAACGAAACAAGAAAGAAAGAAAGAAGGGATTCAGAATCACAATGTCCAGATCCGGGATTTCCTGTGGCCGGATCTTCGGTAATTCCGAAAGAGCCCGCAAAAAGCCAACAGTACGATTTGTGGGAAGGGATAAAGAGAAAGATCGAATCTATCGAGGAAATCGAAGCCAGATATCTGTTTCCAGGAACACGCAGAAATGCTGGCCCTATATATACTGCAGATGTATATAGGGGAGGCTTCTTCCGTGATAGATTTCTCTCTTTCTCTCTCTTTTTTTTTAAAGAAACAGTGCGAATATCGGATGAGTCATCCGGACGGAGGAAGATGAGAACATTCCCCCGAGACCGGGCTTTGATTCCTACCTGGGTAACTGATGATTCAGGCAAGAGCATTCCTAGGTTTATCAGCGGCCCGCAAGGGCCCTCATATCATACATCGCAATTTTCCCGTATCGCAGCGAAGTGGGCTGTGGAGGCTCAGTTATGCGGATGAGGGGAGATGGGAGGTGTTCAATCGTCGCGTTGATTCCTATCAATCAGAATGATACGTGAGCTGGATAAAACCGCACCAGTGAAAAAAGGTCTGCGGGTAGCGTTGGCATAAATCTGAGATGTAGGTTTGGTGTTCGACAGTGTCAGGGAAAGTGGCTATGTTGCACTTTACAAATCATCTCGCAAGAGTCCGACAAGTTTCAGATCTCGGAACCTCCCCCGGTATCCATGGCCGTGCGTGGAGCCAAAGTGTTCGGGGCGAAGAGGGGCTTCCCCGCGCTGGCGGCGCCAGAAATTGGTCGCTGTAAGGGCTTCTGGATCGCGACGGAAGAGGAATCCCCACTTCGCGGCGAATTCAACTGTTAGCTCGTAGCTGTCTGGAAGCCAGGAATATTGACCCCAAAGCCTGAGTCCTCCGCTTTCGATGTCGTAACAAAGCTCTACCTGATTTATCGAGTTTGGGTGCTCCCGGAGGATTTCGAGGAGGGTGCGGCGAAGGCCCGGGTATGGGATTAGGTCTATGTATGGATGGTGGGGAACTGACTTCTGAAGGTCGATGGGGGCGAGGCTAGGCATGCTGACCCGGATGCTATTTACAAGTTGCTCTATTTCGTAACCTTGGCCATGACAATTTCCATAGGCGTCGCGGTACATCACGAATGGTGACCATGATCGTGGGTTCGCGAGCTGCGCCTTGCTGATATTCAAATGTCGGAGGTGGATTTCAATTGCATTAGAGAGCTTTAGCATGTGAAGCGCGAGGAACTGTTCGCTATTCTGGACTGGCCTTGTGGCGTCTAGCCACGAAGAAACCGGTATCACTGGATTTGGCCGCGGGGAAGGGCTGTAGCTGCGCTCCATAGTGCTGGCAATAGGGAAGCTAGGACCGGCAGACCAACTGCTGTCACAAGATTGGGGGTCCTGGAGAAGATGCTCGGCATATTCTCTGGAAAAGTTAGAAGGCTCCAGAGTAGGGTTGCCGATTCTAACATTTGTTTCGGCTAGTCGCTGCTCTAGCTCCGCAAGTCTGCGTCTCTGTTTCTCACGATAGTTCCGCTGCGCTATCCGGTTCTGGACCCTTCTGCGCTCCTTAGGGTCAGAGATCCCATACCATTCACGCTCATCCTCGTCCATCGGTGTAGAAGCACTCGAGGAGCCGTAGTGATTATAGCCCGACATATGTGGTGGTGATTCGAAGGGTTTTTGGAACGCTCTTGTAGGATGTTGGTGAATATTGGAGTATGATTGGATAACACAAATAATTCTGTGGATCTCGGAAACCTTCGTATTTGGCGGCGGCGCACTTCTGGAGTATCAGAGGTTCAGAACGCAATATGTCGAATTGTCTGATAGGTGTTATATTCTGAGTGCGCGCTGAGTCGAATGGCGATATGAGATGGTTTTTTGTGGAAGAATGATCTTACCGACAGGATTCCAGCCGTCTTATAGAGCCCGAAATTCGATGCGTTCGTCAAATATAGCGGAAGGGTGATTCTGTGTGAATCATGACCGGCACGGCACCTCTTAGGATCCTCCTACTAGGATCCCGGGTCATGGTACCGGTATGACATACGGCAACACCAAGGCAAACATGCTGCTCAGGGCTAAGTCCCAGAATAGAAGTGTCGGTTTCAAATTTGGTCGGACGAGATGGGTGTGGATAAGGATTTGCACAAACTTGATCTGTGTATCTCCAATACCCAACTAGAGCCAATGATCATTGACAGGCAGAGCATGGGACCTGCATATAGATTACCGATATTCATTCCAAGATAGATTACTGGGCCTTAAACATCCTCGGTACTTCCCTAAAGTTAACGTATATTTTTGGCGGCTGAGGAACCTTCTCCGACGGCACTGACAGCGCGTTACCAATGCGTGTTCGTCCTCCTCCGCCAATCTTACCACAGATCCTACACTTAGCTCTATCAACACGGTTCTTTGCGCTCGACCAGTTGACGCCAGAGCCATGCCTAGTCTGTCGACAAGCGAAGAAAAATCGCTCCGTACATCCTTTCCTTTGGATCTCTCCTCGGAACATTGTCGCTATGCACACTAAGCTTTCTCACCTCTGGCTCGCTTTATGCTGTCATTCTCTAGTCGGCCCATGTAATCGCCGTCTCGCCAATATTAGGAATGGAGTAATACCGACATCCTCTCAGAGCTCGGGCCATGGGAGGTTCGAGTTGTGGGCCTATTTGCCACCCGTTTGACGCCTGTAATTCATCAAGGTAGGTCTAAGAAGGTGGTTGGACTGGAATATTGACCACTCAGAGAGTGCACTTACTCCCTGGCCCAACAGGCTGGAACAGACACCGGGCAGAACTTTTTCTCATCAATCGGCGCGTCTCTTTTGTGACACACGAGCTACAGTGGTCGGAAAATCTATGCACGAGTACATCAGGCACGGATCTGAGAAAGTAGCCCCTAACGGGACGCATAAGTTGCCTACGTTAGTTCACTTGTGATTATGATTCAAGTAGAAAAAGTTCGCCCTGGCAATCAAGACTAGCTTACAATCACTATAATCACGGGTTTGACGGCGGTGCCGCATACTCGAGTAGAGAGCAAATCTTAGCCCCTAGTGCCGGGTCACCAGCGATCTAGGCTCTGCTTGTCCTACGGGAGCGACATGGGCTGTGAGAAGACTCAGCTCCAACACCTCTTCTCGCCGTTCAGAATATGGAGTGCTGGCATGCGCCTCGTGCGGGGATGCATCCTTAGCTACTAGACTATGATGGGCTAATGCAGGAATTACCCCTGGCACCAACAATTATTTTTTTTGCTTGCGGTATATGAGCAGCGGAGTAACGCTTACCCGTCGCCAAGACATTTTTTATCAGTGGCTTGTATGCGATGCTTAACATGATTGCAAACCAAGGACCAATGTGATGTGTGCCAATAAATATGATGGCTCAATGTTTCTAGCATCTAGCGGAGCACTATGTTAGGGCGAGAAGTGAAGGTAGTTATTCGTTGGTTGGTTGTTGAGCTCTGGTGAATCTTTGTTGAGAGGTTAATATTATAGATATCACTCGTGGCACCGCCACACTTAAGCGTTCGATACGATCGGTCTCTATCACGTTTTTTTTGTGCAACGTAACTCCAACGTTGTCCTCGTTTAGCATACCAAAGTTGGACAACCAAAAAAAAGAAAAGAAGCCGCAACCAAGCACAAAAGTGGCTGTGCTAGCTATGATTTGGAACGACATTGTGTTCCTGCGCACTGTTCTCTTGACAATTTTCAGCTAGGGAAGTACCTATCACTTAGGAACGTTTGAATAAAGCGGGTCCAATGAGTCACTAGGCTTGACCCATTGGCCTAACTAGATATCTTGCTATGATATTAAATAATAATGAAATAGATAAGGCAAAATGTAGGAAGAGTCGTACCTGCATGACCGTGATCGAGTTCGAGGATCTCATAGAAAATTTTTATGCATTACTCCGTCATGGGATTCTGGGATTGTAAAGTAGTTGGCTGGGATGTCTGTCGCTTTGGACCGGAGGTCCGAGGTTTGCCCTGGAAACCTGGCTATCAACCACATTTTGGCAAGTCACCTGGTTGAGTTCTAGCGCTCAATTGCAATTTTGCGGGTGCTGCTAATATCATGCTACCTCCTGCATCAGTGACTAACTGATAAAAAGTTCGGCCTAGAGCCCTATTTCTTTGGAGCGCGAACCGAGCGATTCCTGGCTCCAGATTTCTAGGGCGAGTGATAACTTGAGCAAATTCACATCGCATCATTTAGTCATGATCCACGGAGTTCCGCGTGGCTAAAATAATAATAAGGGATTAGAATACCGTATTATGTTTAGCTTCTGTAGTGGATACGTACCGCGGGAGCAAGTTTGGGGTTTAGTACGCTAACAGGTACGAATACCTAATTCGACTCAGAATGCTAGGCAGCACACTTTTGCCTACAGGTATTAGGATCGGCAACTTACCGTACTTGAATATTCCCCTTATAGAAGATAGGCAGTTGAATCTTAATTTATGCCCCCAAAAATACTCGTATGTCTAGCTTCTTGATGCTGCATACCCCGGTTTTAAATAGCCCGAGGTCTACTTTTCCTCAAAAAGACGAGCCAGTCTACCAGCGGAGGAAATTCTGTGTTCAAAGCAAAAGGTGTTGCACTTTGATTGGATAATGGAGCAGAGTGTGTCACCCCTCAGGTGATTGATGGTCGGCGGATGGTCTTGGACCTTTCCCCAATGCGGGAGCGGCGGCCTGGAGCCTTGAAGGTTATAGTACCGGTGAAGCTGGTCACTGGTAACCCGAGCCGGGAGACCCCCGATAATGGGGTTACTGGGAGAGGAATACAGTAATACCGAGTTGTACAAGTCTTGAACGGGGGTATGACAAAAAAAAAAATCTGCGGTGACAAAACAGGGCTGCTCAACAAGGAACTATTTTTTTTGTTACCCTGTTTTTGACAAATTCATTTTTCACTTTTCGCTTGCCAAATACTCTTGTTCGTCACGAGCGGATATATTCGTCATGCATCCCGTTGGAAACTATATTATTCCATTTTCAAAAAGAATTTTCTCGTTCCTACTACTATAAAATCTCGTATAATCCACATTATCTCCGTAGCAGGGGTTAATCTCCAGCCCATCCACAATAGTTTGACAGATTACCAGAATTGCGAATACCAGTTAACGAGATCCAACACACTCAGCACGCTTAGACTTTACCCTGTGTGGGAAACACTAATCCTTCTTATGATCTTTTGTCTCTGAGTACGGAGATTAACCCCTGCGGCGGAGATAGTGGATTATATGAGATTTTTATGGTAGCGGTAAGTTAGGCATGAAGTACCGAAAAACAGTGATTAAAAATTTGTACCGGCAATTATCCGTGCGCATCTGAGTGCCCGTGCTTGATTGAGACTTAAAATGTTCTGCACTGAATGGTGGAGGACGCCTTGGAGTTGGCCCTGCCAGATTCATTTTAGCTTACTAATGGTAGGTTTAATTGCTCGACCAACTGCCGTAAAAATTCGTTGGATAGGGCATAGAAATCTCTGACAAAACACCCCGAGAAGGAATCGTATTTTCCAGATAGGGCATATAGCTTTGGGAGGCTGAGCTTGCTGGATCTCGTTAACTGGTATTTGTTTTTTTCATTGACTTGCTCTGCCCAGCCTATTATGCTTTACTAGTAGTATGATACTTGTACCACTGTCCCGCTGAGATCTAGACTACTCGCGCTTCTTTGCCAAGAAAAATGCCGTCTGTGGAATTTTGGTGAGGTTTCCCCCACCCCTTCGCCAAAATTCTGCAGACGGCGTTTTTCTTGGCAAAGACGCGCGAGTAAATTTACAATGCCTAATCTAACGAGTTTTTACGGTAATTAGTCATAGTTAATGTGCGTGGCGGGATATTAACCGAGCCATTAACAGTAAACATTGGGGCCATATTGTCTCATCAAAGTTGAGCAATGGTGGAGGCCGAAGTGGATTGATAACTGGAGGGCAACGATCTTTGAAGCATCAGTATCGCCCTTAGATAATACTTTAGGAATAGAACTGTTTACGCTCTTTATGTGTGCCTTATCTCATTTGTGTCTCTTGTGGACGGGTGTTTATGGTAAGCGGATAGCAGCCCTTTAGAGGTTTACAGAACTTTTGAGGTCATGTAAAGCACAAGTGCTCGGGGGGATGTTTTCCCATAGTTAATTTAGGTTACCCGCGAAATAATCCCTGTCTTGGAGGAAAACACCCTCCGTGTGCCTTGTACTTGTACCAAAGTGCCGTGGGGCTTAGACCCTGAGACTTCTCCCGCTACGCCGGGCGCCACACACACCATCCACCCCGCATTTTCCACAACACACACCTTCGCCCTACCGCACAACACGGCCGATCCCCGCTGCATAATGCGAAAATTAGTGAAGCTGGAGCCTCAATCGTTGTCCCACAACAAACAACGGCGCACTCGGGCTGAAATAGATGCACGATGCAAGTAAGCGCACTACAACCGCTCTTTCTCATAGGTGAACATATTGGGAACAAGCATTTTCTGCAGGGGAGATTCTGCACTCTGTGCGTTTTCCCTTGCGGTGCTTGGTTCACGTTCAGCTGGTTGTGTGTTCGGCTTACTCGACTACACTTGTATAATATGCAACTACTGGGAGAGAAGCTAGGATAAATTTATGATATTGAGGGAGAGCAAGATAACTCGGTACAACATAGTACTCGACTATTCGAGTACGAGTACTGACTGGTATACATTTGACGACTGCTGGCTTCTAAAAAAGAAAGCAAAACGATCAGTAGGTCAAATCCCGTGACTGGGAGGTTCTCAATTGTGAATCTCTTGCTCTTTTGTCCTCACCCGTCGGATCTTAGTCAAGCTTTTGGGACGGACGGGGGAACTCACACTCCACCTTGTCTTTTGGTTGTAGCTAGGCGAATGTGGCTGAGTACCGTAGGCTAATTTGTTTTTTTGCGGCACGTGGTCTGGGCTTGCTGTCGGTTTGCGGCTCAAGTATGATACTACTGGAAAGGTCGGCTAAAAACACCGTAAAAGCGCATCTTTCTTCTCCCTTCAGAGATGAGGGAAAAATATATTAAATTTGCTAGGCTTTACTGGGAAAGGGAAACCCGATAGCACATGGCTCAATTATTCAAGTTTCCACGGTACAAGTACAGTACGAGTGGGGGTTGCAGAGAGTATTTCTGAGCAGGGGGTTGCCGATCCCATCATCTTTTCTTTTTTCTAGGACTTCGTTTCATTTGGCGAACCAGTGAACTCGAGGATTCATGGTATATCTGATTCTTTGGAGCGAGGCTTTTGGCAAGCCCCCGGTCGAAGCTATAATACGAGTACAAGCGAGGGGAGATCGGGGAGCCTTGGTGTCTCTTAGGGGGTCTACATACTGCAATGGGGGGTTGGAGATCAGGGTTTCATCGTTTTCCAGCAACAATCAAAGAGCGGGAGTGGCATTAGGTTACTTTATTGTGCCCGCCGATGATATCCCCACCCCCCTGATAGCATACCGGTATCTGGGCATATTGAGGTAGTCAGAACTAAAATGCGTAGGTTATCTTAGATCTTGCTATCTTGATTTTTTTTCTTCTTCTAAGAGAAAGTGACAGTGTGTTTTGTGTGTGCCGGGGGCTGCATGGGGAGGCTGAGCAGACTGAAGGATCGGAAACTAACTTTATTAACCTGGAAAACCCCTGCCAGTGGTGTGGTGCTAAGATCTGAACCGATCGAGATCGGCACTAGTGAGTTCCAAGTATTTGGACTTCTACTTTTACTCGAGCGTCACCGAGCCCAGACCGTAATCCAGCAGGCAGCAAAGCAAGAAGAATTTAGACTTCTTTGATCACGGGATTAGAATCTCAATGACTATGAGTCTTTGAGTTCTACGTGGATGTGTTTATGCGCGGTCTATCACTTCTTTGGCAAGGGTGATTAATTGGCCGGGCACCTTTAGTATCGCGAAAAAGCTAGGTTTCTCCGACTATGCTATTGGAGCAACTTTTGTAAGGTCTTGGTCAGGGGCGATCAGCCCGTGCCGGGCTATCCTCTTGTAGCGCGTCGGAGATGGGGTGCCAACCCCCGGGTCGGGTCATTAAGGGCATGGGACTTATAGCGCGCCGGTTGGAGAAAGCTGGAGAGGCTTCTAGAAGGACGTGCCTGGGAAGGATTAGCCTACTAGTGGACGAGTAAGTGGAGGCTCCCAAACGTTATTTTGGAATGTTGCCACACTGGCGAAGGGCGACGGTACCTTAACCGCTGGGGGGGCAGGGTTTTGGCGTGAGGCTTAAAAATTTATCCCTGTCACGGGGGCCGAAATGTTAGAAGTAATCATCTGCTCACCGTGCGGCGGTGGGCTTGTCAGGAACTAAGCTCTGATGACTGAGCGATAAGTTTCCATCATAATATTTTCATGTGGGCGGGCACAAGGGGGCTGAGGACCCATCCGCTAGCGGGGGTGGGTAACCAGCCTCCCCCATTTCCCTATCCAAGAGGCACTTAGAAAACTCGCTACCAAATAATAGCGATAACCCTAGCAATTGCTTTTTCCACGCCGGAGTCTCATGCCCCCCCACTCCCCAGGTTATGAGAGCAGAGGGAGCTGAAGATGGAACGGAATCCCATCGCCGTGTTCAATGGCCAGCTGAAAATGCTACAGAAATCTCCAATGTGAGTCAAAACTGCCATGCGAACTCCAGGCAACCGGAAGAACACCAAGGATAACTGGTTACCTTCACACCGGTTACGACAAAAGATAGGTTTTCTTTATGACGTCTGGGCGGTTCGAACGTGCTCTTCCCTGTACGTTTAAGGCCAGATCTATTAGGTTGTTTAGGGCTTTTAATAGAATTCATACGAGTGATAACTCCCGAAGCACAATATTTGACTCGAAATGGCCCATAGGGAAATCCTCGAGTTGGTCCCCGAAGGCAGATGAATTGATTCACAACGTGCCAGAAACGCGGCAGTTCTGATGGTTGACTCTGATGCCCTCTGTTAATACGTGTTTGAATGGGATAGATTCCGTGGAGATCTTCTATTCAGAAACCGTCTCCCAAAGCTAGCCGCCCCGTTCCTTACTGAAATTTTAGATTCTCATCGATGTAGATCTGTAAGGTGTTGCAGTTTGTCAGAACCGGTGATTCGTGGGTATCGTTCAGCAATCCAGGAGATACAGTTAAAAGTAATATGGAGGAAACAAGAATAGACTTTCTGGTCCGTGCGTCCGGTCGCTACCTAAGAACTGGTGAAGGAAATGTGTAATTGGGGGTGCAGGGGGGGGGTGGAACTTTGAATTCTCCAATTGTGAAGAGTGATGCCTACCTTGCGTAGCAGCCTTATCCCCAAACTGAATTTTGTGTCTTTTCTCTCCTGATGCCCCGACGATATCCGCGATTATTCCCCCCGCTGCGAGTGCTGGACAAAATTGTTTTTCCATAGGGCGGAATTTACTGAGTCAGAGGTGAAGCCTAGAGTACAACACTAAAGCGTGATCCGGATATCATTGGGAAGTAATGTTGTGTCCTGCAGCCGGAGTCGGCAGCATGCATAATCACTGAAGGGGTAATCACTCCAGCGGCACTAACCGTGATAACGGGAGTGTCATAAACCCTCACTCGATCGGGGGAGTGATTCATAGCTGTTTTTTTACCAACACTTTAGAATAGAGCTCGCTAGAATCCTCTAGCTTCCACTTGAGGCGTTGCTCGTGACCCCCCCCAGTAGGATAAGTTTCGATACTTATCTTCTGCCATTGAGCTTTTTTTGTCGCCCTTTACTTGGTTACCACCTCCGGATAGACATAGGGCTCAAGGGGCAGTCGTGGTATCCCTGATGCTGAACTGAAATAGGCTGAAAGTAGTAATGGCGTTCCTAGCTGGGACTTTCCGCATATATAGTTCCGTTTTGATCCCGAATAAAGGTTGAGAATTAGGGTTCAGGTGTTCGTTGCTATTAATAGAAAGAGAAAAAGCGGAGTCATGGAAAGAGGAAGAAGCGATGCCTAAACATAGACCGACGGACTATTCACGCGCCTAGGTCTCCGCTCTCATGATACCTCTCCCCACATTTATCTTGTCACAATTTTTACTTAAATCCGAGTGATAAGGGATGATTACAACAATTCCTAATATACGTTTTTTACCGGTCTCTCACAAAACTCTTCAAGCACACCGAACGCTACCCCATTGGGGAGAAGCTTTCCTTAGCGATTCCCCGAGAAGTGTCAAAAGGTTTGGATACGCCTACCCTGCATATCAAGGTCTAGGCCCCACTCCTTTTGTACGATCTCGGACTCTTCCTTGGAGAGCTACAAGTGGGTGACGCAAGCAGTCACAGGCCGTCACTCGTGAAGCCACTTGCCAGGAAATCACAAGCACTGGTTCCAACAAAATGACTGAAAGGCGTAAGAGGCTCCCAACTTAAGGGAAGCAAGGTAGACTTGGTTTAGCTAGAGACTGGGATAAACACTATACGATAAGCATTACGTAGAGCGAAGGGTGGTACGGGTGTCACAACTTTTCTCGCCTTTATCAAGGTTCGTCCTGTAGATTCTCTACAAGTCTGTCTACCCTCCTGTTTTCCATCACAAAGGAAAATTAGGTTATAGGGTTCCCACTTCAACTACCAGGCCTGCACACTGGTTCTAAAACCCCATAGCTTGTAGGCGCAATTCCATGAATCTTCTACCTTGTTTTCTCCCGTATCCTGATAGTGTAACTTGGGCCTAGTGGAGCCAAAGTTTGAGACCGGTCATTGGCAATAGTACAATTCGTCTTCACATTAATATGACAACATGCTTTTATATTGTACATTATCATAAATTACCAAACATTACTATACAACAACCCGCACTGCTTCGCTAACACCTAACTCTACAATTGAATATTAAAATTAAAATTAGAAAATATTTAAAAATAAAAGAAATATATAATCCTAATTAATACCTTCTGTGGTGTCCCTCTGGTTTATTGAGATTTTTTTTGTAGTTATAAAAGTATGTTGAATTGGGCAGTAAGTGGGCGAGGTTGGGATGCTATGATGTGGAAAGTTTCAGTGCCAAATGTTCGGTTACTTCTGCTAAGATGCAATATTATGCTATACTCAGAACAAACGAAATTGCCATGACTAGGACAGTAAGTATAGAGAGAATGAGCCCTACTCCAGCCAACCCACACACACTTCTACACTGAATGCTGCGTTGAAAATATTGGATACGGACGTAATAATTTACAGTTAGAGTTTTACGAAGCGGAGTGGGATGGCGGAAGTAGAGACATAATGTTTGTGTTATATGGGGTGGGGATCGTAATTGAGAGTGTTGAGTTGAAGGAAGGAAAGACTTGAGGAAGAAGTGAGGTGGAAAGAGAAAAGACGACAAGAGAGACCAATTTCCCGAAGCCAGAACCCATTCATTTGAAATATATTAAACAAGAAGAAATAAGCTTAGAAAGAAAAGTAAAACTGATAACAATAAAGGAAATACAGAAGTGTGCTGTTCGCTCGCATCTAGGTCCGCTTGATCCACAGAGGAGGAATTGGTGAGGTGACCACTGCCCTTGCCTTGGGAGATCGTTACCGCCGAAGTATCCCAGTTAGAGGCAGCCGCTAGACTGTGTCCTAGCCTGCCGTTAAGAAGGTAACGTCTCTCACCCGATATGAGGCAGGCTGGGCTGTTGGATTACCTGAGCCCCCTGTGCAGTCCATGCTGAAAGGGCTTGGATAGTGAGATCCGGTCATTCCTCGAGTACTCGATGTATACCTTATAGGCATCGGATCGCCATCTACCCAGTATTTGGATGTCGCCTTCTGGTATGCCCATCCCTGCTGCCCAGATAGCAGCGCCTCTCCGGAAACTATGACCCTTCCAGGCTCCCTGTTCAAGCCCCGCAGTAATCGCCAAGTCTTGGAGGCTTTTGACAACATGTTCGCGGGTGAAGGCTTGTTGCTGGTATCGGCCGATGGAAAATAGTGGTGAGGCTGGTGATCAGTGGTGGTCGGTTGTCTGAAGACGCTTCATAGCCTGGACAGGACATCCAATATCACTGCCAGCTGTGATAGTAAGTGTTACTCCCTTGCGAAATGGGTCTGTTTTAGATGCCAGGAGTGTTAATTCCATATACGTCTCGTCCTCTGCTATTCTGATGCTCTGTTTAGTTAGATACCTCTTGGAGTATGATACCCCTAACTGCATGTCGGTCTCCCGATAGGTGAATTCACCAACTCTCAAAAATCCTGCAAATGCTAGAGTAAAGGCAGAATGAAGTACGATATGATCGTAATTAGCGGCAAAGAGGTGGCTGAGAATGCGGAGCAATGCAGGGCGAGTAAATGGTGTGTGAACTCTACGTTCGGGTTCATTGTGATCCCGCTTAGTCTCTTGAATAGTCCGTTCCAGTCCTGGGTCACTGAATGCAGTATACTCGATACCAAGATCTAAATGATATGATTTAAGAACAGAAAGATATAACTTCATAGTCTTGACTTTGCCAGTTCCGGCCAAAGAGCACAACCACTCGATTAGCCAGGTAACTTTGGCTGGGAAGCATCCTCCGTGGTGGTGGCGGAAGTTGGAGAGCTTGCAGAAAAGCCCAAAACGGGATCTAGGGCTTTCGTAATTGCGTTGGGTGGAGGGTGTGAGGCCTCTCCATAGATAATAGGCGGCGATACGAGAGAGTCCCGAGTGCTGTATGTTCTCCACCCATGTTTCTGGGGGCTGCATATTTCCTGTAATAACTGCGGTGCAAGGTCAGTAATCTTCTCATAATCAAATCGCGAGAGTGCCTCTGCCAGCGCGTTCGCATTTGTCGATATCCATTGTGCTTCGAGTTCTAAGTCATATTCTGCTGTGAGGAGTAAACATCGCGGCAGAACTTCCATTGATCCACCGCGAATGGTTCTTTTTACTATGCCGTAGGCAACACTTCGGTTATTGGTATGTAACAAGACCCTTTTCCCATGCCAACTCGATCCCCAATGTAAGAGAGCCTGCTCTACTGCCCGCATTTCTTGTGTATTAAGGTGTTCCTTTTTGCGGATGATGTCTCGTGGCAGAGCTCTAGAGAATGCCATATCTGGTTGTGGGATAGGTTGTAAGTTACTAATGAAAAAGGCCCCTAAGCCTTTGGTACTCGCAGCATTGGTCCAAGTTGAGATGGTTTCTCGTTTTGGGGAGTCGATAGATCTTTGTAGAGCCTGAGCGAGAACCTCATCCCACCATACTAGGTCTTTATGGGCTTCGCCGGACATGTGGTGCTTCTGATGCTTGCTCCCAGCTGGGAAGTATAGCTCCATATTATATAGCCGGCGTAGAAAGGTACGGCCAAGCGGTACAACAATGGAAACAAAGTTCAGGTATCCTGTTATCCTTTGCAGCTCTAGTAATGAGAGGGATTTTTTGGCAATCGCGGTTTGAACTAGGCCTCAAGCTTTTTGAAGGTTTTTGAGAGGAAGACGGATAACCATATTGCTTGTATCGAATTCGATACCAGCAAAACTAGCGATGCTACCTTCCTCATTTTTTGCGGTTTTGATTGCCAGTCCCACTTCAGCACACAGTGTTGAAAATCTTGTACTGTATCGCTCGAAGTCTGAACCGGGGGGCAATACGAGAAGAAAGTCATCTAAGTAGTGATTTATGGTAACCGGAAGGCTCTCCTTCTGTAGCTCGGATTCCAGGATCCAATGGAATACTTCAGCAAAAATATTGAATAAATACGGAGCTGTTCGAAGACCGAGAGGGAGGAAGAGCTCGGAGTAGTAAGTGTTCTCCCACTGAAATCCCAAAAGTGGAGAATCAACCGGGGAAACAGGTATATGTCGGAATGCGGCTTCAAAGTCCCGCTTCACTAAAACACAATTCTTTCCCCGCGCCTGGATTGCCTCTATCGCTTCTGTGACAGTGCTGTATGATATTGTCCCATAGTGCTCAGGGATTCCGCTGTTTATGGAGCTAACACTTAAGGGGGGGTAAGAGAGGTGATGGATTCCTCTTTTACTTCCGTCTGACTTGTCAAGTAAGCCTAGCGGGGATGCAGTGTAATGATTAGGAAGCTGCGAAGGCTCGGGGTAAATGGCAAAGCGGTTCTTTCCTAGCTCAACTGCAATATCCGAACTGAGAAGATGTTTGTCCGCTTGGGCAATTGGAAGGTTTGGGTAAATTGTTGGTGTTTCGCGGTGTCCTTCGTGGCCAATCCTTGCACCATATCGACAAATACCAAGTATTGCCGTAATGACTGCCCTATCTGGGTAGTCTAGAGTTGCTCTCTCCCATCCCTTAACACTAAGCTGACTGCGGGGCAGGTTGAGCTGGTGGGGCACGAACAGGGGGTAGTGAATGGCTGTATTAGGGCAAGCGGCATGTTTGCAAACACTGCCAATTAAACAATACTTTTCGACTAAAGGATACATTGGTGGTACTTCATGCGTGGTAAGGGTAAGGGTAAGGGTTGCTTGCCTACAAGTAAGCTTAAAGGTAATGTACAGACAATATAGAGGGAGCCGGAGAGAGGGGGAGTCTGGGTGACAGGTATAAAGCAGAGACAACATGAAATGCAGGAAAATAGGTAGCTAACGTCCATGGGGCCCATTGTGTAATGGTTGAGGTGGAGCGTTGTTGGCTGAGGAGTACTGTGATGCTTTGTGGCCGCTGCCACAGGTAATACACGCATGCTGGTACCGACATTGGGAAGAGCGGCATTCTCTATAGTTCCAATTTCGGCAAGGGGGAGCTATACTGGGGATGACTCCTCCACCGGTTACTGGCATCCCTGGGTGAAAAATGGCTGACTGATGGTAGTTTGTTCTTCTCGTAGCGGAGGAGGGAAATGCGCTTGCTGCTGAGTACGGATAGGTAAAGGAAGGTCCTGGGCCTGGTTCGCGGATAGGTAGCTCATATGCTCTGCGGGGGGTATGGGTGGTCTGTTTCTGGGGATTTGACCATGATCCTCAGACGATAGGGTGTGCGAAGCATCTGGAGGCAACGAGCTCACTATCCAGCAGCTGCCACTCCCTTGGTTTGTATATGTTCTTTCCACTCGCTACTCTTTTGCGGTGAAATTGAAAGTGATAGGACTTTACCCTGTCCCAGGTATACTTTTCTAACAACTCATACAGGTTCATTGTATAGATGCAGAGTGCTGTAGCTAGGTCACCATGTAGCCCCTGAGGTGCTAATTTGATGAGAATGCCGGAGTAGACAGCCCATGCTTTGAAAAAAATACTCATGCGGTATTCACACTCCTTTCCTTCTCTCTCCGCCTGCTCAAACTCTACACCCCCAATGTTGATCGTCCCATGTATTTCTGCTCTCTCTTTCTCACTAGCTAGCAAGCGGTAGATGTTTGTTGGCTTAAAACGGTTTTCGATTATTTGCTGTAGGGTAGTTCTCTCTACCCCTGGAAATAGCCTTTCGACTGACTCGACGATTCCAGATGCACTCTCGCTCACATATGGTGTGCTAGTAAAGGTATAGGTGGGATTGGACGTACCGAGTAGGGTTGGCTCGTGGATTATATTTTGTTGCTCCCTTTGTGCCGGGAGCTGCGCCAGCTGGCTCTCTAACTCAACTATTCATGAGTGAGTTGAATTTAGGATAGATGGCTGCGTGCCTGGGTGCACGTGAAATGAGGAGGGGAGATTGCTGTTTGTGCTACTTGGTTGAGGTAGGTTATGGGTGCTTAGCTGTAGGACTACGCGGTCGACGATATCCTGTTCATGCGAACGGAGTAGTTCTCACATTGTGCTTAGATTGACAGAGCCCTCGACGGTGGCTGGCGATGAAGGTCTGGTGTCCGGTGGGCTTGGAGAATTTGGTGCTTCATCCCGCCGGGATGGGCTATTCTGATTGGTAGGGCTCCGGCTTTGCTGAAGCGTATTGGTTGATAAGCTGGGAGAGTGGCTATATTTTTGGATGCTTGGTTCTGCTGTATCGCTATCACTGGTGGTATTGCTTGCTGCTTGGCTTTGGGGTGGAGCAGAGCCTTGCTCTGCGGAATGACCATAGCGGTTGGGTTGCTGGCGGATACCCGTCTTTTTTCGGATTCCACTGGTGGCTCTATTCCTGCTCGCTCGTGTGGTACTGCATCCACGCGTGGATGCTCTGCGAGGGGCCATGATTGGTGTAAATATGCTATTGGGAGTAATATAGTGTAGGGTAAATGAAGAACGCGAGATGTAAGGAACTAAAGAACGTGTGGTATAGGGACTAATAACCGTGAGGTGTAGAGAGGATAGTGATGTCGTAGGCACAGGATTCTGCTGTGGGATATGTCTAGGGGGTCCACGGACCTATAGCTTTTGAGCTATGACCCCGCACTGTCCCCGAAACCGGATATACCTTTTTCCGCCATTCCCTGCAGCCGAACCCGTGCTCCCAGCGCTATCCGATGGGCTTTCCCAATTGGCATTGGGTTGTTCCAACCCACCAT
>Ga0307507_10003242_pt1 | contig 32058 bp, 34 predicted proteins | sample 7_EM_MG_FD_207223 | JGI IMG/M metagenome (GOLD analysis project Ga0307507, IMG submission 207223) | Populus trichocarpa ectomycorrhiza microbial communities from riparian zone in the Pacific Northwest, United States - 7_EM | ecosystem: Host-associated > Plants > Roots > Unclassified | place... | reverse complement strand
ATTTTACTCAGACTAGTAAACTATCTTAGGGCAATTTTTATTATTTTATCTACTTACTATTTGATTTATTGATAATAAGTCAATCATGGGGTAGTGGGGAAATATTGGTTGCTATGGAGGGGTATGAGGACTTTATGGACACAAGTGTACAGTACTGGTGTAATAATTATCATACAAATAAATCACGGATTCAACAAAAAATAAAAATAAGTATAGTACGTCTTGCTTGGGACGAGCACGTTTTCAATGTTTTTTTTTCTTTTTCTTTTTTTCCCCTTTTCGCTATAATATTATTATAAAAATTAATAAAATAAATAAAGGAAAAACGCCAGAACTTATTAGAGGCGAGGCAACTCCAACCCCTTAGCACATACGATAGTTCAATTGTCCCAGTTCTTACTGTATTATACCTTGACAAATTGACTCTTTTTCTCTTGTTAAATACCGATTGTTCTGCTCCCGTTCAAGAGCGTGCGGTACCGGCACTCGAGACTCGTGCACGCTATAATACCCATCCTCCTTTTTCAAGATGAGAGCGGGACGCGCATTGACTCTCGCTGCTCGAGGAAAGAGCCTTCCTTCCTTTCTTGCTTCGCATGGGGGACGTGTATGATAGCGGGGAGGTTTTTCTTTTTCTTTTTTCTTTTTCTTTTTCCCTTCATTTTCTCCCGCTGGTTCCATAAAAGTAAATAAAAGTCGGTTGGTTCGGATCGGAGCTAGGCTCTCCCGAACCAACCGGAAGGAGGCGAGGACAGTTCTAAATTTCCTACCGGTACTTTCTTTAGTACTTGTAGCGAAAAGGGAATTGGGCGGGAGGAGCGGGCGGGTGAGACTTGGGGGCCGTATCTGGCGTTTGAGAAAAGGTACCGTATGATATGTACCGGTATATCCGAATAGGATCGGGTACGGTACGGTACGGGTCCGATTGGTGGGATTCTTGGGAGGTTTCGGCGGTGGGGGTTATTGTGCCGGGAGAGCGTGGGTGATTTTCTGTGAAGTGGGGGTTGGTGTTGTTTGTGTGGTTTGGCTGGGATGACTTAGATGTGACTCATGAGTATGATAAGAGTTGGATGTATGATTTACCGTACAGTATGGATATTTCCCCAGTATAAGGTACCGTACCGTAGTCTTCTCACGTAGTGATGTAAGGGTACCGGTATTAATATAGAAGATAAATTAATTTCTCTTAATTCAAAAGAGGGATATAATCTTTGGCTGTATCTGTTCAATTATCGCTCTATTATAGGGGCAGGTGTCTGAATACAAATATTTTCAGGTTTGTGGGGTACTGTGTTTCCGCACGCTTGGGGAATATATACCGAGGACGACGATTTAGAGATCAAAGAGCTTGTCGGTTTGTATAATAAACACCCACGGTAACCATGTGTGATTGGTGTTTGTATAGCCTGAAATATCCTATATGTGCCAATCAAGGCAGTGCGGTGCAGGTAAATCCTTACTTGAGGCATACAGGCCTTACTGAATGATATCTTGCGAGGGAGAAGGCGGATGAGAAGGATAGGAAGTAGTATAATGGTAGGGTGCAAGTCGTGGTCTTTTCATCCCATGATAAAGACCGTGTAATGTCCTTTCCACAAGTCTATCAAGCTCCAAGTTTGGTCTTGTACGATAGGATTATGGGAATTTGTTGTTTTATTCCATCATCACTTTCTGAATTAGGGGGTAAAAGGCGGGGTCCGGATAATGGAGGGGTGGGAGCTTGTATGAGAGCTCAGTCTAGAGATGAGTCTATATAGTTTTGGGTAAGCATAGCTTCCGTAGGTCTTAGCCGATGTAATTTAAGAGCGTAGAAGGCTATCTATCCTGTCGAATCCCATGGAAAGTTCCTACGATTAATAAGAATTACCCTTATGGTTTAATCCATAAAACGTGTTCATTAGGTTCGTGGGGTGGGGTACTTCTGGTGTAGAGTCGGGAGGGTGCTACTATCTTCCACTTACTAGTTGCAGTATTCCCTTTGGATCCCCGCGTGAGTAGGTTAGGCTGACTCTCACCGGTGATGAAGAGATTGTTTTACAAGTTGGGAGCTGAAGAGGGAGCTGGGGTGGAAAGTGCTCGAGGGTTCTGCTAGCGATGTAGTTCTAGTTTCTCGGGTAGGGCAGTATAGAGTATGTTTAATGCACAGCCCGATAAAACCCCTCTGAGGGTATTCTGCAAACACCCATCCCATACCGGGCTTCTTACATTTTCATACCCTTTCTCCACAAATGGTATCGCTATGCAAGAAAGTGGCTTTCCGCTTCCAATCGAAAAATAGTTTACACTCTACACACTACTTATCTCAAAACTCGGGAAGAGCCCGCCGCCGGGGACTTAATGGATGCCCTGTTTTCCAATGTTGGCGCTCTGGGATGCCGGATCGAGGTCCCCGCGCGGGGGTGGAGGCCGTAAGGCCGAACCTTTCCGCCCCTTCGGGAGTGAAGAGTGTGGTATTTTGTTGACTCAACTTTGCTCTTTGTATGTGCAATGTGCATTTTCTTGTTAAACTTGATGGAAATTCTTGTAAGACGTGCCTTGTGGGGGAATTTGGGGGACCGGGGGTGTTTTGACTTTGTAGGAAGAAAAAAGTCTATATGAAGGCTGTTAGTATGTTGTTGGACACTCACTTATCCCCACATTATGTGTGAGGCGAACACTTTTCAGAAGCCTAGGGCGGGTTTATAATGAAGGTATAAACGAACTTCTGGGAGCCGATATAACTTCAGGTAGGAGTTCTTGAGATATTGTATTGCCGGACGTCGATAAACATCTGTAGACTTTTAACTTTGAACAAATGGGAAATGGCCGATACTGGCCTTGAAGATTGTGCAAAAAAGTACCTTATGTAAGCTGTCTCCTGGCCGGGCATTGAAGTAAAGTATGTGTTTTGATCGGCATGGTGTCTTGGGCTGGTTTATGGGATGGTCCGATTCTTGAATCGGCATTGGGTATGCCTGAATTTCTAGTCAAGGGAGAAGTGTGTGATAGAGAGCGAATGCATGCATCTACGCCGTAGACCTGGGTTTCTGTGATGGGGGGTTTTCCTTTTGGATCAAGATATGGGGTGCTATTAATGGGAATTATTAGGCAACACCTTTCTGGGGAATCGAAAGTTCGTGTGCTAGGGATTGTCCATCAGAGTCAAGTGAATGCTATTAGTGGTGGGTTCACTCTCTGTTTAGGTGTAGATGTTTCGGTTGTGATGGGCCTAACCGATGGCTCCTACCGAATTTTTCTACTGGCGGGAGGGGGTGATTTCAATCCTCTAGATGGCTTATACCACTAGCAAGTAGAAATTTAGGCTCTCGGATGAGTGTTTGTATGGGAAGTGGCTACAGAAGATCCGCTCGTGGCCTAACGTCTGGGCATAATTTGTGCACTTCCTTCCCCGACAGCGAATGAAATCCTGGATCTGGATCTTTAGTATGATAGCTCTTATTCGACGCATGAGTCCCTAGTAAAAATTCCTTGGCAGGGAAATGATCGCGCACCCTTGTGAAACGTCAGAGCCGTATATAAATCGTGCTCCTTCCTCCGGCTTAGGAATTCCAACAACCCTCCCGACACTCCTCCCGCCAAGGAGGCTTCACACGATACTGGCATATGCCAGAGAAAATCTCAGCACCCGGATGGCAGCGCTAGTATCAATAATCTTTTGTCCGACTGCGACTGCACAATGGCCAATGATACAGCACCACAGATTTTGGAGTGGCTATCATCACTGGACCCTTACGCGCGGCACCGGGGCGTGTGTTCCAATCGTATTGATGGTATAGCAGATTGGGTTTTACAAACAAAGGAGTTTCGGGAATGGAGTAGCGGCGATGGCGGTTCGGATCGGGATGTGCTCTTCTGCTATGCCGAACCGGGAGCGGGGAAAACGTACCTTAGGTAAATAAAACTGATCTACTAAAGGGGCAGGGTTTCTAACTATTATGGAAATTAGTTCCCTGGTTCTGGACTATTTGTGCTTTCAAGGTCGTGGGAAGGATGTCGTTCTCACTGGTTTATACTATGATTTCGCAGCCCAGCAGGAACAATCTCCGGCAAACATGTTAGGAGCGATACTCAAGCAAGTCATTGATGCAAGAGACGACCGAGAGTATATAAGTAATGACTTCCCTCGGAGGACTCTTGGACTTTCGGATCTGGTAAGAACGCTCAAAAAGGCCTTTTCATCATGGCAGGGAGCTTTTATCTGCATCGATGGGTTAGACGAATGTCTGGCTGAGCATAGAGCCCTCTTTCTTGAGTCGCTACGAGAAATCCGGTATTTGCAGGGAGTTCGACTATTCCTTACCGGGAGACGCAACATTCGTGACGAAATTGAGAAATACTTCGGCATTGTGGACGCTATACCAGTCGATCCTAGCATCAGCGATCTCGTGAAATTTGCGAAAACTAGGCTGGACAAAGACCTAAAGTATCGCGCAGTGGATAATCAACTGAAAGAGGATATTGTGGGAAATATTCCGGGGAAAATATCCGAAAAGTGTGTAGAAGCCCCTCTATTTCTGAGAAGTAAGGTTGGGGCTCTCGACTGATAGTGCGAAGTTTCTTGGTCGTTTCTCTGGTCATGGATTTAATCCTAGCAGAACCAACAATCACTGGCAGAAGGAAGAAGCTTAAGGAGATGACGGAAGCCCAGAGTTTGGACGAAGCGTATGCCGCAACACTGAAACATATGGGGGAAGAAAGGGGCAGCAAAGCAGGAGTCGGCATAGAGGTTCTCATGTTCGTCTCTCATTCGGAGCGGCCGCTGCAGGGTAGCGAGCTATGTCATGCCCTGAGGGTAAACACAGGTAGGAATGGCCAGGTTCTCTATGGTATACAGCATTTACTGGAATGCTCTCGGAGACTTGTTGTTGAGGGCCCATCATCAACCGTTCGCCTAGTCCATCACACCCTCCAGGAGTATCTTCTCGACCATCCTAGTGTGTTCATGAGATCCCATTCGATGATGGCACGGGGTTGCCTTGAATATTTAATCCACCGGTGTGCAAATAGCAGCCTATCACCAAAAGCCATCGGAAGGGCGCCTGCATTTGCCAATTACGCTTCCTGCTACTGGGGGATTCATGCTATAAAAGGAAATATTGAAGACGTTAAACACCTTGCTTTCAGGCTCTTCAATCGATATGATACCCATATATCTCCCAGGCTTCTGTTGATGGGGAGCGATTACTGGCCATGCTATGCACCATTAGGTGATCCGTTCAAGGGGTTCTCCGCGCTGCACTGCGTTGCGTTCTTTGGCATTTCTGCACTCATAGTGGCCTTGAGAGAGGAGAGGCGTGGTAATGTGAACCGAAGAGACGCCTTTGGGGCTACACCTCTGCTCTGGGCTGCCAGAATGGGGAGTCTGGAGGGGATAAGGGCTTTGTTGGAATGGGTAGGGGTTGATCCCAACCTGGCAGACAACGAGGGCAAAACACCGTTATCGGTAGCGGCCATGAATGGGCATGATGAAATAGTAAAGCTCTTGCTTGCTCGGGACGACGTCGACCCTAGCGGAGCGAGCGGGGGATTTTTTTGGGTTCCTCTTGTGTTGGCTGCATCAGGGGGACATGAGGCAATAGCCAAGGCTCTTCTGGCTCGGGGAGACGTCAACCCCAACCAGTCGGAGGCAATTCTTGGCCGAGCACCGCTTTCAAGGGCTGCCGAAGCGGGCCATGAAGGAATAGTGAGGCTTCTGTTGGCCCGGGAGGACATCGATCCAAATTGTCTAGAGAAAGATTGTGGCCAGGCGCCTCTCTTGTTGGCTGCGGCAAGTGGGCACCAAGGAGTAGTGGAGCTTTTACTAGCCCGAGGAGATCTCAATCTCGGAATCGCCCAGGAAGCTTTCAAACAGGCCGCTGAGCATGGACATGAGGGGATAGTAAGCCTCTTGCTCACTCGGGAAGATGTCAACCCTAACACAAAGAGGATATCTGGCCGGACTCCGCTTTCATGGGCCGTTGAGAAGGGGCATGTGGGAGTGGTGAAACTCTTATTAGCTCGGGGGGACGTCAATTTGGGTAGTTCAGAGAAGGATTGCGGCCAGGCGCCTCTCTTGTTAGCTGCGGCGAGTGGACATCAAGCTGTAGTGGAGCTTTTACTAACCCGAGGAGATCTTAATCTCGGGATTACCCAGGAAGCTTTCAAACAGGCCGCTGAGCATGGACATGAGGGGATAGTAAGCCTCTTGCTCACCCGGGAAGATGTTAACCCTAACGCAAAGGACACCTCCGGTCGAACTCCACTTTCCTGGGCCGCCGAGAAGGGGCATGAAGGGGTCGTGAAGCTTTTGGCCGCCCGGGATGAGGTCGACCCCGATTTAGCAGACCTTAGGGGCCGAACTCCCCTCTCCTGGGCCGCCCAAGGGGGGCATGAGGGAACGGTAGAGCTCCTACTCGCCCTAAACGGTGTCGACCCTCAGGCAGTAGACATCAAGGGCTGTTCACCGCTCTTCTGCGCCGCCGGAAATGCACAGGAGCCCATCGTGAAGCTCTTGCTTTCCCGGGCGGGAGTCTGGCCTTGCCTGGTGAACGAATGGAGCAGATTGGTTATCCAACGGGTCTCGCTGGAGGAGCATGAGAGTTAGGAAAGTTCTTAGTGCCCTGGAAAGACGTTAGTTCCTGCAACGGCATCGTGGACATTTTTGGGCCGGAAACCCTCCTGACTAGGTACTTTTAATGAACGCGCCGGATTCATATAGCCAGTTGATGAAAGACAAACCGACAGCTAATATCGATACCGACCAAACGAGCACCCTTCTCTGAGGCATCTTCCGCCTCTGGTGCCAGATGTATGATAGAGCACGCCACCACCTGCGCGTTGCACTGGCATAGAGAGTATCTACCGGGCTACTTCGTACCTTCCGTTCACTATCCCGAGCACAGACCCAGTAAATGCAGATCCAGGAAAAGGTTTATTTTTCGTGAGGATAAAGAGCTCGCTCACTGAATCAAATTCGTCCTCTAGACTGCTAGCTTACTAGGGTTGTGCCGATGCATTTACGAATGTCATCCGAAATCAATACCGACGTGCAGGATCTACAGTCCGTACGAATTGGTGCTCGGAAGCCTCTCCCTCTTTCTTTATTTTCTATAAAGCGACTATTATAATAGCTAGCTGGTACCATACACTTTCTTTCATTTTTTCTTTTCTTTTCTTCACTTTTAGTGCGCGTGCGTGTGTGCGGTGGTTTCTAAAAATTGAATTGAATCGAATGTTCTGTACAGTACTAGTACATCTCGACAATACCATAGTATAAAACCTTTCCGAAATCCTAAAAATATATCACCCGTTAGCCTTAAGGTATTACACGATCCTACTGGAGACGGGTGCTAGTCTACTTAAGTATGCCACAGCATATTCGCCCTTCTTCACTTCGGAAACGGCAGGCGTTCTCAAGCCATACCCCTCCTTCCTTCCTTCCTCCCTCCCTCCCTCCCTCACCGCACTATACAAAACACTTGCTGCATATCAAATAGAACAAGATATATCTACCCTTCTCCGGCTTTATCACCCAACTTACCAAACCCACAAGCTAACACAATTTTTAAATGCCGCGCAGCCCAATGGAAACGCCAGCGGGAACCTCCTCACACTACGATAGGAATTTTCAATTTACTGAGCGGGATATTATTCTTTGGAGTCAGCGGTGACAAGGCAGCGGGGTCTGTTTTCCATGCGCAGGCTTATTACACCGGGCCGGGTCCTAGGAATATATACTTCGTATTCTTGGCATGTAGTCGCTGGAACGGGGATGGGGGGTGTATCATACCACCTTTGCTTGTGCTGCATAGTAGAGGATAGGACAGCATTGCATAACATCATCCGTAGGATATTCAATACTTCTCATACCGCAAGGGTTTATATGCTCGGGATGTCGCGTTGGAAAGTTACTTGGGCTTTCTCCCTCTCGCTGAATTATTGACACCTATCATGGATCGAAATATATTTTTAGCTAAAGATCTAGTATTTCTACTGCAGAGAATCTATATAAGTTATAAACTCCTACGACGACTAAAACTCCATATATGCAGTGCCCTATGGCAGAAAAATCCTCGATATTGCTAGATCCTGTTTTATGACTGCTCGCTTAGGAATTATTGGAGAAATACCGAGTAGCCGGCGGTAAGCTTGAAGAAGAAAATAGAGAAATTAATAACCCTAGATTTTGAATAGTGTGAGAGATGGGATATATGGAAGGGTAAGATATACAGGCGATAATTGAGGGCGGAATAGCCAATACGTCTATCTAGTTGGGTCCAGATACGTTTAGGAAAAGGGGATAATCTAGAATGTAAGATGGGATATGATATAGAAAACTTTCGGGATGATTAAAGGAAGGGGGCAACTTAGAGGGATTGCCGAATATGCCAGAATTCCCTGGACTGGGGATGTGTGGGCAATGGGCACAAAAGGAAAGGGAGACTGCCCCAAAGTGCGTAAAAGTGGAAAAAGGAGTCCTGTGTTAAGTTAAATGCTCCAAGAAGGGATAGGACTGCTGTCTTTAGCTCTAAGGTTCACAGATCGGTAGATAAAGGGCAGGGCGCGGAGCCTAGGAGAGAGTCAAGACAGGGCTATAGCAGAAACTCTACACCAACTAATCCCTTAAAAGCGTACCATAGGGCTACTGTGAGATGGTCTTGATTGGAGATAAGATGAAATATGAACTAGCTCCAGATAGGTTTGATCATGAATCCCTTGGGCCCGATCGTCTCATGGGAATCTTAAAGATGGGATTCTGAGAGAGGGTTGCTGTGGCCAATGATCATTTTGACTGGTTTTCGAATCAGGCACCAAGCGATGAACATAGTACAAGTTGGGGACTAACAAATATCACTACGAACTCACAAATCTCTGCCATGATATATACAGTCCAACGTAGGTGCAGGCACCAGTAGTCACGTTTTGCGAAGTACTGAGACCTGAGACTGAGAGCCCGTTATTACCAGTCAAGAAAATATCTGGCAAGAGGACATCAGATTCGTCAGAGGCCTTACTTTCAGTTCGAGCACAAAAATGCCCACTGCACTTTCATATAATTTCTCCGCTGTATACAACAGCATCCATGGGATTAACTCCCATTTTTTTGTAAATGGCAATGTGTGCCGGAAGACGTGCAAGTTCTTGGTACGGTGCCGGTCAATGCGAATCAACCCTTCAGCCAACCCAAAATATGACCAACTTCAAACTCCTCTAAGTCAGTAATAACAACCCATAAGCTCAAAGCCTTCTCTAAAATTCTTTATTTGATGGCTGTCTAAAGAATCTCAGAGAGGTTCAAGGAAATATTAACTTCCTACAGTGCTAGAGTAGCTCAAAGATTTCCATTTTTTTGTATAGGAGGTGCCAAATTAACACATCCCAAGCTAACTGTATCCAATAATATCTTGGTAACACCATGCCTAATATGGTAATAAATATACCCGATCATTTCACGGTGAAAGATAACCAAACCCAATTAGGAAGGTGATCGCCGTTTGATAAGTAAACGACAGCGAATTAACACAGGTGTCGATTGGGAGTGTCCGGCACTATATCAAGCTTTTCGTACAAGTATGCTTGCACACGAAAACATATCTCCAAGCGTTGAATTATTTCTAGCACTTCAGTGCAAAATCCTACCCAACATTAGGCAAGGCTAGAATATGCCAGCAACATCTCAGTTGAGACAGGCAGCCTTTGGAGGCATCGTTTCGCAGTGAGAGCAATGGGGAAAAGCCACCCAAAGATCACGACCCAGGATCTCTAACCTAGCGTTGTTGGTTCAAGGGGGTATCTTTGTGTAACGTCAGCAAGTTCACGAGACGAGGCACGGTGCTAGGACATTCGTATCCACGAGCTTCAGACCTTCCCCAGCGAACGGGAGCCCATGACAAGATTTCACTTTTTTTTGTACCTGCTAGTCCACAATCAAAACACCTCTACAAAATTCCAAAGAAACCGGGACCAGTGGTTCGATCGGAAAGTGAGAAAAAAATAACTAGAATTGCGCCATGATTGAAGATATGGGACCCCCGAGCCTAAGAGCCAACAACAGGAAAAAAATGTTAACACGCCCTTCCCTGCTCCATTTTTCAATTATCCCACAGTAAGGAACAATGGAACAGCAAAAAAACGAAAACGAGATCTCTCCAACGACGTCCAACCTTCCACTTCCCACCTATCTACCGGCAACCGATTCCCCGCCCATTTTCGAGTGTTGTGGATAGCGAAGGCCAATTTTTGAGTTTTTTTATTTAACCAGAAATTAAGAAGTCTATTTCTTCTTGTCCTTGCTCGCCTTGGTCTTGGCAGTACCTCTCGACTCCTTGCCCCTGTTCTTGCGTTGTTTGCCTACGCACTACCATCAGCACATGCCCGTGTCCGTAACGTCCGTACAGGGAAAAGAAGAAATATATATATAAAAAAGACCCATGTTCGACATACGTTGTTGACGAGACGCCTTCTCGATCTTGGTTGCCTCTCCGAATCTGACAAGGCGGTAGTGGGGTTCAAATTTTTTGAGAGCCTCATAAGAGTCGTAAATCAGAGCGAAGCCAGTGGACTTGCCACCACCATATTGAGTACGGAAACCGAAAACAGAGACTTGGTTTTTATCGGCCTTGTACATCTCTGCGAGCCTGGTCCTGAGATCCTCTTTGGAGACATCTATTAATCCGTTAATTTCCTTCGCTCATAACCCCCTCCGCTCATAACATAATTCAATGCGCAAAAAAATAATATCGATCTGGCATGAGGAGGGGGTAATTACTGGGTTTGTTTGGGTGGAGAACATCGCTAAAAGAAGCCCCCGGGGGAATGTTAGCCATTTAAATTCCTCCCCCGAAATCTCGAATCCTTCGGCCAGAACAAGAAGAAGGGCAAAACATACACAACCATCTGTTTCCTTCCGAGAAGGGCATTGCGAATGAACTTGCGAGTTCTCAAGGTAACTTGAGAGTCAGACATGGCGGGCGGTGTTGATGGCTTTTTGTTGGATTCGCGGGGCTGATGTTGTCGCTGGGTACCGTCAACGAGCTGTCTTGAGGGGGTTTGAAAATTCGTGTGTATTCACGATGCGAAGGCTGGGCGCGCCGTGTGCGTGGTGAGTCTCAATTGTGACGGTTGGTTATATTATTGGTGTGGGGTTGGGCTAAACCCTAATCTGTTTCGCTCAAGTCTCGGGCCTATTTCGATGTCATACCAAAACATTGCATAGTTTCTTGGCAATGCAAACCAGAGTTTCTTGGCAACCTCTGAGAATCTCAATATTTGGCGTGTCTGGATGTCCATTCTCTTTGAGATTGTCTTTGTCACCTTTGCAATCTCTAGGATTTGATGTTCACCTCCGGAGGCGCCAAGCAAGCGTAACCTACACTTTTCACCTAAATTTAAGTCTTCGGTTTCACTCAACACATACAACTTTAAGCCTCCGTCTGGCCGCTAAGAAGGGAAAAGTCTACGAGACTCCAATCTCTCTTAACAGTTTGGTAGTCCTGGACAAATTTCAATCCCGGGACATCCATCAGGCACTGAGAAGGTTGACCACCGATATCATTGTCACCTGAATCTGATCAGCAAAAGCGGCGTGTAGCAACCAGCCCTTTTGCTTTAAATTTAGCAAGTGTTCTCCCCGCAACTCGCTGCTTTGCACAGGTGGCGGCCATACCGGTATTGAAGATGGATTTTACACCTGAGCAGACGCGACGCAATGTTGAGGGAATCTAACAATTGAAGCTCAAGGTATTCACTGAGAGGTTCTCTCATTATTCTAAATACGAAACTCCGAGTTTATGATTAAGAAGCACAATCCCGTAGACCTTAACCCGAGAAACAGCCCATCCAAACCTATCATAATTTGCTGCTGAAATCGCAACCCCTCGCCCGACATGCCACAGTAATTACATTTTATCGTTCACCTTGCCAAGAAAATAAAAATCGCGTGCAACAGAATGGAGGAAGAATCCAGAGAATAATAATTAATCGGAATGAAGAAAATAGGAGGACTAAGAAACCCTAACTACTTGCTGTCCGAGAACAACTTTGTCAAGATAGGGCCAACATCCGCAACAGCAGTCAATAAATCCATTTCCCTGACACAGGCAGAGATCCTCTTGTCCTCCATACCACCAGAAGCTCTCCCTCTCTTGCTGGGTGTACCCATACCTCCAGCCATCATGTTGACAACGCCGGCAACTTCGAGTGAGGCAACAACATCACGGAATTCGGTCGATGATAATGGGTGTAATAGTCGTTCCTTCTTGCATAAAGCCGTGTAGACATCAAACAATTTTCTGATTGTGACACTACCGTTGAACTTTTCGGTCGTAGCAAGACAGCAGAGAACAGCCTTTTGTTGTAGGTTAAGCATCTTAACACGAGTGATGGAAGATCCACCGAATGACGAAGAAGAAACACGGGCAACATGGGCGATTGTAGCCCGTGGCGCTGTCTCGACGCTCAAGGAGGAGAGAGTGCTGACAGGAGCACGTGGAGAGTTTAGGTTCATATTTTCCATTAGTGGCTGACGAGCCGGAGATTTCATCATCTCGCCCAGTGATTTTGGCTCCTCTTCCTGTTGCTGCTGTTGTTTCATCTTTAGCTCCTTCTGGCGAGTTTCCGATTCAACCAGTTCAACAGCCCTGCGACAAATGTCGAATACCTTCCGAAGGTCTCCTGTTGCGCCAGCAACTTTGCGAGCTGCTAGTTGGATAGCGGCGGGATGCATGAATGGAACGAAGTCTCCTGGAGTTTCATTTCCGTCCGGAAGTAAAGAACGGAGACGAGAAGTAATCACTGCTGCAATTTGAGGCGCAGAGTATGGTAGGAATGGGAGTAGTTGAGGTGTAAGATTCCTCGCTTTCAGGCGGGGAAGGAAACGATCCGTGAGATCAAGCGCGTTGGCTATTCCAAGAAGAATCAATCGTGAACCTCGCATAAGAGACCACTCGAAGATGCTATAAAGGACTTCCTGATCTTTGGTCAAGAGATGGTCGATCTCATCAAGCACAACTACGTAAACATTGCCAGCCGTCTTCTTAGTCTTCTTGCTGACAAATAGGCATTCTAGATCCTCCATTCCGGTGGGAGAGCTCAATGTCTCCTCTGCAAAGAATTCTTCAAGCAGCTTGGAGTATATTCCCTTGGGATCCTTGATAGCCATGCAGTTGACATAAGCCGTCTTAACTGTCTCTGACCTATCAGCTCCCAAGTCTGCCATGACCTCGGAAAGCAATGCTGACTTTCCACAACCTGGAGGACCGCTGACATAAAGACACCCTCCTGAGCGGGAGCTGATTCGTGGTTCAAGAAATTCTGTAAGTTGTTTCTTCTCGTCGTCGCGACCAACCAACCGCCCTGGGGCAGAGCTACGTGAAAATAGTGCTTTTGCCGTAGTTAGGACGCTGGTTGGTGTCGCCGTCACGGAGGTTGGGGAAAACAGTTTTCCGTGCCTGGGGGTTATAGGCTTCCCAACTGCACTAACACGGTGCCTAGGGGTAGTGACTGGTTTCTTCACCGAGTCTCGACGCCGAGGTGTTTTTGGACATTCTGGCTGTTTCGGCTGTTCAGCTGTGACAGTCAGCATAATGCTCTATATACTCACCGTCAAACGATGAGCTCGGCTAGGATTATTACCAGACCCCTTGAGGGACTTAAAGAGAGTATTTAGCTTTTGAGGAGAAAGCGGTTGACGGCTAGTCGTAGGTTGAGACCGTTGAACCGAATTGCGTCGCTGCTTTTTAGGGCTTTTTGCAACAGTTGCTTCCTCATCTAAAATAGCATCCAACATTGGTTGAATGTCGTTGAGAGGAAGAATGTCATTTTTCGCTCCAGCACATTGTGGAGTGTCCCTGTCACTACTGGCGCGGGGTGAAGAAATTACAACTGTGAAGCCCAGAGTTAATACAGACGCCTGAGTAAACATAGGAGAATTACATACTAGCAAAAGAAGTGGCCCTAGACCTTTTACCAAGAACAATGGCCATTATGGGATGATGTGAAGTAGCGAGTAAAACTCAAGGAAAAGAGTGACTGAGTGAATAAGTGGAGAAGATATATATGGGTCTTCAAAAAGAAAGGGAATGCTGGTGAATAAATGTGGTGAGCGTGCAAGAGAATGGAAGGGGACGGAGTCAGTAATGGGAAGGTTGAAAGTCCTATTGGCAGCGCGTCGCGTTCGAGGCGTGGCTGGCATGGTGGTGGCATAGCAACGAGCCGAGGACGCGAAAAAAATCTGCGCACTGGGCTTGTGGATTAAATCTTGGCATTTTCCGTGTTAATTGGCGTGCTCGACGCGTAAAGAGCGCCCAGTTTCTGTTTTTGGGATGCGCACTTAATTATGTTTGGCGCGTCCCCCTTGCGGGTTTGTTTTGTTGATGAAGGAATAATGTAAGCGAATCACCAAGACATCTACCGTAACCTCAAACTGCAGGCAAGTTAGGGCCCTAGATGGAATTTTTTTGTTTTGAAACAAATTATCCTGTCAAACTGAGACAGGTCATCAAAGAAATAGTAGTCGGTATGATGCTAGACTTGCAATCGTTGGTGGAAATTCATACCATACATTCCTATTCTTGAGCTGATCCCATACTGCGCCATATCAACTTGAAAATCAGCGCTATGCCATGCTCCGGGAACTCTTTGGGACAAAGCCACCTTTATCCATCAAAAAATATGCACGCATAACTTGAACTGATTCAGGATTTTCAACACTTGACAAACAGCCTCCTCCTGGAAGACCAAAAAAAGACCATCAATGAATATTTTAAGCTGTTGCGAAGCACTTATGGTATAACGTTCCACAGGCCTGACAATCACGATATAACTCTGGCGGCGGCGATGGCAGAGCGGCAGATTGGAAGATAATTCCAATCAAACATATCACGGGCAAAAGAAAAGGCCGTGAGATAGCTGCTGGGTTGGGATCACACTAGGAAGATGTTGAAATTTTTGATTCATTTCATATGTGTATTTCTTTGCGCTTACTGTCTCTACCGGAGGGTACAAGCAACTTGGCATTTTTTTCCACCAAAAGACGGCGTACGGCGTACGCCATCTTTTCCTTAGTTTCCTTAGAGTCAGTTCCAACTTGAATAATTTCACGTATTCTCATACTTGGTTTGTGTTTCAGCGTTATCCGTACACTGTGGACATTACTACGGCTAGGGGCACTTTACTCGTACAGCATTTCCTTAATAATGTTATTAAATTTAGTGTTCATTATAGGCCCATTTCAGAGGAGCAGGGCTCCAAGAGCAGGGCTTCAAGCACAAGGCTCCAAGCACAGGGCTCCAAGAACGGGGCTCCAAGAGCGCCCGTTATTAACTGCAAGTCAATAAAATCATCCCAATTGGACCAAAGCTGAACGAGATATGACTCTTCGAAGTTGTCTAACTTCAAATTGCTCTACAATTGTTGCATGCAGAAGGGATTCCATGGCAGATAAAACCCCAAAACAAAAAAAAAAAATTAAAAAAATATCATAGTTCAAAACCAAACTAATTGGTACTAGCCAACCAGATACACAGAATGTGAATCCTTGTTCCCATATTATGAGAACTTCCCAGAATAATCATCCTCTACTAGGAAATTTAGTATCATACCATAGAAATAATTTTTGGTACGCTGCTCAAGGGTTTTGTTGAGCCGAGTTACAGTGACCCACAGCGAAGGGAGAACACAGCGAGACGAGAAGGCCCGTAGAACTTTTATAGGACAAGGATTATTTGTATGGGCATTCTCGCCATACTACAGGTTCGCTTTGCCGTAGAATACTATATAATCAGCAATCTTACTTCTGTTCCTCCGATCATTAAATTATATGCTGTCCTTTGTATGCGAGACAGGCCTAGTGGGCGTGACAATTCTCGTAGCAGGAGTGTATTAATTTTGAGCTCCTAAGTTATCATAACTGCTGCCGAGCTGCACACAACTTTGACCCCGCAATCCTCGTCATTCAATTTTTTCGCACTCTATTGTTGACCGATCCGTTTAGTGGAACACTATTCCACAGCGCAAGCACAACCCACACACCAGCAACGCTGATCACTTCGAACCTCACCCCGCATCTATTTACCGGTGCCAGTGCCATCCCCTTCGTCTGCACTATCATCCTCATCTATATTCTCCCTTCATTTTTACCAGCTGTTGCGCACCTTCTTCCGGAGCTATAAGTCGCCACCGTGTTCGTGATCAAGCGTCTAATTTTCCTCCTTCTTGTGAAGGAGCTTGGGCATCATTCTCCATCTAGAAAATATCTAGCAAATTTGTCCACCATGACTGGGACCCATTTCAAGAAAACCACCCATTTCAAGGCTGACTATGCCCCTAGTGTTATCACTAAATATGAGTCTCAAAGAACTGGAATGTCAGCGGTGGTAGTCGACCGAGAGGGTCCAAAAGTTCTTGGATATTTTGCTCTAGCTACGGAGGTTTTGGATGATTCAGGATCCCCGCATACCTTAGAACATCTATGCTTCATGGGATCTAAGAACTACCGTTACAAAGGGGTTCTAGACAAGATGGCAAGCAGGTACAAATTCCCGCCAAGTGCCTGTCCAATCTTTCGCTCAAATAAATTATTGGTTGTGTCCCTGAAGCCCTTCGTTGATTAATTAATTTATAGGGCATACTCTAATACGAACGCTTGGACTGCCACGGACCATACGGCATACACTCTCGACAGTGCTGGCTGGGAAGGTTTCGGACAGATTCTGCCGGTTTACCTCGAGCATGTCCTCCTCCCTACCATAACCGACAGTGCATGCTATACTGAGGTCCACCACATCAATGGCGAGGGACAAGATGCAGGCGTTGTCTACTCTGAGATGCAGGGTATAGAAAATACAGCAAGCACATTGACCGGTCTTGAGGCCGTCCGGAAGCTATATCCAGAGGGAGTTGGCTTTAGATACGAAACTGGAGGGATGATGGGCGCCTTGAGAGTTTTGACGGCTGATAGAATAAGGGAATTCCACAAAGATATGTATCAGCCGAAGAATCTGTGCGTTGTGATAGTAGGGGAGATAGTCCATGAAGAGTTGTTGAAAATTCTGGATGAGTTTGAAGATTCTATAATGGATGACATCCCAGACCCAAATGCTCCCTGGCGAAGGTTTGAACTTACTAGTTTTACCAGCGTTATCGAATTATGCTAAACGTCTCATAGGCCTTGGATCGAATCGAAGCCAGTTCCACAGTTAAACAGTTCATCTATATCTACGGTTGAATTTCCAGAAAAAGACGAGTCTAGAGGGGAAGTAATCGTTGGCTTCTTGGGCCCTGATTGCACTGATCCTAAATTGGCGGCAGCCCTCGAAACTCTTGGCACATTTCTCACTGGCTCATCGGTCTCTGTTTTAGAGAGTCAATTAGTCGAGTGTGAAGATCCCGTTGCCTCTAGCGTCATGTTCTACGTGGAGGATAGACCAGATTCTTTGATCTGGCTGTCACTCTCCAGTGTTTCTACAAAACGTCTCGCGGAAGCTGAGCAAAAACTTTTTGAAGTGCTGAAGAAAACGGCCGACGAGCCTTTGGATTTTAAGTACATGCAGGAATGCTTGAGACGTACCAAGCGACAGAAGAAATACAGCTTCGAGAACTCGGGTGAGTATTTCGCCACCCCAGTCATTACGGATCATCTATTCGGAAAGCGAGATGGCAGTACCTTGAAGAACATCGAAACTCTCTCCTGGTATGATGAACTTGAGAAATGGAGTGAGGGGGATTGGAGAGAATTCCTGAGAAGGTGGGTTGCGGAAAATAAGCATGTCTCTGTTTTGGGTCGCCCGTCTGCAAGGCTAGCCAAGAGTATCGAAGAGGGTGAGAAAGCAAGGGTAGCTGCAAGAAAGAAGGAGCTAGGTGAGGAAGGTCTTAAGGGGCTTCAGGAAAAGCTAGATGAGGCAACCGCAGACAATGAGAGGGAAATTCCAAAAGAGCTCCTGGGGAAATTTCCAGTTCCTGGCATAGAATCAATTCATTTTATAAAAACTATTGTAAGCTTTTCCTTTCTCTAGGCAACATTAGAGTTAGACTAATACTTTCTGAAGACCGCGAGAGCTGGACTGGCGGCTGAAGAATGGAAAACGTGAGTGACATCTTATGAATCAACCTCCGAAGCTACTGACCAGCTCTTATATATACAGGGATACCGAGGCCCAAAGAATCATTGACAAAGACTTTGTAGGTATTCCACTATATTTACACTATGAGAACATTACCTCAAATTTCGTCAAAATTGTTCTCCTAATCTCCACTGAGTCAATCCCTGTGGAGCGGCGCCCTTTGCTAGCGGTGTATCTCGATAATTTCTTTAATACCCCAGTGGTGAGAGACGGCGTGAGAATTGAATTTGAGCAGGTTGTGGCAGAGCTAGAAAAGGATACAGTGGGTTATGATATTGGCTCGGCTTCTTATATGGATGCTGCGGAGAACATCAGGATTAACTTCCGGATAGAGCCAGAAAAGTACGAGGTTGCCATAAAATGGCTGCGGGAGTTAATGTGGGATAGTGTGTTTGATAAAAAGGTACCGGATGTTATCCCCCTCGGAAGAATATCGGGAGATTTATTGACTTGACCACTAGCGCCTTGCTACTACACTGACAAAAATGAAGAGCAGCATTCCTGAGGAAAAGCGGCAGGGGAACCAGGTGAGTCTCTGGCATATACTAGTATCTTTGCTGCGCTCTAATATTTGTTGTAGATGAGCTGGTCGGTGGCTCACATGGTTGCTTATTCCCGCAGCTCGATTGCCCGGGCTCGAGATACCCTTACCAAAGCATTGTACCTCAAGCGTATTAGCAAGCTTCTTGAGGATGAACCGGAACAAGTTATAAAACAGTTTGAGGAGTTGCGCCAAACTTTTGCCAAGCTTGACAATTTTCGCATACTTATAGTTGGAGAGTTGGCGAAACTAAAAAATCCAGTCTCGGCCTGGAAGGTTTTCACTTGTAATCGGCCATTTGTAGGTCATAGAGGAAACCAACTACTTGCTTTAATTTCTAGGGGGGATCAGTGCTAACTTGATGCAATATGGCTAGAACGGCAAATTATCACCTATCGACCGTAGGGGACCACGGCTCACACCCGAGGGCGCAAAGCCAGGGAAGGTCACGCATATCGTCCCACTTCCAACGATTGACTCCTCCTTCTCAATCCATTTCGCTGTTGGGCCTGATAGCCCGAACCACCCTAAACTTCCGGCACTCCTTCTAGCCATATCATATCTTGATGCCGTTGAGGGTCCGCTATGGAGGCAAGACATTCATTTCCTTCGATATTGTCAGTCTGTGCTAATGCTTGAGAGGAAAGGGCTATTCGAGGAACCGGATTAGCTTACTCAACCCACTTCATGAGAGACCTGGATGCCGGTCACTTGTTCTACACCATTTACCGTTCTCCTGACGCTTACAAGGCATGGGAGGCGTCAAAGAAAGTGATAAGTGATCACATAGATGGGACTACTGCATTCGATAAACACGCTCTAGAAGGCGCGCTCAGTGGAATAGTTGTCTCGTTCGCCAATGACGAATCCACTATGTCTGCTGCCGCCACTATATCCTTCATCAACCAGGTCGTCCACAGCCAGTCGAAGGACTATAACATGCAATTATTGAAGAAGGTGAAGGAAGTCTCAGTAGATGATCTGAAGAACAGTCTCAAAGAATTTTTGCTGCCAATATTCCAATATGATACTAGTAACAATATAATTGTTACCGCACCAGTGAAAACTGAGGTGAGCTTTTATCCTTATCCCTGAAACAGTCTGGTTTAAGGCAAGGGACGCTTACCATTACTCCCAACGATAAAGTCTATCAAAACGGCATATGAGAGGGAGAATTTCACTGTTACGGTCAATCCCTTGTCATTCTTCCAAGATGATTATGGATTGAAGTATGGCTTGACGGATGGACAAGAGGAGGAGGACGATGATAGTTACGATGATGAGGGGGATTCGGGGGATGACGAGGATGAAGATAGCGGAGACGAGTGAGATTGAGTTCGCAAGAGGGTAGAGGGGTAGAGATACTAGAGATTTGCTAGATTCCTGGGTAGGATCATGGCTGGATGTATCTGTATAAACTAGAAACGTAGCTGGAGGCCCTCGATTGAGCATTACCGAATATTTTCTCCTCCCACTACTCTCGCGCTTAATGTGGCTGCAAACACATCCCATCCCTCTCCTGCCTAGCCTAGCTTATAAACCCAGAAATCGAGTAACACCATATGTCCTATATTTAATTGATTTCCGGGAGCCCAGCCAACTAAATGCAGCACGCCCCTCCCTTTGTTCCTGGGTAAGTCGTATTACTCGGCCGAAATATTCCCACTAGAGCCCTAAAGCAGAGAAGCCAGTAATGAGGGTAAAAAGATAGCAGCTTAGATTCCGATTTAGTTGAGTGATGAGTACAAGTGGGGTACCGGTACAGTATGACTTTTTCCGGGAGTCATCCGCTAAAATACGGTATGGGCTACAGCCACTATACTATACAAGGCTATTAAACTAGCTGATAGACCATCAAGCTGCTGCGAGTAATATCTTATGGTTCCGGTAGCTGCTGGATCACGGAGCTGGATTGAGAAGGGTGACCTAGTCCGGTCTTGTAGATTCATACAGCATGTACCTTTGCGTCTTGTGGCGCAGTATATACAGCACAAGCGCAGTACAGCGCAGCGCTACCTATGTGACTTGCGACCTAACAGCGCCGTATAACGCACCATAGCAGATTGGCCCTATTCTCTTGGTCTGTACAGCACTGTAGGAGGTGTAAATAATATAGTAGTCGATAAATAAACAAGCACATAGCACGATATCAGGAGTAGCTTTTAAGGGGAGTGTGTTATCGGTCCAGTGCGGTATGGCGCCATTGCACTGGCCCTCGTTGGTGTAGAAATTGGTGAAAGGGCGGTGGGTGCTCGTAATGTACAGTAGAGATTGAGTTGGTGCTTTGGTCATCATACCTTGTAAGTTAGGATACTTGTAAGTGCTGGCATAAATACAGTGCAGTGTAGTGTCAATCCGAGCGGCCGGGAATTATGAGGGAGGGGGACTAGTGCCATGGCGTTTATTAAATTTCTATTAAAATTTATAGATCCCTTTGCTTACAGTATGAGTGTTCCGGGGTATGATGGATTGGTTGTTGGTTGGTCTGACGATATTTTACTACTTGTAGTATTATACTTGTGTTGGTACAAGCGGGATAGAAGGAGTACCGTATTATAGATTTCACACAAAGATACTACACTGGGGAAAATTCACAAAGATACAAACTCTTGACAGAACCACTGGAAACAGTAAGGAGATTATTTTCTATAATACACAGATATCCACTCAATTCCCAGCTCCTCAAGAGTGATATAGTTGAACCCTCAAATTCCGCCAAGACACAGCTTCCCACCAGAAACGGGGGTTCTCAGGGGTGATTTTGGGGAAGGTTTTGTTCCCAATTGCACTATAATACTCCTCAGGGAATTCAAATGCATTTGAGGTTACAATAGAAGTCAAGTAGTTGGCATCTTTTTTGAAATTATCCCATTTTTAATTGAAGTATTGATGCTGGAGTAAGTGTGTAAAATCGCTTGTGTCTACTCACTTTTTCGGTCCCACCAGTGCCTGCAGACGTTTTGTTCTGTGAGATAGTAACATAAGTGGATGGCTTTTGCCTGACTTTCAACTTGTATTATCTCGCTAAGCCGTTTATTGACACTGGTAAACGCTGATTGCCAAAGGCAGGGAAAAGGAAAAAGGAAATGGAAGAGAGGGCCCAGAGTCAATCATCACCAACCCCGCTAACCACTTTTTCTCCCGACACCGGTTACATCTGTTGTATGGAGTTTATATTATTACCCATTCTCCCCATCTGCTGGCCTTGTTCGGCTACTTCCTGTGAGTGTTGTTCCGTGGACTAGAGATGCTCTTCTCAAGAAGAAAATAGGCGTAGGATGCTCTATCTCTTTGTACGGATCTTTGTCCCTGCTTTTCCCTACATGCAGCTAACATCTCCCCTCTATTCCCCCACTTTTTTCGGGCTCTACCCCCCCTTTGATATATCGAATTAGCCCCTCTTCCCCCATTTTTCCCCACTGACCCCCCACTTCACATCCTCCTCCTATCCATCCACTTCTCTCCGCAGTTTGTAATCGCCCCCTCCCTCTTTCGCATACTTCGTGTCTCTAGAAGTCTTCATATTGCCCTTTGGACGATCCGGAAAGAGGGTCTCACCCGTTTCCTTTCATTCAGACTTGGCTCTAACAAAGCACCCGCCTAACGGCAGTTGACCCGGCAGAAAACGGCATCCCCGAAAAGTTATTCAAAAAAAGAAAATAAGCCATAAGTCCAATCAAAAACGAACCGTGCTTCCGAGGCCCCCTTCCCGCAACCATGGGTCTCCAATACGATTCTCCCTTATTGGTCTCCTCTCCCCCTCGCATTACCCAGCCGATCCTCCAACACCCCGTTCCCCACAGGACACTCGCTCGAAACTTCACCGCTTTCGCAAACAAATCCACCACCAACACATTGTTTCCACTCGTCCCTTGCCCAGAGTCGCTCTTTCTGCAAACTCCCGCACTCCCAATGTCATACCAGCCACCACAACCGCCGCCACCGCAGCCTTCACTCTCACCGTCACTATTTGCTGCCGCGTTGTCCAAGAAGAGGTCTCCGCAGGTTGCTTTCGCGGACGATACACCGCCGTCTTCGAGACCGCCCTCTCGCTCGCACACGCAGAAGAGGTTGCGTGCGAAGAGGGCTGCGGAGAGGCCTGGTTGGGTCTCTAGTAAAGACGATAGTATTGGTCTGGACGCCCGGGTGGAAGCAATTGTTGTGGATATGCTCCGGCCCGGCGCGGAGAGTTTGGACTGTGGAAGGAGAGTGGGTGATTTGCGGCGGAGTGGGGGGTTTACGGTGTTGTGTTTCCTTGGGTGCACGATTGAGCATTTGCAAGGTTTGAGGTTGGTATTTTTTCTTCGTTTGCTCCTTCGCTGTGGGTTAGATTGTGAGTTGACAAGAAAAATTCCCGTTTGAACAACAAACAGCCAAGTCGCCAGTCTCCTGGGCAACCTGAACGCAGATGTATTCGGTGTCTCCCTATCCGCTCCTCCACCACTTACGTCTTCATTACCAATCAGTAAGTCTCAATGCCATCATCGTGAAAAAATAAATAAACCAGAGGCCAATTCACCTTAATATCCACAGTCCACGACCGCACCCGTGCACTAACACTCTCCCTCGGTCTCCTTCACCCTCTCGGTGGCGGTCGGCAAGCTCTTGACGCGATCGTCATTCTCGACCGGGACTCTCGGCAAAGGGTAGTACTCCCCGTGGGCTGGGGGCCGAGGCCAGTTCCGGGTCAGTGCACCGCCGATGAGGAGAGTAATAGCATCAACAGCATTGTTGGGCGGTGCGTGAAGGGTGTTGAATGGCTTTGTAATGAAGCTTTGGATGATACGGTTGAGGACGCGGAGATGGGGATGATGGATAACGAGATTGTTATGGCGGTTTTATAGGTCTGGGGATGTGTGGGGAGAGGAGATGGGTTATGGATACTCTGGAAAACCTTGGACCGGTCGTTTTATTCCGGTCCCTTTATTTTCAACCTGGATGGTGGATGGGTATTTCTTTCTCACGCCTTATGAGAAGCACCTCCCTCTATTCTCACCCTCTCTCTACTACTAATTCCATTAACCTCTATTTGGCTTAACTACCTTCCTTTACCCACGCCTATCCCCACCGTCAAAAGCATCGTTTCAACTGTCGTCACCCTTGTTCTTTTGTAAACTGCTCCTTTCCTTCACTGTCTCTTTTATTTCATTTTCATCTTCGTCTTTATCTTTTATTCACTTAGGTCTTTAATAGTCTGTGTTAGGTGTAACACCGGAATATCTTTAATTGTCTTTTTTTCCTTTTCCACTTTCTAATTAGGAAGTGTCAGGGCATTGGTCTTAATTAGAGGCCAGCGAAATGTAATATCTAGCCATTGCACGTACTCGTAAGGGAGGGAATTGAGCGAGCTTAATGATTGGAAATATGTAGCATTACTTGGCTTAAGAATACACAGTATTTGCGCTCTAAGTGCGAGGTGTAGCGCTGTATAGTTTAGGTGGTTACAGGCAGATTCAGGGCACCGAAAGAGGTTGAAGTAAGGTTCATGGAACTGTTCAATTCTGCTAGGATGGGATGCTATTGAGAGTAAGTGCTAGTAGATATATGGCGGACGGCACGGGAGGTCAATTTGTAAGTTCTTTCAGTTTTTTTTTTGTTTTTTCATTGTCAATGATACAATAATTATGAGACGACTAGACGCCAGAATGCCATAATCACTAGACTATCAGAATACGCAATCAAGCCACCATCAATCAAAAAAAACCATAGGCCACCACTAGTCACCAAATCCCCCCCTTCACGCTATGATAATATTATGATACGGTATGGTTCCGGAAGACTAGACTCTATACCACTTTTTCCACAAAAAGTGACATTTTTGCCTGTAACGCCAAGTGTAACACAGGGGAGGTTTGTCATCCTCTCTCATAGGTTACTGAACCTAACTTTTAAGTCCTCAAAGTATTACTATTAATAATGTGTTAATCATAATCTAACCTGATAAAATAAAATAAACTAAACATTATAATAGTGAATTGGAATGCTAATAAACTGGATCTAAGAAATATTATTATAAAGAAGTAGTCAAGAGAAGAATGAATTTTATTATAGAAAGTGAACATTCAAAGTGAAGATGTTATCTAGTGACAACAAGTGAGCTACTCTACATTAACCTCAGAATCAGTAATTCGTCGATGAGATGAGTATCTAGTATACACATGACGTCTAAAATCAGGAGAGTCATATATAATATTATGCCGATAGGCATCCATCATCCTGAGAGTACGCTGATAATATTTCCAAACAAGAATACCTGAAATCTGAGCTAGAGTCTGAGGAACAGTACGAACTAAGGAAGGAAAGGAGTATTCAGAATGTGTCCTTGTATAAACTTTTGCCCGCCCCCAGAAATATTCAATGAAGTTTAGCTCACAATGAAATGCAGGATAGAATATTACCAGATGTCCTGCTGCCTTTATAGTTTCCTGCAATTGACACTTTTGACCCTGAAAGTCTGGTTGTGAGGAAAGAAGAGCTCGAGCACAACAATTAGCATTGACAGCATGCCTACAAGCAGGATTGACCTTTCGTTCTCCTGGTGTATCGCCAGGAATAGTGCATTGAGTGAGAAATTTTTGCCCTTCAGGCCACAAACCACGTTCTAGTAAAATGATTTTCAATCCTTTTAACCGACCATCTGGCAACATCATTGACTGTTTTTGAATAACTTCTGAACTGTCTGGATGGGTAAAATATCCATGGCGCATTGGAACTGCGTTTTTGCCCCCAGGTATGAGGTTGAGATTTGCAACTTGGAGTACATCTGGTGCGTATTTTTGGTGGATTTTCGCATTGTCAAATGCAAACAAACTCTGGCATCCAGGAAATGCAGCCTCAAAAGCAGGAATAGCTTTCTCCGTCAACTGAATTAACATTCGCTCACCCGTCCACCAGACATCACCACCACATTTGAGTATCTCACAAACGTTTCCGCCTCCAAGCCTTTCAATTGGTGTAATATAATTAGATACATGAAGCCCTTGACCGCGGCCCTTTTTGCGAATTGGTGCTTTGTCCTTGTGTATCCATATTCGTTTCCGCCCTTCATTCGAGTTGAAGGTGCACTCATCATGCGTAACAAATATGATTGGTTTGTTGCCTGCATAGTCTTTGGGAATTTGCTGGAGACTTGCATCCCATTCAACTATCCTGGCCTGCAGGGTTTGCATTTGAGGTAGGAACACATTTTCATGATATTCCTTAACATCCTCCCGCTCATGACCGTCCTTGTACACACCCTTTTTGACTTCCTTCCAATTTCATCCCAACTTTAATAGCCATCCTCGTGCTGAACGACTTGACAGTGCTTGCTTAATTCTCCTTTGGATTCCAGCAATCGAAATGATGGGTAATTCATTGTTACCATCATTGACTTCATCCAAGGCTGGATATTTTTCTGTCCAATAATCGGTAATGGCTTTTGCAAGTCCAACAGAATCTATACCTTGGTAAACACATATTCAGTCAGTAATCTGAATTCAATTTACATAAATCCTAGATTAAATATACCTTCACCAGCTTCTGACATATACTCTTGCATTGCCACCATTGTTCCATCATCAGTGAGCCAACTGGTCACCTTAGTATGCTTGCCTTGCTTTGAAGAGGGCAGCCTTCCATGACGAATGTAAGCAATCTCTTGCATCAGAATTCGCTTCATGACCCATACACCCTATCCACCCGATTTCGCAACCAAGAGTGCCCTGTCTTTTCTGGACTTATAGGCTGTGATCGGATAGCTTGGTTCACGCTGCAGCTCAGCCTGCTTCCATTCTCTTTCTGTCTGTAGCTCTAGCTTAATAAAGCTATAAAGCTGGTGATTCTAATCGAGCTCCAGATTGGAGGTGGGTGCAACTCACCGCTTTTTGGATGAGTGGATCTTTCGCTTGAGTCTTTGTAAAGCCAGCGACATAATTTCTTCCCTCATTATTCTGAGAGGACCGGCCAGGCGTTGCCAACTTGCATATGCTTGCCTTCATACATCATTTGCCTATACCCATAAAATTAGCTTTCTCTAGATCTGTATGTATTAAGATTCAAGTTAATGGCTTACCTGTTGGGTATTCGATTCTCACCCTCCATAATTTGTTGTTCGAGTTGCTGTTGCTTTTTCTTAGCATAGGAGTGACGATCACGCTCCTTTTGAGTTAAAGGCAGAGGTTTGACATAGTGGTAGTACTGGCGGAGGCGTGCACGATACCGCTGGGTTCTTATTGCTGAGGGGTGGCTACTCCGAGAATTTGGGCAAGGGATTTCTGCCAGAGTTGCCACAGCATTTGCGCTTGCTGCTTCTTGTTGCTTCTTTAATCGATACTTCTGTACTCTCTCTTTGCCTGACATTGGTGGCTGACGGGCGATACGTTGTGGACCAGCATGTGCAGCACGATATTTGCGAACTCGCTCCCTGGTTGCCGTACGCTTTCTCTCTTTTTCGAGCTCAGAATTCGTACCGTCTTCTTCCATTGTTCTCCGTTAAGAAACTCGGAATAGGAACCTGTAAAACTAGTATACCAGTTAAACCTGTAAAATATTTGGATAATAACTGTAATAGGAAATAGGTATTGGTAACTAACCACAGGCCTTGATGCAAAAGAATTTTCTGTGTTAAAATTGAGATGATTATTATTAATTATGAAAAGAATACAACTGCGCAAACATTACACTATCATACTAGAACTACAGTATTTAGGCTTGGCAACTTAGGGAGTAGGGCTTCACTTTTTTGATGTGTTACACTTGGCGTTACAAGTAAAAATGTCTCACTTTTTGTAGAACAACTGGGATAGAGTCTAGTCTTCCGGAACCATACAAGTACTCGAGTACCTCACCCACTGCCCTACCAAGCTCCTCTTCCGCGATTTTCCTGACCCCGCTTTTTACCTTCCTATTTGGGAAGGTGGAGACGGGGGTAAACACCATTACCAGTCTCACGATCTCCCCTCGCTGAACTTCTGGGGCTTCATAGGCCTGGGGCTGGGACTTTAAAAAACACTCTTGAGGCTGGCATCATACTGACAAATGTTCTTCCCTCTCACAGTTGGCCTCTCGCCTGATGGCTGTGTTGAGGTTGCTACTGCCTACCTCCGGTCTAAATCTCCCCTCAGATCGGTTGAACTTCTTCATCACCGGCTGAACCCTCGGCAACTTGGGCTGGTATTGCACAGCCTCCGGTTCTAACTGTCCAATCACTCGGTTACTACTCTTCTTAGTAGGTTGGCACAACCAGGCCTTCCTGCTTACAACAAGAATACTACAATTAAGGTTACAGGATAACGTATTATCTTCTATTATCCAGTTTGCCACCAAGAGAATTGTGACAACAACCTGCCATAGTTTGGCTTAATGAGGAATAGCCCATTGAACCATAATGTTTCAGCTAAGGTTAATATGAACGACAGTAATCTCCACTACCCTTCTCTGCCAGTATGCACCAAGACCAAAAAGGCATATAACAACATGTGTATTAAAACAATTATTCTTCCATTTCTTATTCTTTGCTCTGTTATTCCTTGTCAGCCAGTGCAGGCCACACACGCCTACATTCCCTAAGAGTTAGCTCAGTCAATATATAGAATCCAGGATACTAGCCAGTTACCACCTGTAGCCCACACGATTGATGCCAACCAGGTCCTAAGCCAAAGCCACTCAGCAACGGGGTATACAAGCCAAGAGGTCCAATACAACGAGTTCGCAGAACTTATAGCCGAGAGCGCAAGATAAAATCATTACTTTTTCTTATTTACTATCCATTCCACTAAGTTAAAATAGTCGAATTACGGAATACAAACATTCTACCAATGCTGAGGTGGCCTCATATTGGAAGATTCCTGAGAACACAATTCAAGAATGGTGGAAAAAGCAGAATCAGATTTTAGGGACAAAATCAGATTGACACATGAATACTGTAATGACTTAGAGGTGTTCATGGCGTGAAATGGAAGAGGAGCTATTTCAGACTTTTATAGCAAAGAGAGAAGCTGACCAGTTGGTCAGAAGAGGATGGTTTCACCGTACCATAACTACTCTTTTTAAGAAGCACTATGTGACTACAGATGCTTAGCTATTTGTCTTCTCAGCAGAGTGGTTTAATGGTTTTCTACGACGGCGGAATATTTCTTGTCGGACATTAACAAAAAAGGCTTCTAAGGTGCCAGAGGAATATCAATACCGTGTAATCAATTGGTTGCAGTTTAATAGGTGAAATTCTCAACTGCGAAATTCTTTGGAACAAGATAGACTGATTTCAGATATCGGATGCTACAGGCTAAGCAATATACAAAATTCTAACGAAGCACCAATCCCATTTGAATATCTAGATGGAAGAACTTACGATATTAAAGATTCACGCACGATTGGAGGAAAGACAGATTGTAGTAGATGAGAGAAGCGTCAGGCAACCCTTATTCTTTATATCTTCACAGACGGTATATTATGAATTAAGCCAAAGATTATCTTTCACGCAAAGACTGGGAACGGTATTATCCGAAGGGAGAGTTACAACTGGAGTGCAAATGTTATAGTTGAATTTAATGAAACTGCCTACAATAACGAAAACTTATTTGAATAGTTTATTTATGAAGAAGTTCTGCCTGCTCTAAATACACTCTATCCTATAATCCGAAGTCTCCAGCCCACTGCCCCACTGCCCATCAATCAAATTCAACTTACCTTTCATCTTTAACCCATACCCTACTTCTCATGAAAATGGCTGCTTTCCATATTACCGATTCCATTCTAGCCACACTTCGCGAGAATAACATCGTCTCATCTATCATACTGGGAGGATGTATTGGATTACTACAGCCATTAGACATAGTCGTCAATAAGCCATTTAAAGATTATCTGAGATAGGAGACGGAGGCTTACCAGGACGAGCGTGTAGTAATTGAGTACATTGGCGAGTGGACAACAAGCGAGAAGTGAATCATGACCACTCATGTAGTAGACCGCGCATGGAAAGCATCTTGTCAGCAGAAACAAGGACTATTTGTTAAAGCATTTCAGGATGTGGGAGTTACAGTACCGATTAATGGTAGTCAGGATGGGGAGATTAAGATCAAAGGCTTTACAGCATCTGAGATTGATATTGGTGACTGGACACAAGACCTTGCAATTCCCCAGTCTTCTCAGGCTTCGCAGAGCTATCGGGCACTGGGAGATCTGGTGATATTGTAAGGACAGGGAGGAGAAGCGTCGATAGAAATCTCTACAAGAGATATAACAAAGATTAGGAACTAGTAGAGTGACCATTCAATCTTGTATATTAAAGTGAGGGTTCCTGTCAGGCTTGAGAGTTCAAATCCTTAAGGGATCTCGAGCACTTTAAATACAAATAAATCATAACCAATATCCTGTCCAAACAAGAATGCTAAACTACGCTAAGGTAGAAGCGAAAACAACTAAGTCCTAAAACAAAGGTGTAGATGTGACAGGATATAACTAACAAAACAAGTAATGGAATCAAACAAGTAAGGGATCGCTACTAATATACTAAACCAGTAATACATAGTAGAAAGCATAGGGTTTCTCAATTGGATACAAGAAACGAAAGGTAGTAATAAGCGAACTAAGAAAAGTACTACCTAATCGAAAACTATAGCAATAGGGAAAGTACAAGGTAAGGAATGATTTGTTACTGGGGAAATCCTAATAGGCAATATCCAATGTCATGTTAAGGAATAATAGCGATAATAGTAGATTCCGTTACATCTTTAAAGTCTGGTATTCTATAGGGAATACCTTTACAGTATGCTTTCATCATTCTCTCAGTACATGCCCAGAATTTCCAAATCAAAGTTGGCTTTGCAGAATGCGGGCATTTAGATACCATTGTAGGCAATGGTCAAATATTATATCTGCATCTTCGACAAGCATAGTGCTTTGCAGCTTCCCAAAAATGCTTAATAAAATTGAGTTTACAATGATCTTTAGGGAAAAAATAAACTGGGTGTTCTTTTAATTCCACCTATTCCTCCAAACAACTTCTTTAAACATTAAAATCTGGCTCATTGGCAATCAATGCTCTGGTATAATAAGGACTATTATTGAGAAAGGCTTTATTTTTTTTCCCATCCAGTCTCCGACATTGCACTTGCAATCTTGGCCTCTAGAGGCCTCACGCTTGAAGCACAGTCTGGAGTCCCTTTAGTGAGCCATCAGGCATCACCATTGGTTGAATCCCCCCCAGTTAAAGAGTATCTACCTGGTCGAAGCTGTACTTGCCATCCTCCTGGACGTAAATTCATTGCATTAGCGCTCAAAGCATCATTTGCATATGCAGAGTGACTTGTAGTATTGTCAAACAGAAAAAGAGCTTGGAAGCCTGGAAATGCAAGCTCAAAAATGGGAATTGCAAGCTTTATAACCTGATCAACAAGTTGATCACCATCCTATCATATATCATCACAATATTCAATTGAGTAAGAGGCAAGATGGAGATCCAGACACTTTGAGCCAGCATCTTATGTTCCATATTCTAGGCCTGGATTGAGGTGTTCATCTTCACAAACTCTTAGTCGACCTCTAAGAGTTAGAAAATCTGACACCATAATTCCCTTTCCATGTGATTTCTTCTTCAATGAAACATGATCATCTTTGATCCAAATCTTCAACTGCCTATCAATGGCATTAAATGTTGACTCATCATTGTCAACAAGTACAACTGGCTTTACTCTAAGGGTAAGGTTGGTTGGTAATACCATTTGAAGCTCTTCACCTTAATTTGTATCCATGAGTTCCCAGGGTACTATCCTATTATCAAGAGCTCTTAAGTGTTACAATCCTCTTTTCTCCGGGTAATACTTGCAGCAGGTAACCGATAGTCTCCTAACGATCACTTTTTCTTAGCCCAATATGCTGTTGCGATAGCTAAGTCTGTTGACTCCTATCTAGCAATGTCGATCGCTAGGCTCATATAAGACAGTCGTGTCTTGGTTCCCAGAAGCGTGATAGATAAAGATCTTTGTATTGAAAGTACGGTAAATGAAAGAACTTAGATGGTTGCGTGAAGAACCCAAATCCCAAGCCTTTTTTTTCTTCTTTTTTTTTCGTTTCATGTGCTTTGTTTTATTCATCGTCTAGGTACAAAGACTACGTGCAGCGCTAGCTATGGTAAAGAAAAACCTCCGTGAACCCACCGGCGCCAGGGACAAAGCCATCAACCCAAGTCTCTCTGGTACGAGACCAACCGCACACCAGCCATGCAAAATAAGAAATCAAACTCCGACTAAAGGGACGGAATAAGAAACATCAAATAAGTACATGGGGAGGAATCAACAGGAAAACCCTTGCCGTAAACTTCTAACAAAATGAAATAATTGATAGACCACTATGTGAAACCCTAAGTAACCGACAATGAAAGAAGAACAAAGGGGGTGCGGGGGCCACTAAAACCGTTGTGACGTTGCAACCATTACTCAA
>Ga0307507_10003241_pt1 | contig 32064 bp, 31 predicted proteins | sample 7_EM_MG_FD_207223 | JGI IMG/M metagenome (GOLD analysis project Ga0307507, IMG submission 207223) | Populus trichocarpa ectomycorrhiza microbial communities from riparian zone in the Pacific Northwest, United States - 7_EM | ecosystem: Host-associated > Plants > Roots > Unclassified | place... | reverse complement strand
AGACAGGCTTTTCACAGGCCGCCGTCTTCAGACCTTCTATCCGACCTCGAGCTAGATATAGAGTCCCTTCGACACCGATTGGTGGGAATTGGTTGGCTCTGTACTACTTTTTCTTGGCTTGATTCGCAAGTTTAGCTAAACTTACTGCGGTAGTTAACAGTGGTAAGGTTACTGCATGGGTTTCCAATGCCACCCCCTCCTGTGCCCTTTTTCTTCTCCAGTCGCATCCATCTCGCCAACATTTGATTATTGATATCGACTTCAACATTCCCATCTCATTACTCTTTTGTTATTATCTTTATCCCCCGCCTACCCTATTGGATTGAATATCATGCTAAAATGCAACTACACGCGACAGCAGAAAGTCGGTATAAAGCACGTGCAGCTGCTCGAGAGGGTTCGACTCGAGCATTATTCTCTGACGGTTTAATTTTGACCCTCTCGATCAACCCTGTCGACGCGACTTTTAAAATCCCCGCCAGCTGAAAGGGCGTAGCGAAAACGAAGGAGATTTCCTGTTGCTCGTCTGTGCGATACAAAGGACTCTCGGACCTAGTGCTTTCTAAATTCTTTTGCTGCACTGTTAGCATCTTCCGCCACCAATAATCAGGCCTAGCTTCCTAGCCTACCATTTGGATCGCTAGGCGCAGGCAGCTGAATACGTTTCTAGAACCCTGCTTCTTTAGGCTTTTGTAAAGGATTGTTCCGTAGCCTAGACTGGGCTCGATTGCCCTACTCACTCCCTATCTCGTCCCATTCCCCCCCTCCAGACCCTGCACCACACCTTGGGCAACCATAACAACCGCAACAACCACGAAAAAAGGAACTGCACATTGTTTTGAACTCGACTGCTTTTCAGCAGCTGTAGGTCTCCATGAAGCCAATTGGGGGAATTGTGACAAATAAAAAGTCCATTCCCGATAACTTTCGACAGGTCGAAACTTTCACAACAGAATATCTGAGCAAGTTATGGAAGAGTGCGTCACATTCATATCCCTTATTTCTTTTATTCCTACCCCTCATTTACAATTCTTGACTTAATTCAATATTACTTACAGCCAATATATCAGCTACCGAGATATATAGTTTGGGAAAGAAAGAAAAAGCACCCTGCTGACCGCTTCGCAATATAGTTTACACAGTAAATCGCGATGTGCTTGACAAGGGTCGCCGTCTTGAGAACCTGTTTTGGAGGATATGGGGCAGCGAACGAATACAAAGGACTTTCTCCGGGAGGACTGTATCAAGAATATTCCTCATGATACATGAGGGTGAAGGGCCATTTGAGAAAACAAGATTCCGGATACCACCGTTGCCAATGCCAACCCCGCCCCATCCACCTGACCCGGAGTCCACACCAAGGCCGCCTTCAGAAATCGAATGCCCTCCGACACCTCCCCCGAGCCCTATACCTCCAGTAACATCAATAGCAAGTTCCCAGTTGGGGTCATCTTACCTTTCAAAAATTCCATCAGAAATGGCAATCACTGCTTCACTCCATCAAGCCTTCCCACCTCGACCACTTTCACCCCCGCCACCATCACAAACTACCTCCTCGGCAGCTGGGCAATTAGTGGATTCAGCGCCGCCACAACATAATTCCCCTGGCCCATCAAGACTCGCAGTCCCTTCAAATTCCAAGGCGACAGCTAGCACGGACACGGCTGGAAGCAAACCTAGTAGTTTAGCATCCAGTGAGAATGAGTCCGTGTCCTCTAAAGAGGGTGGCCTCGGCAAGAACCAAGTCAAAGAGAAAAAGGCTAGGACAGAGCGCCCCGCGAAAGGTCGCCGAAAAGTCGGAGTGTCTACTCGGGTGACGGCAACCCGGAGGTCGCGTCCTGTTGGTCCGCGACGGAAATCATCCTCGTCGTCAAATACCGCTGTCAACACTGCTTTTTCTAGCCCCTCGCGGACGCTAACTGGGGATTTAGCAAGGTCCCTGCCAAGCGATAGTGTACGCCAACAGCACAAAGCCCCGTCAACCGACGGTGGCGATTCCGAAAGCGATGCCACAGGAAAGAGAGGGAATACGGCTGATAACAATTGGATTGTGGAACCCGATTTTCGAACGAAGTATTTGGAGCGAAAACGGAAAGAAAAGCTGGTGGCATTGACATCTGTGGCCTTTGTAGCGCCATTAGTAGCAAAGGCTGTTCCAACCGTTGCCGTAGCAGAAAGCCAGGCGACAGCTTCGACAAAGGTATCTCGCGGGAAAGGAAAGGGCGTTGTTTTGGTGGATCAGATTGTTCCATTGAAGGGATTGCCGGAGGAAGCTGCAGGTTCGCAAGCGGCCAGGGCCCTAGTTGCAAACGTGAGGGATGAAGATATCGACGAACTACCCACGACTTTAGTGAGGAGGAAATCGGAGCTCACCCTCATGTTCGAGGCGGAAGCGAAGAAGTCCGGAGAGAAAATAGGGAAAGGAAGTCTCGGAAAGGAAAAGGTTATAATCGAGGGGGAAATGACACAGTAATCGACGAATCAGCTGCAGACAGAGGTTGAATGGTCAGAAGTACACATAATGGAGGAGTAACAGTGAAGCGGTTTTGGAAGGGACGGAAGGACGGAGGGTAGTGAGAAGTATCATACGGTCATCTTTTCTTGCATTTGCATTTGCCAAGGAGGGGAGCTTGGTGGCGGGCTCTTCCCTTGGCCGGGGATTCGGCGCCACAATCGCCTTGTCTATAGGTATTGGAGAGCCTTGGATGGGGGATACGGAAAAGTTTTGTCTGCTGTACCTTTGACAGTGCCGGTGGAAAATTGGGCCACAGCCTAATCGATAGCGATCGCATCTGTGTTTTGTTTTGCTTTTATCGTTTTTTTCTTGTCTTTAATGCATTGCTCGGGGAAAAGGGTTCTTGCTGTTTTTTTGTCCTGGGTATTCACCTACTTATCCAGTTGTGTTCTGCATATGCTTGGGGACCGGAAGGGTTTTCGATATTATTTTCTCTTCCCCCCTTGTTAGTCTCTGTGATTTTGAGCAGAGCGAATACCTGCGCTGTGTTTTTGGGCTTTTTGTGTGCTTGTGTAAAGAGAAGGTCATCGCTTGTGTTTTCATACTGTATCGTGGGCTGCTCATTTGGATCGATTCTTGAGATCGTGGAAACCTTCATAATCAGCTATAGTTTTTTCACATGGAACCCCCCCCCCCGTCCGCTCACCCATCCGTTCGTATGTCATGCATCATTCATCTCATCCGCACATCTGTTTTTATCTTATCTGCCTCTACCATACTGTACTTGCACGATTTGCTCTCAATAAGGTGGACAAGCCGGACCAAACAAAGCAGCAAGCAGGGAAGTTGATATTTAAAAGTGCCCTACGGATATATCTCCCCTTTATTCCTTCCACTTCCACTTCTTTTCATGTGCTATGATTGCAAAAAGTGGAGTCAAAAGCCAAGTATTTGCTTTCTAATCTGTGAGATGCTCACCCAATTTGTATCGAGCTAGCAAAACGGTCAAACTTTCATCTACCGGTACTCACAGTACGAAACGATCCCACCCAGGTTTTACCCCTCCTTCCTTCCTTCCTCATACCTGGAGGTCGGGCCGGAGTATGTGCGTGGTGGCTTCTGCAGCGCAGCTGGCTGTTTTATTCGTTCGCTCACACATTCACTCACTCACATCCACCATGATCGATTGGGCAGGAACGAAGACAAAACCTCAGTCGGGCGTTGGCTCATGTCCCCCAGCCCCAAGCCCCTGCCTAAGTTGCCTACAATTAGGCAGGTTGGCCTATCCTTAATATTGTTATATTCCCCCGCCGCTCATTTTCTTATTTGCTAGATATATACACGATACTTTAGACGAGCACGGTCCAGTACAAGCAGACAGACGGTACAGTACAGCGCTCTACAACGTGCAACCATAATCGAACCTGTGTCCCTGTTTCTAGACTGGGTAGCATGATCGGTCGTGATCGGGTGGATGCCACCGTATCGAATCTGTGATTACACTTTTTTTTAATTTGTATGACACTCTCACTCACCCATTTTCCTTTCTACGCCAACTACGCTCCCCCCCTCCCCACAGTGTAATACCGGCTCAGCTCAGCTGGACTGGACTGGACTCGACTGGACTGGACCGGACTACGCGCGCTTGTTGGCATGATAGATACGGTAGGTAGATAGATAAGTATATCGCAACTTATATTACTTCACCCTATCTTATCTTACTTCCTTGCCTCCAGCACTATATGCAATTTCCTATCGATCCAGCTAGCTAACTGACTAGACTACCCCGTACTGGTACTCGAGCACCATACGATAGCAATTTCGCCCAACTACCGTATAATACTTGTAACATAACTCCATGAGCCAGCGAGGGGAAAAAAATATAAAATATGAAAAGGACAAAAAAATGCCGAAATGCCAAACCAACGATCACGATCACTATGATGTGTGTGTGAGTTAAGTGAGCGAATATTGTGATCCACCTTAAAACTCAACTCAACCTGAAATTCCATCCATCCATCCACCCAACCACCCACCCTCTCTCGATCTCGCCTTCGTGATCTATCAACCACATCACACTCAAGCTCCACCGATAGATACCACACCATAGAAGAGCAGTAATTTCAATAACAATAATAATGATAATAACAACAACAATAAGGATGATCGGTCGGTCAGTCGGTTGGTCGGTCGGTTGGTCCGTTCATAATACATACTCACCGAACCACACCGCTCCACTCCGCTGCCGTGAGATAAAACGATGGATGGATGGATGGATGGATAAATAAGACGGAAAAGGGAGAGGGAGAGGGAGGGATAAGTTAAGGAAACGCTATCGAGATGGTGAAATGAAACAATTTTGCTGTAGCCAATGAGTGGGAAGGAGGGGTTTATTGTTTAGCCAGCCAACCAGTTGTTGATTGGTGCTCTAGGGGCTCTCCACTACTGTGCAGATTTCTTTCCTTTTTTTGTTCTGTTGCTGTGGTATGGTATGGCATGATATGGTTAGTGCCTAGATGAAGGGAGGAAGGGAGGGAGGGAGGGAGGGAGGGAGGGGAGGGTAGTCTAGTTAAACCAAGTTCGATAGGATGGGAAAGGACAAGACAGGAAAGAAGTACCGTATCATGAACCGCTGCTTTATGGTAACGCCATTTGTTTAGCTTACATAACTCGAACGTTTACTCCGAATTGTCCCTCACTTTGTTCATACAGTACCGTACCGGTACTATCAAACTCGAGCAGGTATTTATCCCAACAAAGCCCATCCAATCCATACAAAATCCAAACCAGCCCTTCGTTTCAAAAAGATGCAGGATTATCCAGTATAGATCGAGCAAACATCCAACAAACAAATACAGAAATCCCAACTGCCAGATCTATCGTACCCACTAGTTAGCATGTCTGTCTATAACATAATACGTATTAAGTTATAGCAGGCATGCGCGCACACCCAATACCACACCGCACCACACAATCTTTCCTTCTTTCCTTCTTTCCTTCTTTCCATCCTTCCTTGCATCCATCCTTCCATCCTTCATCATCTAATAGGAAGCAACCCAACAGCCAATTTATGCCAAAACTTAGGCTGTATGCAACGGGGGCATGCGAGATGGCGTAGGGAGGGAGAGAGGGAGGGGCTGTATATACCGGTCATCATACAGTACCATAATACCGTATAGTACCGGTACAATAAACATAGTTTATATCATATCATCGTTATTTTGCATCTTTAAGAGCAGGCATTAATTAGGCTTAAGATGGAGATGGGGGGAGTAATTTAGGGAGTGGTTGTGAAAATAGAAGTGTATGATCTACAGTACTTGGTATTATAGATTAATGGGATGGAATGAGATGGAATGAAGTGAAGTGGAAGGGGGAGGTTACGATTGATGTATTATACTCCCTTGTTTGAGTTGTACTTAGTGTACCGTAGTGTACAGTAGTACATGTTCCTTATGTGAGGACTCTAGTGTAAGGTACAGTCTAAGTTAGTAAGTAAATATATAAGAGTGAAGGTTTTAAATTGACAAGATGGATGATGTATGAGGAAGAGAAGGGGGAAAGGTGTGACAGTTGTAGGCTTTGTTTCCTCGCGTTTTACGTTCTCAGAAACTCCCTAACGTAGAGGTACATTGGGACCATTGCTAGAGGGACCTCTAGCACCACAGTCCAGGTACAGCACAGTACTGTGCGGGAGAATAACATCGTACCACACCTACCACACGATATATATGTATACATACATACATACACAAAAAATCCAACAACTACCTCATACCAAACACCTAAAAAAAGGCCCCACGGGGAGCAATTCATCCACGAACTCCATTCTATTATACCCTCCTATAATATAGAGTATCATATTATTATTATTATCATAATAATATAAACAAACCTCCCACACCTACCGAAAAGCTGGTAATCCATAGAGCAAGGCACCGGACCAGGCCGCAGCCCCTTCGGAAAAATGGCGAGATCCGGTACCGTGGTGACAAGGCAAGGGTGGTGCACTTGCTAGTTGCATATGCGCTATGATGATAGTGGTGATGAAAGGGACGGGGAATCGGGAGGGGGGAATATCGGTGATAGAGAGTAATGGTTGGTTGGATGATGGGTCCTGTCCCGTGGTGATGTAGACTATGGTACTGCACTATGGGGGACTTCTGTTTTGGGCTTACTGGTAGTTGAGATATGTACTGTTTGGTCGATACAGTTCTCTACCAGCATGTGCTTAAGTAGTAGATACCTTCCTTCCTAACTGGGTGGCTAGCAGTCCATTCGCTCACTCGTTCACTACAACTCACTCACTCACCAACTCAACTCTATTCTAGCTTCACAAACCATCATCCACCCCAACCCCATCCTCAGAAGAAGAGAAATAAACCAAAATTCAATTCAATTCCAAAATGCATCGTCACACCCCCCCAAACCAGCTCATTTAGCATAATCCAAATCCCACACACGCACATACCGGTATCATATATACCAATTCCCATCTTTCCCACTACTTCCCTACCCACTACCAACGACTAACGACCAAGTAAGCACTTATCCATCCATCCAATCCCCAAACACAGCCAAAACCAACCACAATCAATCCCAAAGACTTCAAATTCGAATCGTCAAGATGAAATGTAGCACTATTCGATTCGTCCCCCCCTCCCCTCTTTCCCCCTTTCCCCACTTCCCCCCGTCAAACACCATAAAGTTACCATCTTTGTGGGCCTAGTTCTCCATTCCTTGACGTCCGTGTTGGCATGCGTTAAAAGGAATGAGAGTGGGTGGGGGGATGATAAGTAACGTCTGGGGGAGTGGAGGAGGAGGAAGAGGTGATGTGAGAGAGAGAGCAGCGACGCTGACAAGCGGCGCAGTGATCACCGGGGAATTGGACGAGGTTTGGACACCCGTATTTCGTGTAGTTTCTGGTTGGGTTGGGGTCAGTTTGGTTCGCCACGTTTTTGCTCTACCGTAGCAGTAGTAGCGGAAAGGAGGGATGGGACGGAGGGACGGAGGGACGGAGGAAGGAAGGAAGTGGAAGGTTGTGATCTTAATATATATTTCTTCTCGTGGGGAAATGGAGGGGGGATAGTGATAGGCCGGATAAAACCACAAGCATATAGAAATTCCAGTACTCACGCGCAGGTATACGCCATAGCTTCAGATTCACAACTTCTCACTAACGCCACCTTACAATTCCCAGCTCTTCGCTATCCACAGTATTCTGACTCACTCACTACCTTTCGCCCCGCAGCTGTCAGGTTTTCAAAAAAAAAAAAAAAAAAGCTCCCTCCGAGTGAGAAATAGATATTCAAACCAAAGAAATTTCAAAAGTAGTGATATAAGAAGTGTAAAAAATATAAAAAACCCCTCTTTTTCAGAAAAAAAAACCCCCCTTCAATATTTCGAATTCTCAATCCCCTCCCTCTCTCGATTATGCCCTTACAAACACAAGCCGTTCCTAGAGTGCCTTATATATATATCCCCCAATATCGAGAAACCCCCGGACTGCTCAACACCACCGAGCTGAGAAAAGAAATATAAGTATATATTCTCGTGCTATAGACCTAACCTCATCTCCAAAATGCAGTTGCTCAGCACACACCCACAGTCGGATCCGGAATATGTACCTCCCCATCCGGCGAACTTTGTGCGCGCCCTTGGTCCCAACCGGAAGAGCCGGTACGTGTGCATTCCCGCTAGAGTGCGCAGGGCGACGGATCGCACGATACAGAAATCACGAATTCGAAGTAGTTATAGTGGTGACAGGGCAGTAGTGGTATCATAGTAGTGGCGCCATCGTTAGCAGAATAGCGCTTGCCGGCTTTGTGTAATGAATGGACTGATTTGGGACCGCTCGTATGTTATTCTGACAAGAGTGGAGCCCGGCAGAGTCCAGGCTAAGCTTAGTCTTGTACTAGCACTTGTAGTGAGTGACTAGCTAGCCAGCTCGCACAAGGCACCCCTCTTTCTCCCCTACACTCCCCGCGCGCTTCCCTGGATTAGTGGTGATACTGCCGGTAGCAGTGGCGAGTGACCGGTTGACGGATCGACTGGCTCCGGGTAGTAGTACAGTACCGGTGCTGCACTTTCCCATCTTTCCATGATAGGATGGCTTCCATTGCCCCTCTTCCTCTTCTATGTGTGACGAACGGAGGAGATAGAAAAGAGAAACGTACCCCTGAATGACGTCAGGTCCACAAGCGCTGCTACTTGCTCGCCTGCTTGCTTCCTGCGCTGTCAAGAATAGAATGGGGAGAACAAATTTGTGGGGAGCACAAGAGCAGTAAGACATTATCGAATTTGGAAGGGGAAACGGGCAATGGGCAATGGTCAAAAGTGGACAGACAATTAAGCGCGCAGAACAGAGTCCGGAAGAAAAGACAGGCCAAGTCGTTTTTCTGGAAGGTAAACGGTAATGAAGAGAACAGCTAACATCCATTCATTCATTCATTCATTGTGATTTTTTCTTTTTTTCGTTCCCATCCAAGTCTCGTCCAACCCTCCTAGGGGCTCGGTTCTCGAGTCTTCTTCCCCTTCTTCTAGTCCTCATTCTCACCAACAAATAGATAAAACAAAATATTCACAGTAAGTACGGTAATCGCGGATGATATCGTATCATTAAAAGGGGCATGTTAAGTGTATCGTCATGTTCAATAAATACATACATCCAGTCCAGAATCAAACTGTTCGGGGAAAAGAAAATATAAAAAAGAAAAGAAAATGGAAAAAAGGAAAAGGAGGAAAAAGAAAAGAAAAGTGAAAAAGCAAATAAACACCGCCCCCACCCATATATGCATTCCCAGTTAAAAAGCGAAAAATGGAAATTGGAAAATGGGAAAATGGGAAAGTAAAATAATAAAAAAAGAAAGAGGAGGATTTCAAACCAACAACACCACAGCAGCTATGCTCACTCCCTTTGGCCTGTCCTTTCTTTCTTTCTTTCTTGATTTTGCACCCTCGTTGGTTCTCCCCCGCCCTCCGCCCCTCTCTTCTTCTTGCCTGGCCTGGTGCTGCGGGTGCTGCTGCAATCCCTCTTCCTTCCCTCCCCCGTCTGACCCCCGCACAAGCCAACCAATCAGAGCACAGGACCTAGAAAACGAGGGGAAAAAATAGTTCGAAAAATTCCAAAAATCCCAAAGTTAAAATAATGAGTAATCTTTAGTATCCCGTTGCGCCCGCATTTTTAGAGAGGAAGGAAAAGGTGGAAAACGAGAAAAATGACGTAACGCCACAAACACCAAGTATGAAAGAGACGACGATAATGATAATGGTGTTGATGAATTTGCGCTGAATGCCTAATACCGAAAGAAGAAGAAACGCAAGCAAGAGAGATTCCCATGAATTAAACAGTTTGAAAGGAGGGAGGGAAAATAAAAATATAGATAAAGAATAGATGGAATAGAGAAATTGAGGATTTGCTTTTGTCGCTTTTGCCGGCCGGATGAGGTGTGCTGTGTTAAGAGGGGAGAGGGGTTAGGTTAGGTTGGTCGAGTCGAGAGGAGGATCGTATGGATGAATGAATGATTATGCTTGTTGTCGTTGTCGGGTGGTGGTGCCCCGTGACGATGTATGTACGTTACCCTCGTGAACCAGACAGAAGGAGCCTCCCACCGATTTCGTCAAAGCGTCGCATTTGCCGAATTTTTGTAACGCAGAAGCAACAAGACAATCGAGGCTTGGATTTTGTTCGAACATGAATAGACCTTTTCCCTTCCTTCCGTCCCTCCACTCCGCTCTCGGCCAAGGATGATTGAAAGAGGGATGATGTGTATCCGATAACGATCGCAGTAATAGTAGGAGAAATAGCAGTAGTGGCCGGCAGCTAGAAAGCTCCAACCTACCGACTCTCGTATTCAGGGAACGTCGACTCTAATGACGAGAAGTCTATTGAGGGCTTTCGGTAAAGCTTCGGCGTTGAGAAAACTGAAGGCCTTTTCAGATTGAGTTGCTGAAAAAAACGTCAGTAACGGTGAAGCAGCAGAAATAGCCTGCCTCAAAGAAGGCTAAGAGAGATGCCAGGCAGGGTCTGTCTAGAACTAACCCGACAACTATCGCATCGTCCACCAAAGGTATTTACTCGCCCGCGGCATCCTCTGGGTTGGTTTACACAAGAGTACATTGTGAAGGTTGTTGTTTTGCTTTTTAGCTTCGTTGCAGGTTGAGATGATGGTTGAGATTAATGTTGGTGATGGAGTGTGTTTGCCCTTGCTATCGGGGTTGTAGAGTTTATCGAATGTGTTGAAGTAATTGCGATACTGCTCAAGAGGCGTCCAAGTGAGGCTTGCGGAATTGACCAGGCTAATCGAAGGGAGGGTCGTGATCTTAAATATTTGGACTCGGACTCGGTGGGGGGGAGGTGGGACTGGTGATAATATAGTGATTTCAGGAAGGGGGGGAGGGGGCGAAATATACTTTCTAACAGGTATGGGCGGGGGGGGAAGGGTCACTGGCTAAGGCGAACAATTATTGTGGACCTATTTTTCGAGGCCAGACCTAGGCGCTGCGGCCTCTCCTCTCCCCCCGGTGCGTTCTGCCTGTCTTTCCCCCCCCCCCCCTTCCGCTTCACCCTTCACTTTCCTTCCCTTCCCTCCCTCCCATACGCATACCGCACACCCTCTCTTCACCACCCCCCAGCCCATGAACCCTCCCTACTGTACCGTACTCATCACTTGTAACCAGCACGGGAAGGGGTTTCGCCTGCTCAGGGTGAGAGAGCATGCCGCAAACACGACGCAGGCGATCAAGCTTCAGCCCTCCTCCGTTAGTAGCGCAATCGCTGATGCTATGCCAGGCTTGGGTGGGCTTGTTTTACACGGTGGAGACGGCAACCGCGGGTCCGAAAGCAGACTGACTGACTGTAATCCAAAAACTCGGAGCAAAGAGAATAATAATAAAAAACAAAAAACAAAAAAATTAATATTACGGATTGAGACCCAGACCCTCTCTCTCTTACTATCTTGAGATTCCCGGGACTGGGGATATGGGAATGCCTATCATATCCTATTTCCGCATAGTGGATTTTTCACAGAAATGGAGATGTGTGGGTTTTAGTCCATGTTATGTCACGATGCCTAAGACTTGCTTCCCTTGATACAGGTTGTCTGTCTGGTTGATGTAATTAGCTGTCATCTTCATTCTGTGACTATGATCCTAATGTTTCTCAACACTCATTAGAGAACAAGCACATTCTACCGGTATTTGGCACACATGAACCACCGCATCCAAGAGACCGTTTTTTTTCCTCCCCCCATTCCATTCGCATCATTTTCAAAATAGCTGTAAAAAGATTAATTATTGCTCCCTAAACCTACGAGATCCACAGTGCCGCGGTAGAAGGATTCCGACTGCGTCTACTTGTACTCGTAACTATCACGAGTTATTGTTTCTTCGGAAGGGAGGAAAAAATTTTACGCGACATTTTATTTTCCCAAAATCATGCAGTGCTTCCACCGCAGTTCCCATTCGCCGGCCCCCGAGAACAGCGCCCGCTATTATCATGGTGGTTAATATTGAGCAAGGCTGACGAAAGGTCTTGCAGCGTCGCTCCAAGCCTCCGCCTCCATTTCTCGTGGTACAAACTAAAACAGGAACTCTTAAACCTCGAAGGACAACGCAGCACAGATCTGGAGGTGTGGTGAACGGTATGCAGACATCCGCCGAGACGTCACCTTAGGTTTTTTAGGAGAAGAAGAAAGTGTAGGTGACGAGCGAGGAAGAGGAGTAAAGACCTTAACTTATTATAATAGTAAAGACGGAGGTTAATGAAAGCCATGTCAAATCCCGCCCACTGTATGTCAGGTTGTCCATTCTCGCTCCACCTGCAGCGCTATTATCATATTATCATACGGTACCGCGCTCAGTACACGTACAGTATCATACGGCACCCGTTATGCCTGTTTGCCTAAATCAGCAAACCAAGTGGGGGAAGAAAAGGTGTCAGAATATGGAAAATGGGTTTCTGCAGCCAATTCGAAACCTGCCAACGAACCCAAGTTTGGCGTGACACTAACGCTATTGAGCAGTCACCCTCCACGCATTGTCCAGCTAGGGTGATCAATTCATGTCAGCCCACAGGCAGGGGAACGTCGAGCCCACCTTGATTTCCATTTTTCCCATCTTTCAACCCTTGCATTTCCCTAGTTCTTATTTTTTTGATGGGGTGTGTGTGGTTTTCTCCTGTTTCCGCAATTGTCTTTCGAACAAAGTACGAGTAAGTACCGGTAGAGGTTACAGTACCCTACCGTACTGGCTAATGAATGACGCAGTTGTGCAGGGCTTGTTGGAGCATCTCCGTTTGCGATTGCGTGCATGCCCCACATTCTGTTTCGTTATCATTATTACCTTTTGTTTTAAAGCTCACTCTGTGTTTCCACTTCTCTTGTCCTGTTGTCCTGTCTGCGAAGGGATGTTAATCCGGAGTGGGCGGTCGAGTGTCACGGCCATCCCCCAAGAGTCCCCAATCGCCAAGCATTCTCCTGCAATGATTACCGTATGGGTGAGGACGCTGATCAGAACAGGAATAATGGCAATTCCCTGAACGCCATGGATTCCAATCCTTCTTTGCCATCTCGGTTCCCTGCCCAGCGCAGTTCGCCCGTCCGTCCACCTGTCAGTCCATCGGTCCCTCCGTCCGCCTCTCAGCTTTCAGTCTAGGCTTTGACAGCCTCACAAAAAAAAAGTAACTCCTACCCCATTAGGACCGTACCGTAAGTGCTCGTACCATAGTCGCCTATCCCTTTTCAAAGGAAATGTCCGAACGGGGTTTGTTCCTCAAATTCGTACATGCGCACATATGGGCTTGTTTGCCTGCTTGCCTTTTCGGCCCTGGTTTGAAAAGAAAGAGAGAAAGGCAATGGTCTCAGCTGGGCTGACCGAGCCCGGGGCTGTGATCCCATCTAGTCTCCGAGCATTCTTACTGGTCCTCGCAACAGAACAACAATCGCGGCACACCTTATTGATACTGGTACTGTGGGAATAACCACAGTAAATGCTATTAACTCCGCCGACCGAATACGGCCCATCTCAAACTCAACGGAACGAATAACTTATGGTATGAAGATACATACTACATTGGCGGGTTTTAATGATCAATTTCCCCATTCCATCTCTCTTGTGCATGAGTGTGCGGCGGGCGACTGAAATGGGTCACTTTTGTCCAGAGTGATGTGACAGCTTTCACTAATACTATACTTTTACCACCATATGCATTCATGAAAAAAACTCCACTCTTCGAAAACCCATCATACGAGTATCTTTCCATCGGCTTCATCTCCTTCTCCTCACTCCACCGCCGCCAGCCTCTCCTTCTCATACCGGGACCGTACATATGGTAACATGGTAGGCTAGTCTAGAACAAAACTAGAACCAGACTGACTTAGACAACAACACACAAGTGTTACAAAAGCCTTAAGGGTCAAGGTTCACCAGGAGCCTAGAGCATGTCTATGTATGCACAGTACATGGCGGTGCGTGTGTGCGAAGTTTGATACGATTTTCGCAAAAGTTTCCTTGCATCGCTGCGTTCGTTGGTTCGCTCCGGCTCTACCTCACCCTTTCACATTCTCACTGCTTCACCGCCTGCAGCCCAGGCAGGCAGGCATGTATCTATCCGATCCACGATCTCCGCTCATCGCCTTGTGCCTACCGGCCTTCTAGAGTGTGCGGAGTGACCGATAGAAAAGCCTTCTCCCGCTTATTCTTCTTTTGCTCGCCCCCAACGTTCCCGCCCTCTACAAAATAGGAATGGCCATTATAACTACCTAGAGTATTCCTATTGGGAGAGTTTTTCATGGCAACAGTGGTTCCGTTCGCTGTCCGAGTTGTGTTATGCTTTGTCTTTCCTTGGGGAAGAATTGAAAAAATAAATAAATAGTAATATCGTGGGGGTGGGTCGGGTCATCGGGAGACTTTACTCATCCGATGGATGGAAGATTCCACAAACGTTCGATACATGGCGGGGTGCGTAATACCGTATTTCCACATGTGAGGGGTCTTTTTTTTTTTTCTAAAAAAAAAAAAAGGTAAAAGCCAAACACGAATACCGGTACTGAGAAAAGGTAGAGCCTAGCGGAGGGGAGGTTAGTACCCGGTCCGTCCGCGTCGTCGTCGGATGCATGGTAATCCTCTCCACACACCTTCCTTTCAACGTGAGGAGAGAGGGTGTACTCTCCTCAATTGACTGTATGCGTATGATTGTGATGATATTTTAATGATAAAAATCTACATATATTAGAATACAGTACTCGTAGTGCTGAGTGATTAGTCACCCCACCCTCCGATCCGGATGACCGAGCTACCGGTAGGTTAAAGCACTGATCCCGGGTCCCCTTCTTTGTGAATGAATGAATGAATGAATCACCGAAAGTTCCGAAAATGACTGTCTCTAACACGTATACACTTACAGAAGGCGCTGCGAGGCTGTGATCGTGATCGCGGTGGTGGTCCGTTTCATCTGCACAGGGCACCATTCTCCGTCCTCTCAGTCACTCACCCACCTACTCCGGACAACAACAATTCGCCAAAAGAAAGCTTAACTATCCATTTCCTTTCCTTCCCAATGAAAAGGATGAAAGAGAGATACCATTGTCTACCATACCGTGCCATACCAACCCTTATCAATCAATCAATCGTACATATAATACGCAAATTTATTTTCTTCCTTTCCCCACTCACTGGCACAACCTCATCTCGATCGAAATAAACTTATTGGGCGGAAACGGCGCCTGCAGCTGATTGATTACAATTCCGACAATCCCACAATACTTTTTTTTTTTTTGCCGCCTCATAGTCTACCAGAATTCCTCTTTGTCTGGGAAGGCGAAGTAGGTGGATGCATACGCTATCCCTCGCCGTATCCCTCGCCCCCTTTACCCATTTGTTGTACTAGTACTCTGTGTTTGGAACTACTTGTATGTAGGGACTCCCCTCCCCTGCCTGAGCTGCAGTTGCGATAAGCAACTTTGTCTGTCTGGGAGGAAGGGGCTGCTTACCGAAGGAAGGGAAGGAAGGAAGGAGGCGAACAGGCAGCAAAAAGGAAAAGAAAAGAAGACAAGGGGAAAACACCTCATATGATAGGATACGGTAAGGAAATTTAATAATCGACTGTTGGATTGTACCGACTTGTGGTGGACTCGTACCATAGTCTGTCGACTATTGTAAGCTCAGCCTCATGCTGAAGGCACTGACTGTGCACTCATTAATCCATGCGGCTCCGGAAGATATAGCTTTTCCTGGTACTCGGAAACTCCAGTCAGGCGAAGTAAGGCAAGCGGACGCGTACAGTACCATAAGTCTACTATACTTACGTACAGTACATGAGGGCGCCTTTGTTTTTCTGTTTTTTTCTTCCCCTTCTGCTTCTCCTTCTTCTCCTTCATCTCTGCTACGCATTGAGCCCCTCCTACCGGTACTGCTCCTTCGCACTACCTTTTACTAGTACTAGTACATTGCTACTGTCGTGTTTTAGGTTCTAAATTGGAACGACAGCCAGTCAGTCAGTCATTCAGTGCCATAGCACCCAATCTGCGGGAATTATTAGGGTATTGTACCTCATACGTTTTGTTGCGACGCGGCAATGGTGGGAAAAGAAAGAAAAGCAAGGGCAAAAAAAAAAAGCAAAAGACCTCAGCTTCTTGCTCATCCTTCAGACATTTACGTTCCAATTGAACAGCAAACTCATACTGCGCTGTACCGCACTCTGCTGTTCTTCCCAATTCTATTGTGCTCTATGGTAACCACAGCGGGGGTTTCGGAAGATCATGATAAAGGTGAAAAAGATCGATTGTGCGCTCATTCGCCGTAGCTAACAACAGCAGCAGTGGCCACAGGATCCACTACTGTATGTGACCTCGTGGCCCATTGTTGGGTGGATGGGAGCCCTCGTGGCCTTTACGATTGGCGAATGTAGGGTCCTGAAAGCCCCTCCGCTCGGTTTGTGTGATTGGCTGGGTAGTTGGTTTGGTGGTGAGGAAGAAAAGAAAAAACCTTACTTTTCATACTTTACTGGTATTGTCTACATAGTACTGTACCTTACAAACTCCGTGTCTAGCCAGCTGCCAGAAAGTCAGGTGAGAGGGAAATCTAGTCATTGCCGTCGTTGTCGCTTACAATACCTTTTTTTTTCTCTTCCTCGCTGCCCAAGAGCTATCTATCGCAGCTCGCCATAGCTACTGTGGATAGATACTATGCAGTTACAAGTCTACTGGTAGCACCAGACATGTCCGATCGAGCACTGCAGCTGGCGCATTGCTTCATATATTGACCCTTCCACCATAACGGGCAGCAAGGACCGAAAAATGGATAAAATATATATAAAAAAGAGATGATCACCTGGTTCAATCGTTATCACCAACACCACCACCATCGTATGTCCCATACTGTACTGTACCTTGACCAAAACGTCCAATAACCATGCAAAAATCCACCATCTCGTCTCGTGGTGGAGGATCTATTGTCTGCATTACCGGGGGAACACAAAGGAACGAGCGTTTCGAGGGCCACACCTCTTCACTTTTTTCGTTTCTTCCCAAAAACAAAACAAAAAAAGCAAAAAAGGACAACTGATTCTGGCACGTGCGTTTCGGTTCATCCTTGTTTCACAAGACCTACCTTCCCTCCCCTTCCCTTCCCTCCCTCCCTGAGACCTGGGTTCGCACGTACGCCCTTCTACCGTATCCGCCCGTCACTGCTAAAAGTCCGGAGACGAGATGAGGTGGTTTTTGTTTCGATCTTTTTTTCCTTTTCTTTTCTTGCCCTTTTTCTTGGCGGATTGGTTGACTGCGGAGATAACTGTTGGGGGGCGGGGATGGGGAGGAAGAGGAGGAGGCGAGGGAATTGAGGTTGCCGTGACTCGGACTGCAATTTACAATTACCGGTGTATATACAACAAGTTTCTAAAAAACTTTTTGTTGGGTTCTTCTTTGCTTTTCCTTTTCGGATTGTAATGGTAATTGATTGTCAAGGCTTCAGACTCATCATGTATGTATGAGTGTTATGGCCATGTACCTCACCTTTTGCTACAGCAAACAAAGTTCGTGCTGACCAGTTAAACCCCAACTGCAGAGATGGGGTTCACATTAGTTACATAACGGTACGGTATAGTATTGTGTTCATAGAGTTAACTTAGGTCTGATATACAAAAAGTAAGTAACATGATCCAGCTTAGCTAGCTACCGGCAGGGCACGGTGCCGCAGCTACCGGTAGGATAAGTACTCATGTAGCTATTGATACCTACTTTACCTTACCTACCTTACCTTAGGCAGAGTAAACAAAACAAAAAATACAAAAAAAAAAAAAGTAATCATGATCCAAAATTATGGGAAACTGTCTAAGCTTTTTTCTTCTTTCCTTTGTTTTTTTTCTTCCTCTCTAAAGTTAGTCGGGTTCGCCTTTCTTTCTGTCTCTCCGTCTGTCCTGTCCTGTCAATCCGTGGATCCGAGGCTCAAAGTTGTGCGAGCAAAGTGATATTCATCCATCTATCCAGCCTTAATTATCACACACCACTAGTTATTTACGAATGAAAGATTTGAAACACCACAACGGATATCGCGCCTCGCGTGGGCAAGTGCGCGACTACGACGCCCAACACAGTGGTGACAACAAACTAGCCAAAGCCCTACCGGCAACTTATCCATTTCCGGTGGATACGAGTTACCGGTATCAGAAGACACCGTAGCCAGGTAGGTACTGTACATAGGTAGCTGGGTACCGGTAAGGGGGGTGAGAAGGTACATAATGGCGGTGGTGGTGGTGGGATGTGTACAGTACGAGTACTATGTGCTCGAGTACTGCGCCCCCCCTCCCCGAGAAAGAAAGAAAGAAAAAAAACTGAACCCTAGGTTATCTTTTAGGAAAAAAAGTACAGTTATCGGCATCGGTATCTCACTTCGGGATTATTATTTAGTACTATTGTCATGTTCGAGACCCTGTCTCGCGGAAGTGGTTTGGCTGGCGGGTGATTCGGGTATTGTCCGGTAGGGAATTACTGTGCGCCTGCTTGCTTGCTTGCTTGCTCTGACTTTGCTTACTTACTTTAGGCATGTGGCCGAGTGGCAGGGCTAGCTTAGCTTGTTGGCTTAACTAGCTGAGATAGCTTAGCTGTCTATCTTTTTGTCTGATCGGAAGATGACGAAGAATTTAGCAGGTTGATGAAGTCTCAGGATACAGTACCGTACTTTCATTCAAGGCTTGGTAACAGGTATCACGCTGAAAATGGAATATTAATCCAATCAGTCACCGGAACGTCCCGTTAATAGCTCTCGATGGAATGTATTGATAGCACAAATTAAGCAAGGTGAGGGAAAGCGAAATGAGGTTTTTTTTTTTTTACACATCGAACAATCTTAGGAGTTCTAGATCTCCCTCCCTTACTTCTCCCGGGATCGAGTTCTTGGAGTTACTACTACTGTACCAATCAAAATTACTGTCATACTACCGGGACTATACTAATACAGTACCATGCCGTGACCATGCCAATGGAATTTTCCTCAGTGTTCTAAACTACCACTTTACGAGTGAGTTAACTATTATAACTACCGTAATCGAGTAGTTTGGCCATAGGGGTCTTTTCCCTTTTCGATTATGATATTGCGGCTCGAACGAGGGAGAGAGAAGGGTGGAAATCAGATCAATCAGAAGGGAAACGTTGAGCTAAGCGATTGGCCCAACAACCCCCTTCTCAACGTCTCTCAATTTCCATTCGTGGAAATCATCGATCGACCTTCCATGCCGGTCCCCGGGTCAAATGTAGTCGGCATGGACATGAGCATATAAACCTTTCCCCCCTCTATCATATCACAAATATACTGCACCCACTTTTGTCCACAAGGCGGATAGGGGAGCAACGTATCGTATCGTACGGTACAGCTGTATACAGTGTACCTATCGGTACTACCTTGCCGTGTGATAACGGAATTGTTCAGGGTGGTGGTGGTGGTGGCGGTCGAGCACAAACATAGACCGCGGTATCTATCTACCTATCTATCTAAGACCACCCATTTCTCCGATTCCCGTGCAATTATTTGATTCTCGGGAGGTGAACGTCGGCTTACCTGGTAAGTCCACGGGGTGTAAAAAGGCAAGGGGATGTCGTGGAGTATGATATGTCACGTCGCGCTGGTTTCCTATTGATATGTAAGTTATACCGGTACCAAGTTAGGTTGGATTGGATTGGATTGGATTGGATTTTCGGGGAAAGTCTGGCCTTTCCTTATCAACGCACTCGATCACGATTTATTGGCAATTGACCTAGCGAGCGAGACAGAGAGAGAGAGAGAGAGAGAGAGAGCAAGGGGGAGGGAGGTCCGAACCCCATTATCATATCATAACTCTTTTTTCTCCCTCACAGCCCTGCGATTGCTTTAGGTATGATAGGTAGTTCTACTCGAGGCAGAGAGAGAGAGAAAGAGTACTAGCATTGCGATAGTCAACACAGAATGATACCATCAGAGCATAACATAGCTGTGCAGTACTGTACAAGAGTCACAATCATCCGATCCGCTATATCTTTCAGGTCATGCAAAACATCGTGTACTGGACTGCATATATTGGAGGTTTAAAAATTATTGTGAAAAAGAAAAAAAAGAAAATACCTTGTCGCCCTTGTCAGCCAGCTCTAATATCTATCTTTGCCAACCATGCACTGAATTAAAGTGCTCTATGGAATAGACCTTACGAACGCATACTAATACCAATGCTGGAAGTTTGAGAAACTATCATCCTCCCCCCCCCGGAGGCCGCCGGTAGCTAACATCTTGCTTACTGAGTCACTGCTACTGCGCTTAACTTGACATATAGGTAATTATTCGGGGGGAAATAGGGGGAATAAAAAAATATATAACCCTACCAATATCCGAAAGGTAGTGGATCTACAGTGAACGGAGTAAAAAACTTTTTTTCTCTCTCCAATTTTCAACTTCTTCATTCCTTTCCTCATCCTTCTTTCTTTCTTTCGTTCTTTCGTTCGTTCTTTCGGCAGTTGTTCGAAACTCTCTTGGCTCCCCCTTTTACCTAACCGCCCTCAACTGAATTAGCAGGACTAGTGTACCTACCGCACACAACATTCACTCATTCACTAACCCACGACGTTTAAAAACAGGCTGGATAAGTGGGATGTTGTGTGTGTGTGTGCGGTGTGTGAATGTCTCCCGTAGGCTATCGGATAAGCTACAGCATCCGCTAGCTTGGCTGCTGCCACCAGTGTTCTTTATTTCAAAAACATTTTACTGGAAAAGTAATGTTTGCCAAATTTCCTTTTTTCTTTTTTCTTTTTTTTCCTTTTTGATATACCTACGATGTGCTAGTACATAAGTAGCCGTAGCCTAAGGGCAGGAACAATGTAATGCCGATATCAATTATCAGATCCACCCATCGTCACATCATGCTATGTAGTACACATCAGGTATGGTGTGCTAAGTTAGGTCTGATCATAAAGTTGAGTATTCCATAATGATATTATGGTAGATTCTCCCCTAGAATCTGAATGTGGATGTGGAAAGGGAGGGAAAGGAAGAGTGGGGGATACGAATTGTGCTGGTGCAGTGCAGTACAGCACAGTAGTGTGCACAATGTCTGCATTTACTGCGTAAATAGCGGCTGCTACTCAAGTGACGCGAGAGGGATGCTATACCGGAATAGGATAGGTATCCGGGTGAAAGCCCTCTTCCGCTTCTCCCTCCGCCTTCCCCCCAATGCACGAGGGGTCTCACGTCATCAGGTGCTTCTGTGCTGTACTGTGCTGTATCTATCTAACTTTATCCGCGTCTGTTTTATTATGCATTGGATGCGAGAGCATAAAAAGGTATTAATATCGTGGGTTAACGCGGGTGCGTTAGGCGACGCATGTGCATGCCTACTTTACCGGCACGGTGCTCCATACTCTACGTTATGTGTGTATTCGAGCATGCATATATGTATGTTATGTATGTATGGATGGGTGCGAAACACAGTAGCGCGGGCGAGTAGGAAAACCGCGGAATAGGCAAACTCCAGGAAACTTCCAACCCCGCTACCGCACCGCAAACAACTCGACGGATCTACCATCCCGTGGGGCCTCGTCGTCTCCGCCGGAGGAGGAGGAATGGTGTTTTCTAGATGGGGTATAGCTTAGGTGAGTAGGGGCCTTCTGGATCTCGCTAACTGGTTTTGGAGACTTTTGTTAACATTACTCTGCTTAAGCCTATTGCGGTTTAGTATAGCGATTTCCCACGGTGGAATTTAACCTGTCTTTTTTTTATTATTTTTTTTACCGTATTTGTAAGACGTCATGCTAAATGCGAAGAAAAAGAAGAAAAAAAGACAATTGAGAACTTCCTCTCCATCTCTTGGTTTGATACGTTGAACAGATATTTGTACTACATACACATGCAAAACAATGTGAGCCCTGGACCGGCAAGAGGAGGGAAGGGAAGGGAAGAAGAAATCAAGGTTTTTGGAAGCTCGCGATACAGGTTATGGATTGGAATCTTGGTTGGGAACCGGAGGCGGGTATGTACTCGAGTACATATCGTAGGTTAGGTTAACTTTCTTATGCTTGCGCTTTTCTCTACCAAGAAAACTTGGTTGGTTCGGGCCACATCTGCGACCTTTGCAGAAATGACACCTATATCTGAAGTGGATTAAAATAGAAGTATTGATTTCAGGATTTGACACTCTACCAAGCCTTATTTGTTTTTGTTTTTGGAGGGGCAAAGTGGACCCTGAATTGAACTTTTTTTATCCTTGTTCCTTTTCTCACACTCTTTGGGTCCTTACTCCCGCATTGTGATATCCTATGGCGGCGTGGGGAAAGGAGCATTCGCATTCCCTGAAGAATGAATTGCGGTGAGATGAAGTGCGCGCAAGCCGCCACGGCACCTCCGGAGTCTCCGGAACTGACGCCTCGAATTGTTTGAGTCCCGGTATCTTGCCGACGGTGGATATTTTTGACTCGGTGCAGGGAGGACCGCTCTCCACTAGCCTGGGATCTTTGGTCGCCGATGCCTGAATCTGTTTGCTGTGTCGCAAGTTCGGTTTGATTGTTCCTGCCGTTCTGGTAACGAACGGTACCATCACCGGATATGTTAGCTTGGTGCTACAGTACTGGATTTGCACATGCTCTTTTGTCTTGCTGCTCCGCTATCATCGGATACGGTACAGGACGGAACTTTTCGTTGAATAACGGTATGAATTGAGGAAACATGTCTCGACTTGCTGTTTTCTCTGGACAGTCTATCCGTCTATCCATCCTGGCTCAGGGTTAGTCGGTATTGAAATATGCGGAAACGTGTTCGAGACAGGTTAGGACTACCGCACCCTCCCCCTTCGGCATCGGGAAACTACCGGGATACTTGGCCGCCCATATATCATGGAGTCTCCTGGCTTCTCCGATACGATAGTACCTAGCTAACTTGGCTACGCTAGCCTGATGCATTGCGCAACATATGTCGGCCAGGTGTGATATTCGGCAATTTACACAGAGTCTGCCCATCAATTGTGTTTCATCTTGATGATCGCTGTGGTCCTAATTTCTATCTCGACCAGAACCCTTCTGACTTTCCCTTTTGTTTATCTTTTTTTCTTTTTTTTTTTCGGCCCTTCTGTTGTTGCTGTTGTTGTTGTTGTTGCGTCCTTACTTCGTGTCGTTGCATGGGATGGGAAACTGAAGATTCCGAGACAGAAACCGGTCAACACACGCGTGCACAGCACTGGACTGGACTGGAATAATTTTGGCAGCTGTGAACAGTCCTTTAATAATCCCAATTGATAGCGAATATGATATCTCTTTCTCAGAAAAAGAAAGGAAAGGAAATAGAGGAAAAAAAAAAGACAACAACCAGCAGGCGTCGACACCACTGCCGTGTCAGACATATTCAGACATATTCCCGCAGCAACACTTCCTGATGGGAGCTTCCTTCAGGCTACCCTATCTTCCAGCATCTTGACAAGGCAGCTTCCTTCCCGCCTTCCCAGCTAGCTAGCTAGCTAGCTCGGCGACCGGATTCCGGATTATCTTTAAACCTCTTTTGCAAATTTCGATCGATTTACTCAGGAACCTCTGATCTTCAATTTTGCATCTCTTCCCTAGCGCCGCCTCATCATCATCACAAGATTTGCAGGAGCATCTCTCCGCCCGAAATTTGGGAACCTCTCATATGCGAAGTCAAGTGAAATAGTCTATCTATCTTACTCGTATATCTAAAAAGATTTAAATTAATTGCGATTCCTGCATCTCTCTCTCTCTCCTCCACCCCCACGCTTGCTGCACCTCCGGCCCGGAGAGGCGAGAGAGATCTAACCGCTTTTAACGAATATTGCTGGGGTGGGGTGGGATACAGTGCTGTGGAGTTAAGGCTAGACTAGGATGGGTGAATATCAATCAGTCAATCAATCAACGGGAGTCCGGCCATGGCTCGAAGGGATCCGAATCAAAATTGGAGGGAGGGAGGGAAATCAAAAAATCTAGACAATGGGCGCTTCTAGACAAACTTGACAAGCACTGTTGGATTAAAAATAAATAAAAAAGATAAAGTAACTTATCTTGCTATCCCCTTCCCTTGTCCCCGACGTTTGAAACTCATTTGCGGAATATGATCGACACAGGGTAACTTCCGACTGATTGGACGGGAACAGCCAACCGAACCGCAATTGCTCGGGAAAGGCGAAAGATGTACCTAAAATCTTTTTCTTTAAAAAAAAGGAAAAAAAGAAAAGATCTAATGTCTCACTAAAGCTTTGGCATTGTATTATTTATTTTTCAACATTCTTTCTCACGCCTACACTTTAAAACTTTATCCTTGAAGGGTACAAGTCGCGTTACCCAGTGCCAACACGCAACGGGGTTAAACACCTCGCGCGCTCATCAAAAATGTGAGGACCACCACTACCACCACCGGCAAAGGAATGGGGGAAAGATTGTTGAGTGTCTCTCTTTCTTTTTTTTCCTTTTGGCATGTGTGGATGGGATCTTGATCCTTCATTTTGTGTGAGGTGCGATATCCGTGATGGTTGCTTGCTTGCCCGCTTACTTGCCTCGGCTGGCTGTCACTTTCGGGGAGGCTTAGCTTTTTGAAGGAAGGGAAAAATAAATAAATAAAATAAATAAATCGGAGAGTGGCAGGAAAGAAGAGGAAAAAAAAAAGGAGAGAAAAAGGGAAAAGAAAAAAGAAAAAAAACGCCACTGCCGGTATGGGGGCTTAGATTGACTGGTTGATATATTGATTGATTAACTGATTGAGGAAGCTTCATGAATTGTTCAATTGATGATACTGTAGCTGAGATTTAGTTTCAAGGATAGCTAAGCTCCGGTAGACGTGTTATATCATTGCAGTTCAGCTCAGCTATCATGTAAATTACTGCAAAGGAAAAAAATCAAATTAAAAACAACCCAAGCTCTGCTATTCCAAAACTGTCCGATTATATCGATACACATGTATCCGTATAGATATAGCATACACCGCATATCCCTAGAGCACCTCAACACCCTCACGACCATCACCTGTTTAGCCTAGACTCACTCACTCACTCACCCACCCACTCACTGCAAGAAACTGATCCACCCGCCCGCCAGCCATGCGACTCTGATCGCGGGGAGAAAAAAAACCCCCCCTATATACTAGTACACCTCAATTATCTAGAAGCCCGGGAGGCGCAGATCTATGATACTCTACAGGTAACACAGGAGGCGGGGAAGATCGGGTATGCATGTTTTTTTTATTTTAAAAAAAGACCTCGATTTTAGCAATTAATCGTGACGATCCAACCACTTTGATATTGCTGGATGGTAACTACGAGATACGGTACGATACTAGCGTATACTGCTAGCTAGTGCTACCCTCCGATGGTGAGGAGGAGGGGAAAGGAAAGGAAAGGGGAAGTCGAACCAAGCCAAGTTAGAAAGAAGGCAGGCGATTTCGTTCTTGAGGAGTTGTACATGATAGATAGATAAACGGAATTCACTCACTCGTTTGCTCCTCTCTTTCTTTCTTTCTTTCTTTCCACCCCGCTCAAAATGCCTCAGATAGGTAGTCTGGTCGAGAGCTGTTTGTTTGTTTGTCCTCCGAGCTGAGACAGACAGATGGACTGGCAAAAGGGACGAGTGAGTAAGTAATCGACCATCTAGGCTTAGTTGGTTTTATTTGTTTGTTTAAGCGGGGTTATGGAAATGTTAAGTGCTCGTTGAGGGAAATGTCAATTCGAGGGACTAAAATTCTACTAGTATAGGATAGTATGGTAGTGGACAAGTGGGGGGGGATGATACAAAGTAAAAACTAAACTGAGCAAAAAACGGATTTAACAAGATAATCTTGAGATATCATAAAAAAATAAAAAAAGAGAAAGAGAGGGCGATTAGCTATTTGTCCATCACAAGGAACACAGATAAACTTACTTTGAGCAACGCTACAGTAAAGTACAGTATAATACATTCCCCCACTACTCCACTCAGCTTAACAGAACTCAGTCAGGGTCCTCCCTCCCCCTCCACATGGGGCGGGTGACATAACCGCGTGGGGGAAAAGATACCGGTAACGTTTGTACATGCGAGCATGGGTATGATATATACTGGACAAATGTCCGCTTTTGTGCGGATAGATGGATAAAAAGAGGGAAAGGGAGGAAGGAAGGGGGGGAGGGGGGGGGAATGGTAAAAACAAAATAAACCTTTTGATTGGTCTACTATACAAAGGAAACTGATATGATACCGCTTTTTGTTTCCACGTTTTCGGCTATCTATCTATCTATCCCTTGGTGCCAAACATCCTTTACCACGGTCCACTTACCCTGTGTTTTGCTTTTTTACTCTTTTACGTTTTACGTTTTCCCCTCCCCCTAACATTACCTTCTTTCTTCCTTCCTGTCTTTCTCTTTCTTTCGCCAACTACGCCGGAGCCGGATCCAATACTCGGTATCACACTTCTTCCCTTCTTTGCTTATTATACTTTTTGTTTTACCTGACTTGGCCCTCCTAACGAGCTGGGCTTAATGGCCAAAGAGGATGATAACCTCCCATCACAGAATCTCACTCGAGCGGTTGGTTGGTGGAATTGGTTGAAGCGGACGGAGTCGACGGAAGATGGGCGGAAGGTGGGAGGGAAGATCTTAGATGTGATCGCTAATGCAAGGCAAAAATAAAAATAAAAATAAAATGCGGATATGCAAAGCACGGTAGAGGTGAAAAGAGGAAGAAGAAGCGGAGATGGAATCAAACTGGGTCCGGGGAGTTTAGCTTTCTTTTCTTTTTGCAAAATAGGAATGGGTAAATGGTTGAAAAGTGGGTACTTTTTTAAGGTCCGGGGTTTTGTGCGAGATGGGGGAAATGATTGATTGTTGAGGCAGTGTTGTGGTGGTGGTGTGATCGTCGTCTGGTAATAACAGTAATAATAATAATAAAGCCTACTTGCATGATAGGTTGCCGTAGAAGGGTCCCTGGTCTCTCGAGAGTTTGGTTTATTGGGATGTATAGTTTCTGCCGGTGCGGCACGATACTTTGGGCCCCATCGGTTTTGGTTCGGGGACTGTCGGTGGGGCTTCTTTTCCAAAGTGGTGGATATGTACCAAGTTACTGTATACTGCACTCTGCTCCTCAAGTCTGGGGAAGTAAAAGAAATGAAGAGCACTGGGATACCGCTCTCATGGAATGACCCCCAATCATCAATCCTCGGGGTCTGCATCTCTTTCTCTCACTCACCCTCGTGAGAGAACATCCCACCTCGCTTCAAGGAGAAAGCAAAAAACCCCCCACAATCAAGCACATAAAGTTCATTCATTAAACACCACTTGACGGACAGACAGACAGACAGACAATCAATCTCGCGTTAAGCGCAAGAGAGCTCCTTCCTTCGTTCTTCCCCCGGTGGCGTGATAGCCTGTCAACCCCATTCACAGGAACAACTCAGTCCTCGCTGTTAAGTCACTCTACTGCATTAAACGTTACCTAAAGGAAGAAAGGAAGAAAAGAAGAAAGTAAGAGAGGAAAGGAGAAAAATGGGTGTTCGCGATATCCTGCACTGCATTTCAATGTGCACTGAACTGAACTGAACTGAACTGCACTGCATTGCGCTGCACTCTAGGTTCAGAAACACCCTCTTTGCGACGGCGACGAACAAGACCAAAACGACAGCGTCAACACCTCAGGTATCAAATTCTCGTCTAGTTTCCATGAAGGTGTACATATAACAGTATAGATACGTGAACATGTATTATACATATGCTTGGACATACATACGTGCGTAGCCGCTATTGCCGCCGGGTGCTTTTTTTTTTCTTTTTCTTTTTTTCCAGAGTGCATGGTGGTTCAGCTCGCTGGTGGTGGCGGCGGGGTGGGCAGGACACACCGTATGGCATGGTTGGGGGGGAGGTCGTTTGATATCTCGACGATCATATTTTGCTGCAGCTACTGCTGCGTTGCGGAGGAGGTAGGTGGAGTAGTGAACTTGTACTGTACTGTAAATGGATGAATGGTATTTTCCCCATACGTCCCGTGGCGGCTGGCGGAGGGACAAAAAAAGAAAAGAAAAGGAAGAAAAAGCGGTCCATGGTACTGAGATTCACTAGGGAACGGCTTCGGCTGCTGTTATTATCGTGATGTTGCTGGCACAAGTACTAGAAATGGAGAATTGGGACAACTGGTGTGGAAAATGTGCTTGTTTGAACAACCATCAGGCGGGTGGCTTTCTTTCTTTCTTTTGTTTTTCTTTCTTTCTTTTTTTAAAAAAGGACTTCTATAAAAATGGGTTGTGCTATGGCTTTGTTCAAGGGGTAGAATGGGGCTATCTGCTCGCTGCACTTGGTACATAGACTAGTAGTTGGGGTACATATAAGTACTGCGCAGCGGTAATTTCAAGGTCGTCCTTTTTTTTTTTTTTTTTGCTTATTTCGTGCTTTGAGAGAGGGAGGGCTGCGTTACTTCGACAGTAGCATGTGGTATCGTGCTCTTGCGAACACAGTGCATACGGTCGGTAGGGCCTCTGAGTAGAGTACCGTTCTGGAGGTTGTTTTTTTTTCGTCGCACGGACCTTGCTACGTTGACAATTGAGTTGAGCAGTAGGAGGAGCTGGAGGAGTTGGAGGAGGAGTAAGGTATGCGGTAATCTTTACTGTATAATGCGCAAGAATGGGAATGATCAACTCTTACATAGGTCTCAGCCCGTGATAGACATGATCCAAACCCGCGGGTCTGCCGCCCGCCTAATAAACTGTTATTCCTTAGTCGCCAGTTTCTTAGAAAGGAAGGGGGATGATTAGGCGTGAGGAGGGCTTTTTTTACCCTTGCCTATTACCCCTTCGTTTTTCTGACTGCTGTTCTGCTAAGTTGGGTGTCGAGTATGAAGAGAGTGGTATTGTAGCGTAAACACCTCAGCGCCCCTATTGGATTCTTAACCTACCCGAAATGATCTGAGACGTCCCAGGAATCCCATGGTTCGGCAATCTAGTCCATCCATCCAGCGTCCTGTTGGCCAATCTAGAGTAGGCTGTAATGATTAGATAGATGGGGGCGGCGGCAGCGGCGGTGAGGGAGAAAGGGAAATCACTTTCCGGGGCTCCAAAATTGGGAATTTGGAAGCTCAGCTTGAGGGTAATTTCAATGTTCAATCCAAAGATTCCCTTCTCGGAGGCTGCAATCAGTTGTAGCTGCAGGAGATTCTCCCTCAGCGGGACGCAAAACTCAGACCTGAGTTTTAGCTTAGGGGGGGATTGGGGGATCTTCAAACCAATATCTGCTAGTGAACAGATGACCCACTCAATCTACTTTGCAGGGTACAGTGCTCATACACCGGAAGGAACCCTACCCAATCTGCTACCCTTGACGTTTTCGTTTTAGTGAGGAAGCTAGTTCCCACCCGGTCCAATTGAAGCACTACCCTAGAAGCCCCACGAACGGCCGAACAGCATGTTCGTCAATAGGACCAATCTTCTATCATTAATTTTTGAGCCCTCATGCTGGCGATTATTAACTCACTACGCGGCGTATGTATTCGCCCGTGGCGAAGTGCAGGAATTTAAGAAGAGGCAAGCATCAATGCCAAGGATCTTCTTTTCTTTTCCCTTTCCTTTTTTTTCTTTCTTTTAATTTTTTCATTTTCCCGAGGTTTACTTTTTCGGAATTTTCCGAAGTAACTTTTTTCACTGCTGTGCATGGGATTCCCGTAAAAACTGGAGTAATTGAGAATGACCCTAATCAGGACGTCCAGAATTCCCCCCTTCGGAATAAGAGGGAGAAAACTCGGCGAAAGATTCTCTTTCGGCCCTCAATTGAGACAAATAGGAAGAAAAAGGTCCAACGGACCTTACTAGGAGAGGCAACCCCAACGTCCTAGCGGGATTCTCAATTATTCCAGTTCTTCTTTCGACAGTCCGTTTTTCCCACAACTGGAGCGCAGTATGTACGCAGAAAATACGTAATCGGACTGCCGGAAGGAGGGAAGAGACAGGGAGGGGGGTTTTCTTCAGTGGATCCATGTGAATTCGGAGGGGGGGATGCTCTCATATCGCGGGGTACATTAGGCGCTTTGTTGTAACCTTGCATGCCAAATGCTGGCCCAGGGGTACATACAGCATAAAGTACCCATATGACACTACACAGGATATAATTGGCCATTTAACATCCCAGATGAAGTCTCGTGAGAGATGTCGTGGTTGCCGTGCAAGAGCTCCGAGAAGTCTGGTAACACTGGAAGCGACAGGGACTAAAGAAGCCTCGTATGCAATGTCATTGGGAGACGAGGGGACTTTGGCGATTTGTCTGCTCTAGTGGCTTCTCGGCTCTAAGTAGGTAGAGCATGGTGGAGTACTCGGATATGGGGTGAGTTTACACTCCTCCCTCACTATCCCTTATGGAGGGCTTTCAACCGCTTACATATGCGGTAGTTATTTCCCTTTTGTTTCTTTGATCGCAAAACTCTAAAGCTCAGCTGCCAGCCGTGGCTGCCTTGTCATAATTGGGGAACTTTTGAGGTATGCGGAGAGAATTATACTGGGGTGTTATACAACGTTGAAGGAAAATAGATAAAAGACGATAAGATGCAGGGAAAAGAAGGGAACAACCCCTCGACGGGTAGGGGTTCGGACATGACAATTGAGATCAGTTGTTGATATCATGGAGAAAAACCAATCACTTGATTGCATCCTCATAGTCTCTCACTCTGCCACAAGGTGAGACCCCCGGCAGCCGTTTCGGGCCTCGTCGCTGATAAATCCGAGATCACAATACCGCTCGGAATATTACATGCTTTTGTTTCAATATGATTGGCCTTTAGTGACTCCGCGGGTCTCTCGTGTCGATAGCCATTTTCGGGTTACTGGGCAGCGTGGTAGGTAGCGTGCAGGTTCTGAGGGGGGGAGCATAAAATGCAATATGAGGTAACTCAGGCACATAGTTCATGCAGAATCGCAGCGTTTGGAGCCTTCTCCCCTTCTGAGGGAGGGGACCTTTTTGAGACCAACAGGAGGGTTGCCGCATAAGAACGACTATGTCGCATTGTTCAGGATAGAATGTTGATCGTTCGGGGCTCTGATACGGGCCCCCGGTGCATGAGATAGGAGACCCACGTGATTGTGTTCCCGTGTTGGAGACAGTACCTGCTAGGTGATGTCTGGAAGAGGCCATTAGACGAGTGATTATATGTGAACGGTTTTTCTTGTAGACACCTAACTAACTCTTAGTAGATAAGAACAATAAGGCATCTTTCGGCCCTATAGAACGTATTATAAGGTGTGTTCCTGGCTAGCGGTGGATATTAGTTACTCTGTACTACCTTTCTCTTATGTGCAGCTATCGGGGTAGGGCGTAACTAGCACAAGAAGCTGGCAAGTTGGACGGCCTCCCAAGCCACATGGACAGTCCCCACCTAGCCAGATGCTGGGTGGTGAGGTTTGTATGAGGAAACGAGGGGCGATTAGCATAGTTGCTATAGTTTGCCCAAGTAAACTACTGGAAGGTTTGGGGCAATTTTCCTGGGCGGCCAGACATCTGTCTACCGGGTAGGCACGAATTCTTGAGTTAGCGAGCGCATATAATAAATAAACCCCTAAAATCTGAGCCATGATAGAACAGCCCTGGTCAATATTTAGACGGGCAGTCTTCTGTTACAAAAACTGATGCATAGATTGATTTTGTAAAGTTAGCCACCCCTCCTCAATGCCCAAACACCCCCTTGATAATTACTCTTCCCGACATCCCATCTCTCCATCTAACTTAATTTATGGACTTCACCCACTCCAAACATCCCTCCACGGCAAAAAACAAAAAACAAAAAAAACTCGGCAATCACAACACCCCCACCCCATGAGCTTCCATGCGAATACATCAGCCCACTATAGTATGCCCACAAACGCATTGGACTATGATACATCAGCACCCATCACCCCCCCGGGGCAAGGTGCCATATGCCCGAGTGACGAATTATGACGGGAAAGTGCTCGAATCAAGTGCCGGCTATGGTACTCAGTTCGAACCCATCCCTAGGCATAGCAGTGTAGGGGGTAGGGCTATTGCCTGAGGCAACACCGTTTTCGGCCAAGCAGGCTCTACGCAAGAGGTATGGGCTGGATTTTTCCGCCATCCTCCAATGGCCGAGTTTAGAAGTGGAGGCTAGGATAAAGTGGATCAGGGTGAATAAGAAGCCCAAGAGACAGCC
>Ga0307507_10003240_pt1 | contig 32065 bp, 8 predicted proteins | sample 7_EM_MG_FD_207223 | JGI IMG/M metagenome (GOLD analysis project Ga0307507, IMG submission 207223) | Populus trichocarpa ectomycorrhiza microbial communities from riparian zone in the Pacific Northwest, United States - 7_EM | ecosystem: Host-associated > Plants > Roots > Unclassified | place... | reverse complement strand
AGTAGTTACCTAATAGATTAACTCTAATTATATTCTAAGATTTACTACAAGGAGAGAACTATCTACGGTAGGGACTAAGGTCCTTTAAATACACAACCATACTCCTAAGAAATCCTCTCTTGTATATAAGGTACGTGTTATCTGTATTAAACGTAACGTCCCTTCCGTTTAACACAGTTAATACGTTTAACGCCACGTGACCTTAGTTACTATTCCTCGTCACATAGTTCCACCGGTTCCATCCTAGACCGTGCCTATATTAACCAACTAGCTTCCTGCGACTCTTCCCCAAGTAGTCGTAACATCGTACTTAAAGCGTCCGTAATAGTTCATAGCGTTATACTATTGAATTTCCAAATCGAATGCGGCTGCTATAGCTATAAGGGCACGGAATATTCAAGCAGCTAGGGTTGCTGTATAGGTCTCTTCCTTAGTAATCTACAGGTCTCCACGGACGCACAGTTAAGCTTTTAGCTTTTGTAGGTAGCCGTTGCTATTAAACTTGTATTTAAAGACCTATTTTAGCGGAAGGATCTAGTCGTTAGTTGCTTCTTCCTTTAGGACAGTCTTAAATGTCCCTTAGCGTTTTAGGTTGTTGTATTCTTTTTCCATGGCCTTTTAAAAGCCAGTAGTTAAAGGGTGCTTTCTTAGCTCTTTAAGGTTCCTTGGTTTAGGTAGAAGATTATTTTAATATAAGGAGGATCTAGTTTAGTTAATGTCCTTTACTAGTCCTATGGCAAAGCCAGCGTAGTAACTAAATAGGGTAGGTATATTGGCTAGTGCTGCTGCGTACACTTAATATTGAATTCGTTTGGAACCTTCTAGTAGGACGAGGTCGGCAGAAGGATCGGCCGAGACCTCGTTAGCTTATGGAGCTGTATTTGACGGTTCTGGCAAACCTGGCTAGGTGGGAATTGTTTTAATTATATCTAGGATATCGTCTTGAAGTCCTCCCGGTGTAGTGTTTATTTCTGGCAGATCTGGAGATACCGTTCTACTAGGTATTGGTAGCTGTTCGATGTCCTTTATAGAAAGCTCTACTAAGTCGTTTAATATAGTCGTTTGATCTATATTTGAGGTAGGTCTATATAAGATAGATTTATCCTTAGATTTGTCCTTATAGAGAGGTTCTAGTAGACTAATTGCCTAAATAGTGTCTTCTAATACTTCCCTAAGTAGGTAATCAATGTTTTAACCCTTGGGGTTATAGAACAAGGTCTTGTTAAATATAACGTCTCTAGTTTAAATAACTTTGTAAAGACTTGGAATCTAGATTTAATAAATATTTGTTAAATTATAGCCGACTAGGTATCCTATTAATGCATAAGAAGCTAGCTTGTCTCCCTTTCTAACTTATTTGTTTAGCATATAGGTCTTACAACCATATTCGTATATATAGGTAAGTAATGGTAGCTTGCCGTAGGCGACTTTGTATAGAGTTTTCCACCCTAGTTGCTTATTTGGTGTTTAATTAAGTATATAGCTAGCAGTAAGGAAAGCCTCTAGTCCTAGAGATAGGGGTAAGAATACTTCTAACTATATAGACCTTAATCGTTCTATAAGGGTTCGTCCAGATCGTTCTGCTCTACCATTTTGTTCTTTGGTATATGGTGCTTGGCATTTAAAGGTAATGCCTTTATCTATACACTACGTGTCTAGGGTATCTTCCGTTTATCCAAATACTTGTTTATTATTGCTCCAGAAGAAGATAACGTCTTAATAAAATCATGTTTTAATTAAGCGGTAAGTCTTACAAATGGTAGGTAGGATAGTAGCTTTGTCCCTATTCTTGGCGGTGTATACAAAGTTAAATTTAGAATACGTGTAATAGAAATGCATGACATATCTATCGCCGTTATACCCTAGTACTCCGAGGTAGATAATATCAAATGCTAGCCGTTTAAATGGTTAAGTGGCTAGAAATTCGTGTTCTTGTCTTTAAGAGATCTGCTACGTGTGCTTTGCTAGTAAGCAAACTTCACATTTAATTTTAAGTGGTGCTTATTTGTTAGTTTCAAATTTGGTTAGCTCTGCGCCAATAACATACTTAAAAAGCTGTGTAATAGTATTAGGTCCTATATGGCTAAGTATCTTGTGCCATCTTGTAGCTGTGGCTCCGATTGGTTTACGGGCTATGCGGCTTAGCTAGTACCTCTTAGAGGTTGAGAATGTTAATTAAGTTGAATCTAGGGTACTTATAGGCTCTCTGTGTATTAGTGCCTAGTGACCCCCTAGTTGTTTCGCATAGCATACTATCTCCCTAGTTGCTAGACGGTAAAGTACATTTCGTCCAGAGTCGAAATGGATGTTATTTTTAGTAGCTCTTAAGAGTGCTATAATATTTATGAATATAGTGGGTACTAGTGCTATATGGGATAGCTTCATTTTTGACTTCCCAGTAGGTGTATTAACAGTAATGGTTACTATTCCGTAAGCTTGTATTTTTTTAAAATTTCTGCTAGCAATTAGGTAGTCGTCTTCTGCTACTAGGTATGAGAAGGTAAAGTCTTCTTTATTATTATAGACGTGGGTATCTGCGCCAAGGTCAAGTATCTAGGTGTTCTGGAGTTTGAAAGGAGTTTAACTAGTACTAAACACGGCAGCATGGCTAGTCGGTTTAGTAGAAGGTAGGGTTTTAGAATTAAAATTAATTGTAGATTCTATGTTCTAATTGTTCTCCTTTGCTTTCTATTCTCTTTTTTAAATTTGGTTGATGATGCGTTTAATCTAAGATGTAGATAAGATAGCTTTATCTACTTTCTTCTAAATGTCTGCCCTTGGTCTCCATCCTTGAGGGCGCTTGTGCTTAGTAATGTAATAGCAGTCGTTAAACCGATGTATAATGCCGCATATGCATTCCTTGTTCCATCTTAAATTTGAATTTAAATTGCCGTTAGAGTCTGAATTGGAATTGTTTTAAAGGGTTGCAAATGCAGAGTTATTAGTAGTTAAGGTAGACGATGCTTACTGCATATAGTAGTGCTCCTTAAATTCCTTAATAAGGTCAATGATAGATAGGGCCTTTTTATCCTTCTGTTTTTTTTGAATAAGATTTACTTCTAGTGCTCCTGCAAAGCTAGAAGAGATGGGTTTGATTGCTTATATAAAATCGTAGTAGGGCCTAAAGCCCTGTACGTTTGGAAGCTCCAATTCCTCTACTAGCTTATAGACGCTCCTCTAGCTGTTTAACCATTTTTTAATGCTCTGCTTTTTGTTGTAGGCTTTAAGAGCCATGTATTGATTTAGGACGTTGCGCTTTTAACCTAAGGTGGTAGGGGCAAGTATAGTTTTTAACTCTTAAAGGCGTTTATATACCGTTCTAAGGTCTTTAATAAGAGGGAGGTAGGCTACTAATGTTATGCGGATAATATAATTGCTGATATTGTTTATGGCTTGCTCTTGCTTCTGGTGCATATAAAGGTCGTCCTTATATTCCACGTATAGTTGATTATAGGCAATGAGTTGGTTTGGATCTAGCTTGGCTATTAATGTAGTAGTAGGAAGCACATCTCTTGGTATAGGTTAATTTGGAGGTTCTAGCTTCGGAAGCTTATCTTTCTTCTTTAATGGGTTAATGTACTGCCATACGTTGTTTGTTTTAGCAGTATCTTAAATAATAAAGAACTATTATATCCAATCAGATGGCTTTTTAAGGATAAGGTTAAATTTTAAATAAGGTCCGTCTGTATTGGTTATTATTTTTAGAATTTAATAGGTCAAGTAGGGTCCTAGGTTAGCGTCTTGGCGAAACCTTATTTTAACGTTTTTTTTTTTGATTTGTTAGTTCGTTTGTCTATTAGGTACATTCGTCGGCCAGGTGCGACCGTCCGTTTGTTTGGTAGGTGAAGAAGCTTAAGACACTTATAAAGGTGGTAGAAGTAGTGACTTCGTAAATAAGGTAGTAGATTAATTGGTTTAGCAGGTAGTGCAATCCGGACTCATAACTGTAACAGTGCAGTGTGGGTGAATTAAGTAAGCGACTTGATTCTAAATCTATGGAAATCAGGCAGTATATATATATAAAAGGTGTAGACAATAAGGAGTAATTAATTAAGTCATTAACCGAGTCAGTGACCGAGTCGGTGAGCGAGTCAACATACAGGCGAGTCAGATTGGTGTTCTGGCGGTGTATAGGTAGTCGGTTACACTTCTAGCTATATAGACCTTAATCGTTCTATAAGGGTTTGTCTAGATTATTCTACTCTACTATTTTATTCTTTAGTATATAGTGCTTAGTATTTAAAGATAATGCCTTTATCTAAATATTACGTCTTTAAGGTGATTTCATTTATCTAAATACTTATTTATTATTGCTTTAGAAAAAGGTAACGTTTTAGTAAAATTGAATTTTAATTAAACAGTGTCACGGCTAGCTTTCCGTAGGAGCGATCCGATAGATCAAGCAATAATAAGGGGCTATATTATAAATAGACTAAGGTAAGGGCTTAAAGAAAGGGGCGCGGTAGACGACTATGTACATGTTCGGTCGTCGGGGCAACATTAGGGCAACGTTGGGGCAACGTTAATCCGTAACCGACGACGCCTTAATAATAGCTATATAGACGAACCGTCACATTACCCCCCTTTAAGCTAGGAGGATCGCCCTTAATCCTTATAGTTAGGCTCTCCTTGTCCGTCTTACCCTTCCGTCCTTCTTTGCTTTATTGTCTTCCTCCAAGGGCTCTAGATCTACGTCCTTGTAATACACCTCTAGCCATTACAGCAGCCGTATGGGTGGTCCGGCATCATAGGGTCTCTCGTCGTGGAACGTCTTAATCTTATAGGGGGCGCCAATAAAGCCGTCTGCGTTATACCAGGTGTCGTCTAGGTCACGGCCTACCCAGTTAACCTTATACTATAGCCTTCTATGGTAGGTTCTACTAGCAAGGATCTTATTAATCTCATACTCCGGCTCGCCATTAATTAGAACTGGCTCCTCTGGCTCCCTATTTTAGCCCAGTAGGGGGTTATCTGGGTCCTTTTATAGTCGATCAGCATAGAAGACGTTTGACATCTTTATATTTAGGAGTAGGTCGATAATATACAAGTGTCCTTTCATGCCTAGAATCTTATAGGACCCTACAAGCTGTCTATCTAGCTTGATACTTAGTTAGTTAGTAGCCCAGCCCTTCCTAGTAATGTATACTCAATCACCTACTCTAAAGTCTAGTTCGCGACAGTACCTATTAGCTTACCTTATCTGCCGCTCTTAGGCCTTTACTAGGTTATCTCTTACCCATTTAACTACGTCCTAGGTCCTATATGCAAAAGCCTAAGCTTCTTATTATATTAGCTTCTTACAAGGTGTTAAGGTTACTTATATATATTCCTCCCAGTTAAAGTAAAGCCTTAGCTTAAATCCTAGCTCTAGCTTATATGGTGCGAAGCCAGTAAATTTATACGGTAAGATTGCCTGTGTAAAGTCTATATAGGGGAGAAGCTCTGACCAATTGTCCTAGTAGTAGTTAATAAAGGGCCTTAAGCGTTGGTTAATATACTAGTTTAGTACCTCTATATTACTATTAGTTTGTGGGTAACCAAATATAGAGAGCTTTTACTTAACGCCGGTTAGTTTATATAGCTCGTCTATAAAGGCTAAGATAAATTAGGGTCCTTAATCTAATATAGCCGTCTCTAGAAGGCCGTACACGCGCCAGACGTATTAGTAGTATAGGTTTACTACGTTAGCTACAGTGGCAGTTTTATAGCAGGGTAGTAAGAAGGCTCTCTTGCCTAATTAATTAATAACTATAAAGACGTTGTCAAAGCCCTTTTTATCTATTAGAAAGGACTTAAAATCAAAAGAGACATGCTACCAGCAGCGTTCACTAATTAGTAGGGGGTGTAGTAGGCCTAGGGTTTTATTTTAAGGTATATAGGTCCTCCTATAGGCCCTACAGTTTCTTACATAGGTATTACAGTCTAAGGGTAGTCCTAGCTAATAGTATTAGTCTGCCATAAGTTTCCTAGTCTTTATCTTGCCTGGGTAAGCGGTTACCTAGTAAGAGTGTACCTCTACAATAAGGTAGGTACGGAGGCAGTTAGTATTAGGGACCATTAGCTTACTAAAGCGGGTTAATAGCCCTCCTTAGAGTTTCCAGCCCTTCCGGTCTTGCTTAGCTAGCTAACGTAGCCCTACTAGCGACTCGCTAGTTTAATTGGCCTAGAGGACCTAATTAACCAGCTCGTACGGTTCCTATTCGCGATTTACTGCCACTGGGGGGTCCCTAGAGGTTTCCTCTAGTATAGCAATTATAAGGGCGGGGTTGATTAAGTATATAGTGCGTATGGCTACGTCCTTCTCTTTCTGCGTCTTTAGGTCCTCTTGCTTTCGTAATAGGGTATTAGCCACTATATTCGCTGTGCCTGGCCTATAGGTAATCCGCACGTGGAAATTAGCTAGTAGGTCCGCCTAATAGGCCTGCCATAGATTTAGCAGCCTCTTAGTTATAAAGTACTCAAGGGCTCAATAGTCCGTAATTACTGTAAAGGGTATACGCTAGAGGCTAATAAGGTAACCTCGTTATTCCTATAGGCCTCTTATTACTGCTAGCATCTCTTTATTATAGATCTTATACCATATCTCTTTAGGGGACATTGTCTTTAAGAAGAAGGCTACTAGCTTCTAGGTCCCATTGTTTTGTAGCTAGTTTAGTACCCTAGCTACTACTCTATTACTTATATTAGTCTCCACGCAGGTGTCTTAGAATGGTGAGTAGTGCTTTATTACACCGCCTAATAGCATAAGGGCCTTAACTCGCTTAAAGGCTTCAAGCTCCTCCTCCCCTAGTAGGTGCCACGCTCCCTTCTTTATAAGCTTACTAAGCGGTTATGTAACTCGGCCGTAATCCTTTAAGAAGGCCTGGTAGAAGTTACAGAATCCTAGGAAGGATTATACCCCTTTTATAAAAGTAGGGGGCTCCTAATCCTTAATTATAGCTAGCTTGTTGGTGTCTATAGCAATCCTATTAGTACTAATAATAAAACCTAGGAACTTCGTCTCCGTAATATTAAACTCACTCTTCTTAATATCCGCCTATAGGCCTGCCTCTCAAAGCCTTTACAGGATCTTTTTAACGTAGACTTTATGCTCTAGCGGGTCGTCTGAGTAGATAAGGATGTCGTCTATATAGGCTATACAGAAATCGTCTAGGTAGTTAAAAAGGACGTTATTAATAAATCTCTAGAAGGACGCGGGGCCGTTATATAGTCTAAAGGGTATAACGCGGTACTTGTACAATCCGTACCTTATATAGAAGGTAGTTAACTCCTCTACCTCTTCCTTTAGCTATATATAGTAGAAAGCCTGTTAAACATCTAGCTTAATAAAGATTTTAGCTCTTAATAGCCTAGTTAACGTCTCCTTAATTAATGGCAGCGGGTAGCGGTCCTTTTTAGTAATTATATTAAGCTTTTAAAAGTTAACGTAGAATCGCTACCCCCCTCCTAGTTTCTTAGCAAATAGAACTAGAGCTGTAAAGGGTATATCGCTTAGTATAATAAACCCCTTCTATAGGTGCTCCTGTAGGTAGACCTTAATAAGCTCTAGCTGCTCTAGTAATATATTATATAGCGGGCTAGGAGCTAGATCGCGGCTGTTACCTTTAAGAATAATATTGTGGTCTACCCCCTTGCGATATGGTAGTAGTATATTGGATATAGCTTTTAAGAAACAGTTAGCGTATTCTTAGTAGGGCTGCAGCAGCTTTTTATAAACAAGCCGGCAAAGTTTTTCCTTATTATTAAGTAGAGCGTCTTGTGCCTTCTTATCCTCTATTAGTTGGTTTATTTTGTAGAGGCTAGTATATCTAATTACTATATCCCTACGCTTTGCTCCTTGTAGGAAGTTCTTTGCCTTAAGTAGCGCGATATTTGCTACTCTAAACTCCCTAGCAGATAAAGGCCTCCTTGCTCTTAGCTTTAACAGTAAAGCTAGCCTAGGGTAAAGCTGTAACAGAACCTTGTAGTAGGAACTACGGTGGGTTCTATTATTGGGCTGGGTATGTAGGTAAGAATAAAACAACAACGTAATAATAACTGGTGGAGTGGTTGCCTAATAGATTAACTCCAATTATATTCTAAGATTTACTACAAGGAGAGAACTATCTATAGTAGGGACTGAGGTCCTTTAAATATACAACCATACTCCTAAGAAATTCTCTCTTATACGTAAGGTACGTGTTATACGTGTTATATATAGCATACACTACGTATACTTTATACACTGCGTATAACATTATATGACTCGCTTACTATTCCTTGTTATATAGTTCCACCGGATCTATTCTAGACTATACCTGTATTAACTAACTAGCTTCCTACGACTTTTCCCTAAGTAGTTATAACATTATACTTAAAACGTCTGTAACACTATCTCCCTCCTCTTTATCTTCGTCTTTAAAGATTCCTAATATCTCCAAGTCGTCTACTAGAGGTGTAATGTCTGTTTAATTAGTCTAGTTAATATCCTTGCTTATTATACCTAAAGCTTCTTCTTCTTTACAAGCGTAATGTTATACTCGTACCATGGCTGCTATACTGTTACTTAGTAAGATAATATCGTCTCCATATTCTTATTGTGCGAAAGCGGGGTTAGTATATATTGCAATAGCAAGTCCCTCGTCTTAACAACCCTTGTCTTGCTCTAAGTATACTAAAGCAAACGTTTAATTGTTCTGTGATATTTGCTCTGTCTCTAACGCTAAGTATACGCGTCCTATAACTCTTAACAGTCTTTAAGTTCCCTAAGTAACTTATTATAGGGTCTTATGTTTAATCTACCGCTGTAAAGCTTAATAGTAAGCTCTTAAGCGCCTTGGATAAGCTTTGTTGTTCGTAAAAAGCGGAGCAGAAGGCTGTAGCTGCTTAATAGCGTGCCCTTAAAGCCCATCTATTGGCCTCTGCCCGTCTTCTTCGTCTTAAACGTGTTTGTAAGAAGGTCCGTTCTAAGGAGTGGAAACTAGTTTAATAGGGTTTGTCTAAGCTAGGTAATAAAAGGACTGGCTCTCCTTCTATAAGGGAAACAACTCCAAGTAGCTCGGCAATTGCTCCTCTTAGGTCCCCCTTAGGTAACTTATTCTTTGGCAATCCTTCTTTGTTAATATTGCCTAACCTACTTTCTTTTAATACTCTTATACCTTTCCTATAGCGTTCCTTAGGTTGCTTAGTGGTTCTTAGGTAGTCTTACTATAGCCTATCTACTTTACTTTGTACTACGTTTTGTCATCTACGTCCTTATAACTAATAATCTTTAAAACTTGCTATTTATCTTTCTCTTATCCTTTATATATGTCTGCCTTGTAAACTAGTGGCTTAATATTCCCGTATGCTAGCTCTAGCATTGCGATATATTATATAGGGTAGATTTTTATTTTAGCTAGTAGGTTTAACTTATATATAACTAATAAAATTCTTTACTTAATTTCGAAAGGTTCTAGTCTAATATAGTCTAATTTCTTACTTAGTCGTCAACTCTTGAAATTTTTGTATAGTAGCTACACTTTATCCCCCTCCTTAAGATCTGGTCCCTTAGATCTCTTAGCATTATAGTACCTTTTCATTCGTTTTTATACTAGTTTAGCTGTTTCTTTGAGGTCTGTATAAAGATTCATTAATGTCTCCATTCTTTGCTTAGCTATGCTACTCGTCTTTTTTACTTAATATGGTGATAACAATGTTCTTAGCTCGTATCTATAGTTCGCCTTAAATGGTAATGTCCCTATTCCTTCTTGTGGTGTTGTATTGTATGTAAACTATATAACTAGTAATAGCGATACCCAATTATTCTATACGTGATTAATATAATGCCTTAGATACTGCTTTAGTGTCTAGTTTAGTCTTTCTGTTTGTCCGTCTGTCTGTAGATAATACGCTATAGATATTACTGCGCGAACCCCTTATTCTGCCAAAAATACTTCCTAAAATACTGCTATAAATCTTAGATCTTTGTCTAATATAATCTTATCTAGTGCTCCGTGTCTTATAAATACTTCCTTTATATAGATTCTAGCGATATCTTCTACTGATATCTCTTTAGTGTATGCTATAAAGTATCCCTACTTTATTAGCTTATCTACTATTACTAAGATTGCGTTATAATCTTATTCTATAATAGGATCTCTTAACTTTAGTAACTTAATAATAAAGTCCTATAATATAACCTCCTATGGTCTTCCTAGTGTCTTAATAGGTTGTAGCCCTCTATATAGCTTATGCCTTATCGGTTTGTTTCTTTAGCAATCTAGATATTTCTTTATAACTTATCTTGCTAGTCCCTAGATTTCTTAAATAATGTATTCCTTTTAAAGCCTTAATACTAAGCCTATAGCTCTATTATATCTTTATGTTATTCCCTTATAGAATTCCTTAACAAATTCTTCTGTAATAGACTTAGGTATATATATTGCTTCTCTGTTTTTGTATTGCTCTAAGTCTAAATCCTCTACCTATACTTCTTAGATCTTCTATATCTAATCACTCTCTGGTAATTTATAGATCTGACTTTCCTTAGTTGCTATAATCTTTAGATAATTATACCTAATTAATCCATCTTAATCCTTTTGCAATAAAGCTCCTAATAGCTTTTTATTACTTTATAGTTTAGCCTTTCTACTTAAAGCGTCTGCTTATACATTATCTGTACCCTTAGTATACTGAATTTCAAAATAGTATTCTGTAAGCATTTCCACCTATTTAACCTGTCTTTAGTTAAGTTCCTTTGTTGTTAGGAATCCTGTAAGGTTCTTATAGTCTATTTTAACTATAAATGGTTTCTCTGTGCCTTGTAAGAATGCTCTCTATTTTTTAAGTGCTATAACTATACCTAATAACTCCTTGTTATAGATGTTATAGTTTAACTCTAGTGGTGTTATCTTTTAACTGTAGTATACTACTAGGTGCCATCCATCTTAATATTTCTATATAAAGTATGCCCCTAGTGTAAAGTTTAATATATCTGTTTTTACAACCGTCTCTAGACCTAGTTAATAGATCTTAAAAACTAGCTCCTAGGTAAATAACTTTTTAATTTTCTTAAATAGTTCTTATTACTCCTTTCCCTATGCCTATAGTTCTTCTTTCTTTGTTAACCGCGTAAATGGCTTAATGTTCTATAACTATTGCGCTATAAACCTTCTACAGTAATTGCAAAACCCTAGGAACGATCTTAATTGCGTAACGTTCTCTAGTTTTTGCTAATTTACTATAGCCTTGATCTTCTTTGGATCTATGCTAAGTTAGCCTAGTTTAATAATAAATCCAACGAAATCGGTCTTCTAGGTAAAGAACTCGCATTTCTTAATTACTACTAGTATCTGTTCTTCTTATAGTCTCTTTAAGACCTATTTGATGTGTTCTCTATGCTCTTCCTTACTCTCTAAGTAGATGGTAATGTCGTTAAGGTATGCCATAATAAATTTATCTAGGTGTTCTCCTAATACACTATTAATTTACTTCTGGAACGTTGTTGGTGCGTTTATAAGCCTAAATTGCATAACTAATGGTTTATATAGTCCTTCCTTTAACCTAAAGGCTGCCTTCTATTTGTCGCCTTTCTTAATCCTAATCTAATGGTACACCCATCTTAGATCTATCTTTATAAAGATCTTTATATTGCTAATCCTGTCTTAGATTTCGCTAATTAAGGGTAAAGGATACCTATCCTTTCTAGTAATGCTGTTTAACTATCTGTAGTCTATACATATCCTAAGTTTTCCATTTTTCTTTGGGATAAATAGTACTGGATATCCTGCTAATAACTATGACGGTCTAATATATCCCTTATATAAGTTCTCCTGGATAAACTCCTTAAGCGCTATTAACTCTATTTTAGTAAGCTTATAGATTAAAAAGAACTTTAGACTCATTCTCTCTTCTAATTCTATTTTATAGTCCTATGCTGTATACTTTAATAGCTTTTCACTTTCTAGTAACTATAACTTTTTACTATACTTATAGTATCTCTTTAGTATATAACTTAAGCCTCACTTAGTCTCTTTATATGTCGCTCTAACTTGGTATTATACCAACTTGGTTTGCTGTTACACTTTGCGTTATTATATATCCTTAATATTGACCTGACCTATAACCTAATTAATCTTTAGATTGTACTCCTATAACTAAGGCATTCCTAGTATTGCCTTGTTTTGTCCTAACGGTAGGATATTAAAAGACATTCTAACTGGTCTCCCTTTAATAGTTATCTAAATAGGTCCTGTTTTGAGATTAATAATGCCTCCTTTATAGGCTATCTAATCTCCTAAAATCATTATAAGTGGATATAGGTGTTTTTTTTGTCTATGTGGTAACCCTATCCTTTCTACTGCCTTTAGTAATATGTGGTTCCTAGTTACTTTACTATCTACTAATGCTTCAAACTGTTAATCTTACCACTTAGCTCTTAAATTTAGGTGCTAACCTTAAATTTCTTTAAGGGTCTAAGGCTTTAACACTAGTTCCCTCTAATCCTATACGCCTCCCCTTTTTCTAACTGTTGGCTACTAAATCCTGCCTATACTTAATCCAACTTTGGCTAATACTTAGTTTGTTTCTTTTCCTCTATATGCTATAGATAAGTGTTCTTTAGGCACTCATACTACTGTTATCTATCTAGGTATTCTTCCGTAAAGAATCTTCCTAGTTAAAGTATTAAGTCTCCTTGACCTTGTACTTCTACTAGGTGCCAACTATATATATACTTAGCGTTTCTAAACCGCTTTTCTTTTAGTGCCTAATATATTCTTACTAGGTACTTCCGGTTCTTATCTTTAGGTGCTCTATATATGTTGTATATATTATCTACACAAGCTATCTATAATAGTATATAATGCGCTGCATGTTTTGGGTTAACTTTTGGTTTGTTTTTATCTTTAAGTTTAAACCTATACCTAGTTAACCTAACTACTGGTATTTCCGCTATAGGTACTAAGATTTATCGCTTGCTTCTTTAGTCCCTAGATCCTTCTTTTAGGTTCCTTAACATTATAATTAATACTCCTTTAATATAACTTATGCGTTTCTCTGTAATGGGTTGGTTTTAGACAACTTTTTTGTCTAGCTATATATAAAAGTCTTCCTATTTGTTACTGTGTCGTTGCCTATACCACTTTCCGTACAACTGGTTTAGTGTATATAGTCTATCTATTAGAAAGTACCTTGTTATCGCTGTATTATAATATCCTTTAGTATATCTTTCTTTAAACCTAGTTAGAATATCTAGATCCTTTTCTTGTTCTAGTTTATCTAACTATTTTACCCTAGGTGTTCCTGCACTTGGCCTATTAGTAACTCTTTATATAGGTGCTCTGTCCCTTATATAACCTAGTATAGCTAACCTCTTATCTAGCTTTTGCTCTTGCTATACAATGATTTTTGTCTTAAACTTATTTATAGTTTCTTATTTTCTGCGTCTTGTAGCTAGATCTTTATAGTTGTCTTGCTTTTTGATCCTAGTATTAACTATTTAATCTTTAGGCTAAATACTATGTTTACCTAGGATTGCTAACGTTCTTATTTATTCCCTAAACTTGTAGTTCTTAAACTTGCGTCCTATACTTATTTATTTATTACTAAACTAAGTTGCTGCCCTTTCCTATTAGTTTTTGTCTATTATGGGTCCTTAGGTGTGTCTTATTTTACTTTAAGAATCTTAAGCTTCTCTTATCTCTGTTTAAGAATCTTAAGCCTATGGCCTTTTGCCTTTATTAAGTGATGAGCTAGCACTAGTAGTTATTTACTTACTTAGTTTCTTTTAAATGTTGCTCCTATTATCTTATAAAGTAATGGAAATTATATCTAATGGTGTTGTAATACCCGTTACTAAACCTTATTTTATAATGGTCTTAGTTTCTACTTCTATTTTAACTTTTCTAAGGTTTGCATACTTCTAGTAAGCTACCTTTATTGCCTTATTATTGGTAAATGCTTTGCCTATATTAAATTTATTATCTTTAATATCTAATCTATAAACTGGTTCGTTGGTTCCTCTAAACTTAGATAATAATAGCTTCTATAGCTAATAGCTTGTGCCGTACTTAGCGTCCTTATAAATTTGGTATGCGTTATTGTAATAATACGCAAAACTGTTAATTAAACACTCTTTTATTCCTTACAGTGCACTATTATCCCTCTATATATACGTGCTGTCTGCTGGTCTAGTTTCCTTTACTATATAGTTACTCTAACCACCTCTATAGTCTCTGGCGAAATGACTCTATTTTCTATAATTTATGCAAGCTCTATCTTTAAACTATCTTTCTTGCTGTGGAGTCCACCTAAATATCTTCTGCTGCTAAGATCCCTAGTTTAGCCTCTACTCCTAGGTCCTTTAATTACTTAATCCTTAACCTCTAGGTTTCTATGGTTTCTTTTCCTATCTTTAGGTTTCTTTAGTACCGCTTAGGTCCATTAGCTCTGCGCCATTCTATAGTTTTTAACTCTATATCTGTCATTGCGTACTCTACGCCTTATATAACTATAGAACTCGGTCTTGCCCTCTCTTGGCTTGTTCCCTTTAGTAGATCCTATTATTAATCTTTATTAACTAATCTATTAACTCTTTTAGAGTATCCGCATTTTCTATTAGGATAATTGCGTCCTAGACTTTAGCCTTAAGTCCCTGTTTATACTGTGCCATAAGTGCTTTATTATTCCACTCAACCTATATAGCTAGTGTTTAAAACTATATTATATACTTAATTGCTAAAGTGCGTTGTACTAAGTTCTAAAGCTTTTATTCCGCTATAGTTATGGCCTCTAGGTCTCTAAATATCTGTATTAGTTGTTCCGTAAACCCGTTCTAACTAGTAAATATATACCATACGTCCTAGTTAGTCGTTATTATACCATTAGCCTGTATTTCTGTAAGATATAGCTTAAACCACTTAAGTGCCCTCCCCGTTAGGAATAATCCTGCATAGGCTACTTAATCTAATAATATTGCTAACTTTACTCCTTCCTATACTACCTTAAAGTGCATCTGCGTAAGAAATCCCTTAAGCTTTAACTTCTCTCCTGAGAATTGTTTAATTAAAGGTAACTTAATCTTTACTACTCCAATTCCATTAATGCGTTCTTTAAGTATCCTATTATTGTCCTATAAGTGATTAACTATTTTCTGTAACTGATCTTACGTAACCACTTAAAAATCCCCCTTATTTATACTGGTATCACCTAGCCCTAAGGTTATGGCTGCTGTTGACGCTATTATAACTAGTGCTGCTCTTAGTGGCATATTATTTAATCTTATTTAATACTATAACCTTAGTAGTGAATATGTAACAGAACCTTATAGTGTGGTAGTGTGATTTGGCCCCCTAGATTTAACATCTAGATTAGGCATAGCTTTGGGAGAGCCTAGGCCTTCCACATATTTTATATAGATCGGTCTGGAGCCCTTAGAGTCTTCAACAACTCTAACAGGGCCAACAGATACACAGTTTCTCTTTAATACACTCTTTTCTTCTCTTCTTACTAACCGCTTCCCTACTGCCTAATTATGACTGACTAACTAACTAACCACACCGTGACTTCCTATCTAAGAGAGACCGTACCCTCCCACATATTTTATGGCATTCCACATAGGGACGACGGCAAGCTCTTTAGATTAGAAGTCTAGTGCTACATATATAGGAGACGTATAGGAACGATCTGGAACTGCGAAAGAACCGATAAACAGAAAAAGGACGCGCAAAAAGGGAGGCAGAGAAGCACGGGCATATTAGCAACCGGTGCGTAGCCACCACCATAGGAATAAACCAACGACACTTTTGGTCTCCGTACGGGAACGGTCGGTCTCCGTATAGGAACGGTCGGTCTCCATACGGGAACGGTCGTTAGAGAACAGCGATCGGAATGCAAGTGCGTAGCACAGCAAGACGGAGGATAAAAGAAAGGACTATAGTACGCCAGAAACGGCAGAGAAAAGTCTTCTACATTTCGTTTACTATATTTGCAATAGTCTATACAATTATTCTCGCGTTTATAGGAGCTACCTTTAAATTTATAGGAATAATGGCGACAGCACCAGCAAAGGGATTGTTAGGGATATTAGGTCCATTCTACAATAACAGTAAAGGTGCTAGAAGGGGAAAGGAAAGTAAGCAGCCTGTTAAACCACAAGTCTCTCCTAAACTAGGGGATGCGATACCAACCCCAACTCCTATAACGTTAGGGACCGATAACTCTTAACAGATAGAGGATAAGGGTCACAAGGTCCACCTACCTATCCCTAAAGAATCTATAGGTCCGCCGTATCCTACTAGACCACCAATAGAACGAGATAAGGTATATATTATAGCCCAGCCTATACCGGCTCCAGAAACTCCCGGGACCCCTTACTTTACGGGACAAAACATATCGCAATTCGTTAAACAGTATAAGCGACTATACATCCAATATTATATTACGGACAATAAGAAGTATCAAGGACTTCTAGAGTATTATAACTATTAGATAGGGATATGGATCTAGAGCCTACTTAAGTTTGCAATTAGCAATTGGACGGAACTTATAAGGAAGCTTAGGACAGACTACTAAGGAAGTAACTACTTTTAATAAGTTAAAATGGTAGAATTCTTGGAAGCTTATATACTGTAGTATAGAAACAATCTACCCAGCAGTATACGTAAATACTGTAGGTAGTTCATGTTAATCTCCTAAAAGGTTACCAAGGCTGGTAATTTAGAAAACCGTAATTAAGGGTACTGGTTCGCAAGGGGACTCCCATTTAAATATTAAAGACATGCTATAACTAAAACAGGAGCTGACCTAGATAGATAAAAGTCTTTTAACTTCCATCTAATAAGCAGAGCCGTAGAAGACAGGCTTAATTTGCATAAAGGCGCAGATTAGTTGTTAATAATAAATCCTAAGGAGTAAGGCCTTTATCAGCTAGTTAGATAATTCCGTAATTAACAACCAGCCGTAACCAACCAAAGAGATGCTGCCCTTTAACCGCCTATAGTCTCTCCGCTAAGCGAGTTAGTAGGTACTTGTTAAACAACTTAGAAAACGGACCCTAAGCTAGAGAGACTTACTAATCAACTCCAGAAGCTTAATCTTGGGACGGTTAAATTGGCGGGCGTTGCATCTTTAATACTATTCCTAGACAGGATTCGCCAAGATTTAATACAGTACACGCAGCTCCTAAATAGGGTGTCAGTATAGCAAGAATAAATAGGCCCACAATTGGCACTAAATAATAACAGACCGCAGCCGCCCTATAAGGGAGCGCTACAAGAACGATATAAGCCGGGCCTAGGAAGGTATAGAGGGCTAGGAAACTTTAGCACATACCTAGCACAAGCTTAGACGTATTATGGATATAGGGGTTTCTACTATTTTATTAATTAGTATCTACAGCTCTAGGAATTGGTTCGTCATGGTTTTCTATATATAAATAAGAATAACCAAATCTGCGCTAGAACATAAGAGCGCCTAGGAAATACAATTCCGTATTTGCTAAGCGATAATTGGATTAAGTTCCTTAAAGACTAGCTAAAGTAGAACGCGAATATTGATCCTAATACTCTAGTAATAGGCGTCCAACTAAAGGCAGCTTTAGTAGAGCTCGTAGAAGAAAGTAATACTAAAAGTAAGGAAGAACTCGGCGAGTCTTAGGAGGATATATACTAAGTGGAGTTAATATATATTAATTTAGTAGGAGCCGCAACCCAGTTACAGCCTACGCCACGGTTATATAATCTTAGGAAACTATAAGGGGAAGTAAAAGTAATAAAACCGCCTTTAAAACCATCTGGTTAGCAACCAGCAGTAGTTTAAAATATATAACCAGGAGGACATATCCAAATTATACTACGGCCCTAGTAGCAAGCTCCTCAACCACCATCAAGCAATGATAAGATTAATAAAATAGACTATACCAAATAGCTAAAACAGATGGAGCAAATAGCGGATATAATAATAATAGCCAAAGCACCACGACCAAAGCCAGTCAGGATAATGGATATACTAAAGGGAAACGTCCCGAGCCCAGCCATAATGGCGGATAAGATTTTATTAAAAACCATTAAAGTTACGGTTAGTAATTGCCTTGTATATATACCTAAGGTCGCAAGGCTATTCTTTAAGCCTCTCCCGCTACCCCTTACGGAGCCTTACTGATAGAAGTAAGAGGACGTTAAGGTATCCATATTATTAGTATACCTGGCGTTCCATGCTGATTAGGCTGGCTTAACAACTACTAAAGTGGACCAGATTAAATAAGAAGCTAAATTTGTCTAGTTTCAAAGATAATACCCAAAAGTAGAAGCGTGGATAGGAGACGGAAGGGCTAAATACTTAATTAACTCTAGAGCGGAGCTTAACCTTATTAAGAAAAGCGTGGCTCTATAATACGGCTTACTAATATCAAGTCTGCCTCTGTAACTATAAGGTGCATATTTAACGTCTGCCAATAGGACTTAGTCTAAGTTTATTAGATTGGTGCATACGGTCCCTATAGTAATAGGTAACATCTTAATATCTATAACGTTTATTACTGTAGGAGAAATGTTACATAAGGTAATACTTAGTAAGCTATAGTTAGTAAGGGCTAAACTAGCAACAAAACGCACCGCAATAGGTTAGGTATCTTGCATTATTTAATTAAAAGATAGTAGAGTTAAAACGAGGTTCTTAACGTCTTATAAGGATGCGATGTTCTTTAAACCAAATAAAGGCATTAGTATAAATAATAGTTCGGGAAATGTATAACTGGTGCGACCGCTAGGATTATATTTAGGGTTACTTATAACCCGGCGTATTAGGATAAGGAGAACGTCAAGATTAAAGAGAAGGGAAATAAGGTGCGGCTCCAATATAGATACTTGCCGTTTTAGATATCTGCTAGACAGAGCTATTAGTAGAAAAAAGACTATAACATTAGATAGAGAGAGCTCAACAGCAAAACGTTAAAGAAAGTCCTAAAGAAACACTTAAGAAAGAATTGGAAGCTAGTATTTAAAGCAAAGGCTAGGTCCCTTATATATTAAATATTAAAAATAACGGATTTATTTATAATATAAACAGAAAGCTACTAGAGCAAGGCCCAATAAAACGCCATAAATATAGCAACTGCGTATAAATAAAAGGCAGATAAGGTCTACCTGGTTAATTCATCAGCACCAGATAGAACAGTTATGGGAGGTATAATAGAATGGCAAGAGGTAGCCTTGTATAGACAGAAGGCATTAATCTAAGGGTTGCCTCTTGGTCCGTATAATTATTTCCTTAAGCCGCGATATACTAAGCTGGTCTATAGTGCACGACTAAAGCCAGAACGATTAGAGCGTATAATTATAGGGGATATTCAGCCAAGAGAACGAGAGATCTTTAAGGCCATACTATTTAACCGAGAAGAGACGCTGGCATAGGAGTTCTCTAAGATGGGTTGCGTTAGCAGAGATATAACTCCACCATTAAAGATTAAGACTATGCTGTATAAAGTATAGCAAGTACTAAACTTTCCTATACCAAGGGCCCTGCGAGGAGAAGTAATAAGCATATTACAAGAACAACTAGCTTAAGGGACTCTGGAATATTATAAAAGCCTATATAGGAATCTATGGTTTCTTATAAGTAAGAAGGAATATAAGAAGTACCAACTAATTAATATAGCGATAAATATCAACCGAGTGACTATTAGGGACGCAAATCTGCTACTATATGCTAATAAGTTTTCTGAGGAGTTTATAGGGTGCAAGGTTATATCTCTAGTAGACTTCTTCTCTGGCTATAACTAACTAGAGCTTAATATAGAAAGCAGGAACCTAATAGCTTTTACAACACCTCTAGGGCTTTTATAATAAACAACGGTACCTATAGGAGGCACGAATTTAGTAGCCTAGTTTATAAGGACAATTACTAAGATCCTAGAACAATATATCCCATACTATACCTTGCCGTTTCTGGATGACATTATAGTAAAAGGCCCACAGATAGTATATAATGGAGAAGAAAGTCTTCCAGGCGTACACAGATACATTCTGGAACACATTATATAGCTAGACGGAGTACTTGCAGATTTGGAACAAGCTAGATATATAATCTTAGGCGTAAAGTCTCATTTCTACAAAGACGAGATTATAGTAGTTGGTTACCGCTGTAATAGCAAGGGACGATATCTAGAGGAGTTAAAGGTTGCAAAGATCGTTTACTAGAGAGACTGTGAAGATATTACGTCCGCCCAAGCATTCCTAGGAGTTGTCGTGTATTACTAAATATGGGTAGAAGACTTTGCAATTAAGGCAGAGCCAATCTTCCAACTACTACAAGTAAACGTTCCGTTTATATAGAGCATAGAGCAGATCACCACTATAAAGACTCTAAAGTATGCCATTACTACTATACCCGCATTGGTTTAACTAGATTATAGTAAAGGGGCTAGGCTAATTATTCTCGCCATTAACAAATGTAAGAATGGATGGGGGTGCGGCCTTATATAACTAGATATACAAGGTCGTCGTTACCTATGTTAATATAAGAGCGGCATCTAGTCTCAAGCGGAACAGAAATATAACTTAGGAAAGCTTAAGTGTCGGGCGTTACTATATGCGCTAAAGAAGTGTCGCGTGTACCTATACGGCGTTCGCTTTATAGTGGAGACGGACGTAAACACCTTAGTTGCGCAGCTAAATTGTGCTGCCACTAATTTACCCAGAGCCTTAATAACAAGATGGCTAGCTTAGATCCAGCTATAGGACTTTAATGTTAGATATATGCCAAGGAAGAAGAATAGCCTAGCTAATAGACTTTCGTAATAGCCACCTAATAGCGAACAACCTAATAAGCCAACTGAGGATATTAAAGAGTTTATTAACTATAAGCTAAGTGCTTTAGAATACACAGCTAGCCCTCTTAAAATAGAAGTGGGTCTACTATTGGAAGACTTATATTTAGAGGAATTTTAGAGGATTGCAAAATAGCTAGTGACCTTACGGCGTCCAAAGGAGATAAATACCAAGGAATTTAAAAAGTTTAAGCGGTATATACTAAGGTTCCTAGTGCGTGACCAATAGCTCTTCTACCAATAGTCTAAGAATGTACCAATGTAAAGGGTAGTTAATAATGAGACTACTCAGCAGGAGATTATTAAGAGCCTTTATAATTGGAGTGGACATCACAGATAGGGGGGAATGTATTAGAGGGTCTTAAATCAATACTAGTAGCCAGGGCTATAGGATTAAATATTATAGTATATTAAGTCATGCTTATAGTGCCAACAGCGACAGCTAGGATAGGAAGAAGAAGTAATATACCCTATATAGAAGTCCACCTTATGGCAACAAGTAACGGTGGATATTATATTTATACTACTAAACCGTCTTAGGTTCCGATACCTGGCCATTACTTAAGAGTATATATCTGGATAGGTGGAAGCCTAGGCCCTTTAGAATAAGGATGCGAAAAGTATAGCAAAGTTCCTCTACAAAGACGTTATCTGCCGATAGGGAGTGTTTGGACAGCTCTCTATAGATAGTAGAGGAGAGAATACTAATATTACCACTACGCTCGCGGAGCTCTATAATATTAAGAGGGTTATAGCTTCCGCATATTACCCACAGTCGCAAGGCTTTATAGAGCGAGGTTATAAGCCTATAGTAGACGCTTTAGTAAAGATAGAAGGCTTATAGCTAGACAATCTTCATACAGTCTTATAGGCAGATAGAATGACTGTTAAAAGGTCTACGGGAATGACACTAGCAAGGGTTATATACGGATATAAGCACGTCCTTTCTATTAAACTCTACATACCCACCTGGTAGACGCTGCCTTAGGAAACAGTCTGGACCACTATAGAGCTACTAGCACTTCGCGCAAAGCAGTTTAACCAAAGAGACGCAGATATACAAGAAGCTATCGCGCGTATAAAACAACTAAGAGTTGTAAATAAGGAGTATTTTAATAACACCCACCACATTCGCCAGGATGGATTTAGGGTTAGAGATATAGTTATGCTTTATAATACGCAGCTTAAGCAAGACTATTCTAGTAGTTATAAGTTGGATCTAAAATGGCTGGGCCCGTTCCGCGTACGTAAGAGTTACCCTTATAAAGGATGGTACTTAATTGAGGATCTTAATAGCACGCCATTTCGCGATTAAACTCTAAGGAATAGATTAAAGAGGTTCTATTAATAATAGATATCTAAGGTCCATCAGAAGGACCGGCTTGACCAGTTAGGCGGAACTATACTATAAGAAATAATAGCAGAGCCAGAGCCTAAGGAGGATGTTATATAAAATCCACTAGTATTACAATGCTACGTATTTTAAGAAGTGCGCATTTTAGAAAGATTATTTAATAGAACTAAGTACGAAATATTTAACTAAGGGACAGTCAAGTTCTAAGGTGGGGGAGGGGATATAGATAATAGCCGCGTAATCCGTCCGTTTATTTGCCGTATTTCCTAAAGCTCTTTCTATTACGCTTTCTTATTTGCTTTTTTTAGTTATAAAAATCTAATATATATTAACAGTAAGGTAAGGACAGAAGAATGTTTGTATATAACCATCTAGTATTATTTACTGTAAAGATATTAGTTCCGCTTACCGCCTTTACTAAGTTAATAGCGATTTTCTATCCCAGGGATGGAAAATCATAATTAGTCCATTTAATAATTAGCGCCAGTAGAACTCCACACCGCCACCAGATTTAGTGGACTATTTATATTAGAAAACCCTATTAAGAACTTTACCTTTTCGCCCTTAATAAACCTTAAAGATAACTATAATTAGCTAAAGCACAAACCAAGCAGAATTAATAATAGTATACTTATTATGTCTTCGTCTAGCAGACTACTGGTACTATATAAAGGAGCTAAGTGATAAATTAATAATGTCCTTATAGAAGTCAGAGGCTTCGCAGTTAATTAGCGTTATATAGTGCTTATCTAAATCTATGACGAGATTCTGCTTGAGAGAGAGAATTACGTAGATACTACTAGTGTAGTAGTTGATTTCGTTAATTATAATAATAGGTTACAAGCATCTCTAGGAAAGGACACGTTCTTAATAATCTTTAAGGACATCTCTAACGTTAGTAAAATAGCAAAAGATTAAAGGAATCAGTGTAACAAAGCTAGAGAAACCATCTAAAAAGCCTAGGGATAGGATGTTTTTAACGGACCGCTAAAATATATAGTCTCCTACTACTTCCTTTCTACCGCCTGAAAGCTTACCGTCCACTTACTTTATGAAGTAATAGCGCGAGTCAATAAAGCCCTGGTTAAGAGGCTTGATTATCTAGGACGCGGCATTAAAAACACTACTTAACTATAGCCGACTGACTTCGCGCTCGCGCCTAAAATGTCAGGAAGAGCGATATTAGGTTAGGTGGTGAATAAGTATAGTTTAGGGAGATACTTGACTGGCTTCCTTATTCTAAATAAGGACCTGCCGCCAAGATATAGAAGACTGACTACTATAGGACCAGAGGTTACTAATGTCGGAATTAGACAAGTGGGAGAGAGCTTAGCTCTTACACTGCGAGCGTATTTACGATATACTTCCAACGTAATAAATCCCTTAGCTTTTTAGCCATTAACACCTGTTTAAGGAGGAGGCGTTAGTATTATACCAAGCCCATCCTAGTAAGGATCGCCTATGTTAGTAAACTCGCTTTTATTATCTATAAATAAAAGCATTCTTATGGCTGGAACGCCTATTGGCTCGCCCCTATGGCTGCTAGTATCCTCTTTAAGGAGGAATCCAAGGAGAGGGCTTGCGGTTGCTTATCTAGAAGTAGGAGGGCTAGGAGTGGAATTGCTGTTTAATGAAAACGTCATTAAGCCGGGAGATAATGAAGAATACATTAAGGAGGCCGTAGACGCTGTGGCGATACTCCGCGCAAAACAAGGATGTAACTATAAGGACAACGTACTAGCTTATCTTAAGGCGTCCCTAAACTAAACTACTAAAATTAAACTGACTAAGGTCATAAAGCTCTTGCGTAGTTGGTATAGGGCGGCTGGTTTAAACTTAGAAATATATAAGGTCTGCTAAATACACACACAAGCCATAGGAGGGCGTATAGGTTTAGCAATAAAGGGTCTAAACTATGCCGCGCTATGTTACAGACTCCGTTTGATATATCACGCTCGCAATTACTTAGGCACTATAAAGATAGACCCTACTACGTACTCCTAGTTCCGAAAAGCTTATAGGCCTCTAGTTCCGTCCAACTCCTTAGAACTATATAAGTTTATTTATAACTCGGCACTAAGGTTTTCCTATAATAGGGAGGCTTTACTTGATCAGATACTGTCACCAAACGACTAAGATATATGGCAGCGAGAAGGATCCGTGGTTTCGAGCGTATTTAGGTAGTAGTGGGATTTTGGCATCTTAGCAATAATTAATAAGGAAATGCGTATATACCGCCATTATTAGCGTCTAATTAATGGGCGACTAAATTACAGCTAGTTAAGAATAATGGTTTACGGTCTCTGCTAATAGCTAATAAGATAAGACCCTTAGTATTATTACCTCTATTACGCTCTTAGGCCTGATAGCTGGTGGCAACTTATTTTCTACCCTTATTATGCGAAATTCGCGGTTAGAGGAGACTCTACAGCTTTCCGCCATATTAACGTTAATATTCCCTCGCTCCTTAAAAGTGGATATAGTGCCAATATAATCTAAGAGAGCGTTTCTCTAGATAATAAGACTAAGGACAACTGCACGATTATCCTTCTTAGTATACATCATTACTTAGAATTGTAGTGGGCAGATCTTAAAGCGTAAGGGTTGGCTAAGGGCAACGGATTTATATATAAAATCTTAGACCATGACTAGACCGCTAAGGATATAGAGAAATATGCAACTAACTAGGTAGCTCAGCTATATAAGAAGGGAGATATACATATAACTATGCCTTACCTTTCTTATGGAGCGAAAGGACCTTTAACTGGGACCCGGCGAACAATGCTACTATAGTTTATTAGTATTTAGGACGATTATAATAACCTTAAGGTCACTAAAGGAGGTACTTAGACAGAGTTGGCAGATATGCACTAAGACTTAAAAGCGCCGCCCTATACGCTGTCTGGATATGCTAATCTCTACGGCGTAATTCCATATCGCTTCCCTATAGTAGTTAAGCTCATAGCTGCTAGCGCTCTATCCGACACCCTTCTTAGTAAACGATAATGGGATTCTCTAGTAGTAATCTAAGATCGTGATCTTCTTCTTACCGGTAATAGGAATGAAGTTGCGAAATAGATACATTCCTATTATCTAAGGGCCGTCAAGAACTACAAGGATGCGTTTTAGCTTATATATATAACTAAAGTAGAGCGCTTTAATAGCCGCTTATACTTCTACTGCGTTAACAATGGAATTGAGCCTTTAACTATTATGGTAGATCCAAGTAGAGTACCCCCAATTATTGTAGAAGGATAGAGTTATGCAGAGCTGCCTAAAGAATTATAGGACAGAACTAAGCAAGTGGAAGGACGTAAAAGAGCTATATTATCTAAAAGCCGCCAGTCTAATACATCTTATACTGCTTAGCTAGGCGGACGAGAATGGTCTTATTTAACCAAAATAGAGTCTCCTTGTTTACCATCTCAGGTTTGTAGTAAAGGCAAGAAACGCATGTGATCACCTACCGCACCTTTATTTCGAAGATAAGGAGTTTTAGAGTTTCGGAAGTCGTTAGGGGACAACGACTTGGGTAGGGGAGGTATATAGTAGTGTGATTTAGCCCCCTAGATTCAATATCTAAATTAGGCGTAGCTTTAGAAAAGCCTAGGCCTTCTATATATTTTATATAGATTGGTCTAGAGCCCTTAGAGTCTTTAACAACTCTAATAGGGCTAACAGACATACAGTTTCTCTTTAATATACTCTTTTCTTCTCTTCTTACTGACCGCTTCCCTACTGCCTAATTACAACTGACTGACTAACTGACCACACTGTGACTTCCTATCTAAGAGAGACCGTACCCTCCCACAGTAGTAGGAACTACGGTGGGTTCTATTATTAGGCTGGGTATGTAGGTAAGAACAAAATAATAATATAATAATAACTAGTGGAGTAGTTGCCTAATAGATTAACTCTAATTGTATTTTAAGATTTACTACAAGGAGAGAACTATCTACGGTAGGGACTAAGGTCCTTTAAATATATAACTATACTCCTAAGAAATCCTCTCTTATACATAAGGTACGTGTTATACGTATTATATATAGCGTATACTGTGTATACTTCGTATACCGCGTATAATATTATGTGACTTGCTTACCATTTCTCGTTATATAGTTCCACCAGATCTATTTTGGACTATGCCTGTATTAACTAACTAGCTTCCTATAACTCTTCCCCAAGTAGTCGTAATATTGTACTTAAAGCGTCCGTAATAAGAGCTGGTCTTCCATTTTCCTAATTATATCTTAGGTATTGATCTTTTAAGTATACCTATAGTTATACAGGGTCCGCTTAGCTTGCTTTAGCTTAGCCTATCCCTCCAGCTTAATTTTAGTAGAGGACTTCTTCTCTTAAAGTTTACTAATCGCGACTATACGTTTAAGGATATATTAGGGGGTAGACTTGGACTCTTAATTTAGTAGTATATCTCTTTAATCTGTATCTCTTTGGTGATCCTTGTTAATTAATAGGGGTAGAAGCTCCTTTTTTAGTATAATTACGTCCTGCCTACTATAGTAGTTCTTTTTGGTTCGCTATACTAAGACCTAGTGTTTGTAATTAATAAGGGCTTTAGTCTTCTTAAACTACCTATAACTAATAAGAAGATCGTGGCGGCCTATATCACAGAATAGGAACTATATAGGGACTTATTAACTATCTATAACTAGGTTTGCCTTAAAGAGCTATCTAATTATATCTATCTGCTAATTGTTATAGCTAAATACAGCAACTCCTTATCTTTTAATCTTATAGAGCTTTAGTCGCAGTTATTACTTAATAATTAGCAGTAGCTTATGGTGTATAAAGGCCTCTCCGCCCGCACTAGAGTTAAGCAGGCTTACTATATTAAGAGCCACGCCGCCTAGCGCGATCCTATATAGCGTTATAAGGGCTGCGCCTCCTAAGATCTCCTTTAGCTATATAGGCGCTGTATTAATTACTCCAATCTGCTTTAGGTAGGAGACTTCTCCTAGAGCTGCTTATTTTCCAACTTTACTAAGTTAGTAACTATCTCGTACTCTTTACTTTGGTTAATTGCTTTAGCTTTTATCTTCTTCGGCGCTGTATAGTTATTAGAGTAGTGTCCTTGCTTACTATAGTTAAAGTAGGTAACTGGCGCTTTTGCGGCTAGTGCTAGAGTTAGAGGCTGCCGGGAAGAGGGGGGACCTTTAGTCTCTTTAGCGCCCCTAGTAAAAGCTCTTTTACTAGCCTAGGCTGCTTTATGGTCACTTCGTTCCTTACCTGTCTACTTTAGACCTTAGGCGTACTATTAGGCAGTTCTGCAATAGGCCTAGAAGCTATAGTCTTTATTTACCACCTTAACTTCCATTTAGACGCGTAGGCTGTTATAAAGCTTATTATAAAGCTCCTCTTTCTACTAATCTTGTGGCATCCTTGAGATATTTACTAGCCATATAAAGTTAGATTAGAAATTGTTAAAGTCTCCTAGGTACGGCATCTTAAGGCTTTTAAGCTCCTACTGGGCCTTAATGCGGCGATCTAGGTCTTTAAAGACGTTCTCTAGGAACTTAAGTACTTCTTTGCTAGTAGGGTTGCGTTCCGCATCGCGCTCTACCTCTAGGTAGGGTAAAAGGTGGTTATAAGCTTTACCTCCTACACACGTTTTAATATACGCTACTTTTACATCCTTTTCCTAATCTGGGTTGTCTTAATAGAACTAGTCTGTATTAAATTGAAGCTTGTTTCGTATATAGCCGCTCCAGGTATAATAGGTAGGCTCTTTCCTATCTATTAGCGTAGGTAGGTCTAAAAACTTTGCTATACATCCTAAGCCCGTAACACTGCTTGTTTAAGAGAGTAGTGTCCCTTCTTGTATTATCCGTAACGGTATACTTTCTTGCTCACTGTCTTCCCAATCTAGGGCTTATATAGTGACCAGACTTGCTAACAATCAATTAATCAATCTGACGACCCTTCCCCTTGATTAATTGCCTATTTTAGTGGCCTCTTAATTGATTAATTGATTATTCGCCCAAATCCGAGCTAATTAATTGCAAATTGATTGATTAATTGTATAGATTATATAATACATGTAAATTTTGACATAGCTTCGCTCCATAGCAGATTGTTGCCTAAAAAGGTCCTCTAGTAGCTGAAATCTTGCCAATTATAATATATCAATCGTCGGAGTCGCCGTAGGGGTGGCCGATAAGGCAGCTCGTATAGAGGGAGAGTCTATATCTAAGTCTTGGCATAGTGTTAAGACTTATAAAGTAGACGCAGGAGTAAAAGAAGCACCTACCAAATCGTCAGATACTGCCCTAAGATAAATTGATCTACTTACTTATTGGTTTAACGACCTTTTTAAACCTTATACGCTTCTAGGAGCGCCTATGTAATTATATTTGGACTTATCTTTAATCTATAAGGTTTAAGTAGATTACCAGCCTCACTAAAGACTTATTCGCAGTCAGTGCTAGCTACTGGAATAGTGAGGATATTAAGGGCGAACTGAGTAAGCTATGGAAACTCTGGTTAATACAGCAGCCAGTATTAAATTGGATTATCCGCTAAGGGGTATTCTTTTAGAAGTGGATTAAGGAGCTTCTAGCGCTTATATTTATTATTATAAGTCTTGCCAGGTGTAGTTACTCCAGTATATACAGTAATATGGTCCTCGCGGCCGGAGGAAGCTCGTACGCGCTTTAAAGGGGGGGGATTAGTAGATAATATAATTAATCGCTCTTTATACAATTTCTAAAGCCTCTTAAATGCAGTGTCGCCGTTAATTAACTACTGTGGTTTATCGCGCCAAGCATTATAGCAGAAGCGCTTAAGGTAAGGATGTAGTAGAACTGCTGTATAATAAGCTAGCATCTTATTAAGCTTCTTAAAGTAGGCTAATAGCTTCTTCCACCTAAGGTTGATATTAATCTTAGCGTGATCTTCCATAGCTTCCTAGGTAGGATAATCCTCTAGAGTTGCCTTTATAAGTCTATCCTTCCTCTCCTTAAACACCTTAAGCAGCTAATTAAATATAGGTATAACCTCCTAAATAGCACTATGGTGGCTAGCCTTACCTCTACCCTCTAAAAGGCCTGTGGCTTCACTAATTAGGCAAAGGATATTAATGTAGTCGTTAATAATCTGCCAGTTATTTATATTAAGGCCGCCAACTTTAATATAGAGGCGCGTGTTAGGTAGAGGCTTGCCCTAAGCTTATAGCGATACAACTTCCTTCTTATATCTATTGATTTGATACTAAGCAAAGGTGTTTAATAGCTCTTAGAGTTTGGCTGCGTGTGTAAAGGCTTTATAGTAGCTGTTCTACCTAGTCTTGACGGGCTTAACTAGTTACTTAATCTTAAAGTTTAGCTGGCGAAGACGCTTGTTCTTATCGCGCTGAAATAATTTAAATAGTTAATTGAGCTGAGGGGTGTTAATAGAGTTAATAAGATCGCAGAGCGTGCTAAGAGGGCCTTCTTTACGCCACTTAGTAAGAAACTGCTCTTCCTCCTAGTAGATTTTAGTGAGTTGCTTATATAACCGGCGTACTCTATATAGGAGCGACTTACTAGTATATTCTTGTCGCTATTTTTAAACAACTCCTTATCCTTGCCCCACATAATTGACTAAGCGACGAGATTAAGGACATGGCAGGCATAGCGAGTTCGTCTATATTCTTTAATAAAGCTATATTTAACGGCGAGGGTGTTAAGCGTAGTATTATTGTTCAAAGTATTATCTATAATAAAGTAGCCAAGCCGTTCCTTACTGATATTAAAGCTATTTAATATATTCCTAACGACTTCTATATAATTAATACTAGAGTGGCGGCCAATCTGCTCTAGAAGGGCAATTAGATAGTTAACTATATGCCCTCCCTAGTTTAAATGGTGAACACATATACCTATAAGAGCGTGTTTACTGTTCTAAGTCGTCCAGCTATTAAATAAGATATGAACTAGTGAGTTCGCGCTTATAAGCTCCTTCCGAACTAAGGGCAAAAAGGCTTAATATTCGGCTATGATGTAATCTGCTACTAACTGGTAATTTCGCCATAGAACACGCTCGGCCTTAGGGTTAGCCGTAGTAATTAGATTACGGAAGGCAGGGGTTTTAAACTTATAGAGGGGGTAGGTGTTTTTAATAAGCCAATTAATAGCTAATTGCCTAAATCGAGTCGCGTTAAAGCCACCGATTAGCTTATTCGCGACGGCCTGTAATACTTTATAGCCCTCTACCTGGAGGCTTTTAAGGACTGTTCTCTGGCGCTTCTTACTCTTAAAGGTTATCTTTCCATTCTTATTATAGCCGTGGCCTCTGGTGTTGGCTTTAAGATGTCCAGCAGCTGCTAAGGTCGCTCTAGTAATATTATATTAGCCAGCCCCGCCGCAGTTAATGATTTTATGGGTGTGGTAGTATTTACAGATAAAGACGATTTAATTTATATTAACGCGACTTTAGTATCGGTAGCTATATTTAAATATCTAGCTAGGTGTCCGCTTGGAGCTATAATAAGGCTTTTGTAGATCTAGGAGGCGCTTCCAGTTAATGCTATTGTAGTTGTTAATATTACCGCCAGCATTAATTTTAGGTACATCGTCAGCTAGTGCAGCGACTTTAGAGAGTGCCAATGTAGGAGTTTTAGGTTGGAGAGTGTTAGCCACACGCAGGTTTAACTTAGTAAGGTCCTGGCTTATTGTAATAGTAAGAAACAAGGGTTAGATATACGGTGGTTAAGTTAATTAATAAAGAAATGTATTAAGGTAGAAATTAAGGGCGATGCAAAGGTATATTTGGTGTTAATTTAGGGCGGAAAAACGTTTTAAATAGGTCTAGTAGTTGCCTAAAGTGGACTATTTGCTATATTTGCACTTAGCCCTACGAATAAAATCAAGACTGTAATATTAAAGTCTATCACGAACCTCATATCCACCACCTATATAAATATGCAATTGATATGCAATTAATTAATTAATTAGGGCCTTAGCAGATTAATTGATTCCAAATTTTAAGCCTCCTTGGATTGATTGATTGATTGCTTATAAGCAATCAATCAATCAATCTCGATTGGGTCCGCTTGATTGTTAGCAAGTCTGATAGTGACCTTGCGGCCTATCCTTAATATCTTCTAATTGGCCTTGCGGAGCTCGTCTGTCCTGTTGTCCAAGTGCTCCTTGAGCTTCGCTATCTTTGCCTTAGCCTCCTCTTTCCCATTAAGGGCCTCGTGTGCGTAGTTATTTGCGAGACGCCATAGCATAGTAATCTGCTGTTCCATCGCCTTTCTTCGTATTCCCTGGAGCTTCAGCTCTTCTACGAGTTCGGTTATAGGGATTGCGGCTAGGCTTTAGGTGGTCGCGGCTGTGTACTCTCTCTTTGTCTCTATTTCGAAGTATACAGGGTTCTCGTTGTCTTCTGATTGCGCCATAAGACGGTCCTATTTGCTTTTCATATCGTCCGCGAGCTCCGGCGGCTTGAGTGACGCGTCTACGGGTTCCTCACGTGCTGCCAGCGTTGGGTTGGTAGCTATCTCTAGCGCGCTAGGCCTTAACGCGCTCCTTTTTGCCATAGTGTCTCTTTTGCTTTCTTAGGCAACTCTTGCTACTGAGATTGTAATTAGGGTGATCCTTTTAATCTAATTGCTGTAGTCTCTTCCTTTAGCTGCTTAATCCGCTGTCGCAATTGCCTGCCTTGAGCAGGGCTTAGAGGGTTAATTGGTCTGTAGTTATGGTGGTAGAACAGCTCTCTGTCTAGCTATACGTTTAACCGTTGGACCTAGTATTGTGTCGCCTCTACAGGCCAGTTGAGGTTGACCTTAGTCTAATGTCACGGCTAGCTTTCTGTGGGAGCGATCTGATAGATCAAGCAACAATAAGGGGCTATATTATGAATAGACTAAGGTAAGGGCTCAAAGAAAGGGGCGCGGTAGACGACTATGTACATGTTCGGTCGTCGGG
>Ga0307507_10003239_pt1 | contig 32066 bp, 13 predicted proteins | sample 7_EM_MG_FD_207223 | JGI IMG/M metagenome (GOLD analysis project Ga0307507, IMG submission 207223) | Populus trichocarpa ectomycorrhiza microbial communities from riparian zone in the Pacific Northwest, United States - 7_EM | ecosystem: Host-associated > Plants > Roots > Unclassified | place... | reverse complement strand
TGATTTAGGGGGGCCTTTCTCGGTTTCTCTAGTGGCCCAAATGCTAGATCCATACGTCATGGTTGGCCGGACAACTGCTGTATATAGTAGGCGTGACCTCTGGAAGCATGGTTTAGATTAATATAGATAGTAGTTAGATGCTGTATTATCTTATTAACAGATATAAACCAAACAGGTAACTTGTCCTTAAACTTGGCCTAAAGGTATTACTAGGCATCCCCAATGGTTTAACCAAAGAGGTAGAGCATTTTAGCTTCTTTAGAGGGGAAATGGTTGTAGTTAATACAAAGCTTTCCTTGCACCTAAATTCTCTAGTTCTTAAAGGTCGGGTCTATGCCGTTTAATAATAGTAGGGGGTTAGGGAGCTTAATAGACTTTAATTGCTTTGTTATTGTATCTATACTCTTTAATATATCGCATTTGGTTAAGCAAATGGGTTAACTAAGGCTTTATAAAGGGGAGGCTGGGCTGTTTTATAAGGTAGTAAGGCTTTCTAGGATCTCCTTTAGAGTCTCTTATATACTTTAGGCTTAAAGACAATCGACCTTCTAATTAGCAGTAAGGGTATAAATCTGCTTATATACACCTGTAATGTTATTATTGTCTTTAATTTCTAATCCTAACTAGATCTTGTGTTTCTCTCGGGTAGAGGCAGGTCTTTTAGATAAGCTTGCTTTAGGTGCCATTGTCAGCTTCCTAAAGTTTATCAGAATTGTACGATTCGGTTTCAATTCCGGGGTTTTTTTGGGGGTATAGGTTAAGTACAGTCTGGCCTGTAAAGTGGGATATTATTAGGGCCTTCTTAGGCGTGGTAGTGTGAGTTTTTTAATGTCTGAGTATAACGCGTCGACGCGTTGTTGCAGATAAAGGTCTTCTTTTAGGGTGGGATATTATTAAGGCCTTTCCAGGCAGTGTATGGAGAGCTTAGTATAATGTAATAGGCTTATATAAATGCTTCTAAACCAAAGCTTATAGATTGCTACTATACAAGAATACTAAGCTAAGGAGAAGAAGAAGAAGAATCGTTTAGGGGCAGTAGGTAGGCATGTCGCGAGGGCCGCCAAGGCGCTAGTGGTAAGCGGGCCAATAGCGATTTTGCATGCCGGGCATGGAAAATCCTAATTGGTTGAATATGGCCGGTGACGCGCTCCAGCACCGTCACAATAGTAGCAGTTAGTTATAGGTAGGGTAATAATAGGTTCCTTAAGTTAATATCCTAGGAAGTAGGTAGAGGCAGCTAGGCTATACCCTAGGTAAGTCTCTCTGCAGTATTTAAAGTTAAAGGTTACTTCTCTCTTTTTCTAGTTAATGGCGGGGTTGTGTTATTTAAGCTAGTTTATTTTAAGGATAATAGGGTAGTTAACAAGTGGTATAATATAGGCCCAGAGCTCTTTCTGGTGCCCATTTATATCTAGGTAGAGTTATGCCATATAGGTAATCTTCTATATAGTATAACTACCATTAGCAAGTTATAGGGCATGGGTTTTAGTAAGGGGTAAGGTAGGTAGGTTATAAGTACGCATAAATTAGGTGTCTATAAATTTATTAATAACTCCGCAATTAATTATAGAATAGCTTTTATATTGTTTTTTAGCAGTGATTCCTATTATAGGTAAAACTATCTATTTCCGTCTATTTATCTTTACTAAGTTATCTATTAAGCAGGCCGATATATAGATCCCCTTATTATTAAGGCGTCCTAGCCTATAACTTAGGGCTAGAACTTAGCGTTTTCCGTTTCCGTATCCAACTCTACCGCTGGTACTACGTCTTTATCTTATATAGTAGTGGTATATAGTAACGTATTTGGTATTCGAGGTACTAGGTTAAGTATTAGGCGGCGGCCGCTAAATCTAGCTATTAGGCAGTTTAGGCTATAGCTATAATAGCCTTCTTAATAGCATTTATAGCAACGCTTTAGCTTCCGGAGTAGCTCGCGTTCTCTATCTAGTAGCTTTTACAGGAAGGTTAGTATAGAGAGGTTGATATTAGGACCAGTAGTATTACTTAGGGTAGTAGGCGTTAGTAGTTTAGTAAGTCCAGAGGGCTTCTATAGGGAGGTCTTTAGGCGGGGGTTTATAGTAGCAATCTAGTTTAGCCATTGTTTAATCTTCTATAGGGCTGCTACCATATTGTAAATATTATTATAGTTGTGACTGGCGGCTGCGTAACTAAGGTAATAAGTAACTTTTTTTAAGAAGATCTTCCTAGTCTTTAGTATTATCTTAGGCGAGGACTCTAGTATATTCCTAGAATTTAATATAGAACTTATTAAATAATTTAGTGGGACTTATCTTTAGGGTATGTAGTTTAGCTTAACTAGTGGCCACTAGGTTATAGTTGCGGTACATTTAGTTAAGGTCCTTAAGGGCTTTTTAGTAAAACTGCTACTTCTAGGGACTGCTAGTCTTCTATTAAGTAAAGAGCCTATTAAACAGGATACCCTTTATTCGCCTAATAATATAGCCAATCTTAGTATCTTCTATAGGGAAAAGATAGGTGCTTTAGGTTAGTTTCTTATAGACTTATATCTTCTAGTGGCTGTATTCCTTACGGTTACCCTAGAAGATTAGGGGATTAGGGTAGCGTATATTAGACCCTATAGTAGCAGTTTAGGTAGGTAAGATTGCTAGGGGCATAGAGACTTAGGTAGCGTTATATACGGTAAAGGGGTATCTAGTATTATTATAAATGTGCTTATTAAGCTAAGATTATAGGTATTTAATTATACCCTCTCTTTCCGTAACTGTAGTAATAAGTATAATCTCGGCCTTTTTTAATTATTAGACGTCGTGTTTAGATACGCGGAGGTTATCTTTAATCTCTTAGTGTATATTATTAGCGAGCGCTTTACGAGCTTATAGGTCTTAGATAATATCGTAATCGTAAACAGTACGTATCTTAGCTTATATAAGCTTTAGATAGTAGTTCTATAGAAGGTAGTAGTATTTATTAGGTTCTCGTGCTATTATTTTTTAAAAAGTCTTGGCGTCTCATATCTTAATCTTAATAGGTAGTAGCCCTTTAGCTTATTTGTCCGTAGTTATATAGTTAATAAAGGATAAGATATTGTTAATGTCTACCTTATTAAGGTCGTTGTAGTCTTTTAAGCCACTAGGCTTCCCTTTAGGGGTTAAGGCTATAGTTAGTAAATTAAATCCTCCTAGGATTAATTGGCGTCGTGGGTTTAATATAGGTATTAGATTATTCTTTAAGTTTAACATAGTAGCTAGTAAGGAATTTCGTCTTACTATTATTAGTTCTTTAGAAGTACGAGGTAGAAGATATACTGCTTTTAGTAGCGCCTGTAGTATTATGGAGATATAGAATTGGTTATAGGCTAAGTGTCGGTAATAAAAAAGGCGCAACGTAATGTTATAAGACGGGGGCAATGGCTACAGAACGTATGTATTTGGGGAGTCTACAAGACGTTGCGCGATCGATCGTAAGGGTCGAGGGCGTAAGGAGGTGATATACCTACGCGTAGCTGACGTAAGCTGTACGCGAGGTGTACGCGAGAGCACGGGGCTCTCCTATGGAGGCCCCTACGGTGGGGTTCCGTAACAGTTATCTTCTAACTATAATACGCTATTAGGTGCTATGCGTTTTAATACTTTTATAGCAAGCATACTTCTAATATAAAGTCTAATACATCCGTTTCCACCACTATATTTAGCTCTAGTTGGTAGATTTTAAGAATTAGATCCTAGGTAAATAACTTTTTAAGTTTTTAGAACAGCTTCCTTTATTTATTTTCCTATATCCACAGTTCCTCTTTATTTGTTAATTATATGAACGGTTTAATATTCTTTAACTATTGCGCTATAAACCTCCTATAGTAATTATAAAACCCTAAAAATAATCTTAGCTGCGTAACGTTCTCTAATTCTTGTTAATTAACTATAGCTTTAACTTTCTTTAGGCCTATACTAATTTTGCCTAGTTTAATAATAAATTTAATAAAATCGGTCTTCCTTATAAAGAACTTACATTTCTTAATTACTACTGGTATTTTCTCCTCCTATAGTCTCTTTAAAGTCTATTTAATGTATTCTTTGTATTTCCTCCTTGCTTATAAGGCAGACAATAAAGTTATTAAGATATACTATAACAAATTTATTAAGGTGTTCTTATAATACGCTATTAATTTATTTCTAGAATATTATTATTGCGTTTATAAGCCCAAATTGCGTAACTAATAGATTGTATAGTCCTTTCTTTAACCTAAATGCTACTTTCTATTTATTGCCTTCCTTTATCCTAATCTAGTAGTATACCTATTTTAGATCTATCTTTATAAAGATTTATACGTTACTAATCCTATTTTAGATTTCGCTAATTAAGGGTAAAGGATATCTATTCTTTCTTATAATGCTGTTTAACTCTTTATAGTTAATACATAACCTAAGTTTCCTATTTTTTGGTATAAATAGTACTAAATATCCCGCTAATAATTGCGATGGTCGGATATATCCCTTTTATAGGTTTTTCTAGATAAACTCCTTAAGCGCTCTTAATTCTTCTTTAGTAAGCTTATAAATTAGAAAACTAGTTTATAGTTCTAATTCTATTTTAGAGTTATATACTATATACTTTAATAGCCTTTTACTTTCTGGGCTCTATAGTTTTTTGCCATACTTATGGTATCTTTTTAGTACATAACTTAGCCTTGCTTAGTTTCTTTATATATTGCTTTAACTTAGTACTATATTATCTTAGTTATTTGTTACGTATTATATCGTTAAGTATCCTTAATATTATCCTAACCTATAACCTAATTAATTCTTAAATTATATTTCTATAACCAAGGTATTCCTAATACTGCTTTATCCCGTCCTAATAGTAGGATATTAAAAAACATTTTAATTATTTTTCCTTTAATGGTTATCTAAACAGGTCCTATTTTAAGGTTAATAATGCCTCCTCTATAAGCTATTAGATCTCCTAAAATTATAATTAATAAATATAGGTATTCCTTCTATCTATATAGTAACCCTATAATGCGTGGTTCTTGTTGCCAGCTAATGACGAGTAAGAAGGAAATATACAATCAGCCACGACCCTAAAGACGAGAGACAATATAAAGACATAAGAAACCAGTTAAAGAATACCCTAAAAAAAGAAGTAAGGAATAACTGGAGACGGTTTATAAACGAGCACACTTCTAACCTAAGCCTTCCCTATAATAAAGGCCTTTGGGCTATAGCAAAATGGGTAAAGAAAAAGGCAGGGCGTCTAGCAGAAGACTTATACCTACCGCCCCTGCGAAGAGCAGGGGAATTACAGGCCACTAATAACAACGATAAGAAGGTAAAGATCCTTATAAAAAGGTTTTTCCCCTAACTAGCCCTAGCAGACCTTAGTAATATTACGGGTAAAATACCGGTGACTTACCTATAGGTCGACAGCGACATAATAACAGAGAAAATGGCTAGAACTATTAGCCGCCTTTTAAATAATACAGTATTAGGACCAGATGGAATTCTAAATAAGGCTTTAAAAACCTGTGGACTACTTATAGCACCCTAGCTTGCAGACGTGGCTAAAGTATACTTTACTATAGGCTACTACCCGCGACTCGGTAGAGCTATAACGACGGTTGTTCTATAAAAAGAAGGTAAAGCAGATTACTTAACCCTAGGAAGCTACCGCCCTATTGCCTTAGAAAATACTCTTAGCAAGATCTTAGAAAGGGTAATAGCGGACCATATGGTAGACACGGCTAAGGAATACGCCTTATTACCATAAAGCCAAATAGGGGCAAGAAAGAACCGCTTAACACTATTAGCACTTATGCTACTCGCTACCACCATCAAAACCGCATAGGCGATGCGAAGGGACTTTATAGTATTAATGCTTAGCCTAGATATTAGCGGTGCCTATAATAACATACTCCATAAGCGCCTCCTATATATCTTTAGGGCAAAGGGCTTCCTAGAATAAATTATATAGTTTATCTAAGGGTTTATAGGCCAAAAAGAAATATTACTAGTCTTTAGCAGATACTAGAGCCCCCCTATAGCAGTTATAATAGGAATACTATAAAGATTACCCCTCTCGCCTATTCTTTTTCTCTTCTTTATAAGCAACCTGCTTAATTTCTTTAAAAAAGGGGCGACCTAGGAAATAGGCTTTATTAACAATATAAACCTAATTATATATAGGCTAATAGCCGCAGAGAATTGCAGAATATTAGAGAGAGCCTATAATACCTATATAGAATAGGCAAGACAATATAAAGTCCAATTCTTACTAGAGAAATACCAGCTAATCTATTTTATAAGAAAACGCAACTAATCTACAAATCTCTAGTATATAATTTATATCTAAGGCTTTAGGGGTTAACCAGTTTAGGGCCTAAGGGTATTAGGAGTATGGGTAGACAGCAAGCTCCGGTAGAGCGCATATGCGGCATAAGCGGCCCATAAGGGCCAAGTATAGTATATTATATTATCTAGGATTGTTAATTCTATATAGGGTCCATGCTTTTAGAAGTCACGCCTACTATATATAGTAGTTGTCTGGCCAACCATAACATATAAATTCAGTGTTTGGGCCATTAGAGAATCTAAAAAAGGCCCCCCTAAATCACTCCTTAAACCACTCTAAAAGGTCTAAACAGCCTATCTCTAGAGTATAACAGGTGGGTATAAGCGTATAGCTATAGCACTGCTTAAGAAGGAAGCTAATATTCCCCCCCTATAACTGTATATTAAAGCCGCTATAATATAAAGTGCGTAAAATAAACGCAACTCTAATGTTATAAAGTATATTAAGACACGCCTAAATAAACTATAGAGGGACCCTAGGGTGCCCTATAGGAGAATTAACTAATAACCCTAAAGTAGGGAAGATATATTAGAGAAATAGGTAGAGAAAGCAGAAGAAGAATAGTGCTATATTAGGGCCTAGGCCCATATAGAGGAGAAAGGGAGACGCGTAAAAGGCTAGTAAAGATAATGGTAAGAGAGAAAAAGGAGCTAAAGTAGAGTATAAAAGAATACTAAAAAACTATTTATCGCAATATAATACTGGTTAGACTAATGCTAGAGAGGTAAATAGGAGTTAAAGGTATAGAGGCTAACTTAGGCAAGAGGAACTCAAGCTATAGTATAGTTAATGCTATAGGGGATAAACACTTAAGGGCTCTAAGAAGGCCTAATAAAGGTAGAAAATATAATGGCAACACTTTTAAGAATAGAAATAATAGGACTAAAAGATTGGCTCTACTGGGTAGGTATTTTAGTAGGTAGCCTAAAATGTAAATATAGCTGGCCAAAACAGACACTAAAACATATAATACTGCTATACCCCTTACGCACCAACTAAGAAGTAATACTCTTAGTAGCTAGCACAAAGAACTATAATACACTACTCTTAATATAAAAAGGTCTTAAGGCAGTTACCTAATAGCTTATTAGCTAAAATATACTAGATCAATTTTGGGTTATAAAGGAAATGGTAATAGAAGATAAAGGGGTAAGTAATAGGCGCCCCCTATTAACTCTATAGTAGTAGAGTAAAGTTTATAATACTAACGCGTCCGTAGGCTTATTACGGCAGTAGTGGTTCCTAAGGAGGTTAAAAAGTAAGGTAGAAGAGCACTATAGGCAACTTATAGGCGCTAAGTAGGCGAGTCCTAAAAGGCGGGGAGATGGATTACGGGGTTTTCTTAAGTAGAGTTTTCTCCCCATATATATATAAGGAGTAGTCCGCGTGGGCCCAATAGGGATCCAAATTGGACGTTAAGCAATAAATAATTATTATATAGTAACCCTATCTTTTTAACTACTACTAGTAATATATAGTTTCTTATTACTTATAAGGGGACTTTATAGATAGGGGCTATAAGGACACGATTATAGAACAGGATAGATTGGTAAGGAGACGAATCCTTAAGGAGGTAAGGCCTTTGGGATTGTGGAGACTATATACTACGGGTACGTGCCTCCGGTACGTGACCAACGGACGTCCTAGGGGTGTCCGGGGGTTGTCCTAAGGGCAACCTAAGGTGACCGCAATAATATCCCTTATATTACTCTACTATCTATTAGTGCTTTAAACTTTTAATCTTACTAATTAACTCATAAATTTAGGTTCCTTCTTTAAATTCCTTTAAGGGTCTAAGACTCTACTACTGTGGCGGCGTAGATTGGACGTCGCCTAGTGTCTTGGCATTTCCCTATATTTATAGAGCCTTTGGCTTTTATCCCTCTTATATATTACAAACCTACAAGCGACCAACAGACAGACAGTTTCCTATAATATTTTCTTTTCTTTTTTTCTTACTAACTGCTCTCCTACTAACTAATTATAACCGACTAATTAACTAATAGACTAACCGACCGATGGATTAAAGCCCTGTATATCCCTAACTTTCAATTTCTATAGAATTTAGACTAGGTGAAATCCACCCTCCCACATGCGCTGCTTCTCCGGCGTTGGTAAAACACCAATACCAATAAGATACTTTACATTGCTCCTTACAACTTCCTTCATTCTGGCCCCATTAGCAGCCGCGGGAACTTTTCTCGACCCAATGATCGAGCTTCCTCGTTCTAGGATATACAGTACTGGAAACAACGGATGTGATTCCAAGCCGGCCATAATGGTTGCACGCATGCGCTTCAGCCACTCCGCATATGGTAGGGGCTCCAACACGAAGCCAAAGTCCTCACGCAAGACGTTCCAGAAATCGACGACAAATAGACCTTCCAGCAACTTCACGACGGTTTGACTCGAGTCCCTTTCCATTTCGGAAATACAAGCCAAGACGCCCTGCGCGACACGGGCTTTATCTGCGACAGAGATCCAATGGTGGGCCTCATCTTCGTTATATGCACCAATCTCAAGGCAACCTGCAACGAGCCGCCAAATGAAGTCGCTCCGGTTTGCCAGCCCATTATTAGCGTTACCGATAATATAGCCTGGCTTAACAATCCTAAGATGCCTTGCCCCAGAACCCAGCCGGCTAGCGAAGCGCTTCACAATAAGCTCTGCCATTAGCTTTGATTGTTCGTAGCCTCCCGCGGATTCTGCATGCATGGCCATCTGCCGGTCGTCATCTTCGTCCGCAGAAACCTGCTGACCGCCGGAGACGTAGACAAAGCTACTTACTGATCTGGATTCGGCCATTAATCTGAGCAGAGAGGATGTAGAATCAACATTAGCAGCTTGTAGTGTCTCGTAGTCGAGACTGTAGTGAACATGGGCACCGTTCTGAATAATGGCGTGAATGCAGCTGTCCGACGCTGATTCACCTCGGAGACATTTAAGTTGACCATCGCTGAGCCCAAGGTTGGCTTTAATCAAGTCGCCCTTCCAAACTTGAATTCTAGATGCATGGTCGTCCTGCCACCAACCCTCGAAACTAGCTCTTTTAATAATACGCTGCATTGCCTCACTCTCGCTCGGACCACGGACCAAGACGCGAGCGCATATTCCTGGAAATTCCATGAGCTGACGCAATATCTCGATTCCCAAGTATCCGGTGCTTCCTGTCAGGAAGACATTGCGAGTAGGTGGATATATTATCGGCACAGTGTTTAGTGCCCTAAAGTTTTCGTAACATGACATAACTACTTGAATGATGCGGCTAGTCTCTTTAAGAACATCAATTTTCCGGTAACAGTCCATGGAATCGTGTTCGCGTTGATCTATAAGACTTGCAAGTGTTCGAATGGTGACCTTGGAACTCAGCAATATTGACATGGGTACTTTCACACCAAAAGCCTGCTGTAGGAAGATGGAGAGAGAGATTAATTGAATCGAATTTACACCAGCTTGTTGCAGGGCAAAGTCATGTCCTTCGAGTGCGAGCCGATATGCACAATCTTTCCCACCTAGCATGTCGGCAGCTTTGTGGCTGATTACTTTTGCCGTAGACTCTGAGTTTTCAAGAGGTTGCAATGATCCGATCTGCCCTACGGAATTGACTTGTGCCGGTCTTGTTTTCATATTGGCAAGCCAGCTGTTGACCCGACGTCTCTCCAGCTTCATCGAAGCAGTAAGTGGCATGCCTGTAACTACCAGGAGAGCAGATGGAAGCATGTACCGAGGTACAAGACCAGAGAGCTGCTCAATCACGACCGCTAGGGTTAGAGATTCCGTGGAGATAACGGTTATCGGTTGGTTCTCAACCTTTGTAGCCCCGGTCTCTCGTGGCTGAACAATAGCGACAAGATCGCCTTGGAAACAGCCTTCTTTAGGAGCAGCTACCATCGACATACCGACATTAGGGATCTTATGCAGATGATGCTCGATCTCACCCAATTCCACGCGTTGTCCATGGCGTTTAATCTGCAAATCCCGCCTTCCGACGAAGTCAAAGGAGCCGTCCATGGAATCCAGATTGTACTTTAAGAGGTCGCCTGTTTTATAGTATCTTTGATGATCTTTTACATCCGCCCACGACGGTTGCATTATAAAACTTGAGGAGGTTTTGGTTGGATCATTAAGATATTCGCGCGCCATGCTTGGTCCAGCGACTATCAACTCCCCTATTGCCCCAATAGGTACCAATTTATTATAATCCGCTGGGTCAACAAGCCAACAAGAGCTGTTAAGTGGTAGCCCGACCGTTTCAGCCCTACTCCAGTTTGGATCGACCTTATTGATCATGCAAAACCCAACTTCTGCAGGACCAAATGCATTAAAGAGAGTAACCTTCCCAGCCCATCGCTTCATAACGTCTTGTTTAAGAGCCTCTCCAGCTAGTATCAATGTCCGAAGGGTTGGGACCGACTCTGGATCGATGAGGCTTGCAAAGGAAGGAGTCAAGAGTGCCAGATCAACCTTCAAACTTCCGATGGCACGGGTGACGTCGAATTTCCGATCTTCTTCCGAGGGTATGCACACGCAACCCTTGAATGTTAGGGTAGTGAAGATATCAATGACAGCGACATCCCAAGTGTATGCGGAGAATTGCAACACACGCGCGTTATGATACCCTAGTTCCTCACCATGCGCCAAAGTGTGGGTACAGATTGCGCGATGTTCCTGTATAATACCTTTTGGACGACCAGTAGAGCCTGAAGTGAAAAGAACAAGAACGGGGTCGGAAGGATTCACGGAAGGAAATTGAAAACCATCTAGAGATTGTTCTTGAAATACTGCAACCGTTTCTGGGCAGACTACAACGACCTGCTCGACCAAATTACGGAATTTGAACCCGTACGAGTTGGATGTGAGTATAATTTTGGCATCCACGTCATCGCAGATTTCCTTAATCCTCGATGGTGGATGTTCGGGGTCCAGAGGGACGAATGCACCTCCAGCTTTCAAGGCTGCTAGCATTGCCACAACGGTCCAACAACTCTTCTCGAACGCGAATGGCACGAATGTGCCTCTGCAGACTCCGATGCTAATGAGATGTTGGGCCACGCTTGTAGAATATGAGTCCAATTCTTGGTACGTCAAAACGCCGTCCCACGCGCAGACTGCTTCAGCGCCCGGCACCGAGTTCACGGAATCGTTTACTAAATGATGCAGGCAATCGTTGCGTAAGAACAATGCATTTGAATTCCATGATTGCAACGTTCTCCTATCGACATCACTTATGAGCTCTCTAGCGATAGAAGCGTCATTACCAGCTTTAATTAATGTCGTCAAGATCTTTCTCAAAGTATGAGTTATAGCGATACCGAAATGTTGTGGAATTGCAGCAAGTCGAAAACTGATCGAGATATCGGTAGAGATATCTAGCAAGTCGGTAACAAAAACTAAATCAAGCTATTCCGTTTGGTTTATTTGTTAGTGAGACACGAACCCTAGGAACGTTGCCAAGACGTAGACTTACAGTATACACGGATCGAGCGTCGGTTTGTCTTCTAGAATTTTTCTGCCGAGAGACATACATTGCAGTATTCATTTGTTTTTCTTCAATTGCGTGCGGAGATACAGCGCGACTTGAGACGCCACATACACCGGAGGATTGCTTGCCAAATCGGCATATGGTGGCCTTCGCAAATTCACCGTCTAGTGTTCGGCCATCAATCATGGCGAAGGAAGCTACATCCTCTCGAGTGTAGCTGCGCAAAAGAAGAGCCCAGGCCACCTGTAGAAAATGAATTCGTGATTCGAAGGCTGGGTTTGTCTTCGTTGCAAGTCGGTGCAATTGTGCTACTGGAAGTGAAGAGAAACCAGAAATATTCTCCCCACTCCGGCTTGCCATCGTGGGAAAGCGGCAAGGTTCGAAAGTTTGTCCAGAGATTGTTGCATCTAGTTCTTGAACGGTGTGGGCCGCATCTTCTTCTGACGTCGCATGCTCGCATAAATCCACTGCTGAATTAACTCGAGTCACCCTCGAGACTTCGATAGAGCACGATTCTCTGCTAGCATCAATAACATGTTTTTCAGAGCAAGAGACTGAGGGTTTGATTTTCAAAGAGGATACCATAGCCACAGGATTCGTAATTATGACAGTCTCTGTCGATTGCAAGATCAAAAGATAGAAAGAATAATGACTGCCCCATTGCAAGAGGCCCTAGAGCCTCACTATATACACTAGGTAGGTGGCAAAGGCTGACGTCGATACTAACGTCGATTTGAAACTGTTACCTCATTGCTACTGGATCGTCATTGCCACTTAGTTGATAACAGGTAATGGAAAGGTAATAGAAACAGTATGAAGTCATAAAGTGATAGGCAACTAGAATAGGAACAGTCTCCATGGCGAGCGAGAGTACGAGACTGTAGGCTTTGATCGTAGGGTACCAGTGTTCAAGGTGCAATTGAACGGGATTGAGCTGCTCAAGTTGATTTAAGCACTGCTGAATACTTGGCTAAGTTAAAAAAGTTGCAGTTCATCGATGCTAACTCTATAACTAGACTGCGAAGTTTGCACATCTCTAGCACAATTCTGGTTACACTGAACTCGGATGGGCATCCAAAGCTGTACGTGTTTTTTTAGTCAATATCCTATTCTATATGCTTGGATGCCTCGATATTAATTGAGTGTTGCGTCATCAATTCATGTACCGCGTAACCCAGATTCGAATTATCGGTCTTTGGCACAGTCAACTATGCACTACATTAGCTAATGAAGACGATTCTTGGATTCTAGAGAGCAGATATTAGAGCGGTGTGAGCAAGCAATGGCATGGTATGAAACCCTGCTTCTCATACTCTCCACACCGTCCTCCTGTGGCTTTAGTGGTGTGACCCAATTACCTCATCTCTTAATTGCATGTGCAGTGATTTAGGATGAAAACGAAAATTTTTATATGCGGATCCTCTTTAGAACACTTGGCGAATGCGACCTTGAGAGAAATTATTACGTACGAAACAAGGAACAGATCGGAATAAGGCTTCGAAGAGCGGCGCTAAAAATGCAGGAAGATCTTACAGTAGTTTACATGCTATGTAAAAGTAAGAACCCGATAAATTTTGCAGGATTGTATGAACTAGAGCAACAACCCGAGAAAATTTGATTATTGTGTATTGAGGGCTATGATATAGCGTTTCGTGTTCTACCTTGGCTCTCTATAGGACGAATAGTGTGTTACGCCATTTCGAATCCTCTTAAGCCTTATGATAGAAATGAGGCAGCGGCGAGGCTATCTAAAGTTGAATCTAGGTATATCGATGGCAATTGACGAGCAAAAGAAGCACCAGAACTAGGTTGTAATCATTAGGTCTAGGTCTTGCTCATCTTTAGCTCTCGGAGTTTAGTCAGCCACCTACGTTGTGTTAGAGCACCTGCTATCTCACAGCGCAAATCCAAACATTATAGATGACGAGGGTGGCACTGCACTGCTGTGGGGAGCTTGCCGCGGGAAAGAGGCTATCATCAGGCGCCTTATTGCGGTTGAGGGTATCGACCTGAATCCGGTGAATCATGAAGGGATGAGTCCATTAACCTGGGCGATTGAAAGGCGATATGGGAAGATTGTAGAGATACTTGCTGACAGTCTGCTGTTCTCGAAAGCGAGATTGGTGGAAGAGGCGTTCAGGCGAAGGGTGTTGAGAGTCAAGTGTAGGCCCTTGAGGCCTAAGGCCTGGGTTACGTGTATGACTCTTCTCGTAGGACCCTAGGTATCAAGTAGTCACCATAGCCCGCAGTGGCGAGCGGATTGACCAAGTTAATCCGAAGATGATGAACTTTCTCGAAAAAGCGTCTGCTGCGGGTTCGCATGCTGTAGGAAGATCAGATAGATGGTGATCCAGCGATCCGATTCACGCTACATTGCATCGAAGGTGGTAACCACGGCCGCTAGAATGACACCTTTAGCTACTCAGCTACGCTAGCAGGGGTGGAGAATCCGCTAATCTCGAGTTTTCCATGTTTTGCGCTGGGATTGTTGGCGATAATTTGGGCGCCGGCAACTGCCCATGTCCGGCCCGACCCGAATAAAGTTGCTGATCATCTGTTGGACAGGATCCCGGTGGCCTCCTTGCCCCAGGCCATGCCAAGCAAAGGGTCCAGTTCTGGCCCCGCGAAATTTTACGACTTCGAGGAAGTCGCAAAATTTTCGGGACTGCATGCCTATCGGCGTTGCATCGCCAACAATGCTTATGCAAGGTGAAAACACCCTAAGAGATGGTGGCGGAACCCCTCGAATCCAGGCGTCTTTTCGCCACTGCGCCAGTAATACAGTATCGAGCGGTTCTTCACGATCGTGTCGTTAACGACATTCCGACACACGTGGAGGGCTGCCGCCTGGCACGACCAAATCACTAAACCCGCTCCTCGATTCAGTCTGCTTGATCTGCGAGATTGCCGGCTTCCCAGAGGTTGTCTTCCTCTCCTTTTGACTGATTCTATTGAATTTCCAATAAAGTATGTGACATCCGTTTCTACCCGCTACAATGGCGGCGGCTATTACGGTCATAGTGACTATCCCAGAACCGGAGGATCCACCCACAGTACAGAGAACCTTCGTTAAAGAAAAATTTGTGCACTAGCGTCAGAGGAAAACGACCCCAACCGACCTGCAAGGATCAAAGACCAGCCCAGCCAGCGGGGAGCCAGGAGGGCTACCCACTGGCTCAGGGAGAATCACGAGATCGCACAAAAGAAACGACATTACCACATTCACAGAAACCAACAAGACCCCCAGCTCCGAGTTTTCGAGTGGTGGGGAAGGAAGAGGCACGAACCCGGACGAAGTCGCGTGGCTCATTGCGAACCTGAAGGAGACAATAATGCAACAGAATAACATCATCCAAAGCGTCAAAACCGACCTCACAGAGATCAAAACAGAACAGGAATCCCTCAAGAACCAAACGCCGAACCCCAAGAGGAGATCTGATCTCTCCGAACGCAACTTAGTACCTACTCAACGGCTATCCCATCAACACGATCATGGGCGTGGTAGCTGCAGCCGGAACGCAACAGAATCAGGCACAGGCCTCTCGAGGACAACTAGCGCCGAGAAGCTAAACAAAGAATCCAACTGCCTTCGAATCAGCACGCAACTGAACCCCGACGCCGCCGATAGCAACGACACAACATTCACGATATATCTATCCATAGACTTGATCAACAGCCATACTCGAAGCGCCCTTCTAAATGCCAACGTGTCAAAAATCAAGACCAAGAATGAGAACTCTGTCCTATTGAAAGAGGCTCTTAAACCTCTATATATACACCCGCACACTGTGCGACGTCTCTGCGTTGGCTCTGCCGAAGGCCAGCAGGTTCGTAGGCCAAGTCACCTCGTACAGGTGCAGAGTCCGATTTCGACGGCCCTAACGATATTATAAGAAGTTGGATTGTTGTAAAATATGCTAAAAAGGCTCTGATTAAGGCTTGTGGATCTTAATATAGAGTATATCGTTATAACTTAATATTGTACTAAAGAGTTTTTACTATAGGACTGCTTAAGAAAATATATATTAATGCTACTTATATTTACTAAAAATATAAAAGGCTTTAACTAAGTTTAATTAATTAAACTTAACTAGGCCTTTTAAATTGATTGATTACTAAGATCTACAGGCTTCCAGTTGGTTGAGTCGGTTGCCAAGCCTCAACTCAACTCAATCAACGGTTGAAGTTTGTTGATTGATTAGCCGCCCTGTCGGGAACTAATTAGGGAGCGAAGCGGACAGGCTAGGGAACGTGCCGGGAAGACTGTATTAATGAACTGTGACTTAAGTGAAGTAGTTGAAAATGCCTCGTGCATATGAACTATACAAAGGTCCGATATATTCCCACAGCTCATGTTCCTGTAGCCCCCTGCGTTTTCTTCCGTCGATGGAGTGACCGCCATCCATTTACGTGGGTGAAGGCGCCTATTTTTTCACCAGATTGACTCTTTAGCAAATCCTTGGATGGATTCCATGACGCGGGCTCCTCAATGTTTTCTATTTCGATACGCACGTCTCGGTCGAAGTTATGCTTTTCCCAATTCCACCACAGACGCCACGAAAACGCGACTATTAAAGTCAATGGCACCGTTACCGCCCAGTATACCCAAAAATACGATGACACAACGCGACTACTAGGCTTGTCGGAAGCTGAGTCCTCCCAGTTGAACATGCTCATGCTGAAAACCGTCTAGGAAGTACCATAGTTAGCGGGCACCCTGTCTCAGAATGGCATAAACCAGGTGTCAGGGATGACGTACTGCGACAAAGGTTCCTGGAAGGAAAAGCGTTGTTATGAAGGCCAATGTTTTCATCGCGGTGCTGTCCCGACTACTCGAAGCACTCATCTTAGCATTTAGTCGATTGTCTAATTGCGCAATAATGCTGTATAGCTAATGAGAGTTGTTAGCGTCAACAATGTTCAATTCTTAAAGATTAATGAGAGATAGCATGAGACTCGAGAGTAAACATACCACACCGAAATCCGCCTCCGCCCGTTCCTTCCAGCCAGTGTTGTGGCGTTTCAGTCCTCGTGCAGCCGAGCCCAGATACTCGATGCATTCCTTTATCTCCCTATGTTCACTCAGGTGACTAGGATCATTAGTTGTACCCATGTTACCGGCAACATCGTCAAGCGTCTGCGTGAGAAAATCCACGTATTCGCAATGCCAGTCCGATACTTTGCAATACCAAGTGATTTCGGTCATAAAAGTACTCATCTCGCCTGTCAGATTTCGTAGATTAACTCTCGTTTCTTTTATGGTCTTTTCTCCAACCGGATCTTCATAAGGCCCCGCCATATGCAAACGGCCTGCACGGCTTGCCCCTAGTCGGTACTGGATGCTGGTGTAGCTGTCGCCAAGATGGAAGTAGCAGAATTTTTCAGCGCGATAAAGATGGTGCTGGAGCAGAATTGTGGGAAGCAGCATCGGCTGTGCAAGTAGTGATGGCACTGCTTTGATTAGATCGAATATCTCTGCTGACGGGCATTTCGACCACAGAGGAAAATCAGCTCCGCCTTGAATCACCCCAGTCCCAAGTAGTAGACCGGTGACAACGCCGGTGGTGAAGTCGTACGAGAGTGCGAGGCCGTAGTTGCCGACTTGGAATTTCTGAGGCGTTTTGACTACGATTCCTATATAACTATGAGAATCTATTCATAGCCTGGATTCTGAGCAAAGTAGTCTTTGCCCCACCTATCCTTCTCAATTTATTAGGCTCGTTTTTGTCATACTCCTTAAAACGAGAGCAAAGACCATGCTCATTTGACAGCGCCAGAAGCGTCACATGAGGAAGGTGAAACTCCTCTTCTATTCTTAAATACGACTCTCTACTCATAGAGAGGCTCGGCGGGTGGTAGGATATTCGTTCGGATATAATAAGCCGGACTCCGCCTACTAGCTTGGCGTCATGACTAGGGGGTTCGGGGGGGGGATATTTGCCCTTTTGCTGGAGCCACTCTTCGATGTCGAAATCATCCAACCGACCATATCGGGCGTTATCCGCTGATACGGAGCAGCCCTAAAGATTCATTAGCTGAGGCTTTGCGTAGGATAACAGGCTGAGTACAGGCGAAAACTTCCAGGCTTCGATGTACTCGACCTCGTTTGGTGGAGTTGACCACAGCAGGTGGCGCAGAGCTCCAGAGCGCGAAGTCGAAAACATATTTATTTCATACTCGTCCTTTTCAGGGGTTCATTTCGTTTTCCCATAAACTTTGCGGTCCCTCGCGAGTTGCGAGAATAGCGTGCCAAGGCATCTCAGCTAACAGCGCTTCTGGTTACGGTCGCCTACAAAAGATCGTTTAAATATAAAGATGATATCTAATTTTATATAGTACTAAGCCTTACCTAATCCGTCTAACGGTTTTTTTATTATTAGGATTAGGTATTAGTTTTAAATAGTAATAGTATTAAGTAAAGGCCTCCGCTAGGCTTTTTAATAAAGATTATAAAAGTAGCCACTAGGGATAAGCCAGCTTAGATAAATTCTTTTAATAGGTTCTTATCTAGGTATTTACGTAAGATAAGGAGCTTATTTTAAGATGTACTATATAGGGGCCTAATCCCTGGCTACTTTCCTTCTTTAACAGTAATTTTATAATCGGATAGTTGGTATTTAGGTAGCTTATCGGCTTCTTTTTAGAAGAAGACTTCTAAGGTACTTATAATACTCCTTAAGTATCCTTATAGTGGGATTAGTATACTTCTTTAGAGTAAAAGCTTTCTTAATATTAGCTATAATAACTATAAAGATCTTATATTTAAGCTTTTAAGCTAGTAACACTAACGGCGCAACTCTTATTAGATAGATATCTATAAATAAGAAGGTAAGTTACTAACTAGTAACTTCCTTTTAGTTAGCTTCCTATTTTAGGGTATACTTATAACAGCACTATTATACGTTACCTAGGTAGGGGTTTGCTTAAGCCTTGGCGCATATATATATATATATTCGCGTCAATTATATAGGCTTGCGCTTGTTGCATTACAGTACTAAAGTCTTAATTAACTAAGTCGCTGTGGCAATACTTAGGTTTAATTCTTAGGATGTATTTAGATTTAAAAAGAGCCTTATTTATCTCTTAATACTAGTTTCTTTAGTATATATAAGTTATAAGCTTAAACTTCTACTTATTTTTTATATAGTAACTATCCCATGCGCTGTTAAGGTCGTTTAGGAAATGTGGCCCATGCGCAAACACTGTTACGGGACACCTCCGTGACACCTTATACACGTCCACCTGTTTCCACCGACTTAGTAAGAAGAGACCGACCGCAATCTACGGCAATCTAACGGCGTTCTGCTATATTCTACCAAGTCTACCAAATTCTATTAAGTTCTGCCAGGACTATAACCTAAAGCCTATTCTGCCCTGTGCACGTGTTAACTAAATAACCAAGTTAACGATATATACCCCTTTTTTCCCATTTCCTTACCTTCTTTCCTTACGCAACGTCTTAATCTTATTATACAGTTTATATACATAGCTTAATAATATCTACTTCGCTATATATTATTACCACTTATACTCGCTTTGTGACACTATATTGCGTTAAAAACCTATACTCCGCCCCGCCCTACCCCGTCTAAAATATAAAACGACCTTAAAGCCCCTATAACGGCCGCTAACATTATATCTACACTCTAAGAATAATTGGTAAATATGCAGAAGTCTTTTATAGACGCCCTCGTATAGAATAAGGCCGCTATAGCTAAACAATAAGCTAAACAAGAAGTACGGCACTAGGAATTGATGGAAGCACTTTAAGAAGAAGTCCGCATCCTTAAGGCACTTGCGTTAGGGCCCTAAGACCGAATACTAGCCTAAAAGGCTGCTAACACGCTACCTATAGATAAGATAAAAATAACCGAATCTAGACCTGGCTTATTAGGTGCGAACCTTAAGCTAGCTGTAAATGTTTATCCCGTAAATCCGTCTACTACACTATAATAATCCAAAAAACTACTAGACCCCCTAGTATTTACTAGTAAACGATAAGAGCTTTAATTATTCTTAAGCTAACTTAAGAATAAGCTAACTGGTAATGCTAACTGTTACCTAACTAAAGCTAACTAACTCTACTACGCCCTAAGTTAACTAGGAGGAGACGCAGCTGACTTTATTAAACCTTTCTAGCTAAACTTAGTATAGAGCCTAGTTATACTTCTTAAAGCTATATATAGTAACCTAAACCGCCAAGCTACCGCTTAAAGAAAAATAAATTATATAACTTAAGAAAAGAAAAGCTTCCTAGTATACTTCTCTAAATTTAACTATTATATAAAGGAAACAGGCTGGAATGACTCCGCACTAGTTAATAGCCTTATTAAATCCCTAAGCCCTGAACTAAAAACCTCACTAATAGGTATAGACCTACTAGGAGCCCTTAACGCCTGCGTAAACGTTATTAATAAATGGTATAATAATATACTATGCCTAACACCTAAGCCCACTCCTTAATATAATATAATAACTCTGTAAATATCTATTAAGTTATTGTCTCAGCCTAAGCACCCTAACGCTATAGATATTAACACAGGGACCCTAGAATATGCTCTACTAGGGTCCCCTAAATAAGAATAACGTATTAAGCTAGGCCTTTACTTTAAATGCGGAAGCAAGGACTATATCTTAAGATACTGCTCCGTCCCTATGCCCTAACACAATGTATAAATGGCTAACACTAACAACCGTTTACCATATTAATCCTCTAGTTATCACCCCTAATTTTTACCTGGTTCTAGCCCCGTATCTAGTAAGCACCACTTATAAGGACGAAGTTATAACTAACGTCCCATAGGAACCCCTTCCCGCTTGCTACTAAAAGGTATATTTTAGAGTTAAGTTGCTTTCTAGAACAGCTATGTTACAGGATCTTATTAAATGCATTAGATATAGCAAACCCTGACTTTTAGGATTATAGTATAACCGTTAACTACCGTCTTTAGTAGAAAGGTTAATAGGCTAATACTTAAGTCCTAATTAATACAGGAGCTAGTAGTATAGGATTTATTAACAAGATCTTTATATAAGATAATAGGTTTACCCTAACACCCCTTAACCGGCATATTAACGTATTTAGATTTAATGGTAAACGTACTATTTTAGGCTGTATTACTTATGTAGCGGCCCTAAGACTCCGATACCTAAACTATAAAGAATTAATTAAGCTCTTTATAACTACCCTAGGTTACCCAGTAATTCTTAGACAATCCTAAATAAAGCTATATAAGGTAACCATTAATTGGGATAACCTTAAGCTTCTATTTACCGCCTTCCGTTATAGGTAGAAGTGCCTTATAACTTACTACTTAGACCCTAAACTAAAATCTAAAAAATTTACTAGGATCTACTAGTCTAAAATTTCTACTAACGTCTACCCTATACCTAAAAAGTCTACCTAATTCTACCTACCCGAGAATTCTACCGAATTCCACTAATATAAGATTTCTACCGACGTCCACTAAGAACCTGGAATTTATACTAGACTATATAAATTAACTCTAACTACTACACCCCAAACTAAGTAGAAGCTTAAGCTTAATATACAAAAGTACTAGAAGAACTGGTATTTTACTATAAAAAGGATACTTAAAGAACCCGAACCTAAATCTGATACTAACTCTATATCTAACACTAAACCTAAAACCGAATAGGAAACTGTATAAGAAACTAAGGATAATTTAAGCCCGCTTAATACTTTAGATATCTATATAATTGGAGCTACTCCGCTAGTATAACTTACTAGGAAACCAGAATATATAATCTTTGCTATTATAATGACCGATATTAAGAAGGCCTTAGCACTAAAGAAGTATACTAACCCCGCTATAAAGGTACCAATAGAGTACTATAACTATTTAGATATATTCTTATAAAAGGAAGCTAATAAGCTACCGGAACGCCGTCTATATAATTATAAGATTATAGTTAAAGAAGGAAAATATCCTGGATTTGGACCCCTATATAGGATGTCCTAAAACGAACTTAAGGTACTATGGAAGTACCTAGATAAATATCTAGACAAAGGATTTATTAGAGCAAGTTCTTTACCTATAGCCATACTAGTAATCTTTATTAAGAAACCTAGCAGTGGTATACGTTTCTGTATAGACTACCAAGCTCTTAATACTGTTACTATTAAGAATTAATACCTAATCCCGTTAATCTAAGAGACACTAAATCAATTAAGTAAGGCTCGCTTCTATATAAAGCTTAATATTATCCACATATTTAACTGCCTCTGTATGGCGAAAGGAGACAAATAGCTTACTGCATTTTATACTTAATACGGATTATTTAAGTACTTAGTAATGCTATTTGGCCTTATAAACGCCCTAAGTTTATTCTAACACTTTATAAATAATACCCTGCACCCATACCTGGATATCTTTTATACTGCTTATATTAACAATATCTTGATATACAGTAATAATCTGGCTAAATACTAAAAATATGTTAAACTGGTCCTGCAAGCCTTGCGCGGAGCTGGCCTATAGTTAGATATAGATAAATGCGAGTTTTATAAAACGGAAGTTCTATACCTTAGACTTATTATTTCTATAGACGGCGTATAAATGGACCCTAAGAAAGTTAAAGTAATTGTAAATTAGTAAGAACCTAAGAATGTTAAGGATGTAAGGGCGTTTATAGGATTTGCTAACTTTTTGTCACGGGGCGCGGAACAGTGGCAGCTGAACGTATGTATTTGAGGAGTCTACAAGACGTTGCGCGATCGATCGTAAGGGTCGAGGGCGTAAGGAGGTGATATACCTACGCGTAGCTAACGTAAGCTGTACGCGAGGTGTACGCGAGAGCACGGGGCTCTCCTATGGAGGCCCCTACGGTGTGGTTCCGTAACACTACCCCCCCTCCTATAGAGGCGGAGCTCCGGCGACGCTGTGGTTGCTATATATATGTAGTAAGGTATAGAGAAGAAAAGGAAATATTGCTAAAGGCTTGCAACAACGTTACGTAATAAGACTTGGCACCTAAGAATTTAACCAATCAGATAACTTTAACCGCCGGTCAAAGTTCCTGGACATCTTAACGATTTTCTAGTTACGTAATCGCAATCTGCGGCAATCTAACGGCAATTTGCCCTTATGTAGTAATGTACGGTTTAACTCTATAAGGGCTCCCATAGAGGATTAGGCACGAAGTCTTTGCTTAGGCCCGGTTTCTATGGGTTTGCGTGGTGAAAATCGCTAATTAGATCCTTTGCATTTTTAAAGTCTTCCCATAGTTGCCATTCTGGCTGGTCTATATCGAATCCTGTGTAGATAGCTCTATAGTAGAGCCGCCGTCCCCTGCCTTTGCCACGGTATTTAGAGTTGATGATTTATTTAATAGTCCACTCCTTATGGTTCTCGTCTTCATTCTCATCTTGGATTAGTACTAGTAGAGGTTTAGGCTGTGTCTGTCCTGGTAAGGGGTTAGGCTGGTAAAGGTATAGTAGCTATGGGTGAAATACAGGCCATATCCCGCGGGTGGCTAGGGCAGGCGGGAGCTCTAGCTTATATACGGCTCCCCTATTAATAACTTGTTTAATTTAATAGGGGCTGAGATTCTTATAATTAAGTGACTTTATGGGCCTCTGCATAGAGATATTGCGTGCATCTAGCTATACCCAGTCATCAACACACATCTCCGGTAGTGGCGCTCTATAACGGTCGGCAAAGTAGGCCTACTTTGCTTAAGCCCAGGCCATTTCTCCCTTGTAGTAGTTGAGTAGATTTTTTATGCAGTCTGCATGTTGGTTAGCAAGTAGCATCTTAAGGCATTTTCTATATAGCAGTTTCTTATTAATAGGTTCTGGTGGCTCTATGCCAAATTAGGGGTGATAACCCTTGTTTATAAAGAACGGGGTAAGTCCTATAGTGGTTAAGACGTGGTTATTCGCTGCGAATTTACCTAGTAGAAGGTGATCCACCTAGTTATCCTAACTATAGGCGACTACCTATCATAGGTATACTTTTATGCTAGCATTAGCTTTTTCTGGTTGCCCGGCAGTTTTATAGTAGAAGGATGTAGACATCTTAATAGAGGTGCCAAAACGTTGGCAGATTCGTCTCTATACATCGGAGTTAAACTATATGCCTTGGTCGGATGTAATCGAGTTAGGTAGCCTATGTAATTGGTAGACTTCGCGGAGGAAGGTGTTAGTGACGTTGCTAACGGCTACGCCTTCGGTAGGGACGTAGTGGCGCTCTTTTATAAGTCGGCATATTATTATAAGGATATTCTTATAGGTACGGCCATGTTGTTTATAGGGTGGTAGGTTAACAACAAAATCTATAGCGATATCTGCCCATCGTTATATGGGTACTAGTAGAGGGTGTAGTAGTCCTTAGTACTTTGTATTAAAGGCCTTAGTATACTTACAACTATGGTAGGCACCTATAAAGCGTTCAACTGAGTCTGTTATTTTGGGCTAGAAGTAGTATCGGCTAAGGAGCTTATAGGTCCCTCCTTTTCCTAGGTGGCCGCTTAACCGGAGGTCGTGGGCCATTTGGATTAGTTGCCGTTGTAGGTTTTCTAAGTTAGGGATAAATAGGTGGCCTCTATAGTAGAGCCTATTCTCTTTTACTTTTAAGGCTGCCATATTAATCTAGCCCAAGCTTTAGAGGTTTGTGGGCAGCGTATAGGTGCCAGCGGTCTTTGCGGTAATAAGTTGATACAGTAGTGGGTTAATAGAGGTGTTATATGCTGCGGTAATAAGCTTATTAATTTTAGGAGGTAATTCTAGTTCTGTGGTATAAAGCTAAGGTGCAGTTAGCTCTATTATGGGTAGCATACCTGGGGCTAAGTTCCGTGCTTTTAGGATTGTCTATTATTGGAACTGATTATAGGGGTTGTCTTCTAACTAAGGAAGGTCTTGCAAGCGGCGTATTAGGCTATTAGGCTTAGTGCCTTATACTCCTGGTCTATATGCAATTTTAAAGTTAAAACTAGAGAGGAACTCATTCTAACGTGCTTGGTATTAGTTTAGCTACTTTGTGGTTATAAAGTACTTAAGGTTGCAATAATCCGTAAGGACTTTAGTTGGCTGGTTAGGTTCTACTAAGGAGAGTTCCGGTTAGAATTCTTTAAATGTTTATATAATTGCAAGGAGTTCCTTGTTATAGATCTTATAGTTACACTCTTATAGTGTAAGCTTAGATGAGTAGAATGCGACTAGGTAGAGGAGGCCGTTATCGCCCATCTAGGAAAGGATGCCTGCGTTAACATGGTCTGAGGAGTCGGTTTTGAGATAGAGTTGTCGTCCTAGTGTAAAGTGAGCTAGAATAGGTACTTTAGTAAAGGCATTTTTAAGGTCTTGGAACGCTTTCTTGCATTTAGGTGTCTAAGTAAAGTATAGGTGCGTTTTTCTTCCTTTTACAGAAAGGCCCTTCATTTATATTATTGCTGTAAGTGGTACTACTACGCCTAAGAAGTTATATATAAATTTCTAATAGAAGTTGGCGAAACTAAGGAAGGCTTATACGTCCTTAATACAGTTAGGGGCTTACCATTTGGCAATTATGCGTACCTTCTTAGGGTCTATATGGATACCCTTAGTAGTAATAATTAGTCTAAGGTATTTTACTTCTGTAACTAAGAATTTGCACTTCTTTAAATTAATATAAAGTCCTGCTTCCCTAAGGCGCTATAGGACCTTTTAAACGTGCTTAGTATGCTTAGAAGGGTCATCACTATAAATAAGTATGTTGTCTAGGTACGCAGAGCAGAAGTTGTTAAGGTAGTCCCATAAGGCGTTATTAATGTAGCTTTGGAAGGCGCCTAGGCCGTTGCATACGCTAAAGGGCATAACGGTATATTCGAATTGGCCAAAGCGCAATACGAATGCGGTTTTCCATTCATCACCTTTCCGTATTTGGAGATAGTTAAAGGCGGCGATGATATTAAGTTTAGTATAGATTTTGGCTTAACTAAGCCGCTTAAGGGTCTCGCGTATAAGCGGTACTGGGTATTAGTTCTTAATCGTAATAGCGTTAAGTCCTTTATAGTTAATATAGAATTGGATACCTCCCCCTAGCTTCTTGGCGAGAAGGATAAGGGCGGCTGCTAGTAATATGCTGGAACAAATGAACCCTTTATTGAGGTGCTTGTTGATATACTTTTTTACAACTAGGAGTTCGTCTTTTGATATTAGGTAGGGTCTCTTATAAGGTAGCATTTTCCCTTGTTTAATATTAATGGCATGGTCGTTAGGTTAATATAGGGGGAGTATATCTGCGCCCTTTTGTAAGCATATGTTAATAAAGTTATGGTACCTCTTAGGGAGGAGCTTACGGAGTTTCTTATTGGTAAGTCCTTTTTTAAGGTTTATAAACTTCTTAAAGTCTAAAGGTAAAAGTCCGTAGAGTTCCATAGGGGCGTTATCTTCTGGGAGGTTAACTATGTCTATTCTGTTACTATAGAGGACGTGGTCCTGTTCTTTATTAAGCTTATATAGTTGTGATTAGGAAGCTGCAGCAACGGTCCAGCCTTTCTTACGTGCTATGCGGTAGAAGGCCGCAGCACTTATATAGTGGCAGTTGGTTATAGGTGGGGTAATAAGGGGTTCCTTAGGTTGATATCCTAGGGAGTAAATAGAGGCGGCTAGGCTATGCCCTAGGTAAGTCTCTCTACAGTATTTAGAGTTAAAGGTTACTTCTCTCTTTTTCCAGTTAATGGCGGGGTTGTGTTGTTCAAGCCAGTTTATTTTAAGGATAATAGGGTAGTTGGTAAGTGGTATAATATAGGCCTAGAGCTCTTCCTGGTGCCCGTTTATATCTAGGTAGAGTTATGCCATATAGGTAATCTTCTATGCGGTATAATTACCGTTAGTAAGTTATAGGGCGCGGGCTTTAGTAAGGGGTAAGGTAGGTAGGTTATAAGTACGCATAAATTAGGTATCTATAAATTTATTAATAGCTCCGCAATTAATTATAGAACGGCTTTTATATTGCTTTTTGGCAGTAGTTCCTATTATAGGTAAAACTATCTATTTCCGTCTGTTTATCTTTACTAAGTCATCTATTAAGCAGGCCGATATATAGATCCCTCCATCATTAGGGCGTCCCAACCCGCAACTTAGGGCTGGGACTTGGCGTTTTCCGCTTCCGTATCTAACTCTACTGCTATTGCTACGTCTTCGTCTTGTACGGTGGCGGTGCGTAGTAAGGTATTTGGTATTTAAGGTATAAAGTTGGGTGTTAGGCGGCAATTACTAAACCTAGCTATTGGGCAGTTTGGGTTCTTATAATAACAGCCTTCTTAACGGCATCTATAGCAGCGCCCTAGCTTCTAAAGTAGCTCGCGCTCTCCATCTAGGAGCTTACATAGGAAGGTTAGTATAGAGAGGTTGATATTAGCTCCGGTATTTATAGTAGGCGTCAGTGACCTAGTATATGTAGGTGTAGTTGGCCCAGAGGGCTTCTATATGGGAGCCTTTAGGTAAGGGTTAGCAGTAGAGATCTAATTTAGCCGTCGTTTAATCTTCTGTAGGGCTGCCACCATGCCATATATGTTATTGTAATTGTGACTAGCGGCAGCATAACTAAGGCAATAGGTGACCTTTTTGAGGAGATCTTCCTAGTCTTTAGTATTATCTTAGGAGAGGACTCCAGTGTATTTCTAGAACTTAACATAGAACTTATTAAATAACTTAGTGGGACTTATCTTTAGGGCGCATAGTTTAGCTTAACTGGTGGCCACTAGGTTGTGGTTGTGATATATTAGGTTAAGATCGTTAAGGACCTCCTAGTGGGACTGCCACTTCTAGGGGCCATTAGTCTCCCATTAGGCGAAGAGTCTATTAAATAGGGTACCCTTTATACGCCTAATGATATAACCAATCTTAGCATCCTCCCTAGGAAAAAGGCAGGCGCTCTGGGTTAGTTTCTTGCGGATTTGCATCTTCTAGTAGCTGTATTCCTTGCGGTCTCCCTGGAAGACTAGGGGATTGGGGTATTATATATTGGACCCCGCAATTATAGCTTAAGTTTGGTCGCTATTATAGAAGTTGTCCCTATTAGGTGAAGCTGCTTAATGCTAACTTTTAGCCAAGCGTTAAGTGGGTAAGGTTGCCAGAGGCGTAGAGACTTAGGTGGTATAGTGCGTAGTAAGGAGGTGCTTGGTGTTATTACAGATGTGCTTATTAAGCTAAGACTGTAGGTATTTAATTGTGCCCTCCTTTTCAGTAACCTAAGCAATAAGTACAATCTTAGCTTTCTTTAGTCGTTAGACGTCGCGCTCAGATATATAGAGGTTATCTTTAGTTTCTTAGCGTGTGTTATTAGCAAGTGCCTCACTAGCTTATAAGTCTTGGATAATATTATAGTCTTAGGCAGCATATAATTTGGCTTATATAAGCTTTAGGTGGTAGTTCTGTAGAAGGTGATAGTATTTATTAGGTTCTTGTGCTACTATTTATACAAATATCTTGGCGTCTTGTATTTTAATCTTAATAGGTGGCTGCCCTTCTGGTTACTTTTCTGTGGCTATGTAATTAATAAAGGATAAGACGTTGCCGGTGTCTATTTTGTTAAGGTTGTTGCTGTAACCACCTATACTAATAGGGGTGTACCCATCCTGCTAGGCTAGTTGACTCTTATTGTCTTTAAGGTAGTACTGGGTACTTAGGGGTGTTTATAGTTGTAACTCTTTTAAGCCGCTAGGCTTGCCCTTAGGGGTTAAGGCTAGGGTTAATAAATTAAATTCTCCTGGGATTAATTGGCGTCGTAGGTTGGGTTGGGGTATTAGGTTGCTCTTTAGGCTTGACATAGTGGCTAGTAAGGAATATCGTCTTACTATTATGGTGCGAAGGTTGCTCGTAGACACGCTGCTTCTGGCAGCGCCTGTAGTATCGTAGACGTAGAATTGGTTGTAGGCTAGGTGTCGGTGGTAAAAAAAAAAAAGGCGCAATGTAATGTCACGGGGCGCGGAATAGTGGCAGCTGAATGTATGTATTTGAGGAGTCTACAAGACGTTGCGCGATTGATCGTAAGGGTCGAGGGCGTAAGGAGGTGATATACCTACGCGTAGCTGACGTAAGCTGTACGCGAGGTGTACGCGAGAGCACGGGGCTCTCCTATGGAGGCCCCTGCGGTGTGGTTCCGTGACATAGTAAGTTTTAAAAATTATTAGTTATAAGGATATAGATAACGAAACGTAATATAAAGTAAAGTAGATAGGCTATAGTAAGACTATCTAAGAACCACTAAGCAACCTAAAGAACGCTATAGGAAAGATATAGGAGTATTAGAAAAAAGCAGGTCAGGTAGCATTAATAAGAAAGGATCGCCAAAAAATAAGTCGCTTAAGGGGGACCCAAGAGAAGCAATTGCCGAGCTACTTAGAGTTGTTTCCCTTATAGAAGGAGAGCTAGTCCTTTTATTACCTAGCTTAGATAGACCCTATTAAATAAGTTTTTACTCCTTAGAACAAACCTTCTCGCGTATACATTTAAGATATTGGAGACAAGCATAAGCTAGACGTTAAGCTTTAAGAACATATATAAACTCTTCTAAGACATATTAAACCTTAAGTAGTATAGAGGCTAGTTTACTATTAAGCTTTTTAGTAGCAAATTAAACACAAGACCCTATAATAGGTTACTTAGGGAACTAAAAGACTGTTAAGAGTTATAGGACGCGCATATTTAGCATTAAAGATAGAGCGGACGTTACAGGACAATTAAACGTTTACTTTAGTGCACTCTAAACAAGAGGAAGGTTGTTAAGACAAAGGGCTCGCTAATACAATATAGACTAGCCCCTCTTTTACACAACGAGAATATGGAGACGGTATTATCTCACCTAGAGACAAGATTGTAGCAACGGTGCAAAACCGGTAAGCTGTAAAAAAAGAAGAAAAAGAAGCTTTAGGTATAATAAATAAGGATATTAACTAGACTAATTAAACGGACATTACACCTCTAGTAGATAACTTGGAGATATTAGGAATCTTTAAGAACAAAAATAAAGAGGAGGGAGATAGTATTACGGACAGCTTAAGTATAATGTTATAACTACTTAGAGAAGAGTTGGCGGAAGCTAGTTAGTTAATACAGGTATAGTCTAGAATAGATCTAGTAGAACTATATAACAAGGAATAGTAGCTAAGGTTATATAGTATAATCTATATAATCTATATAATCTGTGTAATCTATAATAGAGTAGATAGAGTATACGTACCTTACGGAGCGAAGGGATTTCTTAGGCGTATAGTTATATATTTAAAGGACCATAGTCCCTACCTAGATAGTTCTCTCTTCGTAGTAAATCTTAGAATATAATTAGAGTTAATCTGTTGGGCAACTACTCCACTAGTTGTTATTATAGGAACGTTCGGTTGCAAAACCGTTAGATTAAATATGAACTAAAAGTCCGGCAGAAAGAGCGCGTTCCTTCCCGATTTAACACGCGTCTGTGGCTCTACAGGTTGCACGGACGTATGCAAATATAAAGCCTCTATATTAAACTGGAATCTGTAACAGGAACTTTGAGCTCCATATTAAAATGACGCCAAGAGCTCCATTTCAGAAGCTGTATACGGTAAAGTTGCCAATATTTTAGCGTGCTATTCTGGCGTTTTGCGAGCGGTGAGAGGAACATTAAAATTTTAAGGCTATGTAGACAAAATCACTCCGAATCAACAGATTATGAACTGGAATATAAGGCCTCCATATTGCAACCAAACGACCTCTATATTGTTGAACTGTTTATACCTATATACCCAGCCTAATAATAGAACCCACCGTAGTTCCTGCTACAAGGTTCCGTTACAATTATTCTATAATATTCGTTCCCGCTTTTAATATAAAATATACGCGTTATATTATTCTTTAAAGCCTTCTAGTTCTTTATCTGGTTTATTCTAAGGTTTTAGATTTAATCTACTACTATAAAACTTAATAGTAAACTTTTAGCTATTTTTATTAAGATCTGCCGCCTTTAGAAGGCTAAATATTATATATATAGAGAAGAGCGCTAAGCCTTTAAAGCACGTTCCTTTGCCTATATTTATCTTCGGCGTCTTAAAAAGGTCTATAAAAAGGGTTATTTAAAGAAATAGCATTTAGTCTAATAAGGTCTTTAGAAACTAAGTAATAAAAAAACGAATTCTATTAGAGCAGAGAAGAAAATAACTCCCTATAACTTAGTATATATTCCTTCTATATCCCCTTTAAGTAGATTATTTTTTACTATTCTTATTTTTTAATTATCTAACTACCTTTTTAATAATACTCTATAATCTTTCTTTTACCGTTTTTAATATTATATATAGTTTCTTTATAACCTATTAATTTAACTTTATACTCTAGTTACTTATTTATCTCCTTATTGTTATAGTACTGGCATATTGCTATTAGATTGCCGTAGATTGCTATAAAGTGCCGTTACGTAACTAGAGGATTGTATATAACTTTAAGCGGTGCTTCCATTCTTCCCTTTCCTTTCTCTAGCTTTAGATCCTTGTTAATAGACAATCTAATTATATAGGCTTACGCGACCCTCTTGCCATATTTATGCCTTAATTAACTAAGTTGCTAATATTATCTAAAGCTTGTCTACTCTTTCTTTCTAAGAAGGAATTTAAATATATTTATAAACTAAGGATAGAATAAAGATATAGGAATGGACCTAAAGGACATTACTAAAACAATAGGATCCTAAGGACAAAAAAAAACTTAAAAGGATATATATGTTATAACCTAAAGAATATACACGGACTAGAACCCCCTATAGAAACCTACCGGAAATTATCTAACCACTATACTAAGAAATATAGTAGTAGACAAAGCCGCTATAGGACCCACAAATACCTCTAATAGTAAAATAGTCGCCATCTTAACCCCCTAGAAAGAACTTATAGCAGCTAATACTAAAATTAAACGGCTTTAAGAGCTGCTTAAAACTAGAGACACCCCTATACCTAGTAAGGAGTTATTAGACACCTAGAGACTTCAAGTTACTATAGTCCTTAAGGCCCTAGCATAACGTATAGTATTAGTATTATCGCGGTCTATAAAGGTTATAGACCCCCTATTACTTATAGACGGAACTAACCCTCTATTTAATAAGGTTAACGATAATTATACACCCCCTAAATAATACGCGTACACCCCCTAATTAATACGCATACACACCCTACCTTATTTGGTTTGGACGCTTCCTTATTAAGTTAGATGCTTCCTCATTAAGTTAGAATATCACGTGCGTTTGACTTGTTTGCGCCTGCATCACGAAAATCAAAGTGCGAG
>Ga0307507_10003238_pt1 | contig 32079 bp, 25 predicted proteins | sample 7_EM_MG_FD_207223 | JGI IMG/M metagenome (GOLD analysis project Ga0307507, IMG submission 207223) | Populus trichocarpa ectomycorrhiza microbial communities from riparian zone in the Pacific Northwest, United States - 7_EM | ecosystem: Host-associated > Plants > Roots > Unclassified | place... | reverse complement strand
GAACCAACAACCCCAAAGTAGGGAAGATATATTAGGAAAACAGGTAGAGAAAGCAGAAGGAGAATAGTACAGCGCTAGGGCCCAGGCCTATATAGAGGAGGAAGGGAGACGCGTAAGAGGCCAGCAAAGACAATAATAAGGGAGAGAAAGGAGCCAAAGTAGAGCATAAAAGAGTACTAGAAAACCATCTACCGTAATACAATACTAGTTGGACCAACGCTGGAGAGACGAATAGGAGTTAAAGGTATAGAGGCAGACTTAGGTAAGGGGAACCCAAGCCATAGTATAGGTAATACTATGGGGGGTAAATACCTAAGGGCTCTAAGAGGGCCTAATAAAGGCAGAAAATACAATAGCAACACTCTTAAGGACAGGAATAATAGGACTAAAAGATTGGCTTTACTAGGTGGGTATCCTAGTAGGTAGCCCAAGGTGCGAATATGGCTGGCTAAGACAGACACTAAAACATATAATACTGTTATGCCCCTTACGCACCGGCTAAGAAGCAATGCTTTTAGCAGCTGGCATAGAAAACTATAATATACTACTCTCAATACAGAAAGGCCTTAAGGCGGCTACCTAGTGGCTCATTAGCTAAAATATGCTAGACCAGTTCCGGGTTACAAAGGAAATAGTAATAGAAGGCAAAGGGGTAAGTAATAGGCGCCCCCTAATAACTCTATAGGAGTAGAGTATAGTGTGTAATACTAGCGCGTCCATAGGTTTGTTACAGCAGCAGTAGTTCCTAAGGAGGTTAAAAAGTAAGGTAGTAGAGCACTACTAGTGACTTATAGGTGACTTATAAGCGAGCCCTAAAAGGCAGGGAGATGGATCACGGGGTTTTCTTAAATAGAGTTTTCTCCCCACATATATATAAGGAGTAGTCCGCGTGGGCCCAATAGGAATCTGAATTGGACGTTAAGCAATAAATAATAATAATATAGAGGAGTTTGTTTCCTATATTATATTAAACCTTAATTATTTTATTAAAATAAACCAACCTATTAACTATAAGGTTCTTACCTAAGCGGCCCTTCTACACAGAGGTAACTCCACTAGCTATACTTAGTTTAAAATAATAAAATAAACAAATTAGATATGGGAAAACACTAATTTATAAGCCTTAGGTAAGGAACTTATTATCTTTAATAGCGAACTTAATTAGGAAGTCTCTACTATACTAGTAGTATAATTAAACAATAGAGGGTTTATAAAGAGAAAAACAGCACTAGTTGGGATATGTAAATACCCTAACTACATAAGATATAATAGAACTACGCACTACAAAGAAGACTACTAGGAGAGAAAGCCAGACAATACTCTAAAAGAAATTGGTAATAGGATCCGCTTAAAAAAAAAGCAAAGAATAACTTAAGCGCCTATCTAGCTTAATAAATACTCTAGCTAGGCTAAGCTTAATGCAAATCTATAACAAGAGCTTTATTAGCAACTCAGTTAATCGAGGCATAAGCACGGGAAGAAGGACGCGCAAGCCTATACAATTAGATTGTCTATAAACGAAGATCCAAAGCTAGAGAAAGGAAGGAGAAGAATAGCAGCGCCGCTTAATATTTTATGCGGTCCTTAAGTCACGTAACTCGTGTCTACTATAATCCATATCTGCCAAGATCCACCGTTTTCTACCAGCGCCATAACATTACCCCCCCCTCTAAAAAAGCCTGCCCTTAGGCTTTATATGTCCGTATTATGTCCATAGGGTATTCTTATCCTTATGCTTAATAGGCAGCCTATTGTTTTCGCTATACTAGCACTCTATCTACTCATTAAGGTACTTCGGGGGTCCGGGTTTATTAGGGTATTAGTTATAGAATTCTTTAAGCTTCTAGGGGCAGCCTATAAAGTTCCAGGCGGGGTACTAGGTTAGGTCTAAATCATAGCCTTTCTATTAGATACGGTATTATAGCGTTCCTTATACTAGTTTATAGGCTAGTATTTTATTAACTTCCTATTTATTATTGCCATTAATTTAAATTAGTAGGGGAGGCTCATTCTTTTATCTAGGTAGTAGGTTATTTATAGCCTTCCATAGCTTATCTGGTAAAAAGATAGGGTAAACCTTAATTAAATCTAGGAGCTTAACCTTATATAAGTTACCTTCTTTATTAAGGATCTTATACAGTCCTGCCATTTTATAGTCTAGCTTATAGCTAGGCCATTCTATCTTCTAGTTCTTTATTGTAACCTAGACCCTATTATCTACAGTAAAGTCAGGCTCGCGCCTATGCTTATTTGCCTACTGTTTTATTAATTTCTAGGCCTTTTCTAGGTTCTTATAGGCTACTATCCAGGCTTTTTTTAAGCGTTTAGCGTATTACTAGGCTTCCTTATAAAATAGTTTTTCGTGTATAGTCTATAGGCCTTCTAGTCTATTCCAGTTAAAGCTAATATAGGGTAAATATCCTATTTCTAGCTAGATAGGTGCAAATCCTATAAAGTTATAGGGTAGGGTTGCCTAGGCGTAGTCTATTAGGGGTAGTAGTTTACCCTAGTTATCCTAAAAGTAGTTAATAAAGGGCCAGAGTCTCTAGTCTAGGTATTAATTTATAATCTCCATCTAACCATCTATCTAGGGGTAGTATACTATAGAAAGCTTTAGCTTAATACTAAGAATCCAAGTAAACTTATTTTAGAAGGCCAATATAAACTATAGCCTATAGTTGGATATAATAGTATCTAGTGGTCCGTAAATTCGGTAGATATAATAGATATATAGTTAGGCTACCTCCTTAGCATCAATATCCTTATAATAGGGGATTAAGAATAGGCGCTTACTAAAACAGTTAACTAGGATCATTACTATATTATATCCATTACGGTCTATAGGCAGCTTATAAAAGTCTATAGAGATATACTACTAGGGGCGTTTTGGTATCGGGAGTGGCTTTAATAGTCTTAGGGTCTTATCTTGCGGAATTATAAACCTACGGCAGTTATTACAGTTCTATATATAGTAGTTAATATCCATAACTATTCCAGGCCAGTAATATTGGTTACTAATAATTTTACAGGTCTTATTCTTTCTAGGGTAGGCTATAGAGACCTAGGCATATACTTTAGTAATAAGCTAAGTCTATAAGTTCTATTCCTTTACTACTACTAGCCATTCCTAATACTTAAGTAATCCATTTTTAAGGGACTAGGGGCTGGTAACGTTCTTTACCTTCTTACAGTACTCCTATAGAGAAGAGGCTGTATAGTTTATCTATAGCAATTTGTTAATAAGGTCAAATCCTAAGGAGTTAATAGGATATATCTCAACGCCTAAGAAGTCTATACTTAGTTCTGCCTATATCTAGAGGTTAAGGTGCTCTAGTCATAGTAGTATCTAGGTCCTATTTACACCTTATAAAAGCATCCACACGGTTTATAGCGCCTAGTCTATACATAATTAAAAAGTTAAACTAAGATAGGATATCCACCTAGCGTGCCTATTAGGCCATAAGAGCCTTAGTTATTATAAAGTATTCTAGGGACTTATAATCTAAAACTACCTTAATAGGCTTAGGGGTCCCCTCTAGCTATATACGCCAGTGCTAAAAGCTAAAAATAATAGCCAGCATTTCTTTATCATGGATATAATAGTTTAGCTCAGCATCTATTATAGTCTTTAAATAGTATATAATAGGGTACCATTCTCCGTCCAGTTACTTCTAGGAAAAAACACCGGCTATTATACTATCTAAGGCATCTGTTTCTAGCATCAAGGGCCGTTCTAGGTTAAAGTAGGCAAGTAAAGGAGCTAATACCAGCCGTTTTTTAAGCTTATTAAAGGCCTGCATATATATAGCATTAAAGTAGAAGGGCTGGTCTTTCCTAGTAAGGCGGTTAAGAGGCTAGGCAATCCTACTATAGTTCTTAATAAAACATTAATAGAAGTTACAGAAACCTAAAAATAATTATACCCCATTTATAGTCTATAGGGGTGTCCACTAGTTAATTATAGCCGTTTTCTCTAGGTTAGCCTTAATTCTATCTATACTAACAATAAACCCTAGGTACTTTATACGCTTAACACTAAATTCTAACTTCTTAATATTAGCCTAGAGACCAGCCTCACGGAGCTATTATAGAACTTTATAAACGTGCTCCTTATGTTCCAGCTCATTCTTAGAGTAAATTATAATATCATCTAGGTAGGCCATATAGAAGTCGTTAAGGTAGTTAAAGAGTATATCATTTATATACCGCTGGTACGTAGCTAGTCTATTAGTTAGTCCAAAAGAAAGTACCTTATATTTATACATTTCGTAACAGGTCTAAAATATAGTAAGATTTATAGATCTAGGGTCTATTCTAATTTAGTAAAAGGCCTGGCGGATATTAAGCTTTATAAAAACTTTAGCTCTACTTATTCAGGCTAGTGTCTCATTAAGTAGGGGTAATAAATAGCGGTCCTTACAGGTTATATTATTTAGCTTATAGTAGTTAATACAAAAACAAAGTCCTCCATTTAGCTTTTTAACAAAGAGAATTAGTAAGGCGAAAGGGACTTAACTACTAGGCTTAATAAAGCCCTTATTTAGGTTCTTAATAAGATATTACTTTATAGCCTATAATTCGGCAGTAGATTGCTAACAAAGGGGGCTATAACTAAGGGTGTTTTCCTTATCTAGCTCAATCTCAATCTTATGGTTATATAGTTAGTAAGGCGGAAGCATATTAAATACTACCTTTAAGAATACGTCCTTAAATTTCTAGTGTTAATGGGGTAGTTTCTGTTCTACTAGCTCCTTATCCATAAGCTCGCCTTCCTATCCGCTAACCTTACTTTCCTTTTCCTTAATTATTTAATCAATTTCATATAAGCTAGTAGTAAAGGCAATAGTATTAAGTTGGACTAAGTTCCAATAGAATCCTACAGCGCTAATACAGCAGATATTAACTAGGGGAAGGTCCATAGGTTTCTTTACAGACTTTTATTAGGCCATATTTTATAGTATAGGGTTTATAGTCTTCCTTAGCTCACATTCCATTTTCCGTAAGTTATCCTTCCAGTTTATTAGTTTAGTATAGCGTCCAGTATTCCTAGCCTTCCTTTATAGCTGTATAGGGCCTAAGTTCTCCATAGGGGACTTAGCTAGGTTACTACTAATTTCCTAGGTCTCTAGTGCGGGTAGCATAACATAGGTAGTCTAGGGACAGTATAGTATACAAATCCATTGTGGATTAAGATATACGTCCTTCTTAAAGGCCTAGTCTCTACGCATAGCCTTAACTTAGTAGATAGTATTAATCTAGGGCCATATAAGGTTCTCCATTATAATACTAATTTCTTTTATAAAGGAAGGGGTTAGGGGTAGGGATTTGGGCTAGAGGAGCTATCTATTCCGTATATCAAGCTATAAGCCTAAATAGGCTAGCCATTTTCTTTCTAAAATTATATTATGGCTTCCTAGGTCCGTAATAAGAAAGGGGATATTATACTACCTTTATCCGTTAACACGGAGGTAGATCCGTAAGATAGTTATAATAGGTGGCCCTATTCTTCTATTGTACCCGTAAATAGGAACTGGTTTAGGCAGTTCCTTAAGGGGCGTATTTAAAAATTTAGCCAGCTTTATAGCGCACTAAATATCTATTAAGGTAAAGGCATTTGCTCTAGAGTCAGCTAAAGCAGAGGTTAAAACTTAATATCTATTACAAAATAAAGTATAAGGGATAGTATAGCTTCTTCTACCAACTAGCCAACCCAGATTAATATATAATATATTAATCCCTTTTAACCCTAGAGAGGAGTCTTCCTCTAAGGTTCCTCTTTTTCTAACTCCGCGCTGTCCTCCTATATTAATAGGACCTTATTTGTTTTTGCCTTTATTAGGTAGTCCTTGGCGAAGTAGTCCTTCTAGCCGTATAAAAAGCAAGCCCCTTAATTACTAAGGGCCTATCTATAGGGGTTGCTGTATATAGGCCAAGCATACACTAGACCCGCGGTAGGGCTAGCTACACGGCTAGCTACTAAATTAACGGCGGGCTATATGGCTAGTGCTGTAGGAGTTACCAATTATGCTAGGGCACTATGGGCCGTTATTATAGCACTTATAGTCTGGTTTAAAGAGTTTCTAGCTTTATACCGCTTAGCTTATGCCTTAATTCAATAGAGGCCTTAATTAATAGCCAGGCAGTAGTCTATAAGTACCTTTAGCGTCTATACAGTAGTAAAAACTGGTAGTACGGCGCGCTGTAGGTCTAGGGTAAGCTTATTAAAGAGGTCTAGTATTAGGTCTTTATAGGGAATTTAGGCTTAGCTAGCTAGGTATAGAAAGCAGGTCTAAAAGGCCAAAAAGGTCTCTATTGTTTTTATATTAAGGGCTTTATAATTAAGGCAGGCGTTTTGTATCTTAAAGGGGTCCTCATAAATAGAAGATAGGTAGTTAATTATCTCTTTTTTAGAGAGGAAGAGGTCTGCTAAGTCCTAGGTATATTGCGAACATAGATACATCTATATGTCCCTACTAGTACAGCCAAAAACGTAGGCCATTTTAGCTTAAGTAGTAGGGAAGTAGTCTGTATTAACTTTAAGCTTGTCTTATAGTTAAAGCTTCCAATTGTTAAATATAGGGTCAGTTCCGTCTGTAAGCAATAAGGGGTCCGTAACCTTTACAGACCACAACAATGCTAATGCTATACATTAGGCTAGGGCCTTAAGGACCGTAGCAAGTCTATAGGTATCTAATAACTCCTTACTAGGGGTAGGGGTATTAGGTAATTTTTAGTATTTATTTATTTTCTAGGGGTTCTGGTCTATGCGTGTCCTATTCTTAGGTTTTACATTCTATTTATATTCTTTTGGTTCTGTCCTATCCTTAGGGTTCTATTCTATTCTATTAGTGTCCTTTAGGTCCTTTTCTGTGTCCTTATCCTATTTATAGTTTATAGATATTTTTAAGTTCCTTCTTAGGAAAGAAGAGTAGTAACAAGCTTTAGATAATGTTAGCAACTCAGTTAATTAAGGCACAAGCATGGGAAGAAGGACACGCAAGCCTATATAATTGGATTGTCTATAAACGAGGATCCAAAGCTAGAGAAAGGAAGGAGAAGAATAGCAGCGCCGCTTAATATTTTATACGGTCCTTAAGTCACGTAACTCGCGTCTACTATAATCCACGTCTGCCAAGATCCACCGTTTTCCACCAGCGCCGTAACAAGCTTGCAGCAGCGGTCGTATAAGCTTAACTAAGTAGGTACAACTTTATCTATAACACCACCGCTACTATCTACTACTGCAAGGACCATGAACTTCTTTTTAACTACATTAATAACAACACCTTATTAGGTATAGTTGGTCCCTATAGAGCTTAATTAGAAGGTAAAGGATCTATCTCTATATAAACCGCACTACCCAATAGAAGCCACGGAAGCATGCTTACTCTATATAATGTTTTTTACGTGCTATATTTACTAGTAAATCTACTATCTAGAAGCCGACTTAAGGAAATAGGCGTCTTCTTTAATAATAAGACTTATGAACTTAAATGTAATAATAAGGTAATAGGATATACGCCTAAAATTTAATAACCCTACCTAATTTGGTAGTATAACCACTAGTTAGAATTGGTCCTCCAGACTATTAAAAATAACAAAAGTCTACCTATTTGGTATTACCGATTTGGCCACCTTAACTATAGTAACCTTAAACGCTACCTAAATAAACTTAGTATTAAGTTTAATAACGTTAGCAATAAATACTATAAGCCCTATGCTTAATCTAAAGCCTAAAAGAGGTATAATAAAACGCCCCAAGAATAAGCTATACGGCCGTTTTAATTTATTTATACGGATTTAGTAGGGCCTATTACCCCCATTAGCTTTAAAGGCGAAAGATACTATATATCTTTTACCAATAACTATATAAGGTTTACTATAATCTATACCGTCTATATAAAGGACGAGTGGCTTAATACTCTATAGAGGTACTATAACTAGATCCATACCAAATTTAACCTTAAAATTGCTAGAATTTGTACTAACTATAGAGCGGAGCTTTATAGCAAGAAAGTAACTACCTGGATGGATGGTTTAGGTATAGAATTCAAACCTGCCGCCTTATACGCTTAAGAAGAGAATGGAGTAGTAGAGCGCTCGCAGTGAACCTCCACTAGGATTACCCACTTAATAATCCTTGCTGGTAATATACCAGACTTCCTATGGCCTAATGTACTTCTTATAGCTATATATATTAAAAACAGACGCCTTATAAGAGCTCTTAATAGCATATCACCTTATAAAAAGCTTAAGGGTAAACCTCCCTTAATATACCACCTGAGGGCTCTAGGATTTACTATCTATTCCCTTATAGTTAAAGAAGATCGCGTGAAATTAGCTAGGTTCACTCTATAAGTAAAAAAGGGTATTTTAATTGGCTATAATAGTAAGATAATCTATTACGTTTAGCTACTAGATAAACAGAAGATTAAGCGCCTTAAAGACATTAAAATCTATAAAGGTGATATTAGTTTAAAGACTGCTACTATATTTATAGAAGAATCCATAGACTCGTCTAATAAGTAAGGGAGGGAAGATACTACTACTCCTTAGCCAAAGCATCTATTAAGAAAAAGATAATAAAGAATTAATTAGAAGGAAGGTCGCGATAGCTTGCCCCATAGGCTTAAGTCTCTGCCTAAAAACCTTACTATAACCACTACTTAATTAGGCCGCCAGACGTTAAAAATTAACCTACTAAGCAACCCTACTACCTTCCTTATAAACCTTATAGGTATAGACTAAAGCCTTAACTAATAGGCTGATAATATTAATAAGCTACTAAGTAACTAGGATAACGAAATAGGCGATAAACTAATAGCCCTTCTATCTACCTTTTCTCTATAATCTATACCTTAAAACCCTTATTTAAATGATCGCGACGCGGTTAATCCTATAGATCTACTAGCTGGCTATATTTGATATACTGGCTCACCCGATCTTAAAACGTATATATCTACTACCTTAATTAATGAAGATAAGCCTTATACATATAACTAAGTAATTAACGGCCTAAATAGCGAAGAATGGATAAAAGTAATAATAGAGGAGGTAGGGTCTCTAATTGAGAACTAGACGTAGGAACTTGTTAATCTTACCTCCCTTAAGCCTCCTTATAAGCCTCTTGCTGGTAAATAGGTGTTTAAAGTTAAAAAGGGAAAGGATGGCAAGGTCCTCCGCTATAAGGCTAGATGGGTCGTTAAGGGATATCTATAGCAGTATAGTATTGATTACGACTAGACCTTTACTGCAGTAGTAAAACCTATGGCTTTTAGAGCTCTATTCGCGATTACTGCCTACTACAACCTTAAAATTAAATAGATGGATATTAAAACCGCCTTTCTTTATAAACTAATTAATTAAGAACTCTATGTTATTATACTAAAAGGCTATAAAGAAGCTGGCAAAGTCTACCGCCTTAAGAAGGCCCTCTACGGACTAAAATAGTTACCTTAAATCTGGTATAAGACGCTCTTAAAGTTTCTACTAGAAAAACTTGGACTTTACTATCTATATGCGGATTATAGTATATTCGCCACTAGTAAAGGATAGAAAGGTTTAATTATTTCTGCCTATATTAATAATACTAAGATTATCTATAAAGATATAGCGGTAGTTAATTGGGCGAAAGCAGAGCTTAAAGCAGCCTTTTAAATAATAGATCTTAGGCCAATAAGCTTTTACTTAGGTATAATAGTTATAAGAGATTAAACAAAGAAGAAGATTATACTTTTATAGCAAGCCTACCTTATTAAAGCCTTTAAACATTTTAGATTGTAAAAGGCTAATACCTTACTAGTACCCATAAAGCACTTAATTAAGCCTATAGCCAATTAAGAAACTACTAGTAAGGATAATATTAGAAGATACTAGAGTATAGTTAGTTTAGTTATGTTTCCTATAATAGAAATAAGGCTAGATATCACCTTTGCGGTATTAATAATAAGCCGTTTTACCTATAATCCTACCTCTACCTATATAACGGCCGTAAGACTTATCCTTTAATACCTAGCCGGCTTGCTTAATAGAGGAATTACCTATAGAGGTAATAAGAACCTAGACCTTATACTAATTGGCTTTAGTAATGCTGACTAGGGATAAAACAAAACCATAAGACGCTCTATATTAGGCTTTATATTTATATTAAACAGAGGACCAGTTTTATGGAAATTAAAGCTACAAGCTACCGTTTCACTATTAATATATTAATTAGAGTACACGGCTCTAACGGCTGCAGTAAAAGAGGCTATATAGCTTTAACTTTTACTTACTAAACTAGGTGTACTAGACTAGAGCAAATAGTTTACTAGGATGTTAATTAAACCCAACAACTAAGCTGTAAAAGCGTTGGCTGAAAATCTAGTTTAGTATAATTAAACAAAGCATATCGATATCTAGTTTTACTATATAAGAGATGAGATAAACAGTAATAGGATTAACCTTGTATACATTGCTTTAATTAATATGGCGGCCGACGGCCTTACTAAGCCTCTTGCGGGTCCTCAGTTCTACGCCTTTCTTAAACACCTTTGGATGGTGCAGAAACTCGATTAACTATACTAGGCCTTAATAGGAAATTAGTGCACGATTGGTAGATCCTCGGAAAGTGCGCTAAATGACGCCTTAAGGCCTTAAAACAAGCGACAGAACTTAACCTTGATCTACCAACCTACCACTTAAACCTACCACTTAAACCTACCACCTGAATCTAACGGCCACGATATTAGGGAGGGCTTATACTGGTAGGAAGGATGGACATACTTTAGGAGAGATATAGGGTGAGGCTATAGGGCCTCTAGGGCTCTATGGGCAATGTAGAACACCTATGGGGAGGTGCTGCCAAAAATTTTAAGAGACGTTTTACGGAGCAGGCGCTGTCTCTAGACGTTAGGGAGGGCGTAACTCCTTATTAGATACTTATTTTACCTTAGAGGAGCTTCAGCAACCCTTACTAAGTAACCCTACACCCCTATATACAGTGTATATAGCGGTATTGTTGACTGAGCTTAAGGGAGGGTGTTAGAAAACAAGCCCGCAACGATATCACGTGATGAGACTTGTGGGAGAAATCTCTTGGCAGGAATCTGACCAATTAGACAACTTCGACCGTCGGTCGAAGTTCCTTGAAACCTCTTTAACCACCTATATAGAAAATAAGTAATACACAGAGTTTTAGCTCCATAGCCTCAATTCAACAGGTGTACCATGGTTGTAAAATCGGGCAGAGGCCACAACTCTAGTAGTGGGGTTTTAGCGATCCGATTTGGTTGAATGTTATATTGAGTCGGCTGAACAAGGTCTATATCATTGGAAGCATGATTGGAAAGCATAATTGATAGTGTATTGATTAAATCAATATTGGCTACACGCGTACTTCTGATAGCCTCGTGCCGTCATGAGTATTGCGACCCCCACTAAAGGAACGTAATATTGATAGGCGAGCTATCAAAGCTAAATGCATCAAGGTAAAGATTCATATCCATGTCTTCATTCATACCAGCCCAAGCTATCTCTTCCGCCCTAAAGCTCCTCGTTTTCAGGCGATGAAAATAAATGAACGAAAAGACGCTGTTCAATAGCTTGTGTGTAAAAGCTGTAACCAGTTAGACAACCATCATCAGAAAACTAGTCCCGATAAGTGCTGCTGTGATCCACACCAAGTCCACTTTCCACCCCTCATAGCTATTGTTAGGTGTAGGTTGTGGAGTTGAAGGGGTAGCTGCAGCCTCCGATTGCCCGGTAGTGGTGCTCTCGCTATGTACGGTCAGTAATCCGGATATTGGGACCAGTAGGGGATATTCAACATGGTCAACTCACAGGAAAGTTGTCGGGAAAGTCGCCTCGACGGAAGTCTTAGAAGAAAGTGCCACAGGCTCTTGGCTTGTCGCAGCAGCAACAACAACAGTAGTTGACGTAGCTGCTGCGACAGTAGTCGTAGGCTCCGCAGGATAGATAGTTGTCAGCGCTGGTGCTGTTGTAGCAGCAGCACTGACGCTCAGACAAGACGACCGCAGAGCCAATATCTGTGCTGGCGTGGACACTGCAGTAGGGCAGTCACCGAATAAGCACTCGATGCCTGTGATAATCTCTCCCCCAACAGTCTCGATCTCGCCCCATATATCCTCAACAACACTCTCGACACCGCCGATAATAACGGTAATGGCGGCGCCAGGGTTAGTGACGAGTTCGCCAATGACGCTGACTACATCATCGGCGTCTTGCTCAAGATCTCCTAGAATTTCTGGTGCCAGCTTTGGTAGTTCTCCAACAAAATCAACAAGGGAAGTGAGTTCCGATTCGGCTTCTGAGCTGAGGGAGCTGGCAATATCTTGCACAAATGCTGGGGAGTTACCAGCTAAGATATCACAGACAGCTTCACCGGCTTGCTGTTCATTATTTTCGAGATCGTTTATGAGATCTTGAGGAGCTTCCCTGACGAAGTTGGCGAATGTTTTTTGCCTAAGGAGGGAACGAAGGATATCCCTAGGACTACTGTTAGAACTGTTCTTTAACCTTTGTAGGAGGCAGAATTCAGCCTTTTGACGCATACGTACGAAAAGAAGGATGCTGTGATGAGACTACTAGCAAAAAGAGGAAGCAATAGTACAGTATGGAGACGCATTGTGATGATTTTGAATAGGATACTAATGGCGATGTTACAAGGCTGCGAATTGTATGAGAGTCCTCTAGAACGGTTTACTGCCCGGAACTAACGTATTTATTGTATATTCCCATAGCGTGTCGGTACTCTGTCGCCTCACTGCCTGAGGCAGCCATGGCTTGCTCATTAGCAAATGCGGCGTGGTTAACATATGGGGTCGAAAAACAGCCTTCTTGAGTCGAAAACATGCTGCATCAACACTGCTTTTATCTGCAAGGCTGTAACGGCAAGGGCACGCTTTCGGAGTGCCTAAAACTAAATTTGGCCAACTGATAGGCTATGGAATTGAGTCTTGGAGAACTCTCATTTCCTAAGGATGTAGGTTCAGCCCCAGAGTGAAGCACACGACAAGGCACCTGCAGCAAAAGTTAGAATTGCGCAGCTGCCTGTTCCCCTCACAATTACTTTCCGTCCTAGGCGTCTCCAGGAGCTCGCACGAGACTCTAGCAGTCGCTGAACACAAGCAAGCCATACAAGTTGCTGTGAGATAAAAACCCATGATTAGAACACAATTTGGTTGGAGCGAAATAGCGACATCAGTGTGTAAACGCCGATCACAGAGCATAACGCTCAACCCTTGTATAACTTGCCGCGTTGCCCTGCTTTAGCGTGGGGCTAAATAATCGGACATTGATATGCGCGTTCGGGAGACGGCTGAGGCTGAGGCTTGGTGGGAGACGTGGAGTGGCCATGGGTAGATACGTAGACCAAGCTTTCGGCTAGCCAGAAGCGGCATTTGGCAAAGTCTTGACCTCTACCTCGCAGCGTGGAGGTCACCACATCTAAGCATGCCCGAACAGCCATGGGTTAAAAGATTTTGCCAAGCAGTACTATAGAGAGGCCTATCATAAAAAATACTCTCTGCTGTAGGATATGATTCTGAAGCCGTCCACCAGGTAATACCATGTACAGTTACAACACATGCCTAAAGACATCCGCCTTGGATTTTGCACACCGAGAAACCTAGCAGTACGAAGCGACTAAAGTACACTATAGGGCCAAAGTGGACCTCCCCGGATGTGGATTTACCGGGATAAAACTTAGGCGAAACGGGTGGATTGCCAAAATTCCGCCTGCACGCATCCAATAAGCACCGCAAAGTCGTCCGCTTTGGCATACCCTGGCGGTCCTTCTGCGATGATGGCTTTAGCGCACTTGACGCAACGCTGTACAACCCGTCCATTGTGAAGAATAGTCGGTCAGTAAGGAGTGCCCAAGCTTTGTCGTTTTAAACGGGAATGAAGGTCGGTACTTCCGTCGTTCCTGCGGGCTTCCTCTTCTTGGATCCTGTCCAGGAGGGAGTCTACATCCATAACATTTGAGATATTGGCGTGCGAACACCTTGCCGGTTCATTCGAACTGCGTATGAGGGTTCTTAGCACAGCGGTAATAATGCTGCAAGGCGTTCGCCAAGTCCGCTTTGTTTACCTTGTATACCTGCCGACGGACAGGAAATAATGCAGTCATAAACTCAGGATGGTTTCATACATCTGGTTCCTCTTCGTAACTGAGTTAACTGACACTAGATGGACTATACTCTAGTGAAATAGTGCAGATGTACGAGTGCAAAGTAATGTGCTTGATACTACTAATCATAATGCGAACACTTCTCTGCTAGCTCAGCTAATATTTGAGTCGAGTTAGCTCTGTAAGGCCCGTTACCCCTGCGGCGGTTTCTTCGCGGTTGTTGGTAACGAATACTACTTTAGTATGATCGTTATTCATATTCTTATAGTAATATAATTCGAAATTTATAGAAAATAGATAAGGGTGGATGCACAGGAAGGCTAGCAGTGGTGAGAGCTGGCAAGATAGTTGTCATGCAGGCTTAGGCTTGCTAAACAGGGGTTTTGATCCCCAGGTTGATAAGGAAAGCCGAATGAAGTAATGAGACATACTCACCCATGAATCTCACACTGCGAATAACGCTAGGCCAGGTCGGGGTATCGATCTCTATAAATTGGAGCTGGGCAAACGCATTTAAGGAAACTGAGTTGATAGCAGGAACTCGTAAGGCAACTTAAAAAGCCGAACTGGGTGCGAAGTCTTAGATACTCCCATCCAAATGAGAAATAGCTCTTTGCATAAAAGCTAGATTGACACATCTTCCTAAGATCGCCCTGTTGCACTTGCGTTACTTCACGTGGTACGGAGGCTCTATTCCTGAACCTATATAATTGCCACCGTCTCGAGACAAATACTCCGAACGACGCAATACACTCTGTTTCTATAATGTACACAGCAGCAAACGGTTCCGCTGCTTCAGAAACCCATGCATACGACCCAGCCCACAAATCCCAACCACCACCGCACCGGCTCACTTATAGAAATCGAACTTGTCTGCCTCAGTTGCACCCTTGACTTGCGAGGCATACGCGTCTTCTAGGTCACTCTGGATGATATTGTACCTATTCTTCCTCACAGCCCTCAAACCCGCCTCCTGCATGATAGCAGCAATGACCGCACCGGAAAGAGGATCATTCCGTACGATCAGGCTGTCTAGATCGACCTCCGGGCTCAGGCTCATCTTGCTTGCAATTGTGGAGAAAATGAGACGGCGCTCACGCCTATCTCTGAGCGAAGGGAATTCGATCTTTCGATCTAGACGACCCGGACGGAGCAGGGCCGGATCTAGTGTGTCGGCACGATTCGTTGCCATAATGACCTTGACGTTGGATGTCTGGTCGAAACCGTCCATTTGGTTCAACAGCTCAAGCAAGATACGTTGGACCTCACGATCAGCACCGGTTTGGGCGTCAAATCGCTTTGTGGCAATGGCGTCGATTTCGTCAATGAAGATAATGGAGGGAGAGTTTTCACGCGCCATACGGAATACGTCGCGGACCATACGTGGACCTTCGCCTAGATATTTCTGAACGAACTCGGAGCCTACGACGCGGATGAAAGATGCCGTGGTGCTGTTGGCGACGGCTTTGACGAGCATAGTTTTACCAGTTCCTGGAGGACCGTAGAGGAGGACGCCACGCGGCGGATCGATGCCTATCTGCTTGTATAGGTCGAAATGTGTCAGTGGGAGCTCAACCGCTTCCCGGATTTCTTGTTTCTGCATATCTAACCCACCAACGTCGGCATATGTCACATCTGGCTTCTCGTCTTGCCCTAGCATCGCTATCGATGAGTCAGCTTCTGGAGGGAGGATGTCGACAAGGGCATTTGAATGTCGGTGGAGGGCCACGGAGGATGAAGGCTTTAGGAGTTCGCGGTCGAGGGTTGAGAGGATGCGGACGACATAGTTTGAGCCTGTTGATGACTGTACGATGCCGGTACTAGACGATATCAGTATACTCGCTGTGAGACGCGGGGTCATGATCTCACTTCTGATCGATGGCTTCCATAAACTGTCCTATTACCAAAGGTACGCTCTGGATGCGCTTGATCTCTTCCTGCGCCCGCACCAGTTCCCTCTTCAGACTCCTGTAGCCGTATCAGCTTTGAACTAAAAAGGGACTTTCGGAGTTGCCTTTCTTCATACCTCTGCTCATCTTTGATGTATTCCTCTTGCAGATGGATATACCTGGACCACTGTTAGCCACTCAGCCTGAAACGGGGCTTTTGGGAAAGACTCAGACGTACTCTAACTGCCGCTGGAGCTTCTTGAATGTTGAATAGTCATCTGTCCCGTCTGTCGCAAAGCCTTCTAGAGTGTCGAAGTTAGGCATGGATGACGGCAGCTGTTTCTTGTGAGGTGGCACTTGGTTGGCCGGGTTCTCAACTTCGGCCATGGCTGGTTTGTCAAGCGAAGGCAGGGGCTAAAGGTCGGAAAATGTGTAGAAGCGGCTTCAAGAGCGGGTTAAATTGTGGGAAAGACGAGAAGATTAATACTCGGAGTTGGATGGGCTTGATGGTGAGCGTTGCGCGCAACTCTTCGAGTGAAGCTGTGTTTGCGTGGTTGCAATGTCGTTTGTAAGCTATGATCACGTGAAAACCACGTTATGGTTCCAGGCGCTTCACGTGCTTAGAGGTGATTTCGATAAAACGTTAAGGAAAAACCGGTTGCTTTCCTGAACAGTTATACAGGTTCCCATCATACCGTGCTCTGAAGTCCTTCAAGGGTCATCTAAAATCCAAAGGCAGGCATGATGTGGCGACGACTAAGCAGATGGCGCCTCATAACCCCGGACGTCCCATTGTAAGAGCTGGTGGTGTGGAGAAGACAAAATAAGCAGCAGTGGGCAATAACTGCATCAAAATGACATGCTTCCTTATCCTTAGCTGATTTTGCTTTTCCCTGCATGTTCAAGCGACCGACGGACATCTGCCGGCTGGAGGGTGATGATTCTGGCTTGTTCGGTCCAAGCGCAGTGCAATCATGTTGACCATGCAATGGTTGGGCGCGCCTTTCCCAAGCGTTGGGTGTCATGTTTCACGTCCATGACTGGCTCCGTACGTACAATCCTATGCTCGTATGAGCCTGGGAAGGGACTCGTAAATTATGGGCTCTTGCTAGTAGGTAAAATCTGGGTTAGGCGTGGTGTGGCCGCCCCGTGGAAGAAAATGCAGGCGAGGGTGATTTTATTGGTCGTGAGACACTTACTTTTCCATCGCACGGGAGCGGCTTGAGCTTGAAGCAGGGCTGTGGGAGATCTTTCTTGCAGGTCATCATCGCCCAGGCATCGTAAGCTGGCCGCTGGCCCTCGGCCTGTGGTGACTCCTTCGAGACAAAGCAACGTCGTCGCCATCCCCATCCTGGTCCGTTGTCGGCGTAGCTAGTAATAGCCAGGTAGGCAGACACACTCAAACACACAAGTATCCCATCACCGTTTTTAGTCTTTCGGTAGTGGCCAGGCTTCCCTCCTGGCCGCAGATTAAGGCTATCTTGTCGAATGGTAGTTGGGGGCGTGGGTAGCTTGAGGGAAGATGGGGCATGATGGGGCACGATGGGGCAGGTTGCAAGTTATGGTGATCCAGGTTCAACGCTTGTTGGGTGGGCATGTACAGGAACAAGATAACAGGCACAACGTTCAGCACGGCGATTAAGGGCGATTAAGGGCGATTGAGTGGAGAGAAGGATGTTACTCGTGTCACTTGGGCCAAATGATCAATAACGCTGGGGCATGATTCGATAATAGCTTAGGCCAAACGGGCTCATCATCCCGGCTACGTCAAGCTTCTGGTTCAAGCCACGAGCAGTGGACGCCGAGCTGCCCGGATGTCCCCAGAAGGTCGGGCTCTTTTTTTGCCTCTGCATATTGCAGGATGCTCAGGAACGTAGATAATTCCACTCCTATCGCTCCCCGTCTTCCCATCTTCTTCTTCTCTCGGTGTCGAGCCTTGTGCTGCTGCTCGCTGAGAGGCCGTCGCCATGAGACCAACGCTCGCAGGGGCTGGCGGACTCGCTTGGGACACTTCGGACGTTTTGAAAACCACTCTTCCAGACTGCGCCCGTTGTATCTCACGGCTCAGAGACCAAGACCACCCCCGCGCGCCTGAACCCATAGGTGAGATATCCATCTATTTTATCGCTTCCCCAGATTGGCCCGCATTCCGTCTCTCCCTGAAATCGCATGGCGTGGTGCCGCCAGTGCCACGTCCTGCTGCCCACCAAACGCGTCCTTTCCCAACCTCCCTCCCCTGTGATCTGCCCAACTCGGCGTACACCGCTTTGCGGCTCTTCCACCCATCGCTGCATCGTTGTTTACTTGATTCGTTCATCGTTTGGATATCGCGCCGATGACAGGCTCACTGACAGTCCCCTGCGTAGATGGAGAGTGCTTCACTGCCTTTCCCTCGAGACTAAGGCAACGACATGAATAACGTAACCACCTGGCCGGAAAATCTCACCAACAATGGCATCTACAACAACATCGCCGATGCGACCCCCGATACCTCCCTCATCGACCCATCCATGTTCGGCGCGAACAACATCGACCTGAACCAGCTGCAAAACAACCCTCAGTTCCAAGCCCGACTCCAGAATGGCGCCGTGCGCAACCCATATCAGGTCTCCTCCATGGTCCCATCGAAACGCTCGAGGGAAGACAGCACAGGGGCTTCGCTATCTCGGTCGCAGACACCTGCGCAGCAAGGACAATATGGCTTTCAGGGAAACCAGCATAGCGGTGTTCAGCCGCTTCAGGTCCCGTCGCCGTTTCAACATCTTCAACAAGGCGGGTCGGCAAATGCCACACCTTCACCTACACTTCAAAACCAACAACAATTTCGGCCTGGCGGCGCTCCGCAAAGGGTGTCGCCCGCGCGCAATCCGAGTGCCCCTCAAATGCCAGGAATGAACTACATGCAAGGCTCACCCATGCCACCAGGATACAATCAGAATTTTGGAGGGTCGTTTCCTGTGCAGCCAGTCGCTCTTTCTCAGAACCTACAAAATCGGCAACAAGAGGCCCAGCGGCAGTACCAGATGCGTCTTCAACAACAACAACAGCAATTGGCGCAGAGCAATATAGCGGTGCAGCAGCGACACCAGGCTGGACCTATGCCTGGTTCATCTGCTCCACAACAAGGCATGCCAATGAACAGGAATCCTGCTCAGATGCAAAACCCACAAGCACAAGCACAAGCACGAAACACCCTGGAGACCTTCCTCAAGAATGTCTCGGCGTTGATGCAACAGATGGGCCAGCCTTTCAATCCGCAACCCTTGATTGGCATGCGACCTGTGAATCTCCTACAGCTATACTCCGGTGTCATGAAGCAGAAAGGCTCTAAGCGGGTAACCGCTGCTGGAGCATGGCCGATGACTGCTCAGATGATGGGCTTCCCTCAACAAAATTTCCCAACGGCGGCGGAGGAGATGAGAATTATATTCGAGCAGAATCTTGGTCCATACGAAGCCGCTTATTTTGCAAAGATGCAGTCGAAGTCGATGGCCAATCCCCAACAAGCGCAAATAGCTACTCTGAGCGCGGCGCAGCAAATGTCACCCACTAAGGCCATACCTCAGATGGCACCCAATAACCTTCAATCACAACAGTATCTACAGCAGCTACAACGAGCTCAATCAATGCAGCACCAGCAGATAGAAAGTTCAACGCCAATGAAAAACAACGTTTCGATGCCTACCGCAAATGGATGGAGCACACCTCAGATGGATTCCGCCTCGAAGATGCAACAGAATGCGTTGAATCAACATAGGAAGAGTCTAAATCGGCAGCTTGAGGCTACTCCTCCGCAAGTGCAGCCTCCCGGATTCCCGTCACCATCACCTGGGCCTGGTGAAAAGATGCGGGAGAGTGCTCCTCCACTCGGGCCGCCGACGTCGAACGGAGTTGTCAAGGATCTTGGCGTCAAGCTGGAACACGGGACCGAGTATCAACCAAAGGTTAGGACTCTGGCTGATACACACGGAGGAGTACAGGTAGATGGTCTTGGTGAAGTTGGCGCCGGCCTTGTCAAGCTTAAGCCCAATGTGCCAGCGCTGGAAGAAATGGGTGTGATTGATATTCGTGCTCTAAGCATGAGCCTTCAGTCTGGAATCCATGGTGAAGTGAGGCTGGCCTTGGACTACCTTGTGAAGCTGTCACATGAAACGCGGGTCCAGCTTGAGCTCGAAAAATGTGACGATTTGATGGATATCCTCATTGACTGTGCCGAAGAACAGCTTGATGCTCTCGCTGAAGATGCCCCGGAAGTCTCTGACATTTTGGATCTCACTTCGTACGAAGACGTTATTCGTAATTGCCGCGCAGAGGTCGATTCACTACAGGATATACCTGAATTTGGCACTCCAGCATACGAACTCGACCGTACCGCAGAACGGCTTATAGCCATCACGACAGTTTTGCGGAATCTCTCGTTCTTCGAGTTCAACCATTCATTACTTTCTACCGCCACCGTCATAAAATTCCTTTCGAACGCAATCCGACTTGTCGGCACGAGAATAATGCTCCTCCGGTCTCACACCAACACCGCGGACTTCATGAAAGACCTAATAACCTTTCTTTCCAACACCACTGACAAAATTGAACTTCCGTCCCGTGAGGAAGCCTATAACATTCTCCACTTTCTTCTGTCCTTTGTTCCATGTCCACGTCCAAGCAATCCCGTCCGATTCACACCGTACAACCCGGCCATCCACCGATACCTTCCCCTAGCCGTTGACAGCCTCGCCAAGCTTCTCGCGCGCGATGATCCTAACCGCCACTTCTATAAGCACCTCTTCACTATGGACGCTACTTCCACACCTCCTTACGATCTCCTCACGCGTGCCTTCGCTCTCGCCATCTCCGTCGTACCCGATCGCTCAAAAGGTCCGATAAACCCAGCAAAAGAGATGCGTATCGCCGAGGCCCGGAAACCATATCTTATGCAAGGCATGCTCGCCGCCGACATCCTGGCCAGTTTGGCTCCGGGCCCGGAAACTGGCATCACACGCTCTTGGCTCGAAGCCGAAGACGGCTGGGCGCAGAGTCTCCTGCGGCTGTCTGTTTTTCTTTTCTCCACCGATGCCAGTCCCAGACCGCCGCCTCCCCCGCAAGGCACGCGGCAGATGCCCAGGATGGACCATGATTCGCAGGGCTTCCAGTTGATCACGCACCGTGCACTGGCGATGCTGAAGAAGCTAGGAGAGAAATGCAAAGGCGGTGAAACGGTGGTTATTGGCAGCGGTGGCACAGTGAACCTCGAAAACGCGGACGGTAAAGCTGACGCCGATGACGAATCCGACGACGATGCAGTAAGGGAGGTGGGTGGCAGCAGGTGGCGAGTTAAGGCTGACGTGCTGCCGAAGAAGGAAATGCTGCTCGGAGCTCTGTTGACACCTAATATCGACCAGGTGGCGCTTCGACAGCTGTGTGCATTTGCGGGATTGGACGACTAGGGATTTCAGTATTAAGAAAACTGGGTTACGGGTTGGGGTTGGGGGTTGGGAATTGGGGTCGGAACGGAGACGTTTTGGATTTCCGTCATCGAACGGAGCCATGATCAAATTTTTTGGCGTAGCTGAAGCGCGAGCAGAGGCTGTTTCTTTCCCGGGAGGAGCGGTAAAAGACGGCCCACTTCGTTTTTGTGTAGTATCTTGCGAATCCGCTTTTGCTTTTCTTTAAGCCTGCGTAAAGCCTTCCATCAATCCGGCTTTTTCGGTTTCCCGACATGTCTATATATCTGCTTTTTTTTCTTAATCCTCTTGACTTGGGAACTCGGTGTTCAAACCTTTTTGGGAGTGTGGCGCGTGGGCTAGGCTAAACATTGACAGTTTTTTCTCCTATTTTTTGATACTCGGTATGCTCGCGGTCTGTCGATATGGGGCATGACCAAGCTGGGCTGATTTTGTAGAAAATGGGACTTCATGGGGCGCTTCTGCTTTTCTTGTTCACGCCTGGTATATCGATTGTGTGTTTCGGTGATGGAATGATCTTGACCATGTTGTAACATTGATCAGATCTCTCATGCTTCTTGACCGTCCCCAGCAATATTATTAAAAATTCGGTTACGCAAGGCCCAGAACCACTTTCCTAGAGTAAATTACAAGATTTTAGGATTAGAGAACATCGGTCACAGTCTTGTCGGGTAAACTGTAACTTAGTCAATCTGCTTCCCTCTGCTTCCCTCTTCGAGACCATTCGCTCAACGCCAAAACACTAAGGAAATACTCATTGGTATGTGTTTAGGTACATCTACAGGAGCACCACATGACTACGTTGTAGTATATAGATTCGCCGCCCGTGCACTACCATCTACCTACTCAATGACAAATCATCAAGATTGGAAACAGGATGTATAATAAGAGTCTTGACATGTACTACACTGATTGCTAATGTGACATATTATGGTGGTCTGGTTTCGTCGTAGAGTTTAGTGATCACCATCAAACTCCCTGAAGTTCATCTTCATATATAGTAATTGATGACGTGGTCTGTCACATAGGACCATAGGTGATGGAGAACAACGGGTCCCGTCCGCTCCCCGACATTTAAGCCATCAACCGGCAGATCAGTAGTTAGGTGGGTGACCACTAGCGAATCCCTGCTGTTCTATGTTTTTGATTTTTTTGGGCGCTCGATGTTAAGATACTTGTTGATGAGGGTTTGAGAAAGTGGCCCAGAGCGGCTCGGAGAACAGGCTACTTTAGGGTTAGAAAATCAAGAGCATAGACTCTGGTTATAAAAGTTTTAAATTTAGCCTGGTTGATGCTTTGTTTTGTTTTGTACTTCTAAAACTTTGTTCTGGAGAAACCTTACGATTCCCAAAATATTATATAAACCAATCGAAAACTGTCTTTCTAATTGCTTTTGAACATCTCAGGCGTAGCACGGGTGCTACTCATTTCATCTTAGATATAGTACACGCCATTCTTGCTCTTTTGATCATACAGAATACACACAGAGTTTGGCCGGCGATTGTATCGTCGTTTCAAGAAAGTTTTGTAAGGGAATATTAAGTCCATTCACTAGGATTATAAATTTTTCGACTTAAGGTACTCGACAATCTTGCTTTTATGCCAGCCCTGTGGAAGGATACGTCAGCGAATGGGGTTCAAGAAAAGATAAACACCATCTCATGCAGCTCGGAATACACATTCCCTTGCCCAATGAAACTTTTCCCGCCGACGGCTATAAATCCCGCGTTCTTAAACACGAGGTGTGCTGAAATATCCAACACGGCTTAGACAAAGTGCTTAAACTAACCTTAGCAACCACATGTCCTGTAACTGGATTAACCACTACGTCCTTATCCTGCAGCCCCAAGTGCTCCCGAATATCCTCCTTCAGCACTCTAGCATCCCCTGAGATCTTCCTGATCAGAGTCTGGTGCAGGTTCCCACCGCGCTTGGAGTCTTGGTAAACAGGCAGCTGATTCGACGACGTTCGCGCGACGTGGAATCTGAGCTGGGGTAGCGCTGATGGCGCGGGTTGAGGGGTAGATGTGGATGCTATGGCATTGTCGACGTCTGTTACTGCTTCTGCTGTGGCAAGCTCGGAGGCTCGGGGTACGTTTCGTGGGATTTGGACGTTCATAGGAGGTTTTGAGCTGGAGCTGGAGGGGGGTAGAGAAGCTGCGCTTGACGCAGGAGAGGAAGTCACTGTGAAGCAGTTAGGACATATCGCTTTGTCCAATTGACTCTCGAACGGGCTCACCTTCGACTCTGGGCCGACTAGCAGTCGAAAAGCGGAGGAGATGCCGCAGCGTGGAGGGCCTTGGAGGTCCCAGAGGACGTAGAAAGGGTAGAATTGGCTGGGCGAGGGCCATATTGAATCTGCAGTCGCCAATCCGTTTACTAAATTATCGGTTGATATCGAGCACGGGTGCTAGTTTCAGGGTAGTGGTAATGAGTGCCCGGACGATGTGATGTAGCGTGAAGTTTCACAAGTCGGCATCAAAATTTAGCGAGCATTTTCCCGCGCACAACTTCGACGCTGAAACAACCACTTCAAGCCCGCACAAGCAGCGTCAGACCCCGCCCACAGCCACCGGATCTCCCTCTCACCTTTCTACGCCCAGGTGCAGAATACGTATCCATCATGGCGGACAACGCGAGCGACGCTGGCGAAGACATCGCCGCCCAGTACGACCTGCTACCAAAACTCATTCCCAACCTCGACCGACATTTAATATATCCCCTCCTAAATTTCGGGACCAACGAAGATGAAGAGCAGCCACTGGAAACCAAGAAAATGCTGCTCGAACTCCTCAAGCCCACAAACATGACCGACTTTGTAGGACAGCTGTATCAAGACATCCACGATCTAGACGAGGCGCCCGCAGAGTATGCTAAGAAGCGGGAAGAGGTGCTAAAGCGACGGGACCAACTTGAGGAGGAGACGAGCAAGATCTCAGGTCTTTTGGATGACGAGGCTGTTGTAAACAACCTGAGGAGCGACAAAGTGGCCAACTTGAGCTACCTGAAGGAGAATCACGGTGTCACGGTCGAGATGGTAAACCAGCTCTACAAATTTGGACAGTTTCAATATAGCTGTGGAGTATACCCACACGCGGCGGAATTGCTGTATAGATTCAGGGTTTTGGTAAGATACTTAATACTTGGAAGTAGAAACTCTTAGTTTTGTCCAAGCTAACAGCTATATACAGTCCACAGACAATGACAAAGTCGCCGAAGCGACATGGGGCAAATTGGCATCCGAAATCCTCAGCGTGAACTGGGAGGCAGCAATGGAAGAGATTCAAAAAGTAAAAGAGAGCATCGACACAAGGCTCTTCGCCAACCCGCTCGCCCAACTACACCACCGCACCTGGCTGATTCACTGGTCCCTGTTCCCCTTCTTCAACTATGAGCCCGCCAAAGACACCCTCACGGAGATGTTCTTCTCGCCCGCCTACATCAACACGATCCAGACAAACTGCCCCTGGATCTTGCGCTATCTCGCCGCCGCCGTCATCACAAACCGCAACCGCAACCGTAACACCAACCAATACCAGAAGCAACTCAAGGACCTCGTTAGGATTGTCAGGCAAGAAGGCTACGAGTATCGAGACCCGGTGACAGATTTCATCAAGGCACTGTATATTGACTTCGACTTCGAGGAAGCACAGAAGAAACTCGGCGAGACTGAGGAGATTCTGAAGAACGACTTTTTCTTGCTCGGTACTGCAGATGCGTTTGTTGATTCGGCAAGGCATCTGATTTCAGAGTCGTACTGTAAGATTCATCAAAGGATAGACATCAAGTAAGCATAAATTCCCCCCGCCAAACCTAGGCTACCTGGCCCTTCCTTCATATCATTCCTTTCGAAGGAGTCAACATAACCCCCGCACAGCACCAAAAAACTCGCATGAAAACTAACGGTTTACCAGGGATCTCTCAACCCGCCTCGGCCTCAGCCAAGACGAAGGCGAGAAATGGATCGTGAACCTAATCCGCGACACACGCGTCGACGCCAAGATCGACTACCAGGCCGGCACCGTCGTCATGAACCACCCGCCGCAGTCCGTCTACCAGCAAGTCATCGAGCGCACCAAGGGCGGCTTTTTCAGGACCCAAGTCCTCAGCGCCGCCGTTGCCAAATGAGCGTTTCTGCGCCTCTCGACGGCTGCGACTTTCCTGCATCTGGGGTTGTGAGGTTTTTTGCAAATGACGGAGTAATGGGGCTTTTTTGCACTTTTTTGTCTCGCTCTGTGTTAGGGACGAGGTTGGTATGGAATGAGATATCTGCATTGCGTGGCTTCTCGGTGGGCTGTTCACCTGGGGGCTGGTCATGGTAGCCGTTGTCACGAGAGGACGAATGGGTAGATCAAGGTCATGAGGGGTCACGGTAGCGATAGACGTGTGCCTGAAATGGAAAGGCAGAGAAGTGGCCATGAAGGGCATGGAAAGCGAACGTAGCACGGACGACCGAAGTTTTCGAACCGCGGTCCCGTAGATCCCAAGAAAGCAAAATGAAAACGCCGGACAGAGCTCCTGGGCTCTGTCTCTGAATCACATTGCGTAAGCTTGTTGTCACGAGGCGAGGGTGATAAGTTTCATTCGTGATGAAATCGATGTGATCACCACCCGAAGGGAAGTTGAGACTACCCGGTCTCCCCCCGTTTTCTGTTCCCGCGTAGTGACCACTTTAGGTGGTAGTTGGTGCATACTCGGAATAACGGTTGAGAAGCCGCTAACGAGGGTGGTGTTTTGTCTTAGGCGGGTGATGGTCCTGCAGATATCGGGGATGATCGAGAGGCGTCTCCCGACGAGCGGTCGGAATCTGTAATGATGGGTGCAGACTCAGGGGCGTTCTAAAGAAACGAATAGAAACTGGTGAGTGGAAAAGGCTGAATGCTATTACAGAGCAAAGAAAATGTTTGGAAATCATGTAAACACCAATTACGTTAGAATTTCTGTTATGGTGGATGGATATAGAGGTGCAGGGAGGAACTGTGCGTAGAGTCATCATGAGAAATACAATGCACGGCAAGAAAAAGCTCGCAGTTGTAGTCCAGCATACGGCTGTTGCAAGCCTGATGGAGTGCACCACGCTCTACTCCATTTCTCATCCCTAAAGAGGGGTTGAAGACCAAAGACAACGGGGGGTGTTGGGGTGCTGTGAGAAGAAAATGAGGGATATCTACTCACCGTATTTCGAGGCTGCTAGTCCTAATCCTGAATTCTCAATGAGTTGAGTATTTCTTCCAGGATGGATCAACCTGTTTGAAAACTGAAGTGGCGGAAAAGACATCCCTACCACTAGCGGAAGAAGCTAAGGTTTTGGTTAATCGTGAAATGCGATAAAGTGATCCCTGCTGCAGAAGATTATCATCCTGATATGGCATTTCGTGCTTTTGACACATCCTGGATTTTGAGGCCCTGCACGATGCTTGTTCCTGCAACTATCTGGATAAGACCCTCTTTGTATCCTCTGCTGTCCTACCACAACATGCGGGCCGTCCCGGAAGAGGATCGCCGCGGGCCAAGCTGCGTCTCAGTGGGGTGGGTGGCAGTTACCGCTGATCTACCGTGCGTTGTGCTGGATGTGTTGTCGTTATGCACAGAGCGATATGATCGTCATAATTGACTTCCACAGCGATCAACAGTCACCATAACAGCATGTGGTGAAAATAACGAGTAGAGTTTGCCTTTGTGTTGAACATGTGACCTAGTGTGCGGGTGAAAACGCGGAAGTTGGCCCGATGCACTTAGCCGTGAATTCATAATACGGCCTGTGTACAACATGAACTAGCCGTGGGACTACAATCGGTTGAGAGAAGCTATGGACCAAAATTTTCAAGACCAGCATTGCAGCTTTTTGCAGCTTCCCGAATGATCGAATGACCAACAGACGTACTCTGTGACTGCAGAAGGGTTATTTTGATCAGACAGTGGCATCAAACTCTGCACCACCATCCACAGCAGTATGAAGAATTCTAGGGTCAGCTAAACAAGGGGGGGCCACAATGGTGGGGAATAGCTAATATCCAATAGTCGGAGGATTCTGAAGATTTTCTACCATGTTCTCGTTGTAGTGGAGACACGAGTGATGGTGTGAGAGAACCTTTAAAAGTTCCGTTTATCGGGATACAAAACACACGGTTAAGGCCTCTGTAAGATGCTCGGGTTTGGCTCGTAGCTAGCTAGAAAAGATAGTGAAGTTTATTCAACGAGATTTATAACAGCATGCCTTAGGATATGATAACGCAGAGTAGAAAGCAGGGATGCATATAATCAATATAATCGCCCAAAATTGGTAACTATGTTATTAGGACTCCAATTCCAAGCCGCGCGGCCTCTGGGTATGCGATTATATACTCAGGTATTATTTAGACCCATTTCATTCACTCTTTCCCATTTTGGGATTAGCGCATACGCGCTCCATAAGAGTTACCACCAATATGTAGAATAGGCCTCTTCTCCCTCTAGACACCAATAACACAACCAATCAAGCAATTGCTATACCGTAGCTACTGAAGTGCTACCAACACTAATCAGTGATCACAGATCAGGAGACGGTACTATTTTAAAGAGGAATTAACCACAAAAGGCCCACCTACCTATGCAGAGAACCCTTATATGAGATTTACTAGGGAATACGCGTTAAGAAGTAGATGCCTGCCTGTGCTCATGTTTCTACAACTTAATTCGTATTTAAAGATTCAGAGGCCTACCTATGCTCATCTTTCTATATCGCGTCCATCACGCATTCACGGCACCTGCGCGTCTTACTGTTCATCACAACCTATAAACTCAATACAGCCTCTATACCGACAACTTTCCCTCCCTCTATACCTCCAAAAACCCCATAGCGACCAATTCTGCCTCCCTCCTCACCTCCTCCCATATAATAAATACGAGCCATGGCGGACTAGTTAGTAAAGCCAAAGAATAAGAATTAGTAGCCTAACAGCTTTAATCCCATAAATAAGGAGAAAGATAAGAGAGATGCTTTTATAAGACACAAATACTGGGTCTATAACCAATTATAGTTATAAGATAGTAATCTCTAGGAGCAATTTAAAGAAGACTTTAATAAATGGACGGCATAGCTATTTAATAAAGTTAACAAGACATACTTACGCAATTTATAAAGTGCTCTATATAAGTATAGAGTTTGGGTATATAAGTCAAATCACCCTCCTAAGCTGAACAACGCACTGTATAAATGCCTTCAGGAGGAAGAGCTAACTACTTAGACAATACTAGAGATTCAACAAATAATACCAAAGGATAGAGAATTTAAGTTAAACCTTATAGCATATATGCTAAAGACAGGCAGAGTTAAAGTATAAGTTAGCAACCTTAACAACATTAAATAACAACCTACGCAACACTAAAACTTACCTCCTTTACTTTTACCAGCAGACTATACTGCTAGAGATATTATTTCCCTTATAAAGTTAATTACAGTAGACAACAAATACAGCGGTTAGAATAATAACTTTAACATTAAACTTAATATCTTTAAGAATTACTATAAGCAACTCAACATTACTAATAACGTAATAAAGGCAAAGGCATATTCTAATATACTAAAGGATAATGCTTTTAACCACTTCTTTACAAATCAAGTATTGTATAGAGAAAGTACACCTACTTTTACTTAACTTTGCGGTGTAACACAAGCCTATTTTAAGAACGATAACCACTACCACTCTTAACTTTAGTTATTCAACAGCCTTACACTAAAGGAAGTTATATCTTAACTAGAGAATATGGCCAAACAGAAAAAGAAATACCTTAATATCTTAGTTAGAGACCTCTAAAAAGCATAAAACAGCGCCAACAAGACTATAAAGGGTAACGCTGCTTTACAACAGCGCTTAATTATTACGTGTCAAGACGACTTAGCTTATAGTTACGCATGCTTTTAACCACCTAATATATTACCAGCCTTAATTAACTCTCTTTAAAGCTTAATTATTACCTACAAGAGAAGTCACCCACCGGCTATAGCTGCCTATATTACAGGAGAAGATAAAGAGGAAAAAGCATACTATATAGACCGCCAATACGTTCGCAATAACAATAATTACAATAATTACAGTACCTCGCGATTTTAACGCTTCCCGTAATACCCTTAGAATCGCAACACTTAATACCTTTAAGAACAATACCCTTAAGACCAAAATCCTCAATTCCGCAACCCTTATAACTTATAAGTTAAGAGATGCTTTGTTTACAAGAAACAAGGCTATTAGTCTACTAAACACTCAAAAAAAAAGCAAGAAGATTAGAAAGAGAAGTATAGACGTAAATACGGCCGTACCTTCAATCAGAATGCTGCCCAATAGATTACCGAATATAAAGGCACCAAAGATAATAATAATCTTAATAACTTTCAAACCTTTATACTCAATCTTAAAGAAGATACTAAACACGCCAAACACTTTATATTATTAACAGTTAAGAAGTTAAGCAACCTTATAACTTAACACACACTTACAGGAGTAGTTCCTAATAAGTCTACTTTCCCTTTTACGTATTTAACCACCTCTAAAGAGACCTCTTAATACAACTCTAACAAATAGTACAGTATTATAATTGACATAGGAGCAGCAAGAGCATTAACTGCTAGATTTAGCCAATATCTTATATATAAGGAGACCGTTAACTTAATAGCCATACTTAATACTTCTAACGCCGGCGCTATTAAGGTCAAGTTCGGAATTAGCTTAACATTATTAGTAGATTCTCTCAAAGTGCAATCACCAGTAGAAGAGATTATATTTTATATTATATGCGCTAATACCCCATTTCTTATAAGCCTGCAAGATCTTAACTCTTTAGGTTACTACTACAATAACCTTACCAATAAGGTAGTAACTCCTACATCAACAGTACCAGTGGTACAACAGTTCGGTCACCCCTTCCTACTATAGGGAAAGACTCTATAGTAATTTATTACTATATTAATTACATTAACAGCATGCCACTTAACGGCAACAGAGTTATTACAATTACACTATCATTTCGGCCATCCTTTAGTTGGGAAGTTATATGCTCTACTCAAGCATTTAGGTTATAATATTAATAAAGAGATAATTAAGAAGCTAACCAAGTACTATTACTATTATTAAAAGCACGGTAAATCCCTATATAGATTTAAGTTTAAGCTTCCTAACAATTTAGACTTTAATTATATAGTATTTATCAATATCTTCTACATTAATGGCAAGCTAGTACTCCACGTTATTAATAAGGCTATAGGATTTACCACTACCTAATTTCTAAAAGATATATCTGCAAAAACCACCTGGGAGGCTCTTTGTACTTATTAGCTTAATACTTATCTCAGTCCCCCCAATTTAGTCATACACAACGCCGGCACCAACTTCAACAGCCATGAGTTTCATTAAAACGCCTCTATAGTTGCAACAAAGACCAAGTGCGTGCCCATTAAGGCTTATTAGAGCATTGGAAAGGTTAAATAAAGTTATATAACCCTTCTTCGCGCCTACAAGATCATTTAAGAAGAGATAGATTCAGATATCTCAAAGGAGGCATATTTATAGATAGCTGTTAAGGCGTTAAATGATTCTATAGGCCCTAATGGCTTAGTACTAACTCTACTGGTATTTAATACTTTCCTATAAATGTTAGACAGTAACGTACCGGCACTATTAATTCAACAACGTGCTGTCGCCATATATAAAGCAATAGAAGAGATTACAAAGAAGAGAGCTAAGAAAATAGTTAACAATACACTTAACACTCAAAACAGTCCCAATATAGAAGCTTTACATAACCTGCCACCTAATTCCCCAGTACTTGTATACAGAGAGAAAGGAGGCTGAAAAGGCCCCTTTCTATTAATTAGAATTACTGGCGAGACTTACAAGGTTAAACTCTTATTTAGAGTTACCAATTTCTAATCAACTTATATCAAGCTATATTATAAAGAGAGTACAGTTAGAGACTCTAAGGGAGATTAATTTAATGGAGAGCAAGTTGACAAAGGAGAAGAGGAGCAAGAGGTACCAATTTGGCGACTATAACGTAACCACTAGCAACCTAAACAATTTTATAGACCTAACGTTACTATCTATATAGCAATTCCATTATATACTAACTCCCGTACGAAGGAGATTAACGGCCTACTTAAGAAGGGCGTATTTTAAATTGCTAATACTTTTATAGTACTAGAAGGCACCTATATATTTAACTCCTAATTTATTAATATTATTAAGAATAAGGGCACCAATTAAGCGTTTAAGAAGTCACGATTAGTTATATAAGCCTATAACAATTAGGAGAAGGAATTAGTATTAATATAGTTACCTACTATTTAACGATTAAGTTAACAAATTATACTCGCACTTATACCTTCTCTTCTTAAGGAAGGCGCCTCCCTATACCTCCGTGACATTTTATAAGCGTATATACAATCTACCACTCTTTTAAATCGCGATTTCTATGTTCGCCCACCTCTAGAACTCTCAGATATCTTGCAACTTAGCAATAATACCATTATAAAGGTAATTAAGCCTCTATACGGTATCCCTAAGGCTAGCAACTATTAGTTCTTAATATACCACCTTTACCACACGGAGAAGCTTAAGATAAAGGA
>Ga0307507_10003237_pt1 | contig 32080 bp, 8 predicted proteins | sample 7_EM_MG_FD_207223 | JGI IMG/M metagenome (GOLD analysis project Ga0307507, IMG submission 207223) | Populus trichocarpa ectomycorrhiza microbial communities from riparian zone in the Pacific Northwest, United States - 7_EM | ecosystem: Host-associated > Plants > Roots > Unclassified | place... | reverse complement strand
CTTGCTAGGCAGTAGGAATTAGGTCTTGAAAGTTGGAAAATCGATAGTTTTTGATGGTAAGATGGGTATGCGTAAGTTTGGAAGTGCGGCGCCACCTTTTAGTAAGGTTGCATGTGCGGTGAAGGTTGCCCTATTACTCTTAACAGTCTTTAAGTACCCTTATTAATTGCTACTAGGGTCCTAGGTTTAATCTACCGCTGCAAATCTTAATAATAAACTCTTAATAGCGTTAGCTAAACTTTATTGTTTTTATAACGCTAAATAAGAGGCTGCTAATACCTAATAATATACTTTGGACTCTTATCTAGCTGCGTCCGCTTAGTTAATCCGTCTTAAAAAGATTTATAAGAAGGTATATTCTAAGAAGTAAAAACTTGTAGAATAAGGTTTTTAGGAACTTAGTAACAAAAGAATAGATTCTCTTCTAATAGAGAGGGAAACAACCCAAAATACCCTAGCAGGCGCTCCTCTTAGGTCCCCCTTAGGTAACTTATTTTTTTATAACCCTTCTTTATTAATACTGCCTAACCCTTTCTCTTCTAATACTCCTATACCTTTTTTATAGCATTCTTTAAATTATCTAGTAGCTTCTAGGTAGTCTTATTATATCCTATCTACTTTACTTTATATTATATTTTGTTACCAACGTCCTTATAACTAATAATTTTTAAAACTTCCTATTTGTCTTCCTCTTGCCCTCTATACGTGTCTACCTTATAGACTAGTAGCTTAATATTCCTATACGCTGGCTCTAGCATTACGATATATTATATAAGGTAGATCTTTATTTTCTCTAATAAGTTAAGTCTATATATAACTTCTAAAATCTTTGCCTTAGCTATAAACGGTCCTAGTCTAACATAGTTTAACATCTTACTTAGTTATTAACTCTTTGTAAGAGGCCAGTCTAACCGGAACATATAATTATCTAATCGACAGTATAGAATAAGAGTCACAGATAAGTAGAAGGTAAGTCAAAGGTAGAACGAGCTTTACGTATTAAAGGATAAATGCTTTCTAACCTCTTCTATTTAGAGACTAATTGCTAGTTCTTCTCTAGAGGAGAACCAGCTTCCTATATAATCCTTCTAAGACACTAGTAAACCCTTTACCCCTTATCTATCTAACCATGTCTTCTCTGGGATATTAGTGGGATATTAGTAAAACCTTTCTCTGTCTTATCTGATATATACCCTTTAAGAGCACCCGTTATAATTGCCTCCCCTTTAAGGGTTTTGGTCCTCTAAGACTTTACCTCTTAATAAACTCTTATAGAGTTCTAACTAAAACCACTGGGGAAGTTCTTTAGTAGAAAGGTACTCTATAATACGGCTTATCGCCAGTTCTTTACTAGTGTAGAACCTTACTTTATCTTCTATTCCTCTACTCTTCTTCCACTATAGCTCTTTACAGTGCCTTTATAATAGAACTTTAATAATAATAATAAAAATTGGATAGGATTCACCTTCCTTATTATAAGAATTTATTATAAGCTGATCCAGAGGTTGTTCCATATAACGCATTAACTAGCTACCATCCCTATTTACCTAAAATGGGTCCTAATAATAACGTCTTAATATTAATTTCTTCCAGTTTATAAGCTATTGTCTCTTATATATCTTTCTATTAACAATACCATTTGTCTCGCCTTTTAGCAGACTGTTTTTTATTATATCTTAGCTTTTAGCTTCCGCATCTCTAGATATTCTTTCCACCACTGCTCTATTCTCTTCTTATAACACGTTTATAGATAATAGGATCCCTATTTCATCTCTTTAATAATACTAACTTCCTATAATATTCTCTTGCAATAGCTTATAATTATACTACGCGTTCCCAGACTAGCGGCGGCATTGTCCCTGCTCTGTTAGCACTATAGACTACTTCTATTGCTCCTATAGGGGTTTCTCTAAAGTGCTGCCGTCATTACATTCACGCGCTTACGTTAGACCCTTCCCATGCCTATAAGATGCCGCGCTTTAGCAAGAACAGATCTAAGTATTCCCACTATTACAGCCAGAAGAAGACCTATATTCTAGTATTTCTTATTCCATCCTATTCTAGATTTTACTAACTATATTAAATCCCTACTATTTATACGCGTAAGGCTCACCAGCTCTAACATGCCATTAGGGATTTCCATCTGTATTAGAATAGTAAAAGACAGAAATAGAAGGTGTCTTCCATTACTTACAGCCTTTTTAATTTAATAAGGGTTTCTACTACTATAGAGACGCAGCAATCTTGGACATATAGTATCTAGGAGCGTATATATAAGCAGCTTGTTCTTATAAATAATAACATTTACAGGGTTGCGGAAAATCAAATTTTCCGCAATACGGATCAACGATCCACGATCGATACGATATCTCAATCGTATCAAAGTATCGTGATATTCCTTGGCATTCCCCACCAAATTCTCTCCCACTGAATCTACCACCTTTCTACTGCGATATTGTATAAAACATGGCTTCAGAAGCGGATTCATCTCTTTTTAAAAATACTCCTAGCTCAATTAAGAGCTCTAGCATATAATAGGCCCAGCTTCGATCTCCAGTCCATGAATTTACTCGCCTACTGTATGAAAATGAGCTAATATACGATAAAAAGAACCGAAGGCTTATATACTGCAATTAGTGCGAAAGTTACTTAGCAATATTAACCATAAATATAAAAGGACACCTTGCAAAAGACCACGCAATCTCTGTTAATTTAAAACAGCCTTGTATAAAGGAGCAAGCACTTATAAAGCTTTAGGAACTTTGGGTATAAATAGCATTAGAATTTAGGACAGACGAAGTTGATTTTATAATCCTTATAAAGGTTTTAAATAAGGAAGTTATCTAGCAAGCTCTTATTAACTTGGTTATTGTACAAAACCTTCCATTCTAAATTATAGAGTAGGAAGAATTCCATGTCTTCTATTAGGCTCTTAACCTAAAGTTATCTAATTTAATAATAATAGTACACTTAGACATTTCTTGGATGATTACTTATTCCTTCTAGTTACAGAAAGATATTGTATAAAGATAGGTTCAATCAGCATTAATAAGTATTTATATTTCTATTGATATCTAGACATCCCTAAATAACCACCTTCTTCTTACAGTCTACGCCTACTTTATTAATAGCCAAGAAAACCAGATAAAAGCTCTTCTTGCTCTTTGTATGGTATTTAGTTATAGTAGAGCTAAATAATAGAATACTCTTCTTCCAGTCTTAGAGGAGTATGGGATTGTATAAAAGCTTAGAGCTATTATTGCAGATAATTCTATAATAAATAATACCCTCTGTTATATAATCCATAAGTATCTCGCTAATAATAAGGATATTACCTAGGATCCTATCCAACAATATATCCGCTGCTAGGGGTATACTATTAATCTTGCTATCTAGGCCTTCCTCTTTAAAGACACTCTTAAACTTAAGGCTATTAAGTTATATAAAAGGAATAATGTAAGTAGAAAGGAGTAAAGTTGTAAGGAAGAGATTAAGTAGAAATAGGCTTTCCAAGCAATGGGCCCACTTGGCAAGCTTTATAATATTATAGTACACTTCTATGCTTTAGCAAGTCGTACAAGGAGTTTAAGACTTTAGTTAGAAGATAAGTTCTACTTAATAATCGTATAAGATGGAATAGCTAGTATTAAATGCTAAGTGTCTTACTTAAGCATAAGTTAGGAATTAATAACTATATTAAGAGCAACTTTGATACACTTAAGGAGGATTATATTTTGCCATAAGACTAGAAGCTTCTTTACATAATTTGTACCTTTCTAAAGCCATTCTACTGTGTAATATTAGAGATATAAGGGGATTATATAACACTTAATTAAGTACTCTTTATAATGGATGTGCTTATTAAACATATAGAGAACTCTCTTATATAACTCTTTAGCAACTTTATTTTAAGCTAAAGCTAATATTATATAATAGGTACTCTTTAAATTAAATAAGGCTCTCTTACTTTAAGTAAAGAATGTATGGGTGAAGTTTAATAAGTACTACCAGAGAATAGATAACTCGCCTCTTTACGCCGCTGCACTTATTCTTTACCTAAATTGTTATACGAAGTATATTAAGATATTTTAGAGGAAGGAGTGGTAGAAAATAATACTTCTAAAGGTCTAGTGGCTCTAGGAAATATACCGAGAATTAGAGAAATCTATTACCTCTCTTTAAATAATATTATACGATAAGCTATTATAAGATAAGTATAAGGAACTTAATGAGTATGATTGAATTGTAAACAAGTTAAATAAAAAGGTTACTTAACTAGCAAGCCAGGACAAGTACAAGGACTACTGCTCTAAAGTACTATATAAAATTAAAGTTTCTCTACTTTAGTGGTGGTCTTAAGAATAATAAATAAAGCGCTAGCTGCGGCTTTTACTCTTTGCAAGAGAGGTACTTTTAATTCTAGCTATAAGCGATAAACCAGAGAGAGTATTTTTAGGAGGACGTTATATGATATTATAGGAAAGGATAAAGCTTGGAATATTAAATGTTAAAAGAATAGAGTGTATAAAGAGTTGGCATAGGAGTAAAATTTTAGAAGAGAATAGCTAGATTTTGGATAAAAGGAGGAATAAAAGAAATACAGTAGTTGTATAAGGGAAGGTATATAAGAGATATATTATACAACGCTAAGGGGTAGGGGTATAAGATATATAAATAAAATAATTTTAGGCAAAGGTAACCACTAAAGGCGCGTAGGTGGCGTATATAAATATATACTAACTTTAGACTTAATAGATTATGACTTTAAATCCTACTAATATCGTCCTTTATTAAGAATTGGGAAATATAATTATCTGGTATACTTCCCGCCCTATTATATAAGAGATTCTCTAGTAATATTGCCATAATATAAGTAAACTCTCCTCTCTATATAATATACCTATATAACTAACTACTCTTAGAATAAGCAGGAGAGGGTAGAAGCTTTGCCAGCAATTAATATGGAGGCTTAGATAGGGGGGGTATTAGAAAAGCAGGTTTAGACGGGGAGGCCCTTATATATAAATGCAATTCTAATTTAGAGCCGTGGATCTCTAAATATAACTATAAGTAAGCTATATTACTCGTATAAGGCAGAGAGCTAATTAACGCTAGCTATGTAAGGCTTGTATAGCGACTCCGCGTCGTCTAGTAGGTCCTTGCCCCTTTACTGAGTGTTGGAGTCTCCTAGGGTTCTGTGGTGGGTGCTGTGGAAATTGCAAGTGGCGGGATTATAGGGCTTAATGTTCGTTGTACAATAAAAATTCTTAGCCTATAGCGGCGGCAGTAGGAGCATTATGGATAGGATCCGGACAGTAACTCTTAGCAGTAACTTTACTGTCCAAATCTTTTACCAAGTTTTATTCTGCCAGTGTAAAATTAGTAGCTTGGAGCTTGTTTTTAGGGTTATAGATCTAGATTTTAGAGCCGTAGATTAATTAATTGGCGTAAAGCTGTTGTATCGCAGTAAAGCTATATCTAAGTAATCTACATTGTGATCCTTGGCATGGTGTTATATATGGAAATATTTAATTGTAAGGGGTTTATATTTTAATTAAATTTATAAGATTGTAACTAAAAGTCCTTATGGTGTAGTGGTATAGTATATTCTATAGTTGTATTAATTGAGCTAGCCTAATAAGATTTGGGGTTGCTCGGTTACTGGAGGAAAGTCGTAATACTTAGCATGGTGTTGAACTTGGGGTACCTCTGCTACTGTAAAGGTAGAGACGCCCTAAATTTCTAATAATTAAGATTTTGGACTGTAGTAGATTAACTACTTACTAAAATATAGGGTGTCTCCGTTACTGTAGTAACAGAGACACCCTATATTTATAAGTTTGGATTTTTAATTGTAATTGTATCTATGCAAACATAGAAGCTAGAGGCAAATTAATGTATAAAAGTAATTTGTTTAAGAGTTATAAAGGTAATTTAAATAAGGACTTAAGAGGGAGGGTTACCCTAGGAGAAGAGCAAGCAGATGGTAAATAAACATTCCGGGCGTTCTAATACCAAAGTACTCTAAGACACGCCACCGCACGGTTATATTATTGTATTTAGTGGGTCCCACAATACTAATTTATAACTTAAATGTGCTAGAAAATGCTACATTGTCTGTGCTGTTGGGAGAGGGGCTAAGAGAGGGGAGGTTGTTAAATTTACTGCGGTAACTTATTCCTTTCCTATTCTTTCTTTAAGGCAATAGGATAACTATACCTATTTAGAATACTAGAGTGCTTACTAGCTTCTAGCTTGAGCAAGTGTTTAGGAGGGATTGGTTAAATAGCTACCTACGTTTCCGCAATTGCGTTCTTGTTTCTTAGCTTCTTGTGGGCCTTCTATTTGGCTAGCTGGGTTTCTAGGGCGCCGCGGCGGCGGTAACAGAGGTAGAGGCGTCCATTTTGGGTGAGGGTCTTAGTGTAGAGCGTAGGGAGCCATTGCCACGTATTTATATAGAGCTTGGGTGGTGGTTGAGCGGTGTTAAGAATCTTGGCGGTAATATGCACGTCCGTTTAACTGTGCAGCAGCCTGCGGGGCATGCTGGGGTGAGGGGGTATTGGTAAACATTGCATTTATATGGCTTTTACTAGTAAAATAGGTGCTTAAGTAGTGTCTTGGCTACCTTACTGCCTAAGTTTCCGTATGATTTGGAAAAGATTTGGATAGTAAAGTTACTGCTAAGAGTTACTGTCCGGATCCTGTCCGGGAGCATTGGAGGGTAAGGATTGGATTATGGAACTAGAGGATAACAAGGAATAGATAAAAGTTACTAAGTTCAATCTCCTCTCTTTTTTACTACTTTTATTTTATTTTATAGTATTTTATAGTATTTTATATAAAGAGAAGTATAAATAGAGACGGTAGAAAGGAGATACCTAATTAGTAGGGAAGCTAAGGACGTTGGTAGATTACTCGCTTATTTGGTAGCGGATCAAAAAAGATTGATCGATATGATATGATATGATATGATCTCGCGTATCGTATCAATAAGGATCATTTTGATTTTCCGCTACTCTAAACATTTACGCTCTTACGCGGGCCTTTCTAGCCAGGTAAGTCTCTTTAGTAACACATTTAGGAACTATGCTAACTCTTTAGTTATTAACTTTCTAATCCTAGCCTAGATGCCGATTTGGAACCTAGGGATAACACTAAGAATAGTAACAAAGATAAACGTTCTCCCCGCTAGTCCCCTAGCCATAGTGGTCCGTCTAGTTCCTACCGCTCTAAGAAGAATATTAGTAAGAATGCTAATACTTCTAGGGATAGGAGTGCCGATAATACTGCCGATAATAACGTTAAGATAAAGGAGGAGGCTCCTATTACTACTTCTAGTGTTTAAGTTATTATTTTATTCTTTCTTTCTTCTTATAGAATAGCTTTATATAGTGCCTCTCTAGTACCTCTAAGATGCCCTAGTACTAGGAATTAACTTTATACTTTAGGGATGCCTCTATTCTTATTTTTGGTAACAGTCCGTATAAAATTAGCATACTACTATAATCTCTGTATATAATAAACGGGTGGTGCTCTTATAGGTACTTTATAATTTCTTAAAATTTCTAAATCTTCACTCTGTGTCTTTTTGGTTCTCTTTATATTATTGTTACGAAGTTCGTGTAGAGCAGTTTATTAATGAAATGGGTTGATTGATTAATAATCTTGACTTAATCGTTAATTAATGTTGATGATGTCTTGTGGTTGACCTGGGGCCCCTAGGGCTCTATAAAGAGATTTACAATGCACGTGTCCCACGCCCTAGAGAATACAGATTATCTAATATACCCCCTTAGCTTCGAGCTCTTTAAGGTCAAAGCTAACCACCTTCTCGTGCCCGTTAATGCGTTAATTGAACCATAATCTCATCTGAATCCTTCCTTCTCCCTTAGGTCCTCCAGTTGCTTCTCTTCATCCAGCCGCTCCTTGATATCCGATTATATTGACGAAGCTTCTAAAACCTCTACTTGGGCAGGGCCTTCGTAAGTCCATCGGCGGTTATCTCCTTCATTACTTTCCATTAAAATACCACTCGTCTTATTGCGTATTCTTGACGCAACAAGTATCAATAGATATCGACGTATCAGAGCTTTATAATTAACTTCGCCGTGTCTTCTGTAATCAATCAGAGTTAATAATTAAGGGCTCGTTCAGTTGCTTTGAACATCCTACTAGTAAAGATCGCTTCTTTCGCTGTCTAAGATAGGGCTAACAACTCGGCTTCTATGCTTAATGTAGTCACCGTATCCTGCTTATTTTGCTCTCCATACAATCGGTCCCCCGAATAGCTTTATAATGTATCTTTGCGAGCTCTTTATATCGACGGAATTGTCCGCGAATAATACATCGCTAGCACAGATAAATGATTGCGCTTCACCTCTACCGTCTCTTCCGTCGTCTCGTCCTTTGTCACGTATTCCTTTGTCTCTCCCTCTACCGTTCGTTCCTTCCTTATCTCCTCCATAGTAGATTGCTCTGCTCCTCGTGCTATATAGGTACTGGTCTCTAATATAGCATCGTAGAAGCTGCTTCTCTTGGTAGGGATATTGGACGGACTAGTAGGTCTATATCGGGGGACGGATGCGTCGGACGGATCGATCAGTAATTGGTAGGGAGGAGTTCAGATTCTGCCATGGGAGTGTCCGGAAGACGCCCTATGAGATCTGTCTTATACTGGTTAGCTATCTTCTCGATATAGGCTTCCTGGGATAGCCACAGGAGCCTCTGGCTACGATCATGTAGCACAGATTCCTAGGAGCCATTTTAGCTTTCCAAGGGTACTCATCTGGTATTCCTTGCTCAGCTCCTTAATTACTTCTTAAGCTTTCTTCTCATCTGTCTTTCGGTAGCAGAAGACAATGTTATCGACAGACGACTTTATTGAGATCGTAATGGACAATCGCGTTGTCTGCATCTTTTTATGTCGTCTCTAGGTCGAATTTTGCGGGAATGGCCATCAGGGTCCAGTATGTCGTACTCGCCATTGCAGTAGCTCTTGTAGGTAGGTCTTATTGAGCTAAGGGTCTGCTGTCCCTTTGCGTGCTTTTTCAATGATTACACCCCCTAAGCGTTCGGCGGTACCGTTCTGAGCTTGGGTGTGGCGCCGAAGGCTCGACTGTAATCCCTTGGCGCTTCCTTGAGGTCGTCCAGTCAATATGGAGGTTGAGATAGGGTTTATCGATATTCTGATCTGAGAATCTTTGTGAGACCTCATAGGTCCTGGATAACCTAGACGCAGATGCCGTAGTCGTGCATCACCTTTCGCATCTGGACGAATGTCTCTTGACGATACTCTGCGCTTCCGTTGGCGGCGTAGCAGTCGGCTTGTATTGAACGCTAATAGACTCCCTGGTCGGACGTATTTCGATAGTCTGTTATCCGTGACGTTCTTCCATTTGGCATAGGATTGTGTCATCCTTTGTTGTCCTAGTAGTACCCTCGTTTTCAAAGTAGACGGAACGACACTAGATTCGTATTGAAGTCCGTACAAAAGGCAACGTCCTTAAGACGTAGGATTCCCTTGCTCTTGTCTGGTTTTGTGACTTGGATAGTGACATCGCCGTAACCTAGTATAGGCACTTCTAAGCTGCCTGTGATGACATATTCGTGTCTTGGAGCTTTCCTGAAATTGTAGAAACAAGAGAGATTATTGAAGATATGGAGAGTGGTTCCTAAGTCAAGAATAGTCTTATTCTTCTAATTCGCTAAGCTTAAGTCTTTCTACTTAGGCAGCTAGATCCTTGTCATCCTCTACCCTTTTACGCACCTTCTTTATACGTACACTTCCGGCTTTGAATCCCTTAGGCCTTTTACCCTTAAACAGATACCAACAGTCAGGAAGGGTGTGTCCCCTTATTTCGCATGCCGGGCATTAGTTCTTTAACCTTTTAGAAGAAGACGTCTCTTCTTTAATCAAATTTGTCCCTACCCTTTTTTAGCTACAAGATAAGCTGTTCCCTCTTCCTGTGTCACCTTTAATAGTAGAGATATCCTCTTCGGATCCTCCGAAGTCTACGTTAAATACATTCCCTCTCACAGTCGCTAGTAGGTCGACTTTTGTTAAAAGGTTTACGAATGCTTCTCGCAGCTCCATTACTACTTTGCGGTATTCTGATAAGAGAGCCTTTTTGGTATTATTTGCCTGTTTGGTGTACAGTATAAAGTAGGTTTTGCTTATAGGTCGAACTGCATTTACAAGGTCTATTAGCTAGATCCCATTAGTTATCTGTAGAAGTTTATGCTTCTCTGCCATCTTTATTGCATGTTCCCATTGGTTAAGCCACTGGGTGACCTTTGTCTGCTTGAGCCCCTTAAGTGACTCTGTATACTATAGCTGTACCTTCCTCATCATAAAGTTCTTTAAGGGCTCAGTGTCTTCTTTTAACCGAATTAGCCATTCCTTGACTGTGAGGGAAGGGTTAAGCAGTAGCTTTTTCTGAATCGGTACTGTGGACGTGATCTGGGTGCGTATCTGTTGCAGATGCTCTTCCTGTTTCAGGAAGTACCTCATGTCCTGGTCGTAGTATCGTCTGCTGTTCTCGTACGCTTTCTGTTGATTCGTCGAGAGCTGTGCATATGAGGTTGCATCCTCGTTGAAATCTGTGACTTTTGGATAGGCTGGTTCTTGTAGTAGACCTTGTTGAGGTGCTGCGTTGTCTGGGTCGACGTGGGCCCAGATTCGCTGATCCGCGAGGGCTCGGAGTTGCCATAGCCATTGCTCCCAGTCTTCTGGCTTATTGAGGATGATCGTCGTCGACGAACTCGACGTCGGTAGAGTCATTTGACTGATAGGTAAGTGAGGAATTAAGATGGTATTTTGTTGTTAGGATCGTCCTTGTCGTCAGGATCGTCCTATGACGATTGAGGTAGGATTTCTCGTGGAATCTCGTGGAATCTCGTGGAATCTTGTGTCAGAATCGTCCTGTGACACTTGGGGTAGGATTTCTGTCAGAGTCTGCGTCCTAAGACGATGAGGACGATAAGGTGTCAGAGTCTGACGATGAGGTAGAATTTCTTCAAATGATTGAGTAATAGCTAAATAGCTTCTTGAGTCGGCGGACCGGGCTCATAACTGTCACGAAGTTCGTGTAGAGCAGTTCATTGATGAAATGGGTTGATTGATTGATGATCTTGACTTGATCGTTGATTGATGTTGATGATGTCTTGTGGTTGACCTGGGGCCCCTGGGGCTCTGAAGAGATTTACAATGCACGTGTCCCACGCCTTAGAGAATACAGATTATCTGACAATTATTAACTTTACTATATATCTTTAGTGTTAAACTAAATACTCTCCTTTTATCCCTAGGGAACCCTTTTAAATCCCTAGGGCCCCTTCTTCTAGTACTACTACTTATTCTTAAATAGCGTCTTCTTTAGATAGCATCCCTAGTGGTTCTTATATAGATCCCTATGGCTTTCTCTTACAGGATTTTAGGATCCCTATAATAGCAAAATATTCCCGTTTTTAATGCCTGTACTTAACCTTATGGTTTTAATTTATAGGGTCTTCCCTATTATCTTATCTGTGGTATATTTAGAACCATTACTAAATCCTAATTTGTGGTCTTTAGGAAAGTTTTAATTACTATATTGCATCCTAGCTAAAGGTGCTTCTTAGGTTCCTAACTGTTATACGCCTAGGAGTATCCTTTTTAATAAACTAAAAATTCGCGTTTCTTCTAACGCCATCTTTAGTCTAAAATGTCTTCTATATTCCATTCTAGTTCCCCATTAATTTCGCTAGGTAGGGGTGGTTCTATACTATCTCTTCTCTGGTATAACTCTAATAAGGAAATATAAAATATAGGATATATTAGATATGATTTCGGCAATTCTAATTTATAGGCTTAATTTCCTTTAGTTTTCCTAACTATCTTAAAGGGTCTAAGCCACCTATAGTCCAGCTTCTTCTTAATACATTTCATCTAGATGTTTTTATAGACAGTAAGACTTTATCTCCTATTTTAAATTCTTTAGGTATATATCCCTTGTTATAGTACATTTTTTATATAGCCTAGGCGCCTAGTAAGTGCTTTTTAAGTTCTTCTCTACAAATTCTTATTTATTTAATTCTCTCGGACGCCACTAGGGCCTCTCTTTTAGGAATGATGTCCTTAATGTTCTAGGGGTTATTTGCTTTTACCCCAAACAGTGCTTTATAAGGGGTTATTTTTATACTACTATAGATACTTATGTTATACACATATTGCGCCAAAGCTAACCACAATGGCCAATTATCCTGTTAATAATTGATATAGTAGTGGAGGTAGTATTCTAATAACGCATTTAGACGCTCTGTTTGCCTATCTATTTATAAGTAAAAAGCAGTGCTTATTTTTTGCTATATTTTTAATAAAAGATAGAATGAAGACTAAAATGTACTGTTAAATACAGTACCTCTATCAGATATAATTCCCCTTGGTATATTAAATAAGAGCTACTGCTTTAAAAATAGGTCTGCTAATTCTGCTACTGTAATTATTATTATAACAGTAAAATACCCTAAAAACTTTATATATCTATTAATAATTACTAAAATAGCGTTAGCAACCTCTTCTGTTCTTATTTTGGTAGGGGGTAAGCCTATTATAAAATCTATTATTAATTCTAATATGGGTTTTTATAGAATAGGAAGTACTAATAACTTACTATAGGGGTAATGCCTGGATATTTATACCCTTTAGTATATATTACATCTTAATATATAGTTCTTAACTTCTTTAGATATTCTATCCCAAAAGTATTTCCTTTAAACAGCCTTAAGGGTCCTATTAGCACTATAGTAACCCCCAAAAGGGTTATTGTGGAAGACCTTTAGAATTTTATCTTAAACCGTTTAGTCCTTTAGGATATATACAGCACCCTTAAAGCGCAATAGACCTTTTTAGTCCTAATACTACAGCTTCTTAGTAACTTTGGCCAAGTTAGTCTCTACTATATCTTTCTACCTCTCTCTAGCAACAAAGACGTCCCTCTATTATGCTTAAAGAAGAAGATCTAAAAAGGTCTTATATAGATCACTTGCTTCCATTTTGCCCGCCGCCATTATAGACCCTAGGTATAGCACAAGACATTTTAAACTATTAGTGCTAGCAGATTCTCCTGCCATTATGTAGTATACTATACTGCGGATAGGTATTTTACCTATTTCCTCTAGATCTGGAAACTTGTAGCTAATACGCCATTAAGTTAAAGGTGCCGCGACACCTCTAGCATATCCTATAGAATTCTTGCTAATTCTAGGGTACGCCAACTTTATAATATCTGCTTGGTCTATAACCTGGTCTATAACCATATCCTATAGCTCTATTATTATAGTGCTTTACAGCTGCATTGCCGAGACCTCTGCCCTACTATAAAATTCTATAATTTTAGGGAAAGATTCTTCTTTCTTTCTAAGCAAATTTTGTAATATAGGAATTATTTCCCCTATACTGTCTTAGATCCTCCCTATTTTGTAATCTAAACATCTTAATAACCTATTAGCGGGATTTGTCTTTCCTAGGCGGTATATAATTTTAAAGTTATACTGTAATAGTGCCTCCGCCCATCTAGCTTATTAACTGCTTAACACCTTTATAGTTATAAAGTATTCTAGGTTGTTATGGTCTATAAGGACTTTAATAGGATAATTGCTTCCCATATAATAATATCACTAGTACTTTATTACTGTAACTATTATAAGTAGCTTTTAGTTGTATATTATATAACGCTACTTTATAGGGGTTATTTTCCTTAACTAAAACGCTATAGGATGCCATTCTCTGTCTTTTAATTAAGATATAATTGCCCCTAGGGTAAAGCCAGATATATCTGTTTTAAGGTATATATATAGCTCCTAGCAGAAGTATATTAGGATAGGCGCTAATATAAACAAATCCTTTAATCGGTCTATAGCCTGCTTAGTAGCTTTCCTAAATATAAAGGGTCCTAACTTCTTACTATCCTTAAATCCCTTTAACAGATTGGTAATTAGGAGTATTACTCATGAGTAATAAATAATAAACTTTTAGTAGAAGTTCGCTGTGCCTATAAAAACCTATACTTCCCTAAACATTATAGGGTATAGCTATTTCCTAATAGCGTCTACCCAGCTTTTCTCCATTAATACTCTATTAATGCTAATAATAAAGCCCAGGAAATTAATGTTAGTAATATAGAATAAGCATTTTTTAGGTTTATATAGAGCTTGTATTCCCGCAGTCTTTCTAGTACCATTTATATATAGTGCGTATATACTTTATAGTTATTAAAGTAGACTATAATGTTATTAAGGTAGACTATATATATTATATCTAATAGGCCTAATAATGCCTTATTAATATAGGCCTAAAATATCACTAGTGCGTTAGTAAGCCTAAATGGTATTACTAGGTACTTAAAGTGGCCGTACCGTATTCGGAACGCTGTTTTCTATTTATCGCCAGCTTTAATCTAGATTTGGTAGTATACATCTTTTAGATCTAATTTTGTGAATATCTTTACGCCTAATAGCCTATTAATAAGCTCCCTTATTAAGGGTAGCGGGTAGCAATTCTTTATAGTAATCTTGTTTAGCGCCTAATAGTCAATATAGAGGCAAAGGGTCTTGTCCTTCTTAGGTATAAATATAATTAGTGCCCCTACCTGGCTTATAGAAGGCTAAATCTATCCTTTCTAAAGATTATCCACTATATACTAATATAATACTGCTAGCTCATTTTCTAATAGGTTATATAGTAGTCTAAAAGGAGGTTTTTTGTCTCCTATGTCTATCTTATGCTCTACCAACATAGGGTTAAGTAAGGTGTACGCAGCTTCCTTATTAGCAACATCCTTTAGGTCTATATATTCCTATAAAATCTCTAGTTCCTTAACTATATATAGCCAGACATCTAAAAATAAATACCCTGTGTCCCTATTTTTAGTGTTAAGAGTAGTATATATAGCATATGCCCACCCTTTCTCTTACACATAGTTTAAGAAAGTCTTTTAATCTTTAACTATAATGCGTAGTTTAGACTTCCGGTATTAATACAAGGCTAAAGGCCAATTAATGTTTAGATTAACTTATTAAAGCCATGGGTATCCTAAAATAAGGTTATACCCCTTAATTTCTGCGGCGTAGAAGCGTATCTCCTATATATCCTATAGATGTGAGGTGAGGATGTGGATAAGGAGCTTAATAATGGAACAATAGGGTATATTGTATATACAGACAAATCCTTAAGGGAAAAGGAGGAGTCTGTGTGCGAGGTAGGAAGGGTTTTCCCTAGGTACGTGCCCTACACGTGCCTTATAGGCGAGTCACCCCTAAGTTGCCCTAGGGTCGCCTATACCTTGCGGCTATATAACTATCTACTTAGGTTTCACCTAACAATGCCCCTCTCTTTAAAAGGATTGTCCCCAATCCTTTATATACTTAAGCCTTAATAAAACCCCATAAAAAACCTTAATAAGGAAAAAATTTAGAGAGGAAAGAGCGTCTTAATTTTGCGCATAGAGGGACAGGTGGTATACATACGCGGCGCAAAGATATTAAGGAACTTCGACCGGCGGTTAAAGTTATCTAATTGGTTAGATTTGCCTTGCTAAAACTCCCCCGCATTTAACTAAGCTAGTAGTGATTTTATATACCCGGCATAGAAAATCCTAATTGGTCTATTTAATAGGTAGAGCCTATAGAGCTTAATACTATTACCTAAATTTAGTAGACCAGAAATATTCCAAAGCGAGCTTATATAGGTAGGTTGCTAGTACTTTATGGGTAGGTCATAGGTTATTTACATACAGCCAGATTCATGGACGGTAAGGCTATATACTTATTAAATCCGCCACTAACCCTACTTTAGCCTTACGCTATACCGGCGTAGCGCTGTATATACTTTGTGAGTAGGTTATAGGTTACTTACATACAGCTAGATTTATAAATAGTAAGGCTATATGCCCGTTAAATCCACTGCTAACCTATGCTTTAGCCTTGCGCGTTATCTATATAGCATATACATGGAATAGTATATAAGTTATTAGTACAGGTTACTGCCAGTAGGTTACTAGTAGGTCTTAGACCCCAGTTAAGTGGACCTATTCTTTAATATAACAATATACTAAGCTGGTATAGAGTGACGGACTAGGTCTATAAAGGGTGCTTTCTAAATTAAGCTTTGTTGTTGGCGTACGCCATAGCCTCGCCTACAAGTCGCTGGCATAGCCAGGTTGCATTAGAGTATAGCTTATATAGGATCTTAATAAATCACGTTTTACCCTGTATATATGCCGCAGTTCTTATTACAAGCATCAGCTTGTTTTTTAATCCCTTAAAACATCCTCTACTCCGCTTTTATACAGGTTATGTCTTAGCAGCGGCGCTTGCTTTTCGCCTGCGCTTCGGCTGCGAGGCTAAGGTATTCCGCTTACAGTACTTATCTAGCAGTTGTTAACAATTCTCAAGTTCTATCTTATATTTCCATTTGTTATACTTATTTAGCCATCCTAGCTATTTAATAAGGTACTGCGGTTGTCTAGCATAATCCTAGTAGGCAATAATTGCTTCTACTTTCTAGCTACCTTTCTTAAGCTCTTCTACTGCTAGGGGTTAAAACCCGGGGCGTAACTTATAAGGCTCTAGTAAGGAGATATAAAAGACTATGTAGAGCTGTGCTATAGCAGGTAGGAGCTCTAGCTTATATACTTACTACCCTATACGCTTTAGGATCTGGAACGGTCCTATAAACTTACTATTAAGCTTCTTATAGGGACGTTTCGTATAGATATTCTTAGAAAAGAGCAGGACTTGTTCACTAACGGCAAAATGCTTGGCCAGATGGTAACGATTATAGTATTTTACCTAAAGCTGTTAGGCGTATATTATCAACGCTGCCGCTGCCTTACGTATAAGGCGCAGGCGCTGTAGGTGCGTCTTTACAAGTTCGATATTTGTTAACTTGGACCCCTCCCCACCTTGCTAGGCATCTTAGACGCCGTCCGGGACTCCGTCTAGGACGTTTAGCAGCTGGCCGTAGGCAAGCTTAATAGGGGAACGCTTTGTTGTGGTATAGACCTTGGAGTTATAGGTAAAGGCTGCTTTATTAAGTAGGGAGGCCTAATTAGACTATTCCCAGTTTGTGAATATACGCAGGTATGCCTTAAGCTCCTAGTTTTAATGTTCTGTTTAACTATCTATCTATAGGTAGAATGTGGTGCTAAGCTTATGTTAAACGCGTAGATAGTAGCATATAGTGCTCTAGTATTTGCTTGTAAACACGCTACCCCTATTAGAGACAATATTATCTAGAGGCCCTATTTGCGTAAAGACTTTAAATAAGAGTTCTATAAGTTGCGTAGCGTTAATTATCTTATACACTGGATAGTAGCGCACTAGCTTTATAAAATAGTCTATAAGGACAAGGACGGAGTTATACTCTACGCTATTAGAAGTCTTAGACTTAGGGAGATCCGTAATAAAGTTAAGTAAGTAATATTGCTAGGCTTGGGTGGGGACCTAGAGAGGCTGCAGCTCGCCATAGGGTTTATAATAGCGTGATTTATAGTATTGGTAGGCATTATAATTATCTAGGTATTTACGGAGATCTTTAGTAAGGCCGTCCTAAGCATACTTCTACGTAATTACCTCGCAGGTATAGTTAAATCCATAGTGGCTACCTATAGGATTATTATAATTCCGCTTAAGGATCTCCTATTACAGTAGTATACAATTTAGCACCTAGACCTTATTGTTTTACCTTAGAAGTCCTTAATTATTAAGGGTATAGTTCTTATTACCAGTAGAAACCCGTCCCTAGGTTAACTAATTATATATAGAGTGTGTAAAGGCGTCCCTTTTTTATACTCCGTAAATAAAATTAACTAGTAACTCGGGGGGATATTCTATAAACGCCGTTTCAGCTAAGGCAGCTACTACTACCTCTTGCCGTGGCACGAGACTCTGCGTAAAGTCGGTGCTAGCGAAGTAACGTGCGATACGTAGGTGACTTACTAGGTTATTACGGGGGACCGTTGCCTGGGCTAAGGGATCTTCCCTAGGGTCAAACGCCATCAGGCCGGTTAAGGAGGTCTTAGAGAGAATGGCAGGACATCTTGATCCACTAGCGCCATGTTCGCAAGAGTCGCTTATATGCTACACGCATGCTACTCGCTGGTTTGGTATAGTAGCACTAGGGCCGCCCACAAGGCCTATAACCCGCAACTTTTACTGCAATATAGGTAGTATAGCATTAAGGACTATCCTCCTGCTACCATATTTAAAGCCTTTGGCATAATTCGGGCGCTAGAATAGTATATTAGCGGGATTTGCTTTGCCTAGCTTATATTTAATCTTAAAATCAAACTTAGCTAGTTCCTTAGTGTACTAGGCCTAGCAAGCAGATAAGCTCTTTGTGGTTATAAAGTACCTAAGATTACTATAATTATAGAGCACGTGCGTTATATATACGGCGTGCTTAAGGTAGTGGCGCTATATCTTAAAGTATTGCACTATAGCGAGTAGTTCCTTATTATGCGTATTATACCGCACTTCTAGGCTAGTAAGCTTCTAACTATAATAAGTAATTAGGTGCTAGTGGAGTTAATCTCCCTATCTAAAAGGCTGCAGAAGTATACCGCTATAGGCGTAATTAGAAGCGTTAGTAATTACTATTAGGGGTAGATTAGGGTTAAAGTAGTAAAGTAGAGGAGCCTGCGTAAATATAGCACGTAGCTTACAAAACGCCTGCTAAGCGTTATTGGGCCAGGACTAGGGTTAATACTATTTAGTAGGCCCTTTCTTATGCTTCTACTTCTTCTTCTCCTTATCTAATATCGGGTCGCGATATGCCCGTGCAAGATATATGTATAGGGGGTATGCGGTATCTAAGTAGTTCTAGATAAATCACCTATAGAAGTTAGCGAAGCCAAGGAAGACCTGGATATCCCTATAGGACTTAGGCTTAGGCCATTTCTTAATAGCTTTTACGCGGGTAGGATCCATTATAATACTATTAGGTATAATAATAAAGCCCAAGAACTTAACATTCTTAGTATAAAAGATGTATTTTAATAGTTTGGCGTATAGGCCCTAAGCGCAGAGCTATCGCAGTACCTGCTTGACGTGCTCAACGTGCTTATCCTCATTATTTAAGTAGATAAGAATATTATCTAGGTAAACCATGTAGATAGTATCCACTAGAGTCCCTAGAGCTTTTTAAATATAGCTCTAGAAAGTTATAGGGGCGTTAATAAGACCAAAGGGCATTACTAGGTACTTAAAGTAACTATAGCGTGTCTTAAATGCGGTCTTCTATTCGTCTCCCTTTTTAATGTAAATCCTATAGTACGCATTACAAAGATCTAGCTTTATAAATATTTTCGTATAGCTAAGCCTATTAAAGAGTTCGCCGACTAGTGGTAGGGGGTACCGGTTTTTAATTGTGATCTTATTTAGGCGTCTATAGTTAATATATAGCCACATTATACCTTCTGCTTTCGGTATAAAGAGGATGGGCGCTCTAGTAGGTAACTTACTAGGCCTAATCCAGCCCTTCTTAAGAGCACTCTTTAGGTACTCCTGTAAAATCTACAACTCTTTTTATAAGAGGTTATAGATAGGCATCTATAGTAGTGTCTTGCCTTCTTCTAAGTTAATTATATGGTCGTACTTAGAGTTCTAAGGTAGTATACTTGCTAGCTTATTAGAGAAGACATTAATCTCCTCTTTATATATATCTGGCAGGCTAGGGTCTATAGAGGTTAAGGCAACTATTGTATAGTAATATGCTTCCAGGAGCTAGTAAAGAGAAGGGTGCGGCTAACATACGTTTTATAGGTATGCTTATACTAAAAGTATATATAGCTCTGCTGTAGTATACTTAATAGTTTCGGGGTTTTAATTACCTCCCCCCTAAGTTAAAGTAATCTGCGCCAGCACTAGAGGGTCTCTATAGGTACTTATTACCAGTAATAACAGGTCCTCTATTATATTTACAACCAGTATCTCTATATCTAGAGGGTCTGCACGGGTACTTACTGCTAGTAACAACAGGTCCTCTATTATGTTCGCGACTGGGGTAAAAAGGGAATCTTCTAGCTATAGTAAATAGACTATTTTGCTAGCCTTAATATCTGCTAGGAGCGCATTAAGGGTAACTATCTAGAGGCGTTTAGGGTCCAAAGTACCCTAGACAAATTATTTAGATTGAAAGTTAATTAATAGATCTGCTTCCACAAGCTAATCCCATCTAAGAACTATATTATAACCATTAAATAAGCCACCCTAAAAGGTCTAGGGGCTAATAGTGCAAGGGGTACCCTAGGAGTCGCTAGTGGTGACTATTAGATTATAAGTATCCCAGATTATTATCTGGTTGCTATTAAGGAAATGTGCAATAAGTTTACGTAAATATAGCGCGTAGCTTATAGGCAGGTTAAACCTATGGACGACGTCTTGGTTAATAAGGTTAATTTAGCACCTATTATTATATAAGCAACGTAGGTGGACTTCACCCTAGGGCGTATCCATTATAATATATACTATAATGCGTTTCTTCTCTCCCTCTGTGTTAGGCCCTAGTTGCAGTTAAGAGAGATACGCTACTAGGGCTTTAGGTTTTCCAAAAGCTGGCCTAACTTGCCTTTACTGGCTTGCTTCTAGTGTTCTTTATAGTGGTTACCTATGGGTCTCTTTTAACTCGCGTGCGTAGCACTAGCGTCTAGGGGGTCCCCTAAGCCCTCTAGCTTTTAGGTGTTCTCCCTAGACATTTACTTAAAGCGTCGCCCTTTTTGGGTTCTGTTCCCTAAACCTAACTATACAGAGCCTATACTGCGACCGCGCTTTATACGCAATAATTTACTACTGTCGCTTACGCGGTCTTCCGCGAGCTTTATAGTATCGAGCAATTGCTCTACACGGCGGATTTTATTAAAGAGGTCCTTAGCGGTTCTTACCCGTTAGGTAAAGTTCTAGCGAAAGAGCTCTGCTTATAGGTAGGCTGGGAGACGTAAGAACTAAAAGTCTACCTGTTGCTTAGGATTAATAAAAGGGGTATATAAAAAGAGGTCCTCTAAGCTACGTATATAGGCTAGGAAGACGTTAAACCTCTAGTTCTCTTTTATAATAGCCGTATAGTATATAGTAGCGTTATTAAAGCGTCTTACTATAGGGTTCCTGATCTGGTCTTAGACTATAGTCTTAAACTTATCCTATAGTAAAGGACCTTTGTCTTTAGTGCCTAGCCGGCGATAAACTAGTTGGGTAATTGTCTTCTTTTTTACAAGACCTTTAATGGCCCAGCGCGTGCGTCGCTTATAGTTATAGTTAGCGTTATTAACCTTAAATCGGTTCTTAACTGCGGCGATCTAGCGGTTAAAATGCTATTAAGTAGTACCGCTAATATTAGGTAGTGACTTCTTGACTAGGGCGTTGAGATTTATTTAGCGTATACATTTGCTATATAACTCGTGCTCTTTACTAGAGAGGCAACGGGAGGGCTTTATTAAATTAATAATACTCTATAAATTAGCTATTTTCTTAGCTAGCTTATCTAGCTCCTTTATATTAGCAGTATTTAGTAGGACACTAGTAATTTTGCTAAGCTCCTATTAAGCCTAGGTATATAAGTTAAACTAGTCTCTAGCGTTTGCAGGTGGCTAATTGTTTTAAGCTCTAGAAGGTAGCTTAAATTCTACTAGTGTATTTCTAGCGGTTTCGTCTGCACTAGATCTTAAGGCGTTTAGCGGTTATATTATTAGCGTATTACCGTTAGGTGTAGGCGTCGGTTTTCTTTTTAGAGGCATTGTGGAAAAATTAAACCGGCTATCCTCCTAAGGGGATTGGTAAGGATTCGAATATAAGGTAAGGATGTGGATAGGGAGCTCAATAATAGAACAATAGGGTATATTGTATATACAGACAAATCCTTAAGGGAAAAGGAGGAGTCTATGTGCAAGGTAGGAAGGGTTTTCCCTAGGTACGTACCCTGCACGTGCCTCACAGGCGAGTCACCCCTAAGTCGCCCCAGGGTCGCCTGTACCTTGCGGCTATATAACTATCTACTTAGGTTTCACCTAACAATAGACCATTACGGTCCTAGCTAGCTATAGAAAAAGTTTATTCCATATAGTATAGAATCTAGTAGCCTCTAATGCTTTAAATAGTGCGCACCTATAAGCCACTAAGGTCCAAATTCAATTTTTTTACTAGTAATTAAGAAATAAACCCTATGGTCGCGCCGCTGTCTATAAGGCAGTCTTATATTACCCATTTATTATTAACTTAAATAGAGACGGGAATAACTATACAGCAGCTTACTCCCTCCTTTTTTTACTAGCCTAGTATAAGGGAGTAAAGGTCTGCTAGGCTCTCTCTTTTTCTAATTCTAACTCTTGCTTTTTCTACTAGTAGGAGCGCTAAATATGGCCCTTTTTACTATAGTCATAGCAAACGCGTGTCTCTTAATTCTACTTATTTGGATTAGGTTTTTACCTATTATTATTCTAGAGTTAACTAGCGTTGCTCTAGAGCTATAAAGCCTACTCACGTTATTCTTCCGTAAAGCGGTTAGGTTAGAATCTTCCCCTATTATTAAAGCGAGGTTTAGTCCTACGCTCTTTATTATTAGCGTCTTATTCCTTTTACTTGCCTAGATAGTCTCTTTTAGCATTCTTAATCTAAGTGGCTTTAGAGATAAGCTTTTCTTAAGAGGTAGGAATTTCGCCCTTCTCCTATATAGCCTATTAAATCTTAGGTTATAACTTGGCAAGTAGCTGATAAAGTTATATAGCGTTATCCCACAGGTCTAAGTAGGGTATATTATCTTTTAGCTCTTCCAAGTAGTTTATAAACTAGACTACACTCTAGCCTTCTTACTATTTAGTATTATAGTATCGCTAGTTATAATCCATCCCTTAATTAGTAGGGTCTTAAACCTAATTAACCAACTAGGACTTGAACTCGTTAAATCTAAGGGGTGTGGTAAGTTTCTTCTTATAGCGTGTCTATAAGCTCTTAACAGTGCTATGTAGGAAGGTAGAAGTAATCAGTATCTAATTATACTTATTAGAGTAATATTTTAAATCCAGCTAAAACTTAGTTTCGCATTAACAGATAAAACAATTATAGTTTCAGAGACTATTACCATTATACTCATTAGGTTCTTTTGTATAGAATTTAGGTTTATCTAACATTATAGCATAGTATAGCATTGCCCCTTTAAGTCCGCTTTGTGTCTAAGGTGTCTATACTTCTCCTAATTTTCTTTACAATTGTTCTTAGTAGTCTTAATATACTTATCTTAATTATATCTCCAACTCCTTTATTTTTTATAGGGTCTTATATAGTAACCACTTTAATAACTCCCTAGCGGTAATCATTCCTAAAGGTCTTAGAAAGTTAGACAGACTAGCCATAGCTTCTTAGTCTACTCCTTTATAAGTAGAGGGAATGCGCTCCTCTAGAGAGACTCTCTAAGTCTCTTAAGGTGAGGGCGTTGCTTTATAGGGTAAAGGAGTATGGCCCGTTATTGTTAATTAATAGCCGTACGTTCCTTCCGTAAAGGATTATAAGCAATTAAAATTATAAGAGGCCAGTCTAACCGGAACGTATAATTATCTAATTAACAGTGTAGAATAAGAGTTATAGATAAGTAGAAGGTAAGTCAAAGGTAGAACGAGCTTTATATATTAAAGGATAAATGCTTTCTAACCTCTTCTATTTAGAGACTAATTACTAGTTCTTCTCTAGAGGAGAACCAGCTTCCTATATAATCCTTCTAAGACACTAGTAAACCCTTTACCCCTTATCTATCTAACCATGTCTTCTCTGGGACATTAGTAGGATATTAGTGAAACCTTCCTCTGTCTTATCTGATATGTACCCTCCAAAAGCGCCCGTTACACTCTTAAAGTTTTTATATAGTAGCTACACTTTATTTCCCTCCTTAAGATCTAGTCCCTTAGATCTCTTAGCATTATAGTACCTTTTTATTCTTGCCTATACTAGTTTAGCTATTTCTTTAAGGTAATTATAAAGATTTATTAAGTTCTTTACTCTTTCTTTAGCTATGCTACTCGTTTTCTTTACTTATTATAGTAACAATGACGTTCTTAGTTTGTATCCATAGTTTGCCTTAAAAGGTAATATACCTATCCCTTTCTGCAGTGTTATATTATATGCAAAATATATAACTGGTAATAATAATACCTAATTATTTTATACGTAATTAATATAATGCCTTAAGTATTATTTTAACGTTTAGTTTAGTCTTTCTATTTATCCGTCCGTCTATAGGTAGTATACTATTAACATTGCTGCTTAAACCCCTTATTTGGCTAAGAATACTTCCTAGAATACTATTATAAACCTTAAATCTCTATCTAATATAACTTCTACTAGTACTCTATATCTTATAAATACTTTTTTAATATAGATCCTAGCTATATCTTCCGCTAATATTCCTTCTATGCATACTATAAAGTAGCCCCACTTAGTTAACTTATCTACTATTACTAAAATTGTGTTATAGTCTTATCTGGTAATAGGGTCTTTTAACTTTAGTAGCTTTATAATAAAGTCCTATAATATAACCTCCCATAGTCTTTCTGGTGTTTTAATAGGTTATAGCCCTCTATATAGCTTATGCCTTATTAGTTTATTTCTTTAATAATCTAGATACTCCTTTATAACTTATCTTGCTATTCCCTAGATTCCTTATATAATATACTTTTCTTAAAGTCTTAATACTAAGCCTATAGCTCCGTTGTGTCCCTAAGTTATTCCCTTATAGAACTCTCTTATAAACTCCTCTGCGATTACCTTTAGTATATATATAGCCTCTTAGTACTTATACTACTCTAAGTCTAGATTCTTACTCTATACTTCTTAGATCTTTTATAACCACACACTCTTAGGTATTTTATAACTCTAGCTTTCTTCTTTAGTTACTATAATCTTAGGATAATTGTACCTTATTAATTTATCTTTGTCAGGAGCTATTGCTGCACCTGGCCCAAAAGACCAAAACTAACTAAAAGATCCCTAAAAAACACCTAGAGAACCCCCCTAAGATGCATATATCGCAGGGGAGGCACACATTAAATGGCGGTGGTTCGCACTTACGCGCGACCGCTAGAACTACCCTAGCAATGGCCCTCCATAATAAAGATAGGCAAATACCACACCATAAAGCGGAAATACCTCTATTAAGAAGGCATTTAATAAAATATAAAGCCTATTAGACGCGTCTAGTATCTAAAATTATAGGGGAGTAACCGTTAGCTATAACAAACTAACATAGCTAGTAGAATAGCTCCGCCAGTCTAGTAAACCTTAGGCGCCCCTTTAGTAAACCCTTAATTAAATCCTCTAACGGCTAAATAAAATTAAAAATAAATAAAACTCCCCCTTACCAGCGAACCGCACCTAGGCTACCATAGCTATACTTTTATAGTATAGGGAACCTACTCCCCTTAAAATAATAACTGGGTATATAATTATAATATAACTAAATATAGAAAAAGTAGAGGGGCTTAGGGGATAGTTAGAAATAAAAGTCCTTATAGAAATCTATAAAGAGGTCTATGATGCTATTATAGGTTTAACACCTTAGGAGCGGAGATATTAGAGTTACCTTAAAGGACTAATAGTTAAAGGAACAAGCTATAAGGGTAGGGAATAGGCTAGGAGAACGTATTGGCATAAAAGTACTCTATAAGAATTACCTAGTTAAAGTCCTAGTAATTCCTATAAGCCTTAGGGTAGAAAAGGGACGCTAGGTAAACAACACAGCAATTATATAGGAAATAATAAGACAAACGGAATACCTTATACTAGGACTTAAAATCACCTAAATCTAATAGCTTTAATAGGAAAAATAAGAGGATATAAGGGTTGCTAGAGACTTGCTAGGGAGACGCTGGTCGAATATATAGCTCCTTTATTATTAGCATACTTACACTAAAAATATAAAAACCCCTTATCTAAAAAGAAATAATTATAAATGGCCTTATATATAATATAAGGCTCTATAACTACAGACTACGCCTAGAATAATACTATTACTGTGCACAATAGGGATATACCTAATTCACATACGCAGTATAGGTATGCTGCGGCCACTATATAGGCCACTATAATATAAGACACTGCTTAAATTAAGACTAAATAAAATATATAAACTGCCACTAAAGCATATATAAGGCGTAGGAGAGAGAAGACTATATTAAATATAGGAGATGGAAGGTAAGGGCTTAATAGCTATAGGAATAACTGCACGCTAGGTTATATAAATAGAAACAACAGGTAATAAGCTAGGGGGATATAGGTGCCTTCCTAGCATTTCCTACCTTTTAATACTAGGGGGCTAGGCCAGCCATCCTAAGCCTTAACGGGCTAGAAGCGACGCCGCGCAATATTACTAGACTAAATAAGGTTATAAGGGTTATAGGGGATATAAGGGAGAGGACGCCCTATAGGAAGGCCCCTATAGATAGCTATAGCAAGCTTAAAACTAGAATAATTAAGAATTAGACTTAACGCCGTAAATATAATATTTATAGCCAACCTATAAAGGGTATATAGCCAACTAGTAAGATTAAGAGAATAACTAGAGATAATAATAGATTTAAATATAAAGGCCCTAGTAAAAATACAAAATATAGAAATAGAAAGCTCTATATAAAATAAGTAGTGACTAGGATGTAAACACAAGAGATAGAAGTTCTAAAAATTCTAAAGAAAGTAGAAATAGAAGAAGTAAGGAATAAAGGAGAGATAAAGAACTCTTACTAGAGGTCCACTACCTGTCTATTATACAGTATAACTATGGCAATATAAACCACTGTCTTATAAGGCCCCTACTAAACAGTCTAGACCTAGAGAAATACTATATCCTTACTATATAAGAACCATATTATAATACCTATATATAATTAACATACTACCCCTAAAGATTCTAGCTCCTATATAAACCAAAAGCAGCTATACGTATATACTTTATAATTAGTAAGGCTATTAGCCTATCCTTATAGTTATAGTAGGCAGTTAACCCAGATATTATAGTTATAACAATCTAGATATATAGGGGTCTAGTATAAGTTATTAATATATATAACCCTAGGGTTAAAGGGGTCCCACAAATAAAGAATATTATATTAGTAATAGGTTTACTAGAAACTAAAGGCATAAAGTCTATCCTATTAGAAGATATAAACCTTTACTACCCACAGTAGGGGGGTATCTATATTGCTATTAAACAATAGGTAGAGTGCCTACTAAGAGCCATAGACATCTAGGGCCTTAAACTAGCTACCCCTCTAAAAGCAATTATATAGTAATAAGGCACCGCCAGAAGTATAATTAAACTTATATTTATAGATAAAGGCCTATACTAGAGACTTAAAAGGTACAACCCTAAAGAAAAATAGACACTTACCTTAAACTATATCCCTATCTAGATTTAGCTAGACCTAGATATTAAGGCGTAACTAAATAGTAAAAGATATATAATAAGGAAGCTTAAGATAGATAGCTTCCTTAATATAGTTAAGCAACAACTTTAAGACTTAGAAGAAATCTACCTATTACTAAACGAGTAAGGCTTGCTAGCTACCCCTAAGGAAATTAACTAAAGACTAGAAAGGATCTAGGCAGCGATTAAAAATAGGCTAAAAAAGTACTGCCCAGTCTTAAAACCGGGCCCCTATACGCAATATATATAGTCTATATAATACATGGCTTTTATTACCAGCCAATAATAAGTAAGAAGGAAATATATAAGTAGCTATAACCCTAAAGATAAAAGATAATATAAAGATATAATAATTATTCATTGCTTAACGTCCGATTCGGATCCCTATTGGGCCCATGCGGACTACTCCTTATTTACATATAGGGAGAAAACTCTATTTGAGAAAACCCCGTGATCTATCTCCCCGCCTTTTAGGACTCGCCTACTTAGCGCCTATAAGTCACTAATATAAAGATATAAGAAACTAGTTAAAGAATACCCTAAAAAAAGAAGTAAGGAATAACTAGAGACGGTTTATAAATAAGCATACTTTTAACCTAAGCCTCTCCTATAATAAGGGCCTTTAGGCTATAGCAAAATAGGTAAAGAAAAAGGTAGGGCGCCTAGTAAAAGACCTATACCTACCACCCCTATAAAGAGTAGGGGAGTTATAGGCCACTAATAACAATAATAAAAAGGCAAAGATCCTTATAGAAAGGTTCTTCCCTTAACTAACTTTAGTAGACCTTAGTAACATTATAGGTAAAACACTAGTAACTTGTCTATAGGCTAACAGCGATATAATAATAATAAAAATAGCCAGAACTATTAGCCGCCTTTTAAATAATATAGTACTAGGACTAAATAGGATACTAAATAAGGCTTTAAAAAAACGACTTTTGGAGCTCTTGCTGCACCCGGCCTAAAAAGACCAAACCAACCAAAAGAACCCTGAAAAACACCCTGATAATCCCCTGAGATGCATGCATTACAGGGGAGGCATAGGTGGAACGACGGTGGTACGTAGTCGCGCGCGACCGCCAGACCTATACCCAACAATGGCCCCCCACAACAACAACAAGGACGGGCGAATACCACACTAGAAAGTGGAAATACCCTAATTAAGAAGGCATCTAACAAAATATAAAGCCTATTGGATGCGTCTAGTATCCAGAACTGTGGGGGAGTATCTATTAGCTATTATAAACTAATACAGCTAGCAGAATGGCTCCAGTTTAGCGAACCTTAGGCGCCCCTCTAGTAAACCCTTAATTAAATTCTCTAACGGCTAAATAAAATTGAAGATAAATAAAACCCCCCCTACAGGCGAACCGCATATAGGCCGCTATAGCTGCGCTCCCATAGCATAGGGAATCTACCCCCCTAAAGACAATAACCGGGTATATAATCACAATATAACTAAATATAGAAAAGGTAGAGGAACTTAGGGGACAATCAGAAATAGAAGTTCTTATAGAGATTTATAAGAAGGTTTACAACGCCGTTGCAGTCCAACACCTTAGGAGTGGAGACATTAGAGTCACCTTAAAGGACTAATAGGCAAAGGAACGGGCTATAAGGGCAGGGGACAGGCTAGGAGAGCGTATTAGTATAAAAGTGCTTCATAAAGATTACCTAGTTAAAGTCCTATTAGTTCCTATAAGCCTTAGGGTAGAAAGGGGACGCCAGGCGGACAATACAGCAACTATATAGGAGATAGTAAAATAAACGGAACGCCTTATACTAGGACTCGTAATTACCTAGATCCAATAGCTTTAACAAAAAAATACAAACCAAGCATATAATAAGAATAATAAGAGGATATAAGGGGCGCTAGAGACTCACTAGGGAGATAATAGATAAACGTATAGCTCCCTTATTATTAGCGTATATACACTAGGAATGCAAAAACTCCTTATCTAAAAAGGAATAATTATAAATGGCCTTATATATAACACAAGGCTCTACAACTACAGACTACGCCTGGAATGATGTTATTGCTGTATACAATAGGGACACACCTAATCCACATACACAGTACAGGTGTGCTATGGCCACTATACAGGCCCCCATAATATAAGACAATATACAAATTAAGATTAAATAAAATGCGCGAACTGTTACCGAAGCACATATAAGGCATAGGAGAGAGAAGACTGCATTAAATACAGGAGACGAAAGAAAAGGGCTTAACAGCTACGGGAACAACTGCACGCTAGGTTATATAAATGGAAATAACAGGCGATAAGCTAGGGGGACGTAGGTATCTTCCTAGCGTTTCCTACCTTTAACACTAGGGGGCTAAGCCAGCTATCCCAAGCCTCAACGGGCTAAAAGTAACGCTATGCGACATTACCAGACCAAATAGGGACATAAGGGATATATAGGACACAAGGGAGAGGACGCCCAGTAGGAAGACCCCTATGGACGGCTACGGCAAGTTTAAGGCTAGGATAATTAAGAATTAGATTTAACGCGGCAAATATAACACACATAGCTAGCTTATAAGGGGCATATAGCCAACCAGCAAGAACAGGGGAAGAACTAGAGGCAATAATAGACTTAGATTTAAAAAGGCTAGTAGGAATATAAGATATAGGAATAGAAAGCTCTATATAAAATAAGTAGTAGCTAGGGAGCAAATATAGGAGATAGAAGTTCTAAACATTTTAGAGAAAGTAGAAACGGAAGAAGTGAGGAGTAAAGGAGAGGTAAAGGACCCCCGCTAGGGGTCTACCACTTGACTATTATACAGTATAACTACGGCAATATGAACCACCGTCTAGCAAGGCCCCTACTAGACAGTCTAGACCTAGAGAAACACCATATTCTTGCTATATAAGAGCCGTATTATAATACCTACATACAATTAATATACTGCCCCTAAGGATTCCAGCTCCTATATAAACCAAAAGCAGCCATATACATATGCTTTATAATCAGCAAAAATATCAGCCTTGCCTTATAGTTATGGCAGGCAGTTAACCCAGATATTGCAGTTATAACTATCCAGACATATAGGGGACTAGTATAAATCATTAATGTCTATAACCCTAGGGTTAAAGGGGTAGTATAAACAGAGAACATTATATTTATAATAAGCTTACTAGAAACTAAACACGCAGAGTCCATCCTACTAGGAGATATAAACCTCCACCACCTATAGTGGGGGGGCATCTATATTGCTGCTAATTAATAGGCAGAGTGCCTACTAAGAGCTATAGACAACGGGGGCCTTAAGCTAGCTACCCCCCCAGGTGCAATTATATGGCAATAGGGCACCGCCAAAAGTATAATTAACCTTATAATTATAGATGAAAACCTATACCAGAGACTTAAAAGGTGCTCCCCTAAAGAAGAATAGGCACTTACCTTAGACCATATCCCTATCTAGATACAACTAGATCTAAACATTAAGGCGTAACCAAATAGCAAAAGATACGCAATAAGGAAGCTTAATATAGATAGCTTCCTTAATACAATTAAATAATAACTCTAAGACCTAGAAGAAATCCACCTAATACTAAATAAGTAAGGCTTATTAGCTACCCCTAAGGAAATTAATTAAAGATTAGAAAGGATCTAGGCAGCAATTAAAAGCGGGCTAGAAGAGCACTGCCCGGTTTTAAAACTAGACCCCTACGCGCAACACGCATGGTCCGCATAGTGCGCGGCCCTTATAGCCGGCCAACGATAAGCAAGGAGGAAATACACAAGCAGCCACAATTCTAAGGACGAGAGATAATATAAAGATACAAGAAACCAGCTAAAGAATACCCTAAGAAAAGAAGTAAGGAATAACTGGAGATAGTTTATAAATAAATATACTACTAACCTAAGTCTCCCCTATAACAAGGGCCTTTAGACTATAGCAAAATAGGTAAAGAAAAAGGCGGGACGCCTAGTAGAAGATCCACACCTACCACCCCTATAAAGAGCAGGCAAACTATAGGCTACAAGCAACAATAATAAAAAGGTAAAGATCCTTATAGAAAGATTTTTCCTTTAACCAGCTCTAGTAGACCTTAGCAACATTACTAGTGAAACACTAGTAACTCGCCTAAGGGTCGACAGCGACATAATAACTAAAGAAATGGCCAGAACTATTAGCCGCCTTTTAAACAATATAGTACTAGAACCAGATAGGATCCTAAACGAAGCCCTAAAGACCTGTGGACTACTTATAGCACCTTGGCTTGTAGACGTAGCTAGAGCATACTTTGTAATAGGCTACTACCTATAACTTGGAAGATCTATAACAACGGTTATTTTACGAAAAGAAGGTAAAGCAGACTACTTAATCCCAGGAAGCTACCGCCCTATTGCCTTAAAAAACACCCTAAGCAAGATCTTAGAAAAGGTTATAGTGGACCATATAGCAAACACAGTAAAGAAACACGCCCTACTACTATAAAGCTAAATGGGGGCAAGAAAGAATCGCTTAATACTATTAGCACTTACACTACTTACTACTACCATTAAAACTACATGGGCTATGCGAAAGGACTTTATAGTATTAATACTTAGCCTAGATATTAGCGGCGCCTACAATAATATACCCTATAAGCGTCTCCTATACATCCTTAGGGCAAAGGGCTTCCTAGA